>WBZU01000080.1_pt1:0-102500 | contig 104037 bp, 91 predicted proteins | sample 5204311 | NCBI WGS metagenome assembly WBZU01 (sample SAMN12344359, study PRJNA552823) | activated sludge metagenome | biome: Activated sludge suspended growth; feature: Nitrification reactor; material: Wastewater; isolation source: activated sludge from nitrification reactor of...
CGGCTGAGATCGCCGCGGCCCGGACCCAACGCGCCCAACCGGCATCCGAAACGGGAAAGACCCGCGAAATGCGGGCCTTTCCACAAGCGGCTGAAGGGACTCGAACCCTCGACCTTCTGCATGGCAAGCAGACGCTCTAGCCAACTGAGCTACAGCCGCGCGCGGGCGCCAGTATAGCCCGGCGGGCTGGCGGCCGGTCACCGTGCGGCCTGGCGGACGGCGGTGCCGCCGCGCATCGTGTCGGCGAGCGCCGCGGCGCTCTCGGGCCGGGCGAAGAGATAGCCCTGGCCCAGGCCGCAGCCGAGGCGCCGCAGGACGTCGAGCTGGGCGGCGGTTTCGACTCCCTCGGCCACGACGTCGATGCCGAGGGCCCGCGCCATGGCGAGCATCGCGCCCACGATCGCCTCCTCACGGCCGCCGGCGGCGAGGCCGGCGACGAACTCGCGGTCGAGCTTGACCTGCTGGAGCGGGTAGCGCTGGAGGTAGGAGAGGGAGGAGTAGCCGGTGCCGAAGTCGTCGAGCGCGAGCTTCACGCCGCGGCGCCGCAGCGCCTTGAACGTCGTCGCCGGGGCCGCGGCGTCCTCCATCAGCACGCTCTCGGTGATCTCGAGCACGAGCCGGTCGGCGGGCAGGCCGGTGTCCGCCAGGATCCGCTCGACGGAGGCGACGAGGTCAGCGTGCATGAACTGGCGGGCCGAGAAGTTCACGCTCAGCGGCAGGCCGGCGAGCGGCCCGCCCTCGGCGTCCCAGCGCACGGCCTGCCGGCAGGCCTGCCGCAGCACCTGCCAGCCGAGGGGCACGATGAGGCCCGTCTCCTCGGCCAGGCCGATGAACCGGTCCGGGGCGATCGGCCCGTCGCGCTCGTGGTTCCAGCGCACGAGGGCCTCGATGCCCGCCACCTTGCCGCCTTGGAGCTCGACGATCGGCTGGTAGGCGGTCGTGAGCTCCTCGCGCTCGAGCGCGCGCCGCAGCTCGTTCTCGAGGTGCAGCCGCGCCCTGACGCGCTCGCGCAGCGAGTCGTCGAAGAGCTCGGCGCGCTCGCGCCCGAGCTCCTTGGCCCGGTACATCGCGACGTCGGCGTCGCGCAGCAGGCCATCCGCGTCGCGGCTGCCCGTCGGCGCCACAGCGACGCCGACGCTGGCGGTCACGTGCAGGTCGTCGCCGGCGATCGGGACGGGCCGGTGCAGCGCCGCGTTGAGGCGCTCGGCGACGCGCACCGCCGCCTGCTCGTCCGCCAGGCTGACGCACAGGACGGCGAACTCGTCCCCGCCGAAGCGCGCGAGCAGGTCGCCCGGCCGCACCGCCGCTGCCAGGCGGGGCGCCACCGCGGCCAAGAGCATGTCCCCGACGTGGTGCCCGAGCGAGTCGTTGACGAACTTGAAGCGGTCGAGATCCAGGAAGGCGACGGCCGGCCGGCCCGCCTCCGGGTGCGCGGCGGCGTCTCGCAGCGCGCGGTCCAGTGCCTTGAGGAACAGGCGGCGGTTGGGCAGGCCGGTGAGGGGATCGTGCAGCGAGCGGTGGCGCAGGGTCTCGGACAGGTACCGGACGAGCGTGCCGGCGACGACGAGCGTGCCCATGGTCAGCAGCCAGCGGGCGATCTCCTCGGTCCAGGTATCGCGCTGCAGGATGAGCACGCCGGCGTAGGCGAGCCCGACGAGCGCCGTCTGGAAGATCGCCTGGGACCGGGAGAAGAAGCAGTAGGCGTAGAGGGTCGCCCAGAGGTAGTAGAGGACGTAGACGCTGCCGTCCTGGTGGTTAGCCGCCATGGCCCACGTGATCACCACGGTCGCGAGCGAGATCGTCGCCTTGAGCAGCCACAGCGGCACCCGGTCCATGGCCACGATGAGCACGACGCCCCAGCCGGTCGCGATCACCGACGGCAGCAGGACGTTGAGGTCATCCGTGGCGCCGGGGTGGGGGAGGGCCAGCCACACGAGCGACAGCAGGCCGCCGCTGATGAAGAGGTAGGCGAGGCAGCGCGCGATGAGGGGCCGGTCGTCGGCAGGATCCTCGGGGGCGCCGCGCTGCCTGTCGCGTCCGAAGCGCGCGCCGATCCAGGCCCGCGTCCGTGCGGTCGCGTGGCCCGCCGGCGGAGCCCCCACACCCTCCATGCCACGGGTTATCGGTCGGCGGCGCCCCAAAGTCAAGCGCGCCCGGCTCGGGATGCCCCGGGGCGTCAGCCGGCGAGCGCGGCGGCGAAGCGCTCGAGCCCGTCCGGATCGCGCCACGGCGGCCCGTGCCCGAAGACCGCCACGGCGGGCCGGAGGGCGGCGAGGCGCCGAATCGAGGCCCGGTTGACGGCCGGATCGAGCGTGAAGATGCCCGGCGGCTCGTGCAGCCCGGGGCGGCCCGTGACCGGGTCGCGCCCGAACAGCGCGTCGCCGGCGATGAGGGTGCGATCCTCCGCGCGCCAGTAGGAGACGTGGCCCGGGCTGTGGCCCGGCGTCGCGATGACCTCGAACTCCCCGGCGGCGTCGCCGTCCTGCAGCCGGCGGGCGACGGGGTGGGGCGGGCCGGCCCAGGTCCGCAACTGGATCCGGGTGATCGCGTTGACGGGGGCGCGGTCGGCCAGCCGGCCCGCGGCCATCGCGTCGGCGTCGGCGGCCCCGCACCACAGCGGCAGCCCGAGGGCCGTGCACACCGCGGCGCTCGCGCCCTGGTGGTCGGCGTGCGCGTGCGTGAGCGCATGGGCGGCTACGGGCCGGCCGCGCAACGACCGCAGGATCCGGGCGCGGGCCCAGCGGGTGCCGGCGTCGACGAGCACGTCGCCGGCGAGGTACACGTTGATGGCGTGGCGGGGCCGGCCGGGCACGAGCCACAGGCTGCGGGCGATCTCTTCCATACAGGCGTGTACGGTAGCACAACGCCATACAGGCCTGTACGGTGAGGGAATGGCCACGTCCCGGCTCACTCGCGAGGACTGGATCGACGCCGCCAGCGCGGCGCTCGAGCGCGACGGGGTGGCCGCGGTCGCCGTCGCGCCGCTCGCGGCCGGCCTGAGCGTGACCCGCGGCAGCTTCTACTGGCACTTCGCCAGCCGCGACGAGCTGCTCGACGCCGCCCTGCGCCGCTGGGAGGCGGTGCACTCGGAGGCGGTGCTGGCCGAGGCCGAGGCCGTCGCGGACCCGCGGGAGCGCCTGGGGGCGCTGCTCGGGCGCGCGGTGCTCAAGCCGCCGACGGTCTTCGCCGGGCTCCTGGACGCCGCGGGCAGCGAGCCGCTCGTCGCTGCCGCCCTGGCGCGCGCGCAGGCGGCGCGGATCGCGGCGCTCGAGCGGGCCTGCCGCGAGTGCGGACTCGATCCGGAGGAGGCGCGGCGGCGCGCCACGCTCGCCTATGCGGCCTACGTCGGGCTCGCCCGGCTTGGGCCGGCGGGCGCGGGCGCCGACGCGTCGGAGCGCGCGGCGTTCGCCGAGCACGTCGTCCGCACGCTGGTCCCCGGCTGACGGTCGCCGCGCTAGGGTCCCGTCGTGGGCATTGCCGACGAGCTCCTCCTCAACGCGCGCTCCTACCACCGCACCTTCGACCGCGGCCGCCTGCCCCGCCCGCCGGCCCGGCACCTGGCCGTCGTCACGTGCATGGACGCGCGCATCGACGTCTTCTCGCTGCTCGGCCTGCGGGAGGGCGACGCCCACGTCATCCGCAACGCCGGCGGCGTGATCACCGACGACGAGATCCGCTCGCTCGCGATCTCTCAGCGGCTGATGGGCACCCGCGAGATCGTGCTCATCCACCACACCGACTGCGGGATGCAGGCGTTCTCCGACGACGAGTTCCGGCGCGAGCTGGAGGCCGAGACCGGCGTCCGGGTGCCGTGGGACACCGAGGCGTTCAGCGACCTCGAGCTCGACGTGCGCAAGTCGGTGCGCCGCGTGGTGGAGAGCCCGTTCATCCCGCACACCGACGCCGTGCGCGGGTTCGTCTACGAGGTCGAGACCGGGCTGCTGCGCGAGGTGCCGGCGGAGGCCGGGTAGCGGCGACGACGCGGCAGGTGAGCCCGGGGCCGGCGGGACGGGCAAGGCGACGACCGGAATCGAACCGGTGTAAACGGCTTTGCAGGCCGCTGCGTAACCACTCCGCCACGTCGCCGGGTGGGGGAGGAAGGGTAGCGGCGGACCGGCGGCGCGGCGGTCCCGGCGTCCACCCGGAACCGGCGCAGCCTCGCCGGACGGGCCGGTAGGTTCCCTGACCGAGCAGATCCGATCGAACCATGCTGGGGACCAGGACCAAGGAGGCACGGATGCGGGGGCGGCAAGCCGGGCAAAGGCTTCGGCGTGCGCGGCGCCGGGCGGCGGGCGCGGCCTGCGTCCTGTGCGGGATCGCGGCGGCGGCGGCGGCGACTCCCGCCGCCGCGGCGCCCGGGGACACGCCGTATCTCGACGCCGTCGCCACGTCGCTGCGCCAGCGCAACGCCGGCACCGAGAACAAGGTGTGGTGGCTGTCGAGCGGCAACCGCCTCCCGCGCGGGTGGCTGCTGCAGACGCCCGACTGCTGGGGCCAGCTCAGCTGCGCCCGGCCGCCGCGGGGCGGCGCGGACTTCCTCAGCCGCATGACCCAGATGATCGGCGGCGCGCAGCGCAGCGTCGACATCGCTGAGCTGTACCAGGCGCCGGACGGGCGCTTCCTCGACGCGATCGTCAACGGCCTGCGGATCGCCCGGCAGGCGGGGCGGGAGCCGGTCGTGCGGATCCTCATCGGCGTCTATCCGCCGCGGTTCTTCGCCCCGGGCACCTATGCGAAGGAGCTGCGGGCGGCGGCCGGGTCCTCGCTGCGCGTCCAGGTCGGCTACATGCGGTCGGCCGTCACCGCGTGGAATCACGAGAAGGCGCTGGTCGTCGACGGCCGGGAGTCGATCATCGGCGGGATGAACTACTGGACCGGGGACTACCTGACGAGCGGCTATCCGATCAACGACGTCTCGATGGAGCTGAGCGGCCGCGCCGCCGACGGGATCGGCGAGTTCAACGACCTGATGTGGCGCTACACCTGCGCCAACCGCGAGGAGATCGCGGTCGCGGTCGCGACGGCCGGATTCGACGGCTGCCTCACGCGGCTCCCGACGCTCCCGCCGGTCTCCGATCCCCGTGGAGTGCCGATGCTGGTGGTGGGGCGGCTCGGCAACGGGATCAACGTGCCGGGCGAGGCCGGGCGCCAGGCGCCGCCGATCGCCGCGCCGCCCGTGTCCGGGAACACGTGCGCCTTCTTCCAGCGCGACTACTCCGACACGAACAACAGCCGGCCCTACGAGTACCGCAACCCCGGGGAGGGGGCGCTGCGCACGCTGATCGCCAGCGCGAAGCAGTCGATCTTCCTGTCCCAGCAGGACCTGCTCTCCTGCGCCCCCAAGCCGGCCATCGCCACCGAGGCGAAGTTCGACGGCCGCCTCTTCGCGGTCCTGGCCGCCAAGGCCGCCCAGAAGGTGCCGATCAAGATCGTCCTGTCCGCCGGCGACGGCAAGGGCACCAGCGCCGACGGCTCGGGCACCTACCGCAACGGCTGGTCGCTGGCCGAGGTGGCGGACGCCCTCGCCGATGTGGTCCAGAAGCAGCAGCGCGTCAGCGCCGCGCAGGCCCGGGCGCTCGTGTGCGCCGACGTCGGCCTCACGTTCATCCACAACGGCCCCGGACGCGCCTGGGCCAGCGGGAACCGCTTCGGGAACCACGCCAAGCTCGTGGCGGTCGACGACCGCGCCTTCTACATCGGGTCCCAGAACCTCTACCCGGCCCGCCTGCAGGAGCTCGGCGTGATCGTCGAGGACGGGGCGGCCTCGGGGCAGCTCAAGTCCGAATACCTGGCACCGCTGTGGCGCTGGTCGAGCCCGTACGCCCTGATCGACCCCGCCAGCGGGCGGTGCGGCAAGTTCTGAGCGGCAGTCAGGCGGCGCCGCCGGCCCGCCCGGCAGCGACGAGCTCCGGGACGGTGACGAACTCCACGCCCCGGGTGCCGAGCGCCGACAGGATCGCCTCGGTGGCGGCGAGCGAACGGAAGCGGTCGGCGGCGGGCGTGCGGTGGCGGCCGTCGTGGAGCAGGACGATGTCGCCGCCGCGGGCGCGCTCGCAGCGCGCGGCGATCGTGGCGGCAGTCTCCCGCGGGCGCCAGTCCCAGCCGGTGACCGACCACAGCACCGGCACGTAGCCGGCGGCCCGCACCGTGCGCAGCGTCCCGGGGCGCCGGCGCCCGTAGGGCGGACGCATGAGCGCCGCGCCATCGACGGTCGCCAGCTCGACGCCGGCGGCCTCGATCGCGTCGCGGGTCCGGCGCAGCTCCTCGCGGACCTGGCCGGCGCGGCACCGGGGCAGCGGCGGGTGCGACCAGGTGTGGTTCCCGACCGCATGGCCGCCGGCCGCCAGTTCGCGAAGGAGCTGCGGCTCGCGGGCGGCGAAGCGGCCAACGCTGAAGAACGTGGCCTTGGCCCCGTGGCGCTCCAGTATCGCGAGGAGCAGCGGCGTCACGCGCGGGTTGGGCCCGTCGTCGTACGTGAGGGCGACCCGCGGCCCGGCGTCCGGAACGCGGGCGATCGTGGCTCCGTACACCTGCGAGGTCGGCGACTGGCCGTGATGCCAGAGGAAGGTGGCGCCCGCCGCGGCGCCCGCGGCCGCGAGGGGCATCCGCATGGGCGGGACGCTAGCCCATCGGCGGCGCGGCCCGCGGGTGCCGCCGGCGCGCGCCGTTGCTAGGCTTCCGCCGGTCCCAGGGCGATTAGCTCAGCTGGGAGAGCGCCGCCTCGACAAGGCGGAGGTCACTGGTTCGAGCCCAGTATCGCCCACTGACAAGAAGCGCCCCGGATCGGGGCGCTTCGCCGTTTCTGGGCCGGGTCAGCGCGCGGGGGCGATGGCTGGCCGGGGGCGCCCGGCCGTAGTAGGGTCGCGACCGTGTGCGCGCCGACCCTGTTCGGCCGCAGCGGGGGCGGGGGACGTCATCCCGCAGAGCACGCCGAGCAACCGAGGAGGTTCCATGCAACGCCTTCGTCGTCGGTCGCCGTCACCGGCCCTGGTGGTGGCGTTCATCGCGCTGTTCGCCGCTGCCGGCGGCGGCTGGGCGGTCGCGGCCCAGAACGCCGCGTCCACGATCCGGGCCTGTGTCAGCAAGAGCACCGGCGCGGTGCGGCTGGCCAGCCGCTGCAAGCGCAAGACCGAACGGGCCGTCTCCTGGAACGCCGCCGGGCGCACCGGGCTGCGCGGCCCGCAGGGCCTGCCCGGCGCGGCCGGGCCCTCCGCCGTGTTCGAGGCCGACCGCGACGGCGGCTCGGGCGGGGCAGCCGACGGGGTCGAGCAGCAGATCGCCACGCTGAACCTCCCGGCGGGCACCTACACCATCACCGGCAAGGCGAGAATCACCCGGCAGGGCGCGGGGGCCACCATCGGCAGCTGCACGCTGGCGGCCGGCACGGACACCGACACCGCAAACGCATTGCTGTCGCAGACGCTGACCATCGGCTCGACCGTCGTGACGCAGGTGTCCCACACGTTCCCGGCAGCGGGGGCGGCGACGCTGACCTGCACCGCGATCGGCGGCTCCTGGGTCGCCGACAAGGCAAAGGTGATCGCCATCAAGGTCGGCACGCTCACGCGGACCGCGGTCACCGGCTAGCGCGCCAGCGGCCGTGCGCGCGCCGGCGCGCACGGCCGCCGCAGCCCGCGGCGCGGCAGGGTTGACCGGTAGGCGAACATACGTTCGTGACGAGCGAAGGATCGCCAGCCGCCCGCCTGCGCCGCGCCATCGCGAACCGGTCGCTGGTCCAGGTGCGCTCCGCGGCTGCCGAGATCGCGCACGTGGACCTGCGCGACGCCGCGGCGATCCTCGCGCTCATCGCCGACGCCGAGCGCGGCAGCTACGAGGCCGCCGCGGTCCGGTGGCTCGGGCGCCTGGCGCTCGAGCGCCCGGACATCGGCCTCGAGGAGATCGGGGCGGCGCTCGACGCGCTGGAGGACCTTCCGGGTGACGCCGCCGCCCTCGTGAGCCTGCGGGCGCTGGCCGGGTGACCGGCGCGCCGAGGCGGCGCAGCCGCCGCGGCGAGCGGGTAGCGTCGCCGGGATGCGCCGCCTCGCCGCTGCCGCTGCCGTGCTCGCCGCCGCCCTGGCCGGCGCCGGCCCCGCGCACGCGGACGACGCTGCCGACCGGGCCCGCGCGACGGCACTGGGGATCGAGGCCTACGAGTACGGGATCCCGCTGCTGGAGTTCCTGCGCATCCGCCGCCAGCAGACGAGCGTCACGGTGCCGAACGGGCGCGGCGACGCGCCGGTCAACCAGATCGGGCGGGCGGCGCTCGTGCGGCCCGAGGACCGGATCATCCCCGCGCCCAGCACCGACACGCTGTACACGGTCATTCACCTCGACCTCGCCCGCGAGCCGCAGGTCCTCCACGTCCCGCCCCAGGGCCGCCGCTACTTCACGTTCGAGTTCATCGATCCCTACACGAACGTCTTCGCCTACGTCGGGACCCGCGCCACCGGATCCCGGGGCGGGGACTTCGCGATCACCGGCCCTGGCTGGCGCGGCCGGCTGCCCCGGGGCGTGCGCCGGATCCGCTCGCCGTTCCGGCGCGCCTGGGTCGGCGGGCGCACGCTGCTGCGTGGCCCGTCGGACCTCGCGGCCGCCCAGCGCGTCCAGCGCGGCTACCGCCTCGTGCCGCTCAGCCGCTACGGCACCGCGTGGACCCCGCCGCGCCCGCGGCGGGTCGTCACGACGCCGCGCCGGGCCGTCACGCCCGAAGGCCTGGCCTTCTTCGACGCCCTCGGGAAGGCGCTGGCGGAGAATCCGCCGCCGGCCCGCGACGCGCCCCTCCTGCGGCGCCTGGCGGCGGTGGGGATCGGGCCGGGCCTCACGCCGTCGCGGGACAGGCTCCCGGCTGCGGTCCGCGAGGGCCTCGCGGCAGCCGTGCCGGCGGCCAAGGCCCAGATCCAGCGCGCGCTCTTCGGGTTCATCGCCCGGGCGCCGGCGGCGGCGAACGGCTGGGTCGTCCCGAAGCCGAACACCGGCGCGTTCGGGACCGACTACGAGAGCCGCGCGCTGCTCGCCGTCTACGGGATCGGGGCCAACCGGCCGGTCGAGTCGATCTACCCGACCGCGTTCACCGACCGGGCCGGCGCGCTCCTGGGCGGCGGCTCGCGCTACGTGCTGCGGTTCGCCCCGGGGGAGCTTCCCCCGGTCCGCTTCTTCTGGTCGGTGACGCTGTACGACGCGAACCTCTTCGTCGTGCCGAACCCGATCCGCCGCTTCGCGGTCGGGGACCGCACACCCGGGCTGCGGCGCGGGGCGGATGGCTCGCTGGAGATCGCGATCCAGCCCGGACGGCCGGCGTCCGGGGCCGCGAACTGGCTGCCGGCGCCCGCGTCGGGGCGGTTCGTGCTCGTGATGCGCCTCTACGGCCCGTCGGGCCGCGTGCTGCGCGGGCGCTGGCCGCTCCCCACGGTCACGAAGGCCGGCTGACCGGCGGCAGGCTCTCCGCCCAGCGGGCCGCCGGCCGTAGGATCCCGGCCGTGCACGAGAAGGAGATGGAGATCCGCTGGCGCGACATGGACGCGTTCGGGCACGTGAACAACTCCGTGTTCCTCACGTACCTGGAGGAGGTCCGCGACGAGTGGCTCGAGCGGGCCGTGCTGCCGGTGGGCGGCAACACGTGGAGCTTCGTCCTGGCCCGCGTGGCGATCGACTTCCGCTCCGAGATCACGCAGGAGGACGACGTGATCGTGGGGCGCTGCGGGCTCGTGCGCCTGGGCACCGGCAGCGTCACCACGCGCGAGGAGATCCGGACCCGGGACGGCCGCCTCGTCGCCGAGGCCGAGTCGGTGCTCGTCGCCTTCGACCAGGAGTCCCGGGAGTCCCGCACGATCACCGAGGCCGAGCGGGCCGGCTTCGAGGCCGTGGCCTGACGGACGGGCTACGCTGGCGGCCGTGGACGACCCCGATGCCGTCGAACTGCGGGTCCTGGGCTGCCTGATCGAGAAGCAGCGCACGACGCCCGACGCCTACCCGCTGTCGCTGAACGCCCTGCTGACTGCCTGCAACCAGGCAACGAGCCGCGACCCGGTGACCGCCTACGGGATGGACGACGTCCGCGGCGCGCTGCAGCGGCTCGGCCGCCGCGGCTGGACCCGGCTGGCCAGCGGCCCGGGCTCGCGAGCCGTGAAGTACCGCCATCTGCTCGACGAGGCGCTCGGGCTCCCGGACGGCGAGCTGGCCGTGCTGTGCGTGCTGATGCTCCGCGGGCCCCAGACCCCCGGAGAGCTGCGCGCGCGCACCGAGCGGCTGCATCGGTTCGAGAGTGCCGAGGCGGTTCAGGCGGCGCTCGACGGGCTGGCGTCGCGCGGCCACGCGGCGCTGCTCGAGCGCCGGCCCGGCCAGAAGGAGGCCCGCTACGTCCAGCGCCTGGGCGGCGAGGGCGAGGGCGAGGGCGAGGGAACGGCACCCGCCGCCGTCCCGGGAGCAGCTCCCGCGTCCGCTCCGGCGTCGGTGCCGGCGGCGGCTCCGGCTCCGGCACCGGATCCCTTCGCCGCGCCCGCCGCGTCCGCCGCAGGCCCGGACGGGCTCGCGGCCCGCGTCGCGGTGCTCGAGGCGGAGGTCGCCGCGCTGCGCGCCGACCTGGCCACGCTGCGCTCGGCCCTCGGCGCGTAGGATCGCGCCATGCCCGCACCCCCGCTCTCTGCTGCCGATCGCGCCCAGGCCGTCGCGGCCCGCGCGCTCCTGGCGCTCCCGCCTGCCGTGCAGCGGCAGATCGCCGGCGGCGCGCCGATCGTCCGCGACGGCCTGACGCTCGACCCCGAGGTCCAGCTCGTCCTGCGCCTGCTCGAGCAGGCCGGGGACCCGCCGCTCGACGAGCTCACGCCGGCGGCAGCCCGGGCGCAGATCAGCCACGACGCGGCGCTCTTCGCGGGCCCGGCGATCCCGGTCGCCGACGTGCAGGCCCTCACCCTGGCCGGCGCTGCCGGCCCGCTGGCCGCCCGGCGCTACGTTCCGGCGGGATTCACGGCCCCGGGCCCGACGCTCGTCTACTTCCACGGCGGCGGCTGGGTGGTCGGCGATCTCGACACCCACGACCAGACGTGCCGGCTCCTGGCCCGCCACTCCGGCGCCGCGGTCGTCGCCGTCGACTACCGGCTCGCCCCCGAGCACCCGTTCCCGGCGCCGGTCGACGACGCGCTGGCCGCGTTCCGCGACGTGGCGTCCCGGGCGGCGGAGCTCGGCGCCGATCCGGCGCGCATCGGCGTCGGCGGCGACAGTGCCGGCGGGCACCTCTCCGCCGTGACGAGCCTGCTGGCCGCCGGCGACGGCGGCCCGGCGCCGGCGTTCCAGCTCCTGATCTACCCCGTGACCGACTCGGCGGAGGAGCACGCGTCGTATGAGCTCTTCGCCGACGGCTTCTTCCTCACCCGCCGCGACATGCGCTGGTACCAGGGCCACTTCCTGCCGCCGGGCACCGACCTCCGCGATCCCCGCGTGTCGCCGCTGCACGCGGCGGACGTCTCGGGCGTCGCCCCGGCCTTCGTGGTCACCGCCGGCTTCGACCCGCTGCGCGACGAGGGCGAGGCGTACGCTGCCCGCCTGCGCGAGGCCGGAGTTCGCACCGTGCTGCGCCGCCAGGCCGGCCTCATCCACGGCTTCGTGAACATGGCCGGGATGGGCCGGGCCGGGCGGGAGGCGACGCTCGAGCTCGCCGGCGCCCTGCAGGTCGGCCTGGCTGGCTGACCGCGGCTCGGCTTCAGCCGCCGGCCGAGGCGCGGTCCGCGGGGCGGTCCGCCCGCAGGCGCCAGGCTTCGGCGAAGGCCTCGACGACGGCCGGGTCGAACTGGGTCCCGGTGCGGCGGCGCAGCTCGGCAAGTGCCCGGCCCGGGCCGACGCCCTTGCGGTAGGCCCGGTCGGCGAGCATGGCGTCGAACGCGTCGCAGACGGCGATCACGCGGGCCTCGACGGGGATCGCGTCGCCGGCGAGCCCGTCCGGATAGCCGGTCCCGTCCCAGCTCTCGTGGCTGGAGCGCACGATGTGCCCGACCGGCGCGAGCGCCGGGACCGCGCTGAGGATGCGCTCCCCGATGATGGTGTGGCGGTGGATGAACGCCCACTCGTCCGCGTCGAGCGGCCCGGCCTTGTTGAGGATCGCCTCGGGCACCCCGACCTTGCCGATGTCGTGCAGCTCCGCCGCGCGGGCCGTCTGCTCGATCGCGGCAGGCTCGAGGCCGAGCACGCGGGCCGTGGAGGCGGCGAGCTCGCCGACGCCCTCGAGGTGGGTGCCGAGGTCGGGGCTGCGCTCCTGGATGACGCGCAGCAGCACGGTGTGGCCCTCGCGGCCGGCGGCGGTGCGGCGCCGCTTGCGTTCGTACATGCGCAGGTCGGCCAGGCGGAGCGCCTCGGTGGCATCGTCGGCCTCGTCGGGGATCCGGACGACGCCGTAGGAGCACCCGACGGTGAACGCCTCGCCGGACTCACGGAGGGCCGCCGCGGCGTGGGCGACGCCCCCGTCTCCGGTCGCCGGCCCGGCAGGCTGCAGCACGCAGAACTCGTCTCCACCCAGGCGGTACGCCTGCCCGCCCGGCGGCATGGCGGTCGCCAGCCTGCCGCCCAGCCGGTGCAGCAGCGCGTCGCCGGCCGGGTGGCCGAAGGTGTCGTTGTAGTGCTTGAACCCGTCGAGGTCGAACAAGGCCAGCAGCCACGGGGCCGAGCCCGCCGCGGCCACCGTCTCGTCGAGATCGGCCAGGAGCGCCCGGCGGTTGCGCAGGCCGGTCAGCGCGTCGGTCAGCGCCTCGTGCCGGCTGCTGGCCAGCAGGGCCCGGTTGTCGGCCAGCGAGACCCGCAGTCGCACGAGCGTCGCCGCGATAGCCGCGCAGGCCAGGCCGATGGCGATGCGGCTCACCGACGCCGTCGCGCTCACGGCCAGGAGGGCAAGGGCCGCAGCCGCGGCGACGAGCGGCGGTGCGGCTCGCGGGATCGCGGCGATGGTCACGGCCGGGGCGGGCGTCGCCCACGGGCCGGCGGCGATCACCAGGAGCGCGGCGGGCCAGGTCGCCGTCGAGATGTCGAACGCGGTCACCGAGCTGCCGCCGACGAGGTAGAGGAGGTCGCCGACGGCGAACAGGACGAGGCCGAGGCCGACCAGGCCGGTCGGCCGGTCGATCCGCCCGCCGGTGAGCGCGACCATCGCCCCGACGGTGCCGAGGAGGACGACGTCGGAGACCGGGTAGGCGATCGCCACCGCGCTGGCGAGGGCCGACGTCCCGATGGCGTCCGCGACGGCCGGGACGGCCGCGGCGGCGGCTATCGCGGCGATGGCGAGGCCGGCGATCAGCCCGTCGAGCCAGGCGATGCGCTCGACGCCGCGGACACGGGCCCGCAGGAGCAGGACGAGCCCGGCATAGGCCGGCCCGTAGAAGGCGAGGAAGAGGGCGTCGGCTGCCGACGGGTTCGGCGGGCTGTCAGCGAAGTACCACAGGATCGAGTAGAGGATCTGACCGGCCGACCAGACGCCGAGCGCGCCCGCGACGAGCAGCCACGCGGCCCGGCGCGGCGGGGCCTGGCGGGCCGCGCCCCAGGCCGCCACGCCGCACGCAGCCACGAGCACGAGGTCATAGCCCCAGCGGCCCAGAAGGTTGGACGCGGCGTCGCCGCCGGCCGAGGTGGCGAGCTGCAGGAGATAGGCGCCGAGCAGCGCCCACGCGACGGTGAGGATCGTGCGCGCGACCGCGCGCGGCGTGCCGGCGGCCGCCATGCCCTAGTCGTCGGGTTCCGTCCCGGTCACCTTGAGCCGCCGGCTACCCGTCGTCGAGCCGGAAGGCGGCGGCGATCTGGTCGTGCGAGAGCCCGGCGGCGAGGCAGGCGATCAGCTTCATGCGGGCGGCCTGGGGCGAGAGGAACCCGGCGGGGATCACGCGCGTCCCCCGGAGGTCCTGCTCGGAGCCGGGATAGCCGTAGGTGCCGTTGAGGATCACGCCGCGCTCGGGCCGGCAGTACGCGACGATCGGAATCGACTCCGCAGCGCGCGCCCACTGGTCGAGGACGGCCGGGGGCAGGTGGCCGGCGCCGAGCGTGCCGACGATCACGCCGTCGGGCCGGGTCCCGAGCACCGCGCGGGCGACCGTGCCGTCGTCGCCCACGGCCGTCGGCACGATCGGGACGCGGCGGTCGAGGTTGGCCGGGTTGACCGTCGGGTTGCGCGGCAGCCGCGACCAGATCGTCGGGTGGCCCTCGGTCACGCGGCCCAGCGGACCGGTCTGCGGCGAGGAGAACGCCGTGAGCGAGGTCGTGTCGGTCTTGCGCGCGCAGCGGGCGTGGTGGATCTCGCCGCCGAACACGATGACGGTGCCGAGGCCGTTCGCCGACTCGCTCTCCGCCACCGAGATGGCGTCGACGAGGTTGGCCGGGCCGTCGGCGCCCGGACTGGAGGCCGGGCGGATCGCGCCGGTGAAGACGATCGGCGCCGACGCGTCGTGCAGCAGGTCGCAGAGCATCGCGGTCTCCTCGAGGCAGTCGGTGCCATGGGTCACGACCACGCCGGCGCCCGCCTTCGCCGCGTCCCGGGCGGCCCGGCAGATCTCGAGCTGGTTGCCGAGCGTGAGGTGGGCGCTGGGCACGTTGATGATGGTCCGCGCCTCGAGGCCGGCCCGGTCGCGCAGCGCCGGCACCGCCGAGATGAGCTGCTCGGCGTCGAGGTCCGGCGTCGCGCTGGCGATCGCCGTGTCGGTGCCGGTCATCGTGATCGTGCCGCCGGCGGCGAGGACCAGGACGCGGCGGCGGGGCGCCGGGCGGGATGTCGGCGCGGAGGCCATCGACGCCGTCGAGGCTACCGGTCGTCCGCCGCGGCTGGCCGGTCAGGCGGCGCCGAGGGCTGCGACGAGCCGGGCGAGGTCAGCCTCGTCGTTCCACGCGCCGACTGAGACGCGCAGGAGCGGCAGCCCGGGCAGGTCGCGCACGACGACGCCCTGGGCGGCCAGCCGCTCCTTCTCGGCAGCTGGGTCGTCGCTGTGAAACGAGACGAGCGTCGTGGCGCCGCGGGACGCCACGGTGCGGCCGGCGGCGGCGAGCCGGGACGCGAAGGCGCCGGCCAGCTCGGCGGCCCGGGCATGCACCTGCGGCCACCCGGCGGCGGCGAGCACGCCGTGGGAGGCGACGGCGAAGGCGAGCGCCTCGGAGCTCAGCGCCGGCGCGTCCAAGCGGCGCGCGGTCTCGTGCAGCGGCGCGTCGAGGCCGGCGTCGGGCGCGGTGAAGCTCACGTAGGAGCGGCGGGTGACGGCCAGCCGTTCCCTCAGGGCCGGGGAGACCCAGAGCGCGCCGAGCCCGTCGGGGCCGCACAGCCACTTCTGCCCCGATCCGGCGTAGGCGTCGCACCCGAGGGCGGCCACGTCGGTCGCCACCGCGCCCACGCCTTGGGCGCCGTCGAGCAGCACCGGCACCTCCAGGCCGCGCAGATCCGGCGCGAGCCGGCCGTCGACCCAGCAGACGTGCGAGCTGGCGACGAGCCGGGTCCGCGGCGTCACCGCGTCGGCGACATCCCCGAAGGGCACGACCCGGATCGTCACGCCAGCCAGGTCGCGGGCGGCCTGGAGCGCGCCGAGCAGCCCCGGGTGCTCGACGGCGCTCGTCACGATCTCGTCGCCCGGGCCCAGGCCGAGGCCGAGCACGACGGTGGCGAGCCCCTCGCTCGTCGAGGTCGTGAGCGCGACGTCGTCCGGCGCGGCTCCGAGGCGGGCGGCGTAGGCCGCGCGCAGCTCCTCGCGCCGCCCGAACATCCGCCCGAAGTGCTCGCCGGAGCGGCCGTCGGCGGCCTGGCGCTCGATCTCGGCGGCCGCGGCGCGGACGGCCGCGCGGGGAATCGGGCCGTCCGTGCCCGCGTTCAGATAGGCGATGCGATCCAGGACGGGGAACTCGGCCCGGAGGGCGGCGGGGTCCATCGCGGGCACGATAGCCCGCCGCCGGCCGGCACCGCCCGCGGCGCGCCGGCGACGCTCAGCGGCTGCAGACCGGCCACTGCCCGGGGCCCGAGCGGGCGAGGAGGATCGCCGCCCGGCGGTCCTGCTCGGCCTCGGGCGCGGCCGCCGGATCGCCGGTGCCGCCCACGGCCTCCCAGGTGGAGCGCATGAACTGGTACTTGCCGCGGAAGAGCCCGCCGCCGCCGATCGCCCGCGGATTGCCGCCGGACTCGCAGGCGGCGATCGTCTCCAGGATCGGCGGGATCGGCACGTCGAGGCGCCGGACCTCGGCGCGCAAGGTGTCGGCGTCGCGGCCGAGGCGCGCGGCGGACCACGCGGACACGTCGGCGCGGCGGGCACGGCCGGCGCGCGGGCTGCCGAGCCGCTGCAGCGCCGCCACGAGCCGGGCCCGCTGGGCGAGCAGGCGCGGTCGCTGCGCGGAGCGCAGTTCGGCGGCCAAGGTCGCATGGGCGCCGAGCCGCGGGTGCAGCAGGCCCGATGCCGCCGGCGCAGCGCCCGCCGGGCCGGGGGTGCCGGCGTCGGCGAGGGCGGCCCCGACCGGGGCGCAGAGTGCGGCAGCGCCGAGCGCGCCGAGCCAGAGGTTGCGGGACATCGTGGTGCACCGTCCTGGGCGGACAGCCGGCCAACGCGGGTGCGCAGGCGGCGGGCCGTTCGGGTCAGGCGGACCGATGCGACCGCGGGGCCTGGTCTGGCTCCGGCGCGACGCCGGCTCGGCCCCGGGCCGGAAGTTCGGCCCGCACGAAGGCGGCAGTGTAGCGAACGGGTGTTCGACCGGCGGCGGTTCGGCGCGCGCCGGGCGCAGATCCGTAGAGTCCGCCCCGATGCGAGTCACTCTCCCCGACGGCACCGAGCTGACGCTGCCCGACGGCGCGACCGGCGCCGACGCCGCTGCCGCGATCGGCCCGGGCCTGGCCAAGGCGGCCCTCGGGATCCGCGTCACGAACGCCGCCCGGCCCGACGCCGCCGAGGGGCAGTCGGTGCTGCTCGACCTCGCCCGCCCGCTCCACGACGGGGACCGGATCGAGATCGTCACCGCCAAGGGCGAGGACGCCGACGCGCTGTGGCTCGTGCGCCACGACGCCGCCCACGTCCTGGCGACCGCCGTGCTCGAGCTCTACCCCGGCGTGAAGATCTCCATCGGCCCGCCGATCGAGCAGGGCTTCTACTACGACTTCGAGTTCCCCGACGGCGTCACGATCTCCGAGGGCGACCTGCCGGCGATCGAGGCGAAGATGGCCGAGCACGTCGCCGCCGACGAGGCCTTCGTCCGCGAAGACATCACGGTGCCCGCGGCGCTCGAGCGGTTCCGGGCGCAGGGCCAGGACTACAAGGTCGAGCTCATCGAGGACCTCGTGCGCGACCAAGGTGTCGAGACGGTCTCGCTCTACACCAACGGCCCGTTCACCGACCTCTGCCGCGGCCCGCACGCGCCGGGCACCAAGCGGATCAAGGCCTTCAAGCTCCAGTCGGTCGCCGGCGCCTACTGGCGCGGCGACGCGAGCCGCACGATGCTCACCCGGATCTACGGGACGGCGTTCCTGTCCAAGGCCGACCTCGCCGCCCACCTCGAGCGCCTCGAGCAGGCCCGCGCCCGCGACCACCGCAAGCTCGGCCGCGAGCTGAACCTCTTCATGTTCAGCGACCTGTCGCCCGGGTCGCCCTTCTGGCTCCCGAACGGCACCGCGATCTGGACCGAGCTCACGAAGCTCTGGCGCGAGGAGAACGAGGCCCGCGGCTACACGGAGGTCCGCACGCCGATCCTCTACGACGTCGACCTGTGGAAGCAGTCCGGCCACTGGCACGTCTACCGGGAGAACATGTACTTCACCGACGTCGAGGACCGGCCCATGGGCCTCAAGCCCATGAACTGCCCGGCCCACGTCCAGCTGTTCAAGTCCGAGCGCCGCTCCTACCGCGACCTGCCGATCCGCTACTCCGAGCAGGGCCTCGTGCACCGCCACGAGCCGTCCGGAACGCTGCACGGCCTGCTCCGGGTCCGCCACATCACCCAGGACGACGCCCATGTCTTCTGCACCGAGGACCAGCTCGAGTCAGAGATCGTCCGCTGCCTGGACTTCGGCTTTCACATCTACGACCTGTTCGGCTTCGCCCCGCGCCTGGAGCTCTCGACCCGCCCGGAGAAGCGCGTGGGGGAGGAGGCGATGTGGGACCGCGCCGAGGCGATCCTCGAGGCGGCGCTGCGCAACCGCGGCCTGGAGTACGACGTCAACCCCGGCGACGGCGCGTTCTACGGGCCGAAGATCGACCTGCACATGACCGACTCGATCGGGCGCTCCTGGCAGCTCGGGACCGTGCAGCTCGACTACTACATGCCCGAGCAGTTCGGCCTGGCCTACACGGACGCCGAGGACCGCGAGCAGCGCCCGGTCATGATCCACCGCGCGCTCATGGGGTCCTTCGAGCGCTTCATCGGGATCCTCACCGAGCACTACGCCGGCGAGTTCCCCGTCTGGCTCGCCCCGGTGCAGGCGATCGTCCTGCCGATCGCCGACCGCCACGCCGCCTGGGCCCAGGAAGTGCAGCACGCGCTGCACGACGCCGGCGTGCGCGCCGAGACCGACGCCCGCACCGAGTCGGTCGGGCGCAAGATCCGCGAGGCCGAGCTGCGCAAGGTGCCTTACATGCTCGTGGTGGGCGACCGCGAGGCCGGCGCCCAGTCGGTCGCGCTGCGCCGCCACGGCGAGGGCGACCTCGGCACGCTGGCGCTCCCGGCGGCGGTCGAGCGCATCGCCCGCGAGCACCGCGAACGGTCCGCGTGAGGGCCTCCGAACGTCCGATTCCCCCGCCGGCCGGCCCGACGTGGCTATACTCGGCGGCCTTGACCGAGTCTCATCGCCAGCCGCGCCCAGCTTGACGCGCCCCAGCCACAGCTAGTGCCGGTCCCCCGACGTTTCGACCGGCGCCCGCCTGAGCGGGACACGACTCGGATCAACGAGCGCATCCGCGTGCCCGAAGTCCGCCTCATCGGCGACGACGGCAAGCAGATCGGCGTGATCAAGACCGAGGAGGCCCTCGACTACGCCCGCGAGCGCGACCTCGACCTCGTCGAGGTGGCCGCCGACGCCCGTCCGCCCGTCTGCCGCGTGCTCGACTACTCGAAGTACAAGTACGAGCAGGAGCAGAAGCAGAAGGCCGCGCGCAAGCACCAGCAGCAGATCAACGTGCGCGAGATCAAGTTCCGCCCGAAGATCGCCGAACACGACTACACGACGAAGAAGGGCCACGTCGAGCGGTTCCTGCGCCACCGCGACCGGGTCAAGGTCACGATCATGTTCCGCGGTCGCGAGGTCACGCACCCCGAGCGCGGCGAGATGATCCTCACGCGCCTGGCCGAGGACCTCGACGACCTCGCGATCATCGAGCAGCGCCCGATCCAGGACGGCCGCAACATGACCATGCTCCTCGCCCCGGGCAAGGGGATCGAGGAGGAGGCCGCGGCCAAGGCCGCGGGTGGCGGGGCGCCGAAGGATGGGGCTGCCGGCGCGCCTGCCGCCGAGGGTGAGGCCGCTGCTGGCGCTGACGCGGCTGCCGAGGCGGAGCCGGCCGTTGAGGCCGAAGGCGAGGCGCCTGCCGTCGCCGAGGCCGCGCCGGCTGCCGAGGCCGCAGGCGAGGCGCCTGCCGAGGCTGACGTGCCCGCCGAGGCGGACGCCGAGCCGGCCGCTGAGGCCGAGCCGGCCTCCTGACGCCCGGTCGCGCTTCGGCGGACACGCGGCGCCGGGCCTTCCCGCCTCCGAACGGCAGGATGGAGGCGGAGAAGCCCTGCCGCCGCGCGTCCGTCGACCGCCGCTGCGGCTCGGGGCCCGCGCGCTGATCGCGCGCGAGCCGCCGCGGGGTCCCGGCGCTCACGGTCACGTCGGGGCGTCGGCGCGGGCCCTGGCTCCTTGATCGCTCGGGCGGCGGCGCCGCCCGCGTCGATCAGGCGGGCGACGGCGGGGCTCGGGAGCCCGATGATCCGCCGAAGCTGAGGTTCGGCCGGCTGGCGCGGCACGACGCCGACATCGCGGAGCCACACGCCTGCCTCGCGGTCGACGTCTCCACGCCGACGGTCGTACCAGGCAGCCTTACGATCTGGCGGTGTTCGCTTCCAGGAGCGGGCGGCGGATCGGGCGGTGCGTGGCTGCCGCCGGGTGGCTCGCGGCGGCGGTGCTGGCGACAGCCTGCGGCTACGACCCGGTTCATCACGGGCGGACCCGGAGCGGATGCCCGCGGCGCCGGGCCTGACGAGGACCGCTGCGAGCGAGATCTGCGTGCACTTCGGGGTCCTCCTCGCCGCGGACCCGGACGAGCGGGCTCGCCCCGCCCAGCGCCTCGGGGTGGTCGAGGCGACCTTCGATCCGCTTCCGATCGATGCGGCGGTCGCGCGCGAGTGGGGCCGCCTGTCGGCGGCGGTCGCCGAACGCGGCGGCCAGCCGCGCCGCCGGGCGATCGATCTCGCCATCGCCGCGACCGCCAACGTGCGGGCCCCGAGCCGCCCCGGCGCGCCACGGATGCGCGGGGACGCGGCTTCTCCGCCTCCACCCAGCCGTTCGGAGGCGGGAAGCCGCGGCGCCGCGCATCGACCGCACCAGCCGTTCGGAGGCGGGAAGCCGCGGCGCCGCGTATCCCGCCACCGGCCCGAAACGACGCACCGAGTGCGAGCCGAGAGCCGAGACTTCGCTACCCTGCCTGACTCGTCATGCCGAAGATGAAGTCCCACAGCGGCGCCAAGAAGCGCTTCAAGACCACCGGAACCGGAAAGGTCCGGGGCCGGCACGCCTTCACGAGCCACATCCTCGAGAAGAAGTCGCCCAAGCGCAAGCGCCATCACGGCAAGCCGGCGGTCATCTCGCCGCACGACGCGCCCCGCATCAAGAAGCTCCTGGGCGGCAAGTCGTGACCCGGGTCAAGCGCTCGATCCACGCCCGCAAGAAGCGGCGCGCCACGCTGGACCGCACGAAGGGCTACCGCGGCCGGGCGAACTCGTCCTACCGGCAGGCCAAGGAGGCGCTGCTCAAGGCCGACTCCTACGCCTACCGCGACCGCCGCAACCGCAAGCGGGACTTTCGCCGGCTGTGGATCGCCCGGATCAACGCGGCCGCCCGCCGCGAGGGGATGACGTACGCGACCTTCATGCACGGCCTGAAGCTGGCCGAGATCGAGCTGGACCGCAAGGTCCTGGCCGACATCGCCGTGCACGACGCGGATGCGTTCCGACGCCTGGTCGAGCGCGCCCGCGAGGCGTCGGCTGCCTGACCGTCCAGGTTCCGACCACCCCGCACCTTCCAGGGCGCCCTCCATCCGGACGGCGCCCTTCGTGTTTCCATGACCCCCGAGATCACATCCCCCCACAACGAGAAGCTCGTCGCGATCCGCAAGCTGGCGCGGCGGCGCGACCGTGAGCGCGCCGGCCGGTTCGTGGCCGAGGGGGAGGACCTGCTCGCCGCCGCCGATGCCGCCGGCTGGGCGCCGCTCGAGCGCTACTGCGCCGCCGGGAGCGGGCTGCCTGGCGTCGAGGTGGCGCCCGACGCGCTCGCAGCGGCCTCGGGCCTGGGGTCGGGGACCCGGACGCTCGCGGTGTATGCGCAGCGGTGGGCGGCGCCGGCCGGGCCGCTGTGCGTGCACCTGCACGGCGTCCGCGACCCGGGCAACGTCGGGGCGGTCCTGCGCAGCGCGCTGGCCTTCGGCGCCGCGTCGGTTGCCCTTGGCCCGGGCTGCGCGGACCCGTTCGGGCCCAAGGCGGTGCGGGCGAGCATGGGCGCGGTCTTCGCCGTGCCCGTGGCCCGGGCGGCCGCCACGGACTGCCCGGGCGAGCGGATCGCCCTGGCCGCCCGGGCCGGCGCGCCGCTGCGCGGGCCGGCGGACGGGCCGGTGACGGTCGTGGTGGGCGCTGAGCGCGAGGGACTTCCGGCCGACGTGATCGCCGCGTGTGACCGCGCCGCGCACATCCCGATCGCCAGCGAGTCGCTCAACGCGGCGATGGCCGCCACGGTGGCCCTGTACGAGCTGACCCGCGGGCGCGTCGATGAGAGCCCTAGGATGGCCGCGCCATGACCGAGCGCATCGCAGCCCTGCGGGCCGAGGCCGAGGCGGCCATCGCCGCCGCGGAGTCGACGGACGCCCTCGAGGCGGCCCGGGTGCGGTTCCTCGGGCGCAAGGCGGAGCTGCCCAACCTCCTGCGCGGTGTGCGCGACCTGCCGCCGTCCGAGCGGGGGACGGTGGGGAAGGCGGCCAACGCGGCGCGCCAGGCCCTCGAGGCGCTCATCGAGGCGCGGGCCGCCGCGCTGGACGCGGCGGAGCTGGATGCGCGGCTCGCGGAGGACCGGGTCGACGTCACGCTGCCCGGCGACCCGCCCCGGCCGGTCGGCCGGCTGCACCTCATCACCCAGACGCGCCGCGAGCTCGAGGACGTCTTCGTCGGCCTCGGCTACGAGGTCGCCGAGGGCCCCGAGATCGAGCTCGTCCACTACAACTTCGACGCGCTGAACCACGACCCGCAGCACCCGGCCCGCCTGTGGACCGACACGTTCTACGTCGCCGGAGCCGACGACGTCCTCGACCCGGGCAGCCTGCTGCTGCGCACGCACACCTCGCCGATGCAGATCCGCGCGATGGAGGCGCAGGGGCCGCCGATCTTTCTCGTCGTCCCCGGGCGCGTCTACCGCCGCGACTCCGACGCGACGCACACGCCCCAGTTCCACCAGCTCGAGGGACTCGCGGTGGCGGAGGGGATCACGCTGGCCGATCTCAAGGGCACGCTGCTGGCCTTCGCGCGGGCGATGTTCGGCCCGGACCGCGAGGTGCGGCTGCGGCCGCACTTCTTCCCGTTCACCGAGCCGAGCGTGGAGGTCGACGTCTCCTGCTTCCAGTGCGAGGGCGGGACGCTGCGCGACGGCAGCCGCTGCCCGCTGTGCAAGGGCTCGGGGTGGATCGAGATCCTCGGCGCCGGAATGGTGGACCCGAACGTGTTCGGCTTCGTCGCCGGGCAGGGCTACGACCCCGAGCGGGTCCAGGGCTTCGCCTTCGGGATGGGCATCGAGCGCATCGCGATGCTCAAGCACGGCGTGCCGGACATGCGGCTCTCCTACGACAACGACGTGCGCTTCCTGGAGCAGTTCGGATGAGCCGCCACGGCACGATTCGCGGGGAGCGGGCCGGATGAGGCTGCCGCTGCTCTGGCTCCACGACCACGTGCGCCCCGGGCTCGAGGCAGCGGCCCTGGCCGAGCGCTTCGACCTGACCGGGACGGAGGTCGGGCGGGTCCTGCACCACGGCGTGGCGGCGCCCGAGCATTTCGTCGTCGGCTGCGTGCTCGCCGTCGACGCGCACCCGGACGCCGACCGCCTGCGCGTGTGCCGCGTCGCCGTCGGCGACGGCGTGGAGAACACGATCGTCTGCGGCGCCCCGAACGTCGCGGCCGGCCAGACCGTGGCGGTCGCCCTGCCGGGCGCGGTGATGCCGGACGGGACGAAGCTGAAGGTCGCCAAGCTCCGCGGCGTCGAGTCCCGCGGCATGGTGTTGGCCGAGGACGAGCTGGCGATCGGCACCGACCACGCCGGGATCATGGTGCTGCCCGACGGCCCCGCGCCGGGCACGGCGCTCGCGGACGTCCTGCCGATCGCGACCGACGTGCTCGAGCTCGAGATCACCCCGAACCGGCCGGACTGCCTGGGCGTCTACGGCCTGGCCCGGGAGGTCCACGCGATCACCGGCGCGCAGCTCGGGCCGGCGCCGTGGTCCGAGGATCCCGGCACCAGCGGCGATCCGGACGGGATCGCCATCGAGGTCCGGGACCCGGACCTGTGCCCGCGCTTCACCGCGCGGGTGTTCGAGAACGTCACGATCGGGCCGTCGCCGGCCTGGCTGAAGGCGCGGCTGAGCGCCGCGGGCCAGCGCCCGATCAGCAACGTCGTCGACATCACGAACTTCGTGATGCTTCTCACCGGCCAGCCGCTGCACGCCTTCGACCTGGACCGGATCGCCGGCCAGCGCCTCGTGGTGCGGCGCGCGCAGGACGGGGAGGAGATGCAGACGCTCGACGGGCAGGTCCGGGCGCTCGACGGCCAGATGATGATCATCTGCGACGACGACGGCCCGACCTCGCTGGCCGGCGTCATGGGCGGGATGCGGTCGGAGGTCGAGCCCGGCACCACGCGCGTCCTCATGGAGGCGGCGACCTGGAACGGCCCGAACATCCAGCGGACCGCGTGGCGCCTGGCGCTGCGCAGCGAGGCCTCGGCCCGCAACGAGAAGGGCCTCTCGCCGGGGCAGGCACTGGAGGCCCAGGCGGTGGCCGCCCGGCTCATGGTGGAGCTGTGCGGCGCGACGCTCGCGCCAGGGACCGCCGACGTCGGCGGCCCGGGGCCGGAGCCCGCGCCGATCCGCCTGCGCGACGCCCGCGTGACGGCGCTGCTCGGGACCGAGATCCCGCGCGCGCAAGCGGCGGAGTCGCTCGCCGCGCTCGGCTTCGGAACGGCGCCGGCGTCCGACGGGCTCGACGTGACCGTGCCCCACTTCCGGCGCGCCGACGTGACGCGCGAGGCCGACCTCATCGAGGAGGTGGCGCGGGTCCGGACGCTCGAGGCGATCCCGGCGACGCTGCCGCACCGCGGCGAGGGCCTGGGCGCGCTCAGCGCCGGCCAGCGCGCGGCCCGCCGCGCTCAGGACGCGCTCGTCGGCGCGGGCCTGCTGGAGGCGGCGGGCTGGAGCTTCGCGCCGCCCGGCGTGGCGGACCGCCTGCGGCTCGGGCCGGACGACCCGCGGCGCCGCACGATCCGCCTGGCCAACCCGATGTCGGAGGACCAGTCCGAGCTGCGCACGACGCTGCTCGGATCCCTCCTGGACGTGGCCGCCCGCAACGCGGCGCGCGGCGCCGAGGCCGTGCGGGTGTGGGAGAGCGGGGGCGTCTACCTGGCGCCCGAGGCCGGCATCGCGGCGGGCACGCTGCCCGACGAGCGCCGCCACCTCGCGGCGCTGCTCGCCGGCCCGGCGCTGCCCCCGACCTGGCGCTCTCCGGCCCCGCCGGCCGCCGACGTGTTCGCGGCCAAGGCCGTGCTCGCCGCGGTGGCCGCGGCCCTGCGAGTCGACCTCGCCGCCGAGCCGGCCGCCGAGCCGTTCCTGCATCCCGGGCGCAGCGCCGCGGTGCTCCTCGGCGGGGAGCGCATCGGCTGGCTCGGCGAGATCCATCCGCTCGTGACCCGCGCGTGGGAGATCGGCCCTGCCGCGGCGTTCGAGGTCGACCTCGCCGCGCTCGAGGAGTCCGCGGGCGCTTACGCAACCGACTATCGCGATCTCACGAGCTACCCGGAGGCGCGCATCGACCTCGCGGTCGTCGTCGCCGACGACGTGGCCGCGGCGCAGGTCGCCGCTGTCGTGCGCCAGGCGGGCGGGACCGAGCTCGAGCGGGTCGAGGTCTTCGACGTCTACCGGGGGGCCCAGGCCGGCGCGGGCCGGGTGTCGCTCGCCCTGCGCCTGGCCTTCCGCGCGCCGGACCGGACGCTCACCGACGAGGAGGTCGGGGCGCGCCGGGCAGCGATCGAGGCGGCCCTGGCCGCCGAGCTGGGAGGCGAGCTGCGTGCCTAGCGGTGGACCGAGCGTCGCCGTGCTCGGGGCCAGCGGGTTCGCGGGGGCGCTCGCCGCCGCGCTGCTCTGGCGCCACCCGGCCTTCGAGCTCGCCGCGGTCACGAGCCGCACCGACGCCGGGCGGCGGCTCGACGAGATCTATCCCCGTCACCGCGTGCCGCTCGTCCTCGAGGCGCCCGACGTCGAGGCGCTGGGCGGGGTGGACGCCGCGATCGTCGCGTATCCGCATGCCGCCTCGGCGCCGGTCGTGGCGGCGCTGCGTGAGCGCGGCGTCCGGGTGGTCGACCTCTCGGCCGACTTCCGGCTGCGCGACCTCGCCGTCTACGCGCGCTTCTACGGCGACCATCCCGAGCCCGAGCTGGTCCCGGACGCGGCCTACGGACTGACCGAGCTGAACCGGGAGCGGATCGCCGCCGCCGCCCTGGTGGCGAACCCCGGCTGCTTCCCCACCGCGGCCATCCTCGCGCTGGCGCCGCTGGCCCGGGCCGGCCTGATCGAGGACGTCGTGGTCGACGCCAAGACGGGCGTGTCCGGCGCCGGGCGGGCGGCGACCGAGACGACGCACTTCTCCACCGTCGACGAGAACGTGAACGCCTACAAGGTCGGCGTGCACCGGCACACGCCTGAGATCGACCAGGAGCTGGGGGCGCTGGGCGCCGAGCACCCGGTCACGTTCGTCCCGCACATGGTGCCGCTCGACCAGGGGGAGCTGGTCTCCTGCTACGTCACGTCCACGGCCGACGTGGGCGGGGTGCGCGAGCTGTACGAGGCGGCCTACGCCGACGAGCCGTTCGTGGAGGTCGTCGACACGCCCCCGGGCGTGCGGGACGTGCGCGAGACGAACTTCTGCCGGATCAGCACGCACCGCGACGATCGCACCGGCAAGGTCATCGTCTTCGGGGCGATCGACAACCTCTGGAAGGGCACCTCCTCGCAGGCCGTGCAGAACCTCAACCTCATGTTCGGGCGGCCCGAAGGGGAGGGGATCGCGTGAGCGAGTTCTTCGCGTCCCGGTGGGTCCAGCGTCCCGAGCACGTGACGGTGCTGCCCGGCGGGCTGCCCGCCGGGTTCCGGGCCGCGGGCATCGCGGCGGGCCTCAAGGCCAGCGGCAAGCCTGACCTCGGCCTCCTGGTCAGCGACGAGCCCGCCACGGCCAGTGCGGCGCGGTTCACCCGCTCGGGCGTCCAGGCGGGCCCGGTGCTCGTCTGCCGCGAGCGTTGCGACCTGGCCGGCCTGCGCGGCGCGGTGGTCAACAGCGGCAACGCGAACGCGTCGGTCGGCGCCCAGGGCTTCGAGACGGCCGCGGCGATGCAGGCCCGGGCCGCCGCGGCGCTTGGCCTGGAGCCGGCGGCGGTCGCCGTCGCCTCGACGGGCGTCATCGGCGTGCCGCTGCCGCTCGAGGCGATCGAGCGCGGGATCGGGTCGGCGGCCGGGGAGCTTGGCGCCGGGCCCGGCGCGGCGGACGCGTTCGCGGCGGCGATCATGACGACCGACGCCTTCGAGAAGCGCGCGGCCCTGGAGGTCTCGCTGCCGTCCGGGACCGTCCGGCTCGCGGCCCAGGCGAAGGGGGCGGGCATGATCTCGCCCGCATTCGCCACCATGCTGTGCTTCGTGGAGACCGACGCCGCCCTGGAGCCCGAGACCGCCGACCTGCTGTTCGGCGTCTGCGTCAAGCGCTCGTTCGACCGGATCAGCGTCGACGGGCAGCTCTCCACCAACGACACCGCGCTGCTCCTGGCCAGCGGCGCCAGCGGCGTGCGGGTCGCCCCGGAGTCCGAGGACGAGCTGGCCTTCGGCGAGGCGCTCGACGCGCTGCTGCGCCAGCTCGCGCTGCTGATCGTGAAGGACGGCGAGGGGGCCCGGCGGGTGGGGCGGGTCGTCGTGCGCGGCGGCTCGGCGGCGGTCGAGCCCGTCGCCCGCGCCGTGGCGAACTCCCCGCTCGTGAAGGCCGCCCTGCACGGCGGCGATCCCAACTGGGGCCGGATCGCCCAGGCGGCCGGCGCCGCGGCGATCGACGCCGCCCCGCTGCGCTTCGACATCGCGATCGAGGGCATCCCGGTCGTCGCCGGAGGCTCTCCGGTCGGCGCCGACGAGGCCGGCCTGGCCGCCGCCGTTGCCGGCCCGGAGGTCCTCTACGAGGTCGGCCTGCCGGGCGAGGGCCACGAGGCCGAGGTGTTCTTCTCCGACCTCTCCCACGAGTACGTGACCGTCAACGCCGAGTACACGACCTGATGCGGAGCCCCGCCTGATGCGCGACGTCGGCACCCTCCTCGAGGCCCTCCCGTACATCCGGGAGTTCCACGGCAAGACCGTGGTCATCAAGTACGGCGGTGCGGCGATGACCGATGCCGCGCTGCGCGACCAGTTCGCCCGCGATGTCGTGCTCCTGAAGTACGTCGGGCTCAACCCGATCGTGATCCACGGCGGCGGCCCGGACATCACCCGCTACATGGAGCGCCTGAACCTCCCCGTCGAGTTCGTCGACGGCCTGCGGGTCAGCGACGCGGCGACGGTCGAGGTGGCGAAGATGGTGCTCGTGGGGAAGGTGAACAAGGACATCGTCCTGCGCATCAACCGCCACGGGCAGCCGGCGGTCGGGCTGTGCGGCGACGACGGCCTGCTCTTCCGGGTCGCCCGCCAGGCCGCCGCCGACGGGCGCGACATCGGGTTCGTCGGCCGCATCGAGCGGGTCGACGTCGACGTCCTGCAGCACATCGCCACCGACTACATCCCGGTGATCGCCTCGGTCGGAGCCGACCGCGAGGGCAACTCCTACAACGTGAACGCCGACGAGGCTGCCGGGGCCGTCGCCCGGGCGCTCGGCGCCTACAAGATCATGTTCCTCACCGACGTCGCCGGCTGGCTGCGCGACCCCGACGACGAGGACAGCGTCGTGTCGGAGGCCGGTGCGGACGAGGTCGAAGCGGCCCTGGACGCCGTCGGCGGGGGCATGCGCCCGAAGCTCGCCGCCTGCCTCGAGGCGATCCACGGCGGGGTGACCTACGCCCACATCGTCGACGGCCGCGTCCCGCACTCCATCCTGCTCGAGCTCTTCACGGACGCCGGGCAGGGCACGAAGATCCGGCCGGCCCGATGACGCTCGCCGACCTCCAGGCGCTCGAGCGCGCCCACGTCATCCCGTCGTATGCCCGGCTGCCGGTGGAGTTCGTGCGCGGGTCGGGGTGCCGCCTGTGGGACAGCGAGGGCAACGAGTACCTCGATGTCCTTGCCGGCATCTCGGTCTCGAACACCGGGCACTGCCACCCGGCGGTCGTGGCGGCCGTGCAGGAGCAGGCGGCCCGGCTCATGCACGTGACGAACCTCTTCTACACCGAGCCGGGCATGCGCCTGGCCCAGCGCCTGTCGGAGTCCTCGCTCGGCGGCAAGGTGTTCTTCTGCAACTCCGGGGCCGAGGCCGTCGAGGCGGCGCTCAAGCTCGCGCGCAAGGCCCGCCCGCGCGGCGAGATCGTCGTGCAGCGGGGCGCGTTCCACGGGCGCACGATGGGGGCGCTCTCGGCCACGCCGCAGGAGGCCAAGCAAGCCCCGTTCGCGCCGCTCGTGCCCGGCTTCGTCGTGATCGAGCGCGACGACCCGGCGGCGCTCGCCGCCGCCGTGGGCGACCAGACCGCCGCGGTGCTGCTCGAGCCCGTGCTGGGGGAGGGCGGGGTCTACCCGGTGCCCGATGACGTCCTGCTCGCGGCACGCGACGCCTGTGACCGCACCGGCGCGGCGCTGATCTTCGACGAGATCCAGTCGGGGATGGGCCGCACCGGCACCCTGTGGGCCTACGAGCAGGCCGGCGTCGTGCCCGACGCCCTGACGACGGCCAAGGGGCTGGGCGGCGGCCTGCCGATCGGGGCGCTGGTCACCGGCCCGCGGCTGGCCGACACGCTGCAGCCCGGCGACCACGGCTCGACCTTTGCCGGCGGCCCCGTGGCCGCCGCCGCGGCCAACGCGGTCTTCGACGTGATCGACCGGCCCGAGTTCCTTCAGGAGGTGCGCACGAAGGGCGACCACCTCGCCCAGGCCCTCGAGGATCTCCCGACCGTGACGGCCCGGCGCGGACGCGGGCTCATGCACGCGATCGACGTGGAGGCCGACGCGCCCGCCGCGGTCCTGCGCGCCCTCACCGAGGAGCGGCTCGTGGCGAACGCGACGGGCCCGCACACGATCCGCTTCCTCCCGCCCCTGACGATCTCGCACGAGCAGATCGACGACGCCGCGGCCCGGATGCGCCGCGTGCTGCAGGACGCCTGATCTCGCCCCCGACACCACCCCGAGCGTGACCGACCACACCCGCATCTCCACCACCCGCACGGCCAGCTACGAGGCCGACCCCGAGAGCGTCAACCGGGTCCTGCTGCTCTACAGCGGCGGCCTCGACACGAGCGTGATGCTCAAGTGGATCCAGGACGAGTACGACGCCGAGGTCGTGGCGCTCACCGTGAACCTCGGCCAGCCCGGCGAGGACTACGAGGTCGTGCAGGGCAAGGCGCTGAACCTCGGGGCGATCGAGTGCCGCGTCGTCGATGCCCGCGAGGAGTTCGCCCGCGACTTCCTCGTCCCGGCGATCAAGGCCAACGCGCTCTACGGGGGCGGCTACCCGCTGTTCACGGCGCTCGGCCGGCCGCTGATCGCCAAGCTCGCCGTGGAGGCCGCCCGCGAGACCGGCTGTGACACGATCGCCCACGGCTGCACCGGCAAGGGCAACGACCAGGTGCGGATCGAGGCCACGGTCGCCACGCTCGCGCCCGAGCTGAAGGTGATCGCGCCGGTGCGCGGCTGGAAGATGGGCCGCGAGGAGGAGATCGCCTACGCGCGCGAGCACGGGATCCCCGTCAAGGGCGGCACCGAGGCGACGCCGTACTCGATCGACGACAACCTCTGGGGCCGCTCGTCCGAGGGCAACTGGATCGAGGACCTGTCGCACGCGCCCGACGACGACGTGTTCCAGCTCGTCACGCGCCCGGAGCTGGCGCCCGACGAGGCGGAGGAGGTGAGCGTCACCTTCGAGGCCGGCGTGCCCGTCGCGCTGAACGGCGAGCGCCTGGGCGTGGTGGAGCTGCTGGAGCGGGCGGCCGAGATCGGCGCCCGCCACGGGGTCGGCATCGTCGACCACCTCGAGGACCGGATCGTGGGCCTGAAGGTCCGCGACATCTACGAGGTCCCGGCGGCCGCGATCATCCTGCCCGCCCACCAGGAGCTCGAGAAGCTCGTCGGCACGATCCATCAGAACCAGTTCAAGCCGGGCCTGGACCGCCAGTGGGCCTACCTCGTCTACGCCGGCCTGTGGTGGGAGCCGCTGCGCGCCGACCTCGACGCGTTCATCGACCACGTCAACGCGCAGGTGTCGGGGACGATCACGCTGAAGCTGTTCAAGGGCGCGGCGCGGGTGGTGCGGCGCGAGTCGCGAAACGCGGTCTACGACCAGGGCCTCGCCTCGTTCGGCGAGTCCGGCGGCCTGTTCTCCCAGCAGGCGTCGCCGGGCTTCATCGAGCTGTGGTCCCTGCAGTCGCGGATGGCCTGGCGCCTGCGCCATCGCGACGGCGGCGGTGCGTGAATCTGGGCAGCCGGCTGCGGCAATCCTGGCGCGAGTGAGCTAGGCTGGGCGGCCTGGGAACCGGATTCCCGCCGACGTGACCGCCCGCCGACTCGTCATCGCGCTCCTTGCTCTCGCCGCCGTCGCCGCGGCCCCCGCGGCTGGCGCCGCGGCGAAGGTCCGCACGTTCACCCTTCGCGACAAGTCCGGCCTCACCGTCAAGGCCCCGCGCGGCTACAAGCTGCGCAACAGCGGCGGCGTCTACACGGTCTCGAATCGGCGGGCGACGCTCGTGCTCATCCGGCTGCGCTCGTCGGCCTCGGCCCTGGCGACCGGCCAGGAGCTCGCCCGGGCGCTCACGGGGACCTCTGCCGGGAGCGGAAGCGCGACCCGGTTCAGCGCCCGGGTGAAGGTGAAGGGCCGGACGCAGGTGCTCGGCGTCCGGCGGGCGGGGAGCGCCCTCATCGTCTCGACGATCCGCGACGCGCGGAAGGGCGGCGCCCACGCCCCGGCGCCACTCGCGCGGGCGGCGCTGACGGCCGCCGACATCGCGACGCTCCAGCGCGTGGCCGGCACGGCAACGGGCGGGCAGGCCGCCAACCTCTCGCCGACGCTCCCCACGACGCAGTTCGTGGCGCCCGACCGGGGCTCCAGCGCGCAGGTGCCCGCCGGCGGGGACTGGAAGTACCAGGGCGGCGGCGGCCAGATCATCGCGTCGAGCGCCAGCCTGGGCGCCGGCATCTCCCTCGGGCTCCCCTTCGCCGTCGTCACGCCGCCGTATCCGCAGGTCTCGTACTACCCCTACGCGCCGTACAGCCCCGATCCGCTGCGCGCGGCGCAGGAGATCATCCCGGACTACCTGAACCGCCAGGGCGGCAAGGTGACCTCGCTGCGGGTCGTGGCCGACCTCGCGCCGGGCCTGGCCCCGACCGGGCTGGCCACTGGCGTCGGCTACTACGCCTTCACGATGGTCGCCGGCGGCATCCCGGGGCAGGGCGTCATGTACGTGTCGGTGTCGAACCAGGGGCTGGACTCGGGCTTCTGGACCGTCTACTTCTCCTTCATCGTCGTGAAGCAGGGCTCGGACCCGCGCATCTTCGCGACGCTGCTGAAGACCTGGCAGAGCTGGGATCCGAGCGCCGACCAGCAGCGCCGCATCGCCGACACCTACCGGACGCTGGCCAGCATCCGGTACAACGGCGCGGGCCCGATCGACGACCAGGTGTTCAGCGAGGCCGCGGCGAAGTGGGACCTCTACATCCGCGGCCCGGAGGAGTAGCGGCCGCGCCGACGTCCCGGTCGTCTAGGATCGGGTCGTGCGCAAGCTCGGCTATCAGGCCCTCGGGTTCGTCGTCTGGGAAGGCTGGAAGCGCGAAATGCGCCGCCGCTACGGCGACGCCCCCGCGAAGGTGGCCGCCGGGAGCGCGGTGATCCTCGTCATCGCCGGCCTGATCCTCGTGCAGCGCCGCCGCGGGTCGCTCGATGACTGATCCCCGGCGGGGCGCCGGACGGGCGCGATGACCGAGGCGCGGCCGGAGCCAGCCCTGGCGCCCGCGCCGCTCGTCGCCGAGGCCGTGGACGCCACGGCCACCCCCGGCGGCGGGCTCCTGGTCCGCGTCGCCGGCGCGTGGTCCGAGGGCAGCGGCCCGCGGCCCGCCCTGTCCCTGCTCGTCGGCAGCGGCACGTCCGCCCGGCGCGTGCCCCTGCTCGCGGCTGCGAGCGCCGCGGCGACGAAGGCCGCCGGCGGGGGCGACGTCGTCCGCGCGATCTTTTCCGTGCCGCCGGACGCGGCGGCCCGGGCGGGCGAGGGACTGGCCCTCGACGCCGGCGGCCAGACCGTCGCGCTCCCAGCCCCAGGCGCCGGCGCGGGCGAGGCCGGCGCCCCGCCCGCGGCCGACGACGGGACTGTGGTCGACCGCGCCGTGCTCGCCGAGCGCCGCGCCCGGCGCGCCGAGGCCCTGGAAGCCGACCTGCGAGCCCGGGCGGAGGCTGCCGAGGCTGCCGCGGCCACCCTCGAGCTCGAACTCGCCGCGCTCGAAGCGGCGCCGCCCCCGGTGCTGCGCCCCGACCCTGACCGGCTTGCCCGCGAGGCGGCACTGGCAGCGAGCACGCCGGTGGCGCCCTCCGCGGTCCCGCCGCCACCCGGCTTCGAAGCCCCCCTCGCCGAGCTGCTCGTCCGCGAGCGCCGGCAGGCCGCGGGCCGCCGGCAGACGGCGGGCGGCGGCGCGGGCGTCCGCCCCGGCCGCGCGCCCCGGCCGGGCTCGGTGGCCGCTGCGCTCGACCGGCTCGACCAGGAGCGCCGGGCCGCGCCCGAGCTGCGGCGCGCGCTGATCCGGCGTGAGCGCGAGGTCGCGACGCTCCGCGAGCAGATCGATCGCGCCGCGGCCGACCTCGAGGCCCGCACCCATGCCGAGCGCGCCGCCCGGACCGCCGCCGACGCGCTCGACCGCGCGGAGGAGGGGATCGCGACCGCCCAGGCTGCGGCCAGGTCCGTCCGCCAGCAGCTCATCGACGAGCGAGCCGAATGGCAGGCGGCGGAGGAGGAGTTCCGCGGCGCGCTCGAGCGCGAGCGGACCGAGCGGCGCGCCACCGAGGCCGCGCTGCGCGCTGCGCTGCAGCGCGAGCGCCAGCGGGCCGAGACGGCCGAGCGGCGCCTGGCCGAGCACGAGCTGGCGTCCGGCGCCCCGCCGGCACCGGCCGAGATCTCGGAAGGCCAGCTCGCGCTCGGGGCGCTGGGAGCCGAGCCGGCGCCGGCCGGGCGGGCGCCCGCCGAGCCGGCGCAGGGCGACAAGGCTGCCGCCGTGCCTCCGGCGCCCGCGGCCGGGCACGCGGCCGAGGCCGGTCCGGCGGAGCCGGTTGCGGGCGACGAGCCTGCCGCGCCGGCGCCGGACTGGCTGCCCGCCGGCCTCATGCGCCTCGCGACCGAGCATCCCGCGGCTGGCGCGAGGCTGGCCGCCAGCCTCCTGCCTGCCGCCGGCCTGGGCGCCGCGACGCGGCTGGACTGCGACATCCGGGCCGGTGAGCCGGGCTGGCACGCCCTGCGCGCTGCCGGCGATGGCGAGGCCGGAGCGGTCGAGGCGCTTCCCGCGCGCCGGCCTCGGCGCGAGACCCAGTTCCGGCTCGAGGCCGGCCCCCGCGAGCTTGCCGAGCTGCTGACGACGGGCACGGCCCGGGCCCGCGTCCGCGGGACGCTGCGCCGCCGCCGAGCCCGCGGCCGCCTCGGGCCGGTCCCGACCGATCTGGCCGCTCTCGCCGACGCCGGGGTGCTGCTCGACCCGCCGGCGCTCTTTGCGGCTCTCGCCCTCGGATGCGACCCGGAGGGGACGGCCGGACCGGCCTTCGCCGTCGAGACGCAGGTCGGGGACGCGCCGGCCTTCTGGGTCGTGGCCGACCGCGGACTCGAGGTCGAGGACTCCTCGCCTCCCGACGGCGCCCAGGCCGCCATCCGCTGCTCGCACCGCGCCTTCCAGCGCCTGCTGGCCGGCGCTCCGCCGGTCGCCGGCGACAAGCCGGCGCTGAGCGGCGATCCGGTGGCACTCGCGACGCTGGCGGACTGGACCGCCCGGGCCCGCGCCGCGCTCGCATAGCGGTGTGACGGGAGTGCCCTGCGGGGCGGCGGCTTCGCCTTGGGCGTGCCCGCCCCGGCGATTCCGGGCCGAGGTTGAGGTTCGGCCGGCTCGGGCGGCCGAATCGCGCTCTTACCCTCCGCGCCGGCGGCACGGCCAGGCAGCCGCCACCTGGGACCCCCGCCCGCTCCGCGCACGGTGCGGGAATCCGTCCGCCGCTGCCCCGGCCGCCGGGCGCCGACATCCGCCCCGCCGCCTACCATCACGTCCCCGTGACCCCGCCCGCCTGCGCGCACCTCCACGTCCATTCCGAGTACTCGCTCCTGGACGGCGCGTGCAAGATCGACGCCCTCGCCGCCCGGGCCGCCGAGCTGGGGCAGCCGGCGCTCGGCCTGACCGACCACGGCGTCATGAACGGCGCCGTCGAGCTCTTCAAGGCCTGCCAGAAGCACGGGGTCAAGCCCCTGGCCGGCTGCGAGATCTACTACGTCGACGACCGCACCGCTGCCGGCAAGGTCGAGCGCAACCACCTCACCCTGCTGGCCGAGACCGACGAGGGCTACCGGAACCTCGTGAAGCTCTCATCCGGCGGCTTCCTCGACGGGTTCAACCGGGGCAAGCCAGCCGTGGACCTCGAGCTGCTCTCGCGCCACTCGGCCGGCGTCATCGCCCTCACCGGCTGCCTGCAGTCGCGCTCGAGCCAGCGGATCGTGGACGGGCGCCTCGGCGACGCGCGGGCCCACCTCGACGAGCTCGTGCAGGTGTTCGGGGCCGAGCAGGTCTACTTCGAGATCCAGAAGAACGGGATCGCCGCCCAGGACCGGGTCAACGAGGCCGTGGGCCGCTTCGCCCGCGAGATGGGCCGGCCGCTCGTGGCCACCGCCGACGTCCACTACCTGCGCCGGGAGGACTTCGACCACCACGCCGCGCTGCTCTGCGTGCAGACGAAGAGCACGCTCGCTGAGCCGAAGATGCGCTTCGACACGAACGAGTTCTTCCTCAAGAGCTCGGAGGAGATGGCCGCGGCGTTCGCCGGCACGCCCGAGGCGCTCGCGTCGACGCTGGAGATCGCCGAGCGCTGCACGGTCGACATCGAGCTCGGGCAGCGGCTGATCCCCCGCTACCCGACGCCGGACGGGGAGCCCGAGAGCGCCTACCTGCGCCGCCTCGTCGACGAGGGCGTCCGCGCCCGCTACGGGAGCCCGCCGCCGGCCGCGGCGCTGCAGCGCATGGACTACGAGCTCGGGGTCATCGAGCAGATGGGCTTCAGCGGCTACTTCCTCATCGTCTGGGACTTCGTCCGCTACGCGAAGGAGCACGGGATCGCCGTCGGACCGGGCCGCGGCTCGGCGGCCGGGTCGATCGTGTCCTACGCGCTGCGCATCACCGACGTCGACCCGCTCGCCTACGACCTGCTGTTCGAGCGCTTCCTCAACCCCGAGCGCGTGTCGATGCCCGACATCGACATCGACTTCTCCACGAAGGGCCGCGACCAGGTCATCCGCTACGTGACCGAGAAGTACGGGGCGGACCGCGTGGCCCAGATCATCACCTTCGGCAAGATGAAGCCCCGGGCCGCCACGCGCGACGCCGCCCGCGTGCTCGGGTTCGACTACGCCACCGGCGACCGGCTGGCCAAGCTCATCCCCGAGCCGATCATGGGCCGCCCGCCGTCGTTCGAGGAGTGCCTGGCTCCGGGCCAGGACCTGAAGAAGGCGGTCGACGCCGAACCCCAGTCGCGCCAGATCATCGACACCGCCAAGGGGCTCGAGGGAATCGTCCGCAACGCGTCGATCCACGCCGCCGCGGTGGTGATCGCGGACCGGCCGCTCACCGACATCGTCCCGCTCCAGTTCGCGGAGTCCTCCACGACCGACGAGGCGGGGGAGAAGGTCCGCCGCACGGTCACGCAGTTCTCGATGGGGCCCGTGGAGGAGATCGGGCTCCTGAAGATGGACTTCCTCGCCCTGCGCAACCTCGACGTGATCGAGGATGCGCTCGACATCATCGCGCGCTCCTCCGGCGCCCGCCCCGACATGGCCACACTCGCGCTCGACGACCCGCCCACGTACGAGATGCTCGCCCGCGGCGACTCGGTCGGCGTGTTCCAGTTCGAATCGGAGGGGATGCGCGAGGCGCTCAAGAAGGTCCAGCCCACGGAGTTCGAGGACCTCGTCGCGCTCGTGGCGCTCTACCGGCCCGGCGCGATGGACCAGATCCCGACCTACGCGCGGGGCAAGCGCGACCCCGAGACGGTCTCCTATCCGGACCCGCGCCTCGGGCCGATCATCGAGTCGACCAAGGGCGTGATCCTCTACCAGGAGCAGGCGATGAAGATCGCCACCGACATCGCCGGCTTCTCGGGGGCGAAGGCCGACGACCTCCGCAAGGCGATCGGCAAGAAGAAGCGCGACCAGATGGCCAAGCTCAAGCCGGAGTTCGTCGAAGGCTGCCGCGCCTCGGGCACGAGCCCCGAGGTCATCGAGTGGCTGTGGGCTACGAACGAGCGCAGCGCCGACTACTCCTTCAACAAGAGTCACGCGGCCTGCTACGCCTTGATCGCCTACCGGACGGCGTGGCTGAAGGCCAACTACCCCGCCGAGTACATGGCGGCGCTGATCTCCTCGGTGATGTCGACCAAGGACAAGGTCCCGTTCTTCGTCGCCCGCTGCGAGGAGATGGGGATCGAGATCCTGCCGCCGGACGTCAACGAGTCCGACCACGAGTTCGTCGTCGTCGAGGGCAAGATCCGCTTCGGCCTCGACGCGGTCAAGGGCGTCGGCTACCAGGCGGTCGAGGCGATCAAGCGGGCCCGCGACCGCGAGGGCCCGTTCACGTCGCTGTGGGACTTCTGCGCCCGGGTCGACGGACGCGCCGTCAACAAGAAGGCGATCGAGGCCCTGATCAAGTGCGGGGCGTTCGGGACCACGAACGCGAGCCGCAAGGGGATGCTCGCCGTGCTCGAGCAGGCCCAGGGCGCCGGCCAGAAGGCCCAGCAGGACGCCGCGATCGGCCAGGAGAACCTGTTCGACCTCGGCGGGGGCGGCGGCGGGCCGTCGGCGGTCGCCGCGCCGAGCCACCCGCCGATCCCGCCCGAGGAGTTCGACCGCGCCGAGCTGCTCGCGGTCGAGAAAGAGGCGATCGGGCTCTTCGTCTCCGCCCACCCGCTGAAGGAGATCCGGCCGGCGCTGCGCGTGGCCGCCGAGTGCTCGATCGCCGAGCTGGAGGGGCGCCGCAACGGCGACACCGTGACGGTCGGGGGGATGATCGCCGCGGCCAAGCGGATCCGGACGCGCAAGGGCGACCCGATGATGTTCTGCACGCTGGACGACCTCGAGGGGCAGGTCGAGCTGCTCGTCTTCGGCAACGTTCTCGAATCCGCCGGCGACGCGCTGGACGAGGACCGCATCGTGCTCGTCTCGGGCCGGCTGGACCACGGCGACCGCGACGCCGACGGCTCGAAGATCGTGGTCTCCTCGGTAAAGCCGTTCGCCGCGACGCCCGAGCAGGTCAAGGCCGCCGAGGCCAAGCTCGCCGAGGCGGCCAAGCCGCCGGAGCCGGTCCGGATGGCGGTCGACGCCAGCCAGCTCCCGGCCAGCGTGATCGACGATCTCAAGCACCTCCTCGAGAGCTTCCCGGGGCCCGCCGAGTTCGTCCTCGAGATGCGCACGTCGGCCGGCAGCCGCTGCCTGCGCTTCGGCGCCGGCTACCGCGTCACGCCGACCTCCACGCTGCGGGCGGAGCTCGACGCGCTGCTCGGCGGGTCGGCCGTCGGCGCGCGCTGAGCGCGCCCCTCAGATTCCCCGCGCCGCCAGGCCCCGCTCGCGCAAGCCGTAGGCCGCCCGCAGGTCCGTCGTCGTCGGCGCCTTGCCGTCTGCCCCCGGGCCTTCGAAGATCGCCGGGAGGCCCTCGAAGCGCGGCTCGGAGAAGAACGCGGCGCACCCTTCCTCCCCGAGCTCCCCGGTGCCGAGCGGCGCGTGGCGATCGCGGTTGGAGCCCAGCGGCGCCTGGGAGTCGTTGACGTGCAGCGACCCGAGGCGGTCCAGGCCGACGGCCGCGTCGGCGGCCTCGAGCACCGCTTCGAGGCCGGCTGCCGTGCGGATGTCGTAGCCCGAGGCGAGCAGGTGGCAGGAGTCCAGGCACAGCCCGAGCCGGGGCGCGCCGCCCGCGGCCTCGATCAGCGCCTGCAGCTCCTCGAACGAGCGCCCGAGCGTGCCGCCCGCGCCGGCGGTGTCCTCGAGGTGCAGCGGGCAGGCGCCGGTCTCGGCGAGCGCCTCGGCGATCACCGCGCCGGCATCGGCGATCGCGTCGGGCAGCGGCCGGTCCTTGGCCGAGCCGGCGTGCAGCACGACGCCGGCCGCGCCGATCGCGTCGCCGACGCGCAGGGCGTGCGTGAGCGACGCCAGCGACTTGGCCCGCAGCTCCGGATCGTCGGTGGCGCAGTTGATCAGGTAGACGGCATGGATCACGACCGCCCCGAGATCGCTCGCGTCCATGGCCTCCCGAAAGGCGGCGAAATCCTCGTCCGTGTACGCGGTGGGACGCCACATGCGCGGGGACTGGCTGAAGATCTGGATCGCCTGACAGCCGAGCTCGGTGCCGCGCTGCACCGCCAGCGGCAGGCCGCCGGCGTTCGAGACGTGGGCGCCGATCAGCACGGGAGGGGGCGGGGGAGCGGGGGCACGAGGCGCGCGACGATAACCGCATAGCATCACGCCATGCCCGCCGACCGCCCCCTCCGCGTCCGCTTCGCCCCGTCGCCCACGGGCGCGCTGCACATCGGGGGCGCCCGCACCGCCCTCTACAACTGGCTGCTGGCCCGGGGCCAGGGCGGCACGCTGCTGCTGCGCATCGAGGACACCGACCGCGAGCGCTCCACCCCGGAGAACGTCGCGCAGATCCTCGAGGCCCTCGAGTGGCTCGGGATCGACTGGGACGAGGGCCCGGAGTTCCAGACCGGGAGCGCCCCGCGCCACGCGGCCGCCCTCGCCGGGCTGCTCGAGTCCGGGCAGGCTTACCGCAGCACCGCGACCGCCGACGACGTCCGGGCCTGGAAGGATCGCCACGGCGCCGACCGGGGCTTCCGCGGGGAGGACGAGGGGGAGGGCGCGGTCCGGCTCCGCGTGCCCGACGCCGGGGCGACGGTGGTCCACGACGTCATCCGAGGCGACACGGCCTTCGACCACGTCCACCTCGACGACCCGGTGATCGCCCGGGCCGACGGCTCGGTCCTCTACAACTTCGCCGTGGCGATCGACGATCTCGACGCCGGGATCAGCCACGTCGTGCGGGGCGAGGACCACCTCTCGAACACCCCCAAGCAGCTGCTGGTGTTCGAGGCCCTGGGGGCCGACCCGCCCCGGTACGCCCACCTGCCGCTGCTGCACGGCCCCGACGGCAAGAAGCTGTCCAAGCGCCACGGCGCAGCCTCCGTCCAGGAGCTCCGCGATGCCGGGTACCTGCCCGAGGCCGTCCGCAACTACCTCGCGCTGCTCGGCTGGGGCGCCGCCGACGACGAGACGATCCTCTCCACGGCCGAGCTCCAGCGGCAGTTCTCGCTCGAGCGGGTGTCGAAGTCCCCGGCGGTGTTCGACGAGAAGAAGCTGCGCTGGATGAACGGCCGCTACCTGCGGGAGCTGACCGCCGAGGAGCTGGCGGCCCGGCTGGAGGCCTTCACGGGCCGGGATGGCCTGGCCGAGGCCGCGGCGATCTCGCAGGAGAAGATCCAGACCCTGGCCGACTTCTGGCCGCTGGCCGGCTTTGCGTTCGACGGGCCTGCCGACGACCCGGCCGCGTTCGAGAAGTGGATCGCGGCCGACGGGGCGGCCGCGACGCTGGCCGAGGTCCGCACGGCGATCGCCGACGCCGAGCCGTTCGATGCCGAGACCCTCGACGGCGCCCTGCGCGGGATCGCCGACCGGCGCGGCGTCAAGCCGCGGGAGGTGTTCCAGCCGCTGCGCGTGGCCCTGGCCGGCACGACGGTCTCGCCCGGAATCTTCGAGACCGTCGCGCTCCTGGGCCGAGACGAGTCGCTGCGCCGCATCGACGCCGCGCTGGTCCGGGCCGGCGGGTAGCTCCGGCCGGAACTCGCCCGGCCTAAACCCCGGCGGTGCACCTGCCGATACCCGGGTCAGCAGTTCCGTGCCGCCGTACCTCGCCGACTTCCAGGAGATCCATGCCCGCAGTCGATGCCGCCGCGCGCCGGGGGCAGATTCGTGCCGCACCCGAGCCCGCCGGCGTCTCCCGCGCCGGTGCCGACAGCCATGGGCGCCGGCTCACCGCGGCCTTCGAAGCGCTCGACACGCTCCCGGTCCTCGAGGAGTGCCGGCGGCGCCTGCTCGCGCTGTTCGAGCAGGAGAACCGCTCGACGGCGGACCTCGTCGCCGCGATCGAGTCCGACATGGCGATGACGCTGCTCGTGCTGCGGTTCGCCAACCGGGTGCCGGGCAAGACCCGGGGCAAGGTGGACAGCGTCGTGAAGGCGCTCGAGGTGCTGCCCGCGGAGGGGGTGCAGCGGATCGCCACGAAGGTGCGCACGTATGACTTCTTCGACCGCGGGGGCGCGTGGGACACCGAGGCCGAGCGCCACCGCCTCCACGGCCTGGCCACGCAGCGGGCCGCGGACCGCATCGCCGCCGAGATCGGCGACTCGCGCCGGGACCGCCTGATGGTCGCGTCGCTCCTGCACGACATCGGCAAGCTGGTCCTCTCCCACGCCTACCCGGGCTACCCCGAGCAGGTGCACGGGACGGCCCGCACGCCCGAGGAGCGGCTGCACCGCGAGCGCCGCGAGCTCGGCGTCGACCACGCGCTGGTCGGCGGGGTCCTGGCGCGCCGCTGGGGCCTGCCCAAGCCGCTGGCGTCGGCGATCGAGCGCCACCACGCCGAGGATGCCCAGGAGGACGCGGCGGTCGTCCGTGCCGCCGACATGCTCGCCCACTACGGGAACGGGGACACCGTCTCGCCGGCGGAGCTCACCGCGATCTCGCGCCGGGTCGGCCTGTCCCGGGATGCGCTGCGGACCGTCATGTACGAGCTCCCGACCGCCACGCCGGGCCGCCAGCGCCAGCTCGACCCGTGCCCCCTGTCGGACCGCGAGGTCGAGGTCCTGCGCCGCCTGGCGACCGGCAAGGTCTACAAGCAGATCGCCTCGGAGCTCTCACTCTCCACGAGCACCGTCCGCACCCACCTGCACAACATCTACGGGAAGGTCGGGGCGGTCGACCGCGCCCAGGCCGTCCTGGTCGCCACGCAGCGCGGCTGGATCTGATCCGGCGGCGCCGCGCCGGCGCTGCCGCTCGCGGCGGCGGGCCCACGCCCACAGGCCCCACGCGATCGCCACGCCGGCTGCATCGATCGCCCAGTCCCGCGGCGTCCCGGAGCGCCCGGGCACGAAGGTCTGGTGGAACTCGTCGGTGGCGGCGTACGCCAGCGCGATGAGCGCGGCGGCGCCCGGCGCGCGAAACCGGAAGGCCCGCAGCCACAGCCAGAACAGGAGCCCGAACTCGGTGGCGTGAATCGCCTTGCGGCCGATGAGATCCACGAGCCCGAGGCCCGAGTTCAGATCCGGCTGGGCCGAGGCGAAGAAGATGAGGCCCATGAGCCCGACGGGCGGGAGGAACCGGCCGGCGGCCGTGCGCGGACGGAGCGCGGCGCGGGACAGACGGGTGCGGCGTGGCATACGATCGAGGCTACCGGCGGCCGATCCGGCCCTGCCGCCCGCTCGGACCTGGAGCGCCGATGATCTCGATCACCACGAAATCCCCTTACGCGGTTCTGGCGCTCACCGAGCTCGGTCGCGCGGGCGACGGCGCCACGGTGCCGATCTCGGAGCTCGCCAAGCGGCGGGAGATCCCCGTCCAGTTCCTCGAGCAGCTCTTCGCGGTCCTGCGCCGCGCCGGCGTCTTGCGCGCCCAGCGCGGCGTGAAGGGCGGCTACTCCTTCGCCCGCCCCCCGGGCGAGATCACCGTCCTTCAGGTCGTGGAGCTGCTCGACGGCGCGCTGGGCGCCGACGCCGCCGGCATCTTCGCCGACGCGGCCACCGCCGCGCGCGACGTGCTCGCGGGCGCCACGATCGCCGATCTCGTCGAGCGCGAGGCGCGCGAGGCGGGGTCCTCGATGTACTACATCTAGGCGGAGGCCCATTGGTGCGGGGCAGATCGACCCCACGGGAAACGTGGCGGCTGGAGTCCCCTTCCCTGCGCCGCGGATGCCCGGAGCGGCGTGCGCGGACGGGCGATGGCCGGGGTGCTGCCGTCGCGGAGCGCCCGCCCGCGGGTACCGGCGTCGCCGGTGACCGCGGACGGGCGCCTGCCGGCGATTGCTACGCGCGGACCGCGGTGATCACGCGGTTGCGCGCCTGCGCCGGGTTGTCGGCCGTGCAGGCCAGCTTGATGGACCCGCCCTCCGAGCTGCTGGTGAGCGTCAGCGTGCGACTGAACATCGCCAGCGGCGTCAGCGCCTCCGTGCCGCTGTCGAGCGGGTTGAAGCCCTCCAGCAGCTTGCAGGTGACCGAGTTCGCCGACGCGGCGTTGTTGCCGAGCTCGGCCTTGGCCGTGACGATCCAGCGGCCGCGGGGCACGTTCAGCGACAGGACGACCGTGTCGTCCGGCCCCGTGCCGATGCCCGTAGCGGATGCGTCCTTGGCCACGAACGGGCCGCGGGGCGGCTTGGGCTTCGGCTTGGGCTTCGGCTTGCGGGGCTTGCGCTTGTGGGCCGTGGCAGCGCCGGGAGCGTCGTGCGAGCCGCTTGCGGCGAGCGCGCTGCCGGTCGCGGCGACGAACAGGGCGACGAGCGCGAGGACGAGCGCCGGCAGGATGCGCGTGGTACGGATGATCTGCATGGGGTGACTCCTCCAATCGGAACGGGCAGGGGCCGCCACGCGAGGAGACGACGCTGCCCTTCGCGTCGCCGTGGTTCGCCCTCACACGGTGGATATGTCGACGGGGATGGTCACGGCGCAGCGCAGCCGTGTCTGTCGTCTCTGTCACGCCCGATGTGTCAAGCCCGTCACGCCCGGATCCCGGCGGGTGCGAGGGTCGGCGGCTGCTCTTGCCCTCCTGGACCACGTCCACGGACTCGACAGCGGTGACTCCCCGACGGCGTCCAGGAGAGTGGGGTTGGCGACGGCGGCCCGCGCGCCCGTCGCACAGGCGGGTACTGCGGCCCGGCGGTCACCGAGTGTGAGATCGTGGCGCCATGCGAGTTGCTCACGGACGAGCCGTGCGGCCGGCCCTCGTCGTCGCGGGCGCCATGACGGCGGCAGCAGCGCTGGCGGCCACCCCGGCCGCCGCCGCGCCGACGCCGCAGGCGCGCGCCGAGCGCGCGGTGGCCGCACGGGTCAAGGCGGTGTACGACGTGCCCGGGAAGTCCGGTCCGAAGGCGACGCAGATCTCGGTGTCGTGCCGGCGGGCGGCCGGCCCGCAGTTCCGCTGCGCCTGGCGCATGCGCGACTCCCTCTACGGCGACATCTACTCGGGCCGCGCCCGCGCGAGCCTTGGCCGGGGCGGCGACCGGGCCGTGCTCTCCCGGCTCGCCTGCCAGCTGGACGAGAACAGCCTCGACACGTTCTCCTGCGTGTTCGCGCAGCAGGTCGTCACCAACCGGATCTTCGAGGTATATGCGGCGCCCGGGACGCGGGAGCGCCCGACGCAGATCTCGGTGACCTGCCGTCCGCTCGCCTACCCGCGCTTCCAGTGCGCCTGGCACATGCGCGACTCGCGCTACCGCGACCGCTACTCAGGCCTGGCCCGCGCGACGCTCAGCCTCGATCGCAGCCGCGCCGTCCTGTACCGGCTGCGCTGCCGCGCGAACGAGAACAGCAGCGTGGGCGGCGACCTGTCCTGCCTGCTGCCGTATTGAGCGGCGCCCCTGCGGCGCCGCCGGTCGCGCTGCGGCATCATCCGTCCGTGGCCGCTCCTGACCCTGACGCCCTGGCGGACCTCGACGAGACCCGGCCGCCGAACCTCGCCGACGCGGTCGGCGGCCCGCTCGGCATGGCCGAGACGGCCGTCCCGCCGGTCGCGTTCGTCGTCGCCTACACGGCCTCCGGGTCAGACACCGACCTCGCCGCCGCGGTCGCCATCGGCCTGGCCCTCGTCCTCGCCGCGGCGCGCCTCGTGCGCCGCCAGTCCGTGCGCCACGCGCTCACGGGGCTCGTCGGCGTCGCCTTTGCGGCCTTCATCGCCGCCCGCAGCGGCAAGGCGGAGAACTTCTTCCTGCCGGGGCTGCTGGCCAACGCGGCCTACGCCTCGGTGTTCCTCGTCTCGATCGCGCTGCGCCGCCCGCTCGTCGGGGAGATCGTCAGCCGGCTCGACGGCGAGGGGAAGGCCTGGCGCGATGACCCCGCCCGGGTTCGCGCGTTCACCCGGGCCAGCTGGCTGTGGGCCTGGCTCTTCCTCACGCGCCTGGCCGTGCAGCTGCCGCTCTACCTCGCCAGCGCCGTCGTGGCGCTCGGGGTTGCGCGCACGGCGATGGGGATCCCGCTTTTCGCCCTCGGGCTGTGGCTCACCTGGCGGCTGGTGCGCCGCCACCGCGCGCTCGCGCCGGCCGGCGCCTGACCGGGCGCGCGCGGCTCACGCGTCCAGGCCGGCCAGGAACTCGATCAGCGCCGCGTTGACCTCGGCCGGGCGCTCCTGCTGCACCCAGTGGCCGGCGCCGGGCACCGTGACCGACAGCCGCAGGTCGGTGACCAGGCCGTCCATCACCTGCGCCGGCATCCACGCGCCGACCGGGTCACGCTCGCCCGTGATGAAGGCGGCGGGAACGTCGATCGTCGGCGGGGCGTCAGCGGTGCGCTCCCACGTCCGGTCCAGGTTGCGGTACCAGCGCAGCGGGTTCTCGAACCCGCTGCGCTCGAAGGCGTCGACGTAGACCTGCAGGTCGGCGTCGGTCATGAACGGCGGCGTCGGCGGGTCGTCGCCCTCCTGCGCCGCCCACTCGGCGTTCCAGACCTTCGTCGTGGCCAGGGTCCGGCGCACGTCCTTTCCGAGGAGCGCCGGGGTCTCCGGCTGGGCCATCCAGAGAAAGTAGAAGTCCTCGCCCAGGTGCTCGCGGAAGAGCCCGGCGGGCGGCGCCGGCGGGCGCGGCGTGGCGGGGACGCTCATGCCGACGACGCCGCGCACCCGGTCGGGGTGCAGCCGGGCCGCCGTCCAGGCGACCACGGCGCCCCAGTCGTGGCCGGCGACGACGGCCTGCTCCTCGCCGAGCGCGTCGATCACGCCGACGATGTCCTGGGCGATCTCGACGGCGTCGTAGGCGTCGTCGGCGTCGGGCGCCGAGGACAGGCCGTAGCCCCGCATGTCGAGCGCCACGGGGCGGTAGCCGGCGGCGGACAGGGCGGGCAGCTGGTGCCGCCAGGACCACCAGAGCTCGGGAAACCCGTGGCAGAGGATGACCGGCGGCCCGCTGCCGGCCTCCACGCCGTGCAGCTCGATTCCGCGTCCGACGTCGAAGCGCATGGCGCGCGAGCCTATCCGCCGGTCCCCGGCGGCGCCAGGGGCCGTCGCGCGCCCGGCTACCAGCGCCCCGCGGCGGTGCACACGCCGACGCCGGGCCGGGTGCAGGTCCGCCGCTCGATGCCGTTGGGGCGCCGCTCGATGCGCAGCTCGCCGGTCGCGGCGGTCGTCCCGGCGACCGTGAAGGTGTCGGCGCCGGCGGACGCCACCCGGACGCGGCCCGGGGCCCGGCCGTATGGCGTGCCGATCAGCGCCTCGCTCCCCAGTTCGCGGCGCGTGTCGCAGGCGCGGAACGTGCCCTCCCGCTCGCCGCAGGCGATGACGATCCCCCGCAGCTCGATGAGGCGCAGCGTGAGCGCCCGGTCGGCGGCGAGGGCCGCTTCGCGCTGCTCCTTGGCGCGCTGGTCGGCCGGGCTGTCCGCGCCGCAGGCGCTGGCTGCGGTGACGAGCAAGACGGTGAAGAGGGCGGCCCTGGCGATCCGCCGGGCGCGCGTCGGGCCCGGCCGGTACCGTGTCGGCAGTATGTATCGAATCCCGATCAACATTTCGGAGCACATCGGGCACACGCCGATGGTCCAGCTCACGCGCATCCTGCCCGATCAGGACGTGGAGCTGTTCGCGAAGCTGGAGGCAGCGAACCCGGGCGGGAGCGTGAAGGATCGCATCGGGATCGCGATGATCGAGGCGGCCGAGGCCGCGGGGGCGATCGAGCCGGGGCGCACGACCATCGTGGAGGCGACGAGCGGCAACACCGGCATCGCCCTGGCCTTCGTGTGCGCGGCCAAGGGCTATGACCTCGTGCTCGCCCTGCCGCAGGGCATGAGCCGCGAGCGCGAGGCGCTGCTGCGGCTCTATGGGGCCGAGGTCCTCGTGACCGAGTCGATGGGCGGGATGAACGAGGCGGTCGACGCCGCCCGTGCGCTCGCCGCGCGCGACGACGTGTGGCTGCCCGACCAGTTCGCCAACCCGGCGAATCCCGAGGCCCACCGCCGCACGACCGGTCCCGAGATCTGGGACGCGCTCGACGGCCGCGTCGACGTGCTCGTGGCCGGCGTCGGCACCGGCGGGACCATCACCGGCGCGGGCGAGTTCCTCAAGGAGCGCAACCCGGATCTGCGCGTCGTCGCCGCCGAGCCGGCCGCCTCGGCCGTGCTGAGCGGGCAGGCGCCCGGGCCGCACCGGATCCAGGGCATCGGCGCCGGCTTCGTGCCGCCGGTCCTGAACCGGGAGCTGCTCGACGAGGTCATCCCGGTCACCGACGACGACGCGATCGCAACGGCGTGGTCGCTGGCCCGCCGCGAGGGCGTGCTGGCCGGGATGTCGTGCGGCGCCGCGCTGTGGGCCGCCCTCCAGGTCGCCGCCCGCCCGGAGTCGGCGGGGCTGCGCTTCGCCATCGTGCTGCCGGACTCGGGCGAGCGCTACGTCTCGCTGCCGTTCTTCACGCCGGCGGACTGAGCGCGGCGGCGTCGCCGCAGCACCACGCCTCGGCCTGCGGCCACGGCCCGTATCCGGAGTCGGGATTGACGTGGCCGGCGGGCCCGAGCCGGTCCACCGTAAGGCCGAGCGGCACGCCGTAGCGCGCCTCGGCCCCCTCCGGGCAGTACGGGTCGTTCGTCGTGACCGCGAGCCGGGTCTCGTGCGCGGCCGCCGCGACCCCGGCGGCGTCGAGCCGCACCGGCCAGAACGCCTCGATGGCCGCCAGGCGCGACGACGGGCACGGCGGGACGACGAGCAGCGCCCGACCGACGGCCGGGCCGGTGCGGGCCGCCGCGTGATGCAGCCACAGGACTCCGGCGAGCGAATGGCACACCACCGTCAGGGCCGCCGGTTCGGCGGCCGCGTCCAGCTCGGTCCGCAGGGCGCCGAGCCAGGCCTCGGGCTCGGGCCGCTCAGGGTGGGGCAGGTCGGGGAAGCGGACGTCCGCGCCCCGCTCCCGCAGCCGCGCGGCGAGCCAGTCCTGCCAGTGCCCGGGCCCCGAGCCGAGGTAGCCGTGCAGGATGAGGAACGGTCCCGGCGCCATCGCGCCGCTACCGTAGTGCGCCGATGGCCGCGGTGCAGCAGAGAACTCTCGCGGACGGCGAGCCTGGCCGGAGTCCGGCCCGGTGAGCGCCGCGTCCCTCTCGATCGAGGACCTCGACCGGTATGCGCGCCAGCTCGTGCTCCCCGAGTTCGGCGCCGCCGGCCAGGCGGCCCTCGGCGGGGCGTCCGTGCTCGTGGTCGGGGCCGGCGCCCTCGGGGGGCCGGTCGCGCTCTATCTCGCCGCGGCGGGGGTCGGGCGCCTCGGGATCGCCGATGGCGATCGCGTGGCCGTGTCGAACCTGCAGCGCCAGGTGCTGCATTTCACGCCTGACGTCGGAGTGCAGAAGGCTCACAGTGCCGCGGCGAAGCTGCGGTTCCTGAACCCGGGGATCGTCGTCGAGCCCTACCCGGCCGACCTCGACGCTGAGAACGCGCGCGCGATGGTCGCGGGCCAGGACGTCGTCGTGGACTGCTCGGACACCTTCGCCACGCGAGCGCTCGTCAACGCCGCCTGCTGCGCCGAGGGCGTCGCGCTGGTGGAAGGCGGCGCCGTCGGCCTCGAGGGCCTGGTTCTCACCGTGCGTCCGGGAGAGAGCGCCTGCTATCGCTGCGCGTTCCCCGCCGACCCGTCGGGGCCCAGCTGCGCCGAGGCCGGCGTGCTCGGTCCGGTGGCCGGGATCGTCGGCTCGATCCAGGCCGTCGAGGCGGTGAAGCTGATCACGGGGATCGGCACACCGCTGCTCGACACGATCCTGGAGATCGACGCGGCCGCGGCCCGGTTCACGCGGGTGCACACCTCGCGCCGGCCGGACTGCCCCGATTGCGGCGAGCCGTGAGCGGCCGCGCGCTACCCTCCGCGGCGTGTTCGGCCTGACGACCTTGGCCCGGGTGGCGGGCGAGCTGCGCCGCGACGTCGCCGCGGTCAAGGACCGCGACCCCGCGGCGCGCGCCGCCGGATCAGCGGAGATCCTGGCCATGTGGCCAGGGGTCCACGCGCTCCTGACCCACCGGATCGCCCACGCGCTGGACGACGCGGGCGTTCCGGTCGTGCCGCGCGCGCTGGCGACCGCGTCACGCGCCGTGACCGGGATCGAGCTGCACCCGGCGGCCTCGATCGGGGACGGCTTCTTCGTGGACCACGGCATGGGCGTCGTGGTCGGGGAGACCGCCGAGATCGGCGACAACGTCACCCTCTACCAGGGCGTCACGCTCGGCGGCACCGGCTTTGCCACGGGCAAGCGCCACCCGACGGTCGAGGACAACGTGACGATCGGCTCGGGCGCCAAGCTCCTCGGCCCGATCCGCATCGGGCACGGCTCGAAGATCGGCGCCAACAGCGTCGTGATCCACGACGTCCCCCCGCATTCGACCGTGGTCGGCAACCCCGGCCACCCGGTCCGCGTCGAAGGGCGCCGGCCCGAGGGCCCGGACGCCGACTGGGTCCACCTGCCCGACCCGATCGCCGACGCGCTGAAGAGCCTGTCGAGCCGGATCGCCGGGCTCGAGCGGTCGCTGGCCGACCTGCGCGACGGCGCCGGCAGCGCCGCCCCGGAGGCCGGTGCCGACGTGCGGCCGCTGCGGCCGGTGCGCGGCCCGAATCCCGCGGGCGGCTGAGCGACCGGCCGGTCTGAGGCCGGTCAGTAGAAGACGCAGCGGGTCCGGTGGCGCGGGACTGCCTTGAACCGCGGCTCCTGCCCGCGCGCCCACAGGCGCCCGTCGAGGTCGCGCTCGGAGATCCCCGTTCGCGCCGCGGCCACCGCGCAGGCGTGCACCGCGCAGGCGCGGATCTCCCGCTCGGCGCCGCCCGGGGGCAGCAGGTCGCCGCGCTCGATCGCGGCAGCCAGGCCGGGGGCGTAGGCGAGCACCCCCTCGAGGCGCAGCACGTGCGGAACGAGGTTGTCGGCGAAGATCGTCAGGCGATCGAGGTCGCCGAACTCCGCGGCGCCGGCGAACGCGAGGTCGCTCGGGACGATCTGGGCCCGCTTGTAGAAGCCGCGATCGTCGAAGAACGGCATCGCGGTGAGCGCCGTCGCCAGCCGCTCGGCCGACCCGCCGGCCTCGGCGACGATGTCGGCCGCCGTCCCGTCGCCCAGGAAGGCGCCCAGATCCCGCAGCGCCTGGGCGTAGAGCGCCATGAGCTCGTGCGCTGGATCCTGCCCGAGCACCTTGGCCACCTCGGCGGCCTCGAGGGTGCGCAGCTCGGCCGCGCTCCACGGGCCGCGTCGTGCGGCCCGCTCCGCGAGGCCGGCCGCCATGGTCCGGGCGCCGGAGAGGCCGGGGCGCTTGCGCACGGTCGGCCACCAGCCCGAGCCGAAGTTCACCGTCCCGGCGATCAGCCCGTGGGCGGCGGCCTGGGCCGGCGGGAGGCCGGGGAGCTCGATCCACGCCGGCGGCGGCGGGGGCGGCGGCTCCCAGGCGGCCAGCGCCTCGCGGTCGATGCGCACGGACTGGGCCTCCGCGGCGATCGCGGCGCAGGCGGCACGGACGTCGGCGCAGAGCCCCATGAGGGCCGAGGGTAGCCGCGGCGCCCGCCGCCCCGGCCGCTACCGTTGATCGGCTGTGTCCGACGCCCCGCTCGCCACCGACCTCGACGCGCTCCTCGACGGCCTCAACGAGCCCCAGCGCCAGGCGGTCACGGCGCCCGACGGCCCGCTGCTGATCCTCGCGGGCGCCGGCTCGGGCAAGACGCGGGTGCTCACGCACCGGATCGCCTACCTGATCCGCACCGGACGGTGCCGGCCCGACGAGATCCTGGCGATCACCTTCACGAACAAGGCCGCGCAGGAGATGCGCGAGCGGGTCGAGCTGCTGGTCGGGCGCCGCACGCGCGCCATGTGGGTGATGACGTTCCACGCCGCCTGCGCCCGGATGCTGCGTGTCGACGCGCCGCGGCTGGGCTACACGAAGCAGTTCACGATCTACGACCAGGCCGACAGCCGCCGCCTGGTCAAGCGCTGCCTCGAGGACCTCGGCGTCGACGTCAAGCGCTTCACGCCCGCGGCCGTCCAGTCCCAGATCTCGGCGGCCAAGAACCAGCTGCGCTCCGCCGAGGACTACCGGCAGCTCGTCGGCTCCTTCTTCGAGCAGACGGTGGCCGACGCCTACGAGCTCTACGAGCGCGAGATCCACCGGATGAACGCGATGGACTTCGACGACCTGCTCTTCCGTTCGGTCGACGTCCTGCAGCTCTTCCCGGAGGTGCGCGACCGCTACCGCACGGCCTTCCGCCACATCCTCGTCGACGAGTACCAGGACACCAACCACGCCCAGTACCGCTGGCTCCAGCTGCTCGTGGGTGAGGAGCGCAACCTGTGGGTCGTGGGCGACGAAGACCAGTGCTGCGCCGCGGGGACCGAGATCACGATGGCCGACGGCACGACGAAGCCAATCGAGCAGGTGACAGCCGGCGACGAAGTGCGCAGCTGCGCCGGCAGCGGCCGGTTTCGTGCGGCCCGGGTCACGCGCGCGTTCGCCTCGAGGCGGTCCGAAGGCATCCGCATCACGACCGAATCCGGCCGCAGCGTCGTCACGACGCCTGAGCACGCGCACTTCGCCGGCTACCGCCTCGGCACGACGCCGCAGCTGCACATGACGTACCTGATGTGGAAGCGCGGAGTCGGCTTCCGAATCGGGACCACGCGGACCCACACCGACGCGCGGCGCCAGCCGAAGCTCGGCCTCGCCACCCGGAGCCTCCAAGAGCATGCGGACGCCGGCTGGGTCCTGCGGACCCATGCCACCGAGGCTGAATCCCGCATCGCCGAGACGGCGCTGTCCCTGCGCTACGGGATCCCCACGATCCCCTTCGTCGCCCGGCGCACCGGGCGCCCGCACGGCGTCGGCGGCAGCCAGGCGCACGTCGACCGGATCTTCGGGCAGCTCGACTCGGAGGCCGCGGGCCTGCGGCTGCTGGACGACGAGGGCCTGTCGTTTCGCCATCCGCACCACCGCCCGATGGGCCACTCGGGTCGCCGTCGGCGCCGGGTGACCGTGACGCTGTGCGCGAGCCGCCGGGGCGAGACGGTGATGCATCGCGTCTCGATGTTTGGCACGAGCGCCCATGACGAGTCCGTGCTTGCACGCCTCGGCCTGGCCGTGCGGCCGGCCAAGGCCGGACGCCCCGGCTGGCGCTACGAGACGGAGTTCCGCGACATGGGCCAGGTGTTCGAGGTGGTCGGGCAGATCGAGCGGGCGCTGGACGCCGATCTGCACGTCGTCGCCCGGCTGGCGCGCGAGCCCGGACGGGGCGCCTCCCTGCCGCTGACGCTCGCCTCGAACGTCCGGCCCGGCATGGCGATGGTGGGCGCGGACGGCCGCTACGACGTGGTGGCGACCGTCGAGCGTGTGGCGCTCGACGTGCCCGTGCACGACCTCGACGTGGAGGACACGCACAACTTCATCGCCAACGGCGTCGTCACGCACAACTCGGTCTACAGCTTCCGCAGCGCCGACATCCGCAACATCCTCAACTTCCGCGATGACTACGAGGATGCGACGGTCATCCGGCTCGAGCAGAACTACCGCTCGACCGAGACTGTGCTCGCCGCCGCCAACGCGGTGATCGCGAACAACCGCGAGCGGCTGGGCAAGACGCTGTGGACGGACCTGGGGGAGGGGGACCCGATCGTGGTCCGCGAGCTCGAGGACGAGCACGCCGAGGCCCGGTTCGTGGCCGGGGAGATCCTGCGGCTGGTGGACGAGGGCGTCTCGCGCGCCGAGATCGCGGCCTTCTACCGGACCAACGCCCAGTCCCGGGTCCTGGAGGACACGCTCGTCCGGGCCGAGATCGCCTACCAGGTCGTCGGGGGGACGAAGTTCTACGAGCGCGCCGAGATTCGCGACGCGATCTCCTACCTCACGGTGCTGGCCAATCCCCAGGACGCCGTGAGCTTCACCCGCATCGCCAACTCCCCGCGGCGCGGGATCGGGCAGACATCGCTGTCGCGCGTGGTGGCCCACGCGAACACGATGGGCATCCCGATCATGGAGGCGGCGGCGGACCCGGCGGCGGTGCCCGGCCTGGGCGCGGCCGCGGTGAAGTCCTTCACGCGGTTCATGGGCACGATGGCGGTGCTGCGCGAGCGCCTCGAGGGCGGCGCGTCGGTGGGCGAGCTGCTGGAGGAGACGCTGCGCGAGACCGGCTACCTCGACGCGCTCGAGGCCGAGCGGACGATCGAGGCCCAGGGCCGGCTCGAGAACCTCGAGGAGCTCGTCGCCGTCGGTCGCGAGTTCGACGGCACCTCCGAAGAGCCGACGCTCGACAACTTCCTCCAGCAGATCGCGCTGCTGGCCGACACCGACTCGCTGGCCGACGACGAGGGCCTCGTGACCCTCATGACCCTGCACAACGCCAAGGGCCTCGAGTTCCCGATCGTCTTCATCATCGGCTGCGAGGAGGGCGTCTTCCCCCACTCCCGGGCGCTGGACGAGGGCTCGTTGGAGGAGGAGCGCCGGCTCGCCTACGTCGGCATCACGCGCGCCCAGCGGGCCCTGTACCTGACCTGCGCGCGGTCGCGCAACGTGTTCGGGTCGCGCAGCTACGGCCTGCGCAGCCGCTTCCTCGACGAGGTGCCGGCCGAGCTGACCGACCGCGAGGAGCCGCCGCCGCGCGGCGGGACCTGGGCGCCGTCGCGCCCGGCGTCCTGGGACGGGGCGCGGCGCGAGCCGGCGGCGGAGACGCCGGAGTTCCGCCTGGGCGACGACGTCGCGCACGCCGCCTTCGGCGAGGGCGTGGTCACCGGGCTCGAGCCGGGCGGGATCGTGGTGGTGCGCTTCGCCGGCGACGGCTCGGAGCGCAAGCTCATGGCCGGCTACGCGCCGCTGACCCGGCGCTGACCCCGGCGGCGCGGGCGGCCCGGTGGCCGCTTTGAACGAATTGGTCCACAGCCGCGAGCCAATCCACTAGGCTCGGATCCCATGAGCGCTCAGATCATCGATGGCAAGGCGGTGGCCGCCCGGGTCCGGGCCGAGGTGGCCCGCGACGTGGCCGAATTCACCGCGCGGGCCGGGTTCGCGCCGGGCCTCGCGACGGTCCTGGTTGGCGACGATCCCGCCTCCGCGGTCTACGTCGGCGGCAAGCAGAAGGCCTGTCAGGAGGTCGGCATCACGCCGCACGACCACCGCCCGCCCGGGGACATCGCCCAGGCGGACCTCGAGGCCCTCGTCGCGGAGCTCGACGCCGATCCCTCGGTCAGCGGCATCCTCGTCCAGCTCCCGCTGCCCGGCCACCTCGACGCCGACGCGGTCACCTCGAGGGTCAGCCCGGAGAAGGACGTCGACGGGCTCACCGCCCCGAACGCCGGGCTCCTGGCCCAAGGCCGGCCGGGGCTGCGGCCGTGCACGCCCGCCGGCTGCATCGTGCTGCTCGACGATGCGGGGATCGAGATCGAGGGCGCCAACGCCGTGGTGGTCGGCCGGTCGATCCTCGTCGGACGGCCGATGGCCTCGCTGCTGATCGAGCGCAGCGCCACCGTGACGGTCTGCCACTCCCGGACCCGCGACCTCCCGGGCGTCTGCGCCGAGGCCGACATCCTCGTCGCGGCGATCGGGCGGCCCGAGATGATCACCGCCGAGTACGTGAAGCCGGGCGCCGCGGTCATCGACGTCGGCATCAATCGCACCGACGCCGGCCTCGTGGGCGACGTCGAGTTCGCCGGCGCCGCCGAGCGGGCCGGGGCCATCACGCCGGTCCCGGGCGGCGTGGGCCCGATGACGATCGCGATGCTGCTCCGCAACACGCTCCAGGCCGCCGAGATCCAGCACGCCGGCTGAGCGGGGCCGAGGGCGGCCCCGGCCGAACCGGCCAGCGGGAGCCGCACGCGTGCTAGTTCAGCGCGATGATCACCAGCGGCCACGTGACGACGCCGATGATGCCCATGACGAGGCCGGCGGTTGCCAGCCCCTTGCCGCCGAGCCCGGGCGTGGCGTCGCACTCCTTGCGGCCGAGGACGCCGAAGACGATGGCCAGGACGCCGAAGACGATCGGCACGATGATCAGCCCAACGAGCCCGAGCACGAGCGCGGCGATCGCCTTGCCGCTCGTCCGCTGGGCTGCCGGGACCCCCGGCCCCTGCGGGTAGCCGCCATACGGCGGCGGCTGCGGGGGCCACTGCCCCGGCGGCGCGGCGCCGGGTGATGGCGGCCACTGCGGTGCCGGCGCCGGCTGGCCGGGGGCCGGGGCGGCCCACTGTCCCGGGGCCGCGCTCGCCCCGGCGGGCGGGGCGAACTCGCCCGGGGTGACAGGCCCGGCGGCGGGCGGCGCCGGCGCGGCGGGCGGCGCCCACTGGCCAGGCGCGCCGGCAGTTTCTCCCCACTGGCCGGGCGGGGGCGGCGCGTCGGACGGCGGCGCGAACGGGGCCGCCGGGGCGGGCGCCGCAGCCGGGGGCGGAGGTGCATCCTCGCCGGGCTCCGGCAGCGGGTTCCCGAATGCGTCCCGAGGCTTGTCCACAACGCAAGCCTACGGCGTGCGGCGGCGGCCCGGCAAGGCGGACGCCCCCGCGCTATCGTCGCGGCGGCACAGGCCGGCACCCCGCGGCGGGGGGACGCCGGGGACACCCCACGTCGGAGGCGCGCATGGACTTCAGCAGGCTGCGGGCAGGCGAGCTGGTGGCCGGCATTGCCGGGCTGCTGCTCGTCGTGGTGCTCTTCTTCACCTGGTACACGGTGAAGGGCACCGGGGTGTCCGCCAACGCTTGGGAGGCGTTCGGCTTCATCGACATCGTCCTGCTGGCCGCCGGGATCGCGGGCGCCGCCCTCGCGCTCCTGACCGCGTCGCAGCGCACGGTGGCGGTGCCGGTGGCGATGACGGTCCTCACCGCGGCGCTTGGCCTGCTCGCGACGCTCCTGGTGATCTATCGCATCATCAATCCGCCCGGCCCGAACGAGATCGTCGACGTCAGCGCGGGCGCCTATCTCGGACTGCTCTGCGCGGCGGGCGTAACCGCGGGCGGGTTCATCGCGATGCGCAACGACGGGCCCGGGTTCGGCGGCGCGGCCGGCCCGGACGTGCCGGCGCGCCCGGCGCCGCCGCGCGGCCAGTCCGGGTGACCGGCGGGCGCGCCGGCGCTGCCCAACCCTAGAATCGACGCCCGATGATCGACCGCACCGAGGTCCTCCACGTCGCGCGCCTGGCGCGCCTGCGCCTCACCGACGAGGAGGTCGGCCGCATGGCCGCCGAGCTCTCCGCCGTCCTGGATCACGTCGGGACGATCGAGCGGCTCGACCTGGACGGGGTCGCGCCGACCTCGCACGTCGTCGACGTCGAGAACGCGCTGCGCCCCGACGAGCCCGCGCCGTCGCTGCCGCGCGACGTGGCCCTGGCCGCCGCGCCCGCCGTCGCCGACGACGGGTTCGAGGTGCCGAGCCCGGGCGCCGGATGAGCCGGCTCACCGACCTGACCGCCGCCGAGACCGTCGCCCAGGTCGCCGCGGGGGCGCTCGATGCCGCCGAGGTCGGCGCCGCCTGGCGCGACGCCGCGGCCGGCGACGATCTCAACGCCTACGTGCACGTGCCGGAGCGGCTGGCCTCGCCGTCCGCCGGCGCCCCGCTCGGCGGCCTCCCGGTCGCCGTCAAGGACCTGTTCTGCACCGAGGGGCTGCCCAGCCAGGCCGGCTCGCGCATCCTGGAGGGCTACCTGCCCCCGTACACCGCCACCGTCGTCGCCCAGCTCGAGGCGGCCGGCGCCCCGGTGCTCGGCAAGACCAACCAGGACGAGTTCGCGATGGGCTCCTCCACCGAGAACTCCGGCTTCGGGCCGACCCTGAACCCCTGGGATCGCACGCGCGTGCCGGGCGGCTCGTCGGGCGGGAGCGCCGCCGCCGTGGCCGCGGGCACCGCGCCGTGGGCGCTCGGCACCGACACGGGTGGCTCGATCCGCCAGCCGGCGGCCCTGTGCGGCATCGTCGGCCTCAAGCCGACCTACGGGGCCGTCTCGCGCTACGGGATGATCGCCTTTGCCTCGTCGCTGGACCAGGCCGGCCCGCTGGCCCGCACGGTCGCCGACGCGGGGCTCCTCTTCGCCCGCATGGTCGGCCAGGATCCGTGCGACTCGACCTCGCTGGCCCATCCCGGGGGACTGGACGCGCCGCCGGACGAGGACTTGCGCGGCGTGCGCCTGGGGGTCCCGGAGGAGCTCACGGCGGAAGCGTCCGGCCTGGAGCCCGGCGTGCGGGCGGCGTTCGAGGCGACGCTCGCGCGCGCCGAGGACCTCGGAGCCGAGATCGAGGCCTGCCACCTGCCGCACGCCCCGCACGCGCTCGCGGCGTACTACCTGATCGCCCCGGCCGAGGCGTCCTCGAACCTCGCCCGGTTCGACGGCGTGCGCTACGGCCTGCGCGTGGACGGCGAGGACGGCCTCGAGGCGATGTACACGGCGACGCGCGCCGCCGGCTTCGGCGCCGAGGCCAAGCGCCGCATCATGCTCGGCACCTACGCGCTCTCGAGCGGCTACTACGACGCCTACTACGGCCGGGCGCAGAAGGTCCGCACGAAGATCGCCGAGGACTTCCGGGCGGCCTTCGGGCGCTTCGACTTCGTGGTGACGCCGACCGCGCCGGGCGTCGCCTTCCCGCTCGGATCCAAGGTCGACGATCCGCTCGCGATGTACCTGAGCGACTACTGCACCGTCCCGATGTCGCTCGCCGGCATCCCGGCGATCTCGATTCCCGCTGGCCTCAGCGAGGGGCTGCCCGTCGGGTTCCAGATCGCCGGCCCGGCCTTCAGCGAGGGCCGCCTGCTCAGTGCTGCGGCGGCGCTGGAAGCCGCCATCGGCTTCGACGGCTCGCCCGCCCGGGCCGGAGGCGGGGCATGAGCGCCTGGGAGCCCGTGATCGGGCTGGAGATCCACGTGCAGCTCTCGACCCGCACGAAGATGTTCTGCGGGTGCGAGCTGTCCTTCGGCGAGCCGCCCAACACGCGCACGTGCCCGGTCTGCCTAGGCCTGCCCGGCGCGCTGCCGGTCGCGAACGCCGCCGCGATCGACTCGGCGATCACGATCGGGCTCGCGCTCGGCTGCGAGATCGCGCCGCGCTCGATCTTTCACCGCAAGAACTACTTCTACCCGGACCTGCCCAAGGGCTACCAGATCAGCCAGTACGACATCCCGATCTGCTCGGGCGGACGGCTCGGCGACGTGCGGCTGCACCGGGTCCACCTCGAGGAGGACGCGGCGAAGCTCGTCCACGTGGGTGCCTCGGGGCGGATCCACGGCTCCGACGCGAGCGTGGTCGACTTCAACCGCGGCGGCACGCCGCTGGTCGAGATCGTCACGGAGCCCGACCTCGCGTCGGCCGCACAGGCCCGGGAGTGGCTCACGCTCCTGCGCACCACGCTGCGCCAGCTCGGCGTCAGCGACGTGAACATGGAGGAGGGGTCGCTGCGCTGCGACGCCAACGTCTCGGTCCGGCCGGCCGGCACCGAGGCGCTCGGCGTCAAGGCAGAGCTGAAGAACATGAACTCCTTCCGGTTCATCGAGAAGGGAATCGACGCGGAGATCGCCCGCCAGATCGGCCTGCTCGAGGCGGGGGAGCCGGTCGTGCAGGAGACGCTGCACTTCGATCCGGTCAGCGGGGCGCTCACGCCGCTGCGCTCGAAGGAGGAGGCCCACGACTACCGCTACTTCCCCGAGCCCGACCTCGTCCCGATCGTCGTCGACGAGGCCCAGCTGGAGCGGATCCGGGCGGCGCTGCCGGAGCTGCCGGCGGCCCGGGCGCTGCGCTACGAGGCCGAGCCGTTCGGGCTCGCGCCCGACACCGCGCGGGTGCTGGCCTTCCGTTCGGACTGGGGCGAGTTCTTCGAGGCCGCCGTGGCGGCCGGCAGCGCCCCGGCGCCGACCGTGGCCAACTGGATCACGGGCGAGCTCTTCGCGCTCGTCGGTGACCGCGGCCCCGGCGAGGTGCCCACGGACCCGGCCTCCGTCGCGGCGCTCGTCGGCCTCGTGCACGACCGGGCGATCAACCAGACCGCGGGAAAGCAGGTCCTCGCCCGGCTCGTCGAGGCGGGCGGCGATCCCGCGGCGATCGTTGAGGCCGAGGGGCTGGGCGCGATCGGCGGCGGCGACGAGCTCGCACCTGTCGTGGCGGCGGCGATCGAAGCGAACCCCGACGTGGTCGAGAAGCTGCGCGGCGGCAAGATGAGCGCAATCGGCGCGATCGTCGGCCACGTGATGCGCGAGACGAAGGGCCGGGCCGACGGGGCCGAGGTCCAGCGCCTCGTGCGCGAGCAGCTCGGGCTCTGAGGCTGGTCCGCGCGGCGGGCCGGGGCGTACCATCCGGCAACTGCTCCCGCCCGCGCTCCGGAGGTGCGATGCCCCGCCTGATCCGCATGGACCGAACCGGCCACACGACGCTCGCCGAGTGGACGCCGGCCGACGCCGACGCGCTCGCGGCCGCCGCCGAGGCCTTCCGCCGCGAACTGGACGACGGCTACTACGCGGTCGTGACGGCGGGTGAGGGCGAGGCGACCCAGGTGCGCGAGCTGCCGGCCGACGCCGACCTCGTGATCCTGCGGCGCCCGATCGCCGGGGGCTGAGGCGGTGGCGGCGGCCGCGACGACGCTGCCGGAGGCCGCGACGGTCGCCTGGCGCCGGCGCGCGGACGAGCCGGCGCTTGTCGCCCGCGGCCGGACGTGGACCGTGAGCACGGTCCTGCAGTCGGTCCCCTTCGTCGCGGCGGCCGCCGGCCTCATCGCGCTCGAGCCGCTGTCGGCGCCCGTGGCGGCGATCGCGCTCGCCAAGGCCTGGCTCATCCCCGCGCTCTACGCCCAGCGGGGCGCCAACGTCGCGCGCCCGCGGCGGGCGGCGGCGCTGGAGCCGGGCGCCGAGCGGCGGGCGCTCGGCCTGCTCGGCGACCTCGTCGGCCACGCTGCGCGCGACGCCTACGCCGCCACCGGCCTCGTGCCCGAGCGCGGACGCTTCGGCGTGTGGCTCGTGGGGGAGAAGGGGGCGCTCCTCGTGCGTCCGGGCGGGCGGCGCGTCCACTGCTACTGCATCGGCGTGCCCGATCCGGACCTGCCGGCGGCGGACCGGACCGCCCACCTCCTGCTTGCCCTGCGCGAAGACGAGGCCGGGTTCGCGACCGTCGCGAACCTCGCCTTCAGCGGGGCGGCCTGGCGCGTGCGCGCCCGGCTGGACCGCCGGCAGCGCCCGGCCCTCGCGGCGGGCCGCCAGGCGGCCCGGTCATCGGCCTGACCCGTCGGGGCCGCTGATCACCGGATGGTCACGCGCTGATCACGCACGAATTACGTGGAATTGAAGTTCGGCGCCGAACATCGAAGCACGCCCGCCAGTCGACCGCCGGTCGAATGCGGGCGAACCGATATTGGACCGCGTGACGAAGCGATCGAAGGGGAACGACGCCACGATGGACACCATGCTGACGATCGACACAGCCGCCCAGGCCCGCCACGACCTCGACCCGCGCCGCAGCGCGCAGCGCTCGGCCGACCGCGTCCGCCGCTATCGCGAGGCGCGCCTGCAGCTCAACCCGCGTCCCGCAGCGGCGCGCGGCGACCGCTTCGCCCACCTGAAGCGGACCTACGACTGACCCCGCCGGCCCCGCCCGCCGGGCCGGTACCCTGTAGGCCATGGGCGATTCCGCTCGTTCGCTCGGCCGCAGTGTCCTGGCCATCGTCGTCCTGGTGCTCGCGGTGGCCGTCGCGCTCAAGCTCCTCGTCGGCGCCGTCGCCGGGGTGCTGGGCTTCCTGTTCTGGATCGTCGTGGTCGGCGCCATCGCCGCCGCCGTGATCTGGGCGGTCCGGATCCTGTTCTGACGGGACCGCCGTGCCCTACCTGATCATCGCGCTGCTGTTTGCGTTCGCCGGCGGGTTCGTGGGGAAGGCGAAGGGCAGCTCGTTCGTGCTGTGGTTCCTGATCAGCGGCCTCATCCCGGTGTTCGGGCTGCTGGCCGCCCTCTTCTACCGCTTCGAGTCCGACGAGCCGCGGCGGGCCTGCCCGCGCTGCGGCAAGGTCACGAAGGTCTATGACGCCGTCTGCACCCGGTGCGGCCTGGACCTCGAGTTCCCGGACGAGATCCTTCCGTCCCACGCCCGCGAGCGCGAGCTCGCCGCTGGCCCGGGGGCGCGCTGACCGCCGGCCTGCAGGCCCGCAGAACGCCGGAAATCCGCTGCTAGACTGGCCATCTGCGCCGCCGCGCCCCGTCGTCCGGGTGAAGCGGCGCTTCCCTGTCCCCGCGAACGACTCCCGAGAGGAGGACTGCGCATGCGAGCTGTCGATGCCCTGATGGAATGCCTGAAGGCCGAAGGTGTCGAGGTCGTATTCGGCCTGCCCGGCGGCGCGAACCTCCCCACCTACGACGCCTTCTACGACGCGGGAATCAAGCACATCCTCGTGCGCCACGAGGCCGGCGGCGGCCACGCCGCCGAGGGGTATGCAAAGGCGACCGGAAAGGTCGGCGTGTCGATGGGCACGTCGGGGCCGGGCGCCACGAACCTCGTCACGCCGATCTGCGACGCGATGATGGACTCGGTCCCGGTGGTGTTCATCACCGGCCAGGTCCGGACCGAGCTGCTCGGCACCGACGGCTTCCAGGAGGCCGACACGATCGGCATCACCATGCCGATCGTCAAGCACTCGACGATGATCCAGCACCCGCTGGAGATCCCGCGGGCGATCCACGAGGCCTTCCACATCGCCCGCACCGGCCGGCCCGGCCCGGTCATCGTCGACATCCCGCAGGACCTCTCGCGGGCCGACATCCCCTACGAGCCGGTCACCGACGTGCACCTGCCGGGGTACCAGCCCACGACCGACGGAAACCAGAAGCAGATCCGCCTGGCTGCCAAGGCCCTGGCGAACTCCAAGCGGCCCGTGCTGTATGCGGGCGGGGGCGTCGTCGCGGCCAACGCCTCTGAGGAGCTGCGGGCGCTGGCGCTGTCGGACCGCTTTCCCGTCACCTGCACGCTCATGGGCCTCGGCGCCTTCCCGGCGCCGCATCCCCAGTGGCTCGGCATGCTCGGGATGCACGGCACGCGGGCCGCGAACTACGCGATGGACGAGGCCGACCTGATCGTCGCGATCGGCGCGCGCTTCGACGACCGCATCACCGGCAAGCTGTCGGAGTTCGCGCCGCGGGCGAAGTTCATCCACATCGACGTCGACCCGGCCGAGATCTCCAAGAACGTGCCCGCGCATATCCCGATCGTCGGCGACGCGAAGAACATCCTCGCCCGCCTCGTCACCGAGTACCGGGCGATCGACACCGACGTGGCGCGCCTCGAGGACTGGTGGGGGCGCATCGACGGCTGGCGCACCCGCTATCCGCTGGGCTACGAGGACTCGGAGGACGCCGAGATCAAGCCGCAGTTCATGATCCAGGCGATCTACGAGGCCACCGGCGGCCAGGCGATCGTGACCAGCGACGTCGGCCAGCACCAGATGTGGACCGCGCAGTACTACGACTTCCCCGAGCCGCGCCGGTGGATCAACTCCGGCGGCCTGGGGACGATGGGCTTTGGCCTGCCCGCCGCGATGGGGGCGAAGGTCGGCTGCCCGGACGCGACCGTCATCTGCATCGCCGGCGACGGCTCGGTCCAGATGAACATGCAGGAGCTCGCGACCTGCGCCCAGGAGGGCATCGACATCAAGGTGTTCATCATGAACAACGGGTACCTGGGCATGGTCCGCCAGTGGCAGGAGCTCTTCTGGGACAAGCGCTACAGCCAGGTCGACATGGGCCAGTACCCCGACTTCGTCAAGCTCGCCGACGCCTACGGGGCGACCGGCGTGCGGCTCGAGGACAAGCGCACGCTCGTCGACGATGTGACGGCGGCGCTGGCGATCGAGGGCCCGGCGCTCATCGACGTCCGCGTCACCCGCGAGGAGAACACCTACCCGATGATCCCGGCCGGCCAGGCCGCCCGGGACATGGTGGGGTGAGGAGGCCGTGATGGGTGAACCAGGCACGAAGGAGCCCCTGAGCCTCGAGGAGCTCGAGGCGGCGGTGGGGCAGCGCACCGGCCGCAAGCACATCCTCTCGATCCTCGTCGAGAACAAGCCGGGCGTCCTGACCCGCATCGCGGGCCTCTTCGCGCGGCGCGGCTTCAACATCGACACGCTGGCCGTCGGCCCGACCGACGACGAGAAGATCTCCCGCATCACCATGACGCTCGACGGGGCCACGCAGCCGATCGACCAGGTGACCAAGCAGCTGCACAAGCTGGTCAACGTCCTGAAGATCCGCGACCTCGAGCCGGCCGACACGGTCGCCCGGGAGCTGGCGCTCTTCAAGGTGTCCGCCGACGGCGTCGCCCGGGCCGAGCTCATGCAGGTCGCCGAGATCTTCCGGGGCAAGGTGGTCGACGTCAGCCGCCGGTCGGTGACCGTCGAGATCACCGGGACCGACGCGAAGATCGAGGCGTTCGAACGCATGGTGCGCCCGTTCGGGCTGGTCGAGATGGTCAGGACCGGCGAGATCGCGATCTCGCGCGGGCGGTCGGAGACCTAGCCGGACGCGGCCGCCTCGCGTGCCTTCGGGCCCGCTGCGGCGTATCACTGGCAGGACATGCCGCTGACGATCGACTCCGCCGCCGGATCGCTGGCCCTCGATGCCGGCTCCCGCCTCGTGCTCGAGCGGCGGCTGGGCGAGGCGCTCCAGCGGGCGCGCGCGACCGGCGGCGAGGTGCTCGCCGCGGTCACGCTGCGGGCTGACGCGGGCACCGATCCGACGGCGGTCGCCGCCGCCTCGCGCCGGCCGGGCGAGCCGTGGTTCGCGATGGAGCAGCCCGAGCGGGGCGGCAGCGCGGTCGCCGGGATCGGCGCCGCCTGCGAGATCGAGGCCTCCGGCGACGGGCGGTTCGCCGGCGCCGCCTCAGCGTGGCGGGCGCTGGCCGCGAGCGCCCTGGCCGACCCGCCCGACGGCCCGCCAGGCTCCGGCCTGATCGCCACCGGCGGCTTCGCCTTTGCGCCGCAGGGCGCCGCGTCCTCCACGTGGGCGGGCTTTGCTGCCGCCTCGCTCATCGTGCCCGAGGTCGCGCTGGCTCGGCGCGGCGGGGACGTGCGCCTGACGCTGGCTGCGCTGGCCCGGCCCGACGACACGGCCGAGGATCTCGCGGCGCGGATCGACCGGCGGCTGGCCGAGCTGCGGGCCGTGCCGCTCCCGCTCCTGGACCCGGCGCCGGCGGGCCGCTTCGAGGTCGCGGGCGCCATGCCGCCCGAGCACTACGTCGAGGCGGTCGGTCGGGCGGTCGAGCGCATCCGGGCCGGCGAGCTCGAGAAGGTGGTGCTCGCCCGCGAGGTGCAGGTGCGCGCGCCTGGGCCGCACGACCCCGCGGCCGTGCTCGGCGTGCTGCGGGAGGCGTTCCCGGCCTGCTTCGTCTTCGCTGTCGGCCGCGGCGACGCGGCCTTCGTGGCCGCCTCGCCCGAGCTCCTGGTGCGCCGCGAGGGCCAGCGCGCCAGCACGGTCGCGCTCGCGGGCTCGACGCGGCGCAGCGCCGACCCCGCGGTCGACGGCCACCTGGGGGAGCAGCTGATGCGCTCCGCCAAGGACCGCGAGGAGCAGGCGATCGTCGCGCGGCGGATCGAGCGGACCCTGCGGCCGCACGCCCTCTGGGTGGCGGCCGCGCCCGAGCCGGCGGTGGTGCGAATGGCGAACATCCAGCACCTCGCCACCCCGATCCGGGCCCAGCTCGCCTCGCCGGTCGGCGCGATCGACCTCGCCGGGATCCTGCATCCGACGCCGGCGGTCGGCGGCGAGCCCTTCGACCGCGCCCAGCGCCTGATCCCGGCGCTCGAGGGGATGGACCGCGGCTGGTATGCCGGCCCGGTCGGCTGGACCGACGCCGCTGAGGACGGCGAGTTCTGCGTGGCGCTGCGTTGTGCCCTGCTGCGCGGCCCGCTGGCGCACTGCTACGCCGGCGTGGGCGTCGTGCGCGACTCCGACCCGGCGGCCGAGCTGGCCGAGACCGAGGTCAAGCTCGACGCGCTCCTGCCGATCCTCGCCGGCTGAGCGCGGCGCTCAGGCGTCGAGCGCGGCGGCCACGGCCGCCCAGCAGCGGCGGTGCACCTCGACGTTCTCGGCGCGATCGGTGCGGACCTCGAGAACGCGGACCCCGTCCGGCGGCGCCGCAAGCGCCGCGGCGAGCGCGACGCGATCCTCGATCAGCTCGTGGGTTGCGCCGAAGCCCCGGGCCAGCGTGGCGAAGTCGAGCCCGGGCGGCGTGGCGATGTGCTCCTCGAAGGCGTCGGTCGCGCCGGCGATCGGGAGGAAGTGGAAGATCCCGCCGCCGTCGTTGTTGACGAGCAGGACCGTCAGCGCCAGGGCGTGCCGGGCGGCGCTGATGAGCGCCGTGAGGTCGTAGGCGAAGGCGACGTCGCCGAGGTGCACCGTGACCGGCGCCCCGCTCGCGGCCGCGCCGAGCGCGGAGGCGACGGTGCCGTCGATCCCGTTGGCCCCGCGGTTCGCCAGCACGCGCGGGCCGTCGTCGCGGAGCGGAAAGAAGGTCTCGGCGTCGCGGACGGGCATCGACGACGCGACCCACAGCGTGGAGCCGGACGGCAGCGAGGCGCCGGCCTCGGCCGCCACCGCGGGCTCGGAGAGCTCGAGGCCGAGCGCCGAGGCGAGGGCGACGCCGGCGCGGGCATCGGCGTCGCGCCACGCATCGAGCCAGCCGGCCGCGGCGCGGCGGCCCGTCCCGGCCAAGGCGGAGAGGGCCGGGCCGGCGGGCGCGGGGGCGATCTGGTCCAGCGACCCGTCGGGGTCGGGGAAGCGGCCCGCGGTCCCGAGTGCGACCTGCTCGCCGTCGAGCCCGGCGAGCCACCGCCGCAATGGCTTGGAGGTCGGCAGGTCGCCGATCCGCAGCACGAGATCCGGGCGCTGGGCGGCGGCGAACGGAGCGTGGCGCAGCAGCGCGTCGTAGTGCGCGATTGCGGCTTCGCCGCGCCGCGCGCCCGAGAGCGGATCGGCGAGGACCGGAATGCCGAGCGCTGCGCCGAAGGCGGCGGCATCGGCGCCGTCCGATCCGCGGGCGGTGCCGGCGACGACGAGCGGGCGTTCGGCGGCGGCGAGGCGTTCGGCGAGTCCGGCAGGCGGGCCGGCGGCCGGGGTGCCGGCCCGCCGGACCCACGGGCGGCCGCCGGGGCGGCCCGGTGGGGCCGGGGCGGGCAGGCCGTCCGGCGGGAGCAGCGGCTCGCGCAGTGGAACATTCACGTGCACCGGGCCCGGGCGCCCGGTTCCGGCGGCCCAGGCCGCGCGGCAGGCGAGCGCGCGGATCCAGCGCACGGCAGCGGGCGTGGCGATGTCTGCGCCGGCTTCGACGAACAGCTTGGCGGCGGTCCCGTAGAGCTTGACCTGGTCGATGACCTGGCCGGCGCCGACGTCACGCAGCTCGGGCGGCCGGTCGGCCGTGAGCACGATCAGCGGCACCCCGCCCTGAGCGGCCTCGTGGACGGCGGGGACCAGCTCGGCCGCGGCCGTGCCCGACGTGCAGGCGACCGCGACCGGCGTCCCGGTGGCCTTCGCGAGCCCCACCGCGAAGAAGCCGCTCACCCGCTCGTCCAGGTGCGACCAGCAGGTGAGCCCCGGCTCGCGCGCCAGGGCGAGCACGATCGGCGAGGAGCGCGAGCCCGGAGAGGTACAGGCGTGCTGCACGCCGCAGCGCGCCAGCTCGTCCGCGAACGCTCGCAGCAGCACGTGGCTGCCGCCGGCGGGAGGGGCTGGGGCGTCAGGGGCGGTCATGATGCGGGCCGTGCCGGAATCGATCGTGCTCCTGCACGGCTTCACGCAGACGGGCGCCAGCTGGGATCCCGTCCGGTCGCGGCTGGGCGAACGCTACCGCGTGCTCGCCCCGGACCTGCCCGGCCACGGGCCGGACGGCTCGTCGGCGCCGGTGGACCTCGACGCGGCGGTCGCGTCGGTGCTCGCGGTCGCGCCGGCGCGCTTCGTTCTGGGCGGCTACTCGATGGGCGGGCGCGTGGCGCTCCACGCGGCGCTCGCCGCGCCCGGGCGCGTCGCGCGCCTCGTGCTCGTGGGGACGACCGCGGGAATCGAGGACTCCGGCGCTCGCGCGGAGCGGCGGGCGGCCGACGAGGGGCTCGCGGAGCGCATCGAAGGAATGGCGATCGAGGCCTTCGCCACCGAGTGGGCCGCGACGCCGGTCCTCGCCGGGCAGCCGCCCGGCGTGCTCGCCGCCGCGCACGCGGATCGCCTGCGCAGCCGGCCGGCCGGACTGGCCGCCGCGCTGCGGGGCCTCGGCCAGGGCGCCTGCCCGCCGGTGTGGGACCGGCTGGCGGAGCTCGAGCTGCCGGTCGTCCTCGTGGTCGGCGAGCGCGACGAGCGCTACCGCGCCATCGCGGCGCGGCTGGAGGCCGCGCTCCCCGCTGCCGCCACGGTCACGGTGCCCGGGGCCGGCCACGCGGTGCACCTCGAGGCTCCCGGCACCGTCGCCGCCGTCCTGGGCTCGTAAGGCCGCTGCCGCGCGCCTGGCCGCCGGGCCAGCGGACGGCGCACGCCGCCGCGGGCATCGCCAGACTCCAGGCGATGCTGCGACGCCGCCTCCTCCTGACCGTCCCTGCGCTTGCCGCCGCGGCCCTGGCCGCCGCGGCGCCCGCCGGCGCGCAGCTCGTCGTCCCCCCAGGCGGCGGCGACCCGACAGCCGGGCTGACGGCCCGCCAGCTCGCCGGCCAGCGCATCATCGTCGGATTCGACGGCACCCGCGTGCCGTCTGCGGTCATCGACCGGATCCGCCGCGGCGAGGTCGGGGGCGTGATCGTCTTCTCCCGCAACATCGGCTCGCGGTCCGGCCTCCGGTCCGAGCTGCGGCGCCTGCAGGCGATCCGCCGCCCGGCCGGCCTGCGCTCGCCCCTGCTCGTGATGATCGATCAGGAAGGCGGCCTCGTGAAGCGCCTGGATGGCGCGCCGTCGCGCTCGCCTGCCCAGCTCGGCCGCATCGGCAGCGCCGGGCTGGCCCGGTCCGAAGGCGCCGCGACCGCCGCAAACCTGCGCAGCGTCGGGGTGAACGTCAACCTCGCCCCGGTCCTCGACGTGGGCCGGCCCGGCTCCTACCAGCAGCGCACCGGGCGGTCCTATTCCAGCCGGGCCGCCGTCGTCGCGTCGCTGGGGTCGGCGTTTGTGCGCGGCCTCGAGGCCGGCGGGATCGCCGCGTCGCTCAAGCACTTTCCGGGGCTGGGCACCGTGACGCGCGACGAAGACGCGCTCGTCCAGCGGATCGGGCTCCCGCTCGCCGCGCTGCGGGGGACCGACGAGGCGCCGTTCGCCGCGGCGATCCGGGCCGGCGCCAGCGTCGTGATGACGAGCACCGGCCGCTACGACGCATTCGGGCCGCTCCCGGCGCTCCTGTCCCCGCGCATCTCGACCTCGGAGCTGCGCGGGCGCCTGGGCTTCGCCGGGGTGACGATCACCGACGACCTCAACGTGACGGCGCTCACCTCGTACGGGAGCGCCGGCAGCGTCGGCGTGCGGGCGGCCGCGGCCGGCAACGACCTGCTGCTGTACGCCCAGTCGGCCGGCGACGGGGCGCGCGCCGTCGACGCCCTGGCGTCCGCGGTGTCCCGCGGGCGGCTGTCCCGGGCGTCGATGCGGGCGGCGGCGGGGCGGATCCTGGCGCTGCGGGCGCGGCTGGGCGGCTGAGCGCCTCCGGGCGATTGCGATCCAGCTTTCGCGCCGTGGGCCGGGATCAAGCTGGACGGGAACGCCACGGCTTCAGGTGCCGACCCCACCAGGCGACCACGTTGGACCTGCCGAGCGGATACGAGGACGAGCGCCCGCCAGCCGCGCCGTGCCAGTCAGCCCTGGAGGCCAGCTCCGAGCCCGGGCGCAGACGGCACGGAGATGGCGCCGTCCTGCGGAGAGAACGGGTCGTCCACGGCCGCGAAGAGCCCGAGCGTCGCCAGCCCGCTGGGCGCGTCGGGGCGGATCGCCGCCGCGGCGTGGAGCGCGGCCGCGATCCCGACCGGGCCGTCGAGCGTCGAGGCGAGGTAGACCCGGCTCCCGGCGGCCCGCGCGGCCTCCGCGTCCTCGATGAGCCCGGAGATGCCGCCGCTGCGGCCGAGCTTGAGGCAGACGAACGCGGCGGCGCCGGACGCGAGGGCGCCCGGGTCGGCGGCCGTCTCGTCCATCGCGACCGGGATGCCGGACGTGCGCCCGGCCAGCATCCGGAACGCCGCCAGCCCGCTGACCGGCTCCTCGCAGAGCTCGATCCCGAAGGGAGCCAGGCGAGCGAGCGCGGCCTCGGCCTCGTCGACCGGCCAGGCCCCGTTGGCGTCGAGCCGGATCGCCAGATCCGGGCCTGCGCCGGCCCGCACAGCCGCGACGCGCGCCTCGTCGTCGCCTGTGCCCGCCTTGACCTTGATGCAGCCGGCCCCGCGCTCGGCGGCAGCCGCGGCGGCGGCCCGGGCCGCGGCTGGGTCGTCGGCGCCGATCGTCGCGTTCACCGCAACCCGCGTCAGCGGCTCGCGGTGAAGCAGCGCCGCGACCGGCCGCCCGGCGCGCTTCGCGGCGAGATCCCACAGTGCGACGTCGAGCGCCGCGGCGGCCTGCGGCAGCGCGCACGCGCCACGGATCGCGGCGCGCAGGGCGGCTCGGTCCTCGGGGCTGGACGGCGGGCCGAGCTCCGCCACCAGCCCGCGGCACCCCTCGAGCTCGGCGTGCACGTCTTCGAGCGCCACGCCGTCGTACGGCGCCATCGGCGCGGCCTCCCCGATGCCGCTTTCGGAGCCCGCGTCGAGACGGACGATGAGCAGCTCTCGCCGGCGGACCTCCCCGTAGGCCGTCCGCAGCGGCTCGCGGAGGCAAAGCGTGAGCGGCCGGATCGTGAGGTCCATCAGCCGCTGAGCAGCAGCCCGGCGGAGAGGAGCACGCAGAACACGAGCTGCAGCATCCCGGTGCGGGCGAGAGCCTGGTTCAGCGTCGGCCCGTCGGTGTGGCCGGTAACCAGCCGGACGAGGGCGACGGCCAGTGGCAGGGCGAGCCACGGGAGCAGCAGCCAGGCGCTGAGGGAGCCGAGAACCCAGGGCAGGGGCGCGGTCGCGAAGGCGCCGAACACCATCGCGGCATAGAGCTCGCGGGCCCGGCGGGGCCCGAGGCGGACCGCGAGCGTCCGCTTCCCGGCCCGCCGGTCGGTCTCGAGATCGCGCACGTTGTTCACGACCAGGATGGCGGCGGCCAGGAGCCCGACCGGCACGGCGAGCACGAACGCCTCCCAGGCGAGCTTCTCGGTCTGCACGTAGAAGGATCCGGTCACGGCCACCAGGCCGAAGAACGCAAACACGAAGAGCTCGCCCAGCCCCTCGTATCCGTAGGGGCGGGGGCCGCCGGTGTAGAGCACGCCGGCGAGGATCGAGGCCGCGCCGATCGCCAGGACCACCGGGCCGGCCACGTAGACGAGGTAGGCGCCGACGAGCACGGCGATCGCAAAGGAGATCCAGGTCGCCGCCAGCACCTGCCGGGGCGGCACGAGGCCGCCGGCGGTGACGCGGACCGGGCCCAGCCGGTCCTCGGTGTCGGCGCCGCGGCGCGCGTCGGAGTAGTCGTTGGAGAGGTTGGTGCCGACCTGGATGAACACGGAGCCGATCAGGGCGGCGGCAAAGGCCCCGGGGCGGAACGTGTCGGCCAGCGGCGCGGCGAGCGAGGTGCCGACGAGCACGGGCGCGACGGCGGCCGGCAGCGTCCGCGGTCGCGCGGCCATGAGCCAGATCCGCACCGTGGACGGGCGGGCGGGCGCCGGCGCGGCGCTCATCGCGGCCGCTCCGGCCCGACGCGGGCACGGCGGGCGCTCATGCCCGCCGCGGGAACTGCGAGAAGTCAGGCGGGCGCTTGGCCTTGTAGGCCTCGCGGCCCTCCTTGGCCTCGTCGGAGCCGTAGAAGAGCAGGTTGGCGTCATGGGCGAGCTGCTGGATGCCCGCGTAGCCGTCCTCGTGGGCGTTGAAGCTCGCCTTGACGAGCCGCAGCGCGAAGGGGGAGAGGGCAAGCATCTCCCGGCACCACGCCACCGTCTCCTCCTCGAGCCGGTCGAGCGGCACCACCCGGTTGACGAGGCCCCACCGCTCTGCCGTCTCGGCGTCGTACTGGCGGCAGAGCATCCACATCTCCTTGGCGCGCTTGGTTCCGATCAGGTCGCGCATGAGCGAGGCGCCGAAGCCGCCGTCCCAGGAGCCGACCTTCGGGCCGGTCTGCCCGAAGCGCGCGTTGTCGGCCGCGATCGTCAGGTCGCAGCAGAGGTGCAGGACGTGGCCGCCGCCGATCGCGTATCCCGCGACCATCGCGACGACCGGCTTGGGCAGCCGCCGGAGCTGGACCTGGAGGTCGGTGACGTGGAAGCGTCCGAGGCCGCGCGACGGCCCGCCGGACGGGTCGGTGAGGTAGCCGGTGTCGCCGCGGACGCGCTGGTCGCCGCCCGAGCAGAACGCGAGCGGGCCCTCGCCGGTGAGGACGACGACGCCGGTGCCGGTGTCCTCGCGGGCAGCCTCGAGCGCGGCCGAGATCTCGGTGAGCGTCTGCGGACGGAAGGCGTTGCGCACCTCCGGCCGGTTGATCGTGATCTTCGCGATGCCGTCGCCTGAGTGCTCGTACTTGATGTCCGAGTACTCGCCGGCGGGCTGCCACTGCACGGGCATGGCCCTCCTGTCGGGTCGTTGCCGGGTCTACGGTAGATGCTCGCCTCGGGATGCGCGTGGCCGCGGTAGGGTCCGCGCGCATGGAACCCTTCCGGAGCGACGAGCCCAGCTACGCCGGCGTCGGCGTGACCTACTGCCGCACGCCCTTGATCCTCGACCCCGCCGAGCTGACGGGGGCCGATGTCGCCATCCTTGGCGCGCCGTTCGACGAGGGGGTCTCCTACCGCCCCGGCACGCGCTTCGGACCGCGGGCGATCCGGACCGCCGAGGACGTCGGCGGCCCCGCGGACCGGCCGAACATGGAGCTCGGGATCGATCCGTTCAGCGCCTTGCGGGTCGTCGACCACGGCGACATCACCGCCGTGGCGGCGGCGCTGGACCAGTCCCATGCCCGGCTGCGCGAGGCCGTCGCGGGCATCCTCGCCGCTGGCGCGGTGCCGGTCGTGCTCGGCGGCGACCACTCGCTGTCGGTGCCGGTCATGCAGGCGCTGGCCGACGCCCACGGGCCCGGCGGCTACTCGGTCATCCACTTCGACACCCACGCCGACACGGGCGCGGCCTACCACGGGGTGGTCAACTGGCACGGCACGCCGTTCTACCGCGGGGTCGACGAGGGCTTCATGCGCGGGGAGAACATCGTCCAGGTCGGCCTGCGCGGCGCCTGGCCGTTCCCGGACGAGTTCCAGTGGATGCGCGACCACGGCTTCCGCTGGCACACGATGGCCGAGATCGAGGAGCGCGGCATCGGCCCGGTCGTGCAGGACGCGATCGAGCATGCGGCGGCCCGCGCGCCCCGCACGTACCTCACCGTCGACATCGACGTGCTCGACCCGGCCTACGCGCCGGGCACCGGCACGCCCGAGCCGGGCGGGCTCACCACCCGCGAGCTGCTGGGCGCCGTCCGGCGGATCGCGGCCGCCGTCGACCTCTGCGCGATGGACATCGTCGAGGTGTCGCCGCCCTACGACCATGCCGACATCACGGCCATGGCGGGCCACCGCGTCGTGCTCGAGACGCTCGGCGGACTCGCCCTGCGGCGCTCCGGGCAGGAGGCGCGGCCTGAGCGCCCCTGACGTGACCTGGCCGCTGCCCGGCTGGCTGGCCCGCGCCGCGGCCGCCCGGCCGGACCGCCCGGCGGTCATCGCCGACGACGGCACGCTCTCGTACCGCGAACTCGCCGAGGCGGCCGCCGAGGCGGCGGGCCGCCTGGCCGCCCTCGGCGCGGCCCCGGGGAGCCGCGTCGCGATCGTCCAGGATCCCGGGGCAGGCTTCGCCGCGGCGCTGCACGGATGCTGGGCGCTCGGCGCCGTTCCGGTGCCGATCTCCCCGCGGCTGACGGGCGCCGAGCGCGCGGTGCAGGCCGACGGCGCGGCGGCGGTGGTCGACGGCCCGCTTGCCGGCGCGGGCGCGCCGGCGGCGCTGCCCGCCGCCCACGATCCGGCGGCCCCCGCCGTCGTCGTCCACACGTCTGGAACTACTGGCGCGGCCCGCCCGGTCGCGCTGACGTTCGGCAACCTCTGGTCCAGCGCGATCGGGTCGGCCCTCGCGCTGGGCCTGCACCCCGACGAGCGCTGGCTGTCGGCCCTGCCGGTCAGCCACGTCGGCGGGCTCTCGATCCTCGTGCGCAGCGCCATCTACGCGACGACCGCGCAGCTGCACGCCCGCTTCGACGCCGCGCGAACCGCCGACGCCCTCGCCCGCGGCGAGGCGACGCTCGTCTCGCTCGTGCCCACGACCCTCTCCCGGGTGCTCGACACGGGCTTGGACCGTGCGCTGGGCCTGCGTGCGGCGCTCGTCGGCGGGGGGCCGCTGGCACCCGAGCTTGCGGCCCGGGCCCGCGAGGCTGCCGTGCCGGTGGCGCAGACCTACGGCCTGACCGAGGCCGCGTCGCAAGTGACGACGTCGGCGGCGGGCGAGCCGCAGACCGCCGGCCTCCCGCTCGCCGGCACCTCGGTTTCGATCGCCGCCGACGGCGAGATCCTCGTGGCCGGCCCGACCGTGGCGCCCGGCGCTGCCGGCCCGGACGGCTGGCTGCACACCGGCGACCTCGGATCGCTCGATGCTCGCGGACGCCTCACGGTGCTCGGGCGCGCGGACGAGATGATCGTCACCGGAGGCGAGAACGTCGCGCCCGCCGAGGTCGAGGCGGCGCTCGGCGCCCATCCGGCGGTGCGCGAGGCCGCGGTCTTCGGGCGCCCCGACCCGGAGTGGGGCCACGCCGTGGTGGCGCGCGTCGTGCTGCGCGACGGGGCCGCGACCGACGGAGACGGGCTGCGCAGGCACTGTGCCGAGCGGCTGGCGGCGTTCAAGGTGCCCAAGGCGATCGAGCTGGGGTCCGAGCCGCTGCCGCGCACGCCGTCGGGCAAGCTCCGGCGGGCGGCCCTGAGCTGAGAGCTGAGCGGGCGCTGGCGACCGTGACCGACGATCCCGACACCTATCGCGCAGCCGCCGAGGCGATGTGGGACCGCGCGGCCTCCGGCTGGGCCCGCCAGGCGGCCCGCTTCGACGCTGCCGTGGCGCCGGTCACCGCTGCGCTGCTGGCCGCGGCCGAGCTCGCGCCCGGCCAGCGCGTCGTCGAGCTGGCGGCGGGCCCGGGGAGCGTGGGGATCGCGGCGGCGCAGGCCGTCGCACCCGGCGGCACGGCGCTGATCTCCGATCTCTCGGAGCCGATGCTCGAGGCCGCGCGCGCCGCCGCCGAAGCCGCCGGGGCAGCAAACGTGGAGTTCGCCCAGCTCGGGCTGGAGTGGCTGGATCTGCCGACGGCGTCCACGGACCGCATCGTGTGCCGATTCGGCCTCATGCTGGCCGCCGATCCCGATGCCGCGCTGCGGGAGTGCCGGCGCGTCCTGCGTCCCGGCGGCCGGCTGGCGCTGGCGGCGTGGGCGGCGCCCGAGGACAACCCGTGGAGCACGGCCGGCACCGATGCGACCGTCGACCTCGGCCTGGCCGAGCCCCTCGACCGCGACGGCCCCGGCATGTGGGCCTTCGCCGCCTCCGGCCGGATCGAGGCCCTGCTCGCCGGCGCCGGCTTTCTCGAGGCGCACACCGAGCCGGTGCCGTTCCTGCGCCGGTACGCCGACCTGGACGAGTGGTGGGAGGAGCGGATCGATCTCGCCGTCCCGTTCGCCGAGCTGCTGGCCCGCCTGCCCCCGGCCGACCGGGACCGCCTCCGGGAGGAGATCGACGCCCGGCTGGGGGCGTTCGCGGGCGCCGGCGGCGCGCTCGAGGTGCCGGGCCGGGCGCTCGTGGCGTCGGCCGGCGCCTGAGCGCTACTCTCCCGCGCCATGTTCTACGACGACGACGCCGACCTCGGCCTGCTCTCAGGCAAGACCGTGGCCATCATCGGCTACGGCTCCCAGGGCCACGCCCACGCCCTCAACCTCAAGGATTCGGGGGTCGACGTGGTCGTCGGCCTGCGCCCGTCCTCGGCCTCGGTGGCCCAGGCACTCGAGAACTGCCTGGAGGTCCTCGACGTCCCCGAGGCCGCCAGCCGCGGCGACGTCGTGATGGTCCTCGCCCCGGACGAGCTGCACCGCGAGGTGTGGGAGGGGGCTGTGCGGGACGGCATCGCCCCGGGCAACCTCGTGCTGTTCGGCCACGGCTTCTCGATCCACTACGGCGAGGTCGAGCCGCCGGCGGACGTCGACGTCGCGCTCGTCGCGCCCAAGGGCCCCGGGCACCTCGTCCGGCGCCAGTTCCTCGAGGGCAGCGGCGTGCCGGGGCTCGTCGCCGTGCACCAGGACGCCACGGGCAACGCGCTCGCGCTCGCGCTCGCCTACGCCAAGGGCATCGGCTGCACGCGGGGCGGCGTCATCGAGACGTCGTTCCGCGAGGAGACCGAGACGGACCTCTTCGGTGAGCAGGCGGTGCTCTGCGGCGGCGTCACGGAGCTGGTCCGGGCCGGGTACGAGACGCTCGTCGCGGCCGGCTACGACCCCCGGCTCGCCTACTTCGAGTGCCTGCACGAGCTGAAGCTCATCGTCGACCTCATGTACGAGAAGGGCATCAGCGGCATGCGTCACTCGATCTCGAACACGGCCGAGTACGGCGACCTGACCCGCGGCAAGCGGGTCATCGGCGCCGAGTCGCGCGCGGCGATGCAGGAGCTCCTGGGCGAGATCCAGTCCGGCGCGTTCGCCCGCGAGTGGATCGCCGAGAACCGCGCCGGGCAGGAGAACTTCCGCCGCATGCGCGAGGAGCAGGCCAATCACCAGATCGAGGTCGAGGGCCGGCAGCTGCGCTCCATGATGGACTGGATCGAGACGGACTTCGACGAGTCCTAGGCGTCCCGCAGGCGGCGCACGGCCGCCCGCAAGCGCCCGCTATGGTTGCCGGCCGCGTGACGAATCCGTTCACCAAGGACTACCTGATGACCGCCGGGCCGACGCCGCTGCCGCCGCGCGTGCAGTCGGTCATGGCCGAGCCGGTTGTCTACCACCGCGCCCCGGCGTTCGATGCCCTGTTCGCCCGGGTGCTCGGCCGCCTGCCGTCGGTCTTCCAGACCGAGAACGACGTCATGGTCTTCGCCTCGAGCGGCTCGGGCGCGATGGAGTCCGCGATGGCGAACCTCGCGGGCCCGGGCGTGCCCGTCCTGGCCTGCGCCGCCGGGAAGTTCGGGGAGCGGTGGATCGAGCTGGGTGAGGCCTACGGGGCTGAGACTGTCCGCTACGAGCCCGGCTGGGGCGCGCGCCTGGATCCGGCGGCGATCGACGGGCTCCTGGCCGCACATCCGGACATCCAGGTGTGCTTCGCCACGCTGTCGGAGACGTCAACCGGCGTCGTCCACGACGTGGCGGCCATCGCCCAGGTCTGCGCGGCCCGGGGCGTCCTGCTCGCCGTGGACGCGGTGTCCGGTCTGGGCGCCGCTGAGCTTCGCCAGGACGCCTGGGGGATCGACGTGGTCGTCTCGGGCTCGCAGAAGGCGCTGATGACGCCGCCCGGGCTCGGGCTCGTGTCCGCGTCGCAGCGGGCGCTGGACCACGCCGCCGCCCGCCCCGGCGGGCGCTACTACTTCGACTGGAGCCGCGCGATCGCCGAGCAGCGCAAGGCCGCCCCGGCGACGCCGTTCACGCCTGCGGTCACGCTGATCGCGGCGCTCGATGTCGCCCTCGAGATGATCGAGGCCGAGGGGGTCGAGGCCGTGCTCGAGCGCCACGCCGTGCTGGCCCGGGCGACGCGGGCCGGGGTGGCCGCGCTCGGCCTCGAGCTCTACGGCGATCCCGACGAGCGGGCGAACGTCGTGACCGCCGTGGCTCTCCCGGAGGCCGTCGACGGCGCGAAGGTGCCGAAGCTGCTGCGCGACCGCTTCGGCATCACGGCCAACGGCGGGCAGGGGCCGCTGAAGGGGCGGATCCTGCGCATCGCCCACTGCGGCTACTTCGGCGCGTTCGACATCCTCACCTCGCTGGCCGGGCTGGAGATGGCCTTGCGCGAGCTCGGCGCGGACATCGAGCTGGGCGCCGCCTCGGCCGCCGCCCAGCAGGTCTTCCTCGACGCCGGCGTCTCCGCGGCGCCGGCAGCCGCGTGACCGCGCGGGGCCGCATCCTCGTCAAGGAGCCGATCGCCGACTCGGGGATCGCGCTGCTGCGCGAGCACTTCGACGTCGACCTCGGCGACGACTGGACCGACGAGGAGCTCGCCGAGCGCATCGGCGCCTACGACGGCATCGTGATCCGCTCGGCGACGCAGCTCACCGCCGAGCTCATCGGCCGGGCGGACCGCCTGCGGGTCATCGGCCGGGCCGGCATCGGCGTCGACAACGTGGACGTCGCCGCCGCCACGAAGCGCGGGATCGTGGTCGCCAACGCCCCGCAGTCCAACATCATCGCCGCGGCCGAGCACACGATGGCGCTCATGCTCGCCCTGGCCCGGAACATCCCGCGGGCCCACGCCTCCCTCACCGCCGGCCGCTGGGAGCGCGGGAAGCTCGGCGGCGTCGAGGTCTACGAGAAGACGCTGGGGGTCCTCGGGTTCGGCCGGATCGGCCAGCTTGTCGCCCAGCGGGCGAAGGGCTTCGGCATGCACATCCTCGCCTACGACCCGTTCGTGTCGGCCGAGCGGTTCCGGGAGATGGGGATCGAGCAGGCGACCGCGACCGCTGACCTCTACGCCCGCGCCGACTTCATCACGCTGCACCTGCCGCGCACGGCAGAGACCCGTGGCTGGCTCGATGCCGAGGCCTTCGCCCAGATGAAGGACGGCGTCCGCATCGTCAACTGCGCCCGGGGCGAGCTGATCGTCGACGCGGCCCTCCAGGCCGCGCTGGACTCGGGAAAGGTCGCCGGAGCCGCGCTCGACGTCTTCCCCGCGGAGCCGATCACCGACTATCCGCTGTTCGACGGCTACGACAACGTCGTGGTGACCCCGCATCTGGGGGCCTCCACCGCCGAGGCCCAGGACCGGGCCGGCGTCCAGACCGCCGAGCAGGTCGTGGCCGCCCTCACCGGCGGCGTCGTGGCGACGGCGGTGAACGTGCCGGCCATCGGGGCGGAGGACCTCGAGGTGCTCGCGCCGTTCGTTCCCCTGTGCCGCCAGCTCGGGCGCCTGGCCGCGGTCCTGGCCGAGGGCACGTCGATCGACCAGGTCGAGATCGAATGCCTGGGCCGCATCGCCGAGCGCGACACCCGGCTGCTCTCGGTCAGCGTGCTCCTCGGCGTGCTGTCGGGCCACACCGAGGAGCCCGTCAACGAGGTCAACGCGCCGGCGATCGCCGAGGAGCGCGGGATCCGCGTGACCGAGACCACCACGGCGGCCGCGCGCGACTACACCGATCTGGTGCGCGTGTCGGTGCTCGGCGGGGACCGGCGCAGCCGGGTCGTGGGCACCGTCCTCGGGCGCCGGCACCGCGCACACCTCCTCGAGGCGTGGGGCGAGCGGTTCAACCTGCAGCTCGAGCCGCACCTCACGTTCGTCCGCTACGACGACCGCCCGGGCATGATCGGCCGGGCCGGCACCGTGCTCGGCGAGCACGGGATCAACATCAGCACGGCTGCGGTCGGGCGCCAGCCGCCGGGCGAGACGGGCGACCACGTCACGGCGGTCATGGCGGTGACGACCGACGGGCCCGTCGGCGCCGGCGTGCTCGACGAGATCCTGGCCATCGACGGCTTCGTCGACGCCCGCACCATCAGCCTCTGAGGCGGCGTTGTCCGCACCGGACAACGCCGCGCCGGGACACGCGCCCTTGCGCCGTTGGCACGGCGCCGGCCAGACCGGATAGGCTGCGCCCGCGCGATGCCGCCGGGGGGAGCGGCTCGCACGGCAATCGGTGACCGGGAGGGATCGGAACGTGGAGAGCGCATCCATCGCAGCGGGCGTGCCCGAAGGCAGCGCACCTGGCGAGAAGGGCCTGAAGGCCAACGCGATTGGCTTCGTTTCCGGCGTGGTCATCGGGGTGGCCTCGACGGCGCCGGGCTACTCGCTGGCGGCGAGCCTGGGATTCGTCATCGGCGTCGCAGGGATCGGCACGGCGTCGCCGGCGATCATGATCGTCGCGTTCATCCCGATGCTGTTCATCGCGGCGGCGTACTACTGGATGAACCGGGCCGACCCGGACTGCGGCACCACGTTCTCGTGGGTCACGAAGGCGATGGGGCCGTGGGCGGGCTGGATGGGCGGCTGGGGCATCGCCTGCGCCGGCACGATCGTCATGGCCAACCTGGCCCAGATCGCCGGCCTCTACTTCTTCCTGCTGTTCGACTGGCAGTCGGCCGCCGACTCGACCGTGGCCGTCACGATCGTCGGGGTCATCTTCATCGTCCTGATGACCTGGATCTGCGTCATCGGCATCGAGCTCTCGGCCAAGACCCAGGTCGGCCTCCTGGGCGCCGAGCTCATCACGCTCATCATCTTCGCCATCGTCGCGCTCGTGCGGGTGTACGCCGGCGATGCGGGCCCGAACGCGATCAAGCCCGAGCTGAGCTGGTTCAACCCGTTCGAGGTCGACTCGCTCACCGCCCTGGTCGATGCGGTGCTCATCGCGGTGTTCATCTACTGGGGCTGGGACAGCACGGTGACCGTGAACGAGGAGACCGAGAACTCGAACGAGACGCCTGGACGCGCCGCGCTCATCTCGACGGTCATCCTGCTGCTGATCTACGTGATCGTCTCGGCGGCGGCGCAGGCCTTTGACGGCACCGCCGCGCTCGCCGATCAGGACGACGCCCTCAGCGTCGTCGCCAACGGCGTGCTCGGCAGCCCGCTCGACAAGATCGTCATCATCGCCGTGCTCACGTCGTCAGCGGCGTCGTGCCAGACGACGATCCTGCCGAACGCCCGCACCGCGCTCTCGATGGCCCGGCAGGGCGCGTGGCCGAAGAAGCTCGGGGAGGTGTCGCCGCGCTACCTCACCCCGCACGTGGCGACGATCCTGTTCGGCGTGCTGTCGGTCGTGTGGTACGTCGGCCTGACTGCGGTCTCGGAGAACATCCTCGCCGACTCGATCGCCGCGCTCGGGCTCATGATCGCCTTCTACTACGGGATCACGGGCTTCGCGTGCGTCGTCTACTACCGGCGCGAGATCTTCAAGAGCGCCCGGAACTTCTTCTTCGTGGGCGTGGCGCCCCTCATCGGCGCGCTGATGCTGACGTACCTGTTCGTCAAGTCCTGCGCGGATCTCTCCGATCCGGCGAACTCCTCGTCTGGATCATCGTGGCTGGGGCTCGGCCCGCCGCTCGTGATCGGGCTGGGCTTCCTGCTCTTCGGAGCCGTGCTCATGGTGATCTGGCGGATCGCGGGCCACAAGGAGTTCTTCAAGCGCAAGCTCGAGGTCGCCGACCCCGCGGTCATCGCGCGGTCGCCGGCAGGGGAGGCTGGTTCCTGATGGCGGACATCATCGTCGGCTACGACGGCTCGGAGTGCGCCCGCGCGGCGCTCGACACCGCGATCACCGCGGCGGCGGCCCTCGGCGACTCGCTCGTCGTGGTCTATGCCTACGAGGTCAGCCGCCTCGGCGGCGAGGTCGAGGACTACGCCAAGGCGCTGAAGGAGCGCTCGGACGAGGTCATCCGCCACGCGACCCACCAGGCCGAGGCGAAGGGCATCGCGATCGAGACGACGGTGGCCGAGGTCGACCCGGCGACGGCGCTCGTCGAGATCGCCGATGAGCGGGATGCCCGCATCATCGTGGTGGGCACCCGCGGCGACCACCCGCTCAAGGCGGCGATCATCGGCTCGGTGCCGCACAAGCTGCTCCAGGTCACCGACCGGCCGGTCCTCGTCGTCCCGGCCTGACGGCGCCGGACCGGCAGGGCGGCTCAAGGCTGCCCGCCCGCGTCCGAACGCCTGGGGCGCATGGTGCCGCCCGGCCGTCACGGATCCTCCTGCTAGGCTGACCGCCGCATGTCGCGCCCACTCGGCCTGTCGCTTCTTCTCCTTCTCCTCCCCCTTCGGGGGGAATAACGCGTGGCGGCCGCGCAGCCGCAAACCAGCACCGAGAAGCAGCACACCGAGACTGACGAAGGAGCACCCGCGACATGACCAAGCCTGACGATCCGAACCGCGTCCTGATCTTCGACACGACGCTGCGCGACGGCGAGCAATCGCCCGGCATCTCCCTGAACACGGCGGAGAAGCTCGAGATCGCCCACCAGCTGGCCCGCCTGGGCGTCGACGTGATCGAGGCCGGCTTCCCGATCACGTCCCCCGGCGACTTCGAGGCGGTCCAGACGATCGCCCGCGAGGTGGAGGGTCCCGTGATCGCCGGGCTCGCTCGCACCCACACCGCCGACATCGAGGCCGCCCACGGCGCGGTGAAGGATGCGGGGCGGCCGCGGATCCACACGTTCATCTCGACGTCGGACATCCACATCACTCACCAGCTCCAGACCACCCGCGAGGACGTCAAGGGCCAGGCCCGCGCCGCCGTCGCGCACGCGCGCTCGCTGGTCGAGGACGTCGAGTTCTCGCCGATGGACGCCACGCGGGCCGACGTCGAGTTCACCGCCGAGGTCTGCCAGATCGCCATCGACGAGGGCGCCACCACCATCAACATCCCCGACACCGTCGGATACACGATGCCCCACGAGTTCACGGCTTACCTGGAGCGGCTCTACGCGCTGGCGCCGGGGCTGAAGGACGTCGTGCTGTCGGTCCACTGCCACGACGACCTCGGCCTGGCCGTGGCGAACTCGTTCGCGGGGCTGCTGGCCGGCGCGCGGCAGGTCGAGTGCGCGATCAACGGCATCGGCGAGCGGGCCGGCAACGCCTCGCTGGAGGAGATCGTGATGCTGCTCCACACGCGGCGCCCCGATGTCGGGCTCACCACGGGCATCGTGACCACCGAGATCGCCCGCACGAGCCGCATGGTGTCGCGGCTGACCGGCTACGTCGTGCAGCCCAACAAGGCGATCGTCGGCCGCAACGCCTTCGCGCACGAGTCCGGGATCCACCAGGACGGGGTGCTGAAGGAGCGCACGACCTACGAGATCATGGACGCGACCACGGTCGGGCTGGACGCGAACTCGATCGTGCTGGGCAAGCACTCCGGCCGCCACGCGCTGCAGCAGGCGCTGGAGGAGCTCGGGTTCCAGGTCTCGGGCCAGGCGCTCAACCAGGCGTTCAAGCGGTTCAAGGAGATCGCGGACAAGAAGAAGCAGGTGACGGCGATGGACCTCGAGGCCCTCGTCACGGACGAGCTGCGCGACGAGATCGCCACGTACACGCTCGAATGGTTCGAGGTGGAGGCGTCGTCGCGCCGTCCGCCGCACGCGACCGTCGGCGTGCGCACGCCCGAGGGCGAGGACGTCACCGGATCCTTCACCGGCGACGGGCCGGTCGATGCGGTCTTCCACGCGATCAACGCGGCGACGGGGCTCGACGTGAAGCTGCGCGAGTTCCGCGTCGGCGCCGTGACCGCCGGCCAGGACGCGCTCGGCGAGGTCTCGGTCGTGCTCGAGCTCGGCGGCGTCGCGGCCGCCGGCCAGGGCGTGTCGACCGACATCATCGAGGCGTCCGGCCGCGCGTACGTGCGGGCCCTGTCGAACGCGCAGCGCCGCGCCGCGGCGGCCGACGAGGACGCCGACCTGGCCGAGCCGGTCGCCCTGCGCACGCCGTAAGGCCGTTCGGGTACGGTTCCCGCCGTCCAACGATGGGGGGAAGCATCCGCATGAGCCGTGCACGTTCCGTTCTGATCGCGATGGCCGCCGGCTGTGCGGTGTCGCTCGGCGGCGCCGCCAGCGCGCTGGCCGGATCGGCGCCGACCCCGCTGGGCCTGAGCTGCGTGCCGTCCGGAGGCGCCCAGTTCTGCGAGGGCAAGGTGCCGACGACGGCGGCCGAGGTCGGCGGCCCCAACGACACGCGCGTCCGGGTCGACGGGGCCCCGCTCGACGTCAACGTGGCGCTGCCCTCGGGCACCGCGCGGAACACGCCGCTCGTGGTCCTCATGCACGGCTGGGGCGGCAAGAAGTCCGGCGCCGACGAGATGACCGGGTGGGCGCGGCGCGGCTACTCCGTGCTCAGCTACACCGCCCGCGGATGGTTCGGATCGTGCGGCAAGCTGAACAGCACGACGAACCTCCTCGCGATCGATCCCGCCGGCTGCGCGAAGGGATACACCCACCTCGCCGATGCGCGGTACGAGATCCGTGACACCCAGAACCTCGTCGGACTGCTCGTCGATGCGGGCTTCGCCAATCCCGCGAAGATCGGCTTCACCGGCGGCTCCTACGGCGGCGGCCAGTCGGTCATGCTCGCGGTGCTGGGCCAGCAGCAGATGCGCCCCGACGGCAAGCTCCTGCAGTGGTTCAGCCCCGGCGGCACGCCGATCCAGCCTGCCGCGGCCGCGCCGTTCATCCCGTGGACGGACCTCGGCTACTCGCTCGTGCCCAACGGCGCCACGCTCGACTACGCGATCCGGCCTCTGACCGCCGACCTCGCGCCGCTGGGGATCCAGAAGCAGAGCTTCGTCGGCGGCCTCTACGCCGTCACCGGCAACGGCGCGAACCTCGCCCCGCCCGGCACCGACCCGGCGGCCGACCTCACCCGCTGGAACAGCCTCTTCAACCGGGGCGAGCCGTACGGGAAGGCCGCGGCTGCGGCGGGCCGCGAGCTGGCCACGTATCACTCCGGCTACGGAATCCTCGACAAGGTGATCAAGGCCGGGCCGCCGGTCGGCCTGACCTCGGCCCCGCCGATCCCGACCTTGATCATCAACGGCTGGACCGACGACCTGTTCCCGGCCGACGAGGCGACGCGGTGGGTCAACCGGATGCGCCAGAAGTACCCGAAGGTGCCCGTCAAGCAGATGTTCCTCGACGTCGGCCACATGCGCGGCCAGAACAAGCCGGGCGACACGGCGCGCTGGCAGGCCGCCGTGCGCGCCTGGTTCGACTACTACGTCAAGGGCGGGGCCCCCAAGCCGGCCGCCAACGTGACCGCGATGACGCAGACGTGCCCGAAGACGGCGCCCTCCGGCGGGCCGTTCGTGGCCCGGACGTGGGCGGCCCTGCACCCGGGCGAGATCCGGGTGCGCACCGGCAAGGCGCAGACCCTGCGCTCAACCGGCGGCAGCGAAGCCGTCAGCAAGGTCGTCGACCCCGTGTTCGGCGGCGGTGCCTGCGCGACGACGCCGAGCCGGAATCTCCCGGCCACGGCGACCTACCGCCGGGCCGTCGGCTCGCGGGCGTTCACGCTCCTGGGCTCGCCGACCGTCATCGCCCAGTTCGACGTGACGGGGCGCTACCCGGAGATCGCCGCCCGGCTGTGGGACGTCTCCGGGGCGACGCAGACGCTCGTCGATCGCGCGCTGTACCGGCCGGCGGCGCACGGGCGCCAGGTGTTCCAGCTCCACGCCAACGGCTGGCGATTCGCTCCCGGCCACACGGTGAAGCTGGAGCTGCTCGGCCGCGACGCCCCGTACGGGCGCGCGTCGAACGGCACGTTCTCCATCCGGGTCAGCAACCTGGAGGTGCGCCTCCCGGTGCGCGAGCGGCCGGGCGCCCTCGGCGGCCGCGTCACGAAGCCCGCGCCGGTCGTGCTGCCGAAGGGGGCTGTGAAGGCGCCGTAGATCCGCGACGGCGGCCGGTCCGGACAGCCGGGCCGGTCGCCTAGCAACATACGTGCGTACGTGATAGCGTACGCGTCATGCCCGCAGTCGAGGAGACGAGCGCCGCGGCCGACGTCGGGCCGCGCATCCGGGCCTTGCGGGAGGCGATGGACCTGTCCCTGCGGGATCTGGCCGAGCGCAGCGGCGTCAGCGCGCCGATGCTCTCGCAGGTCGAGCGCGGCGAGACGAGCCCGACGCTGACCGTTGCTGCCCGGATCGCTGCCGGCCTGGACCTGCGGCTGTCGCAGCTGCTGCGCCTGGACGAGAGCGGCAGCGTGACCGTCGTGCGGGCCGGCGAGCGGCGCGGCGGCGGCGCCGGCGGGCACCGCTACGAGCTGCTGACTCCGCCGCTGCCCGGCCTGCGCGCCGAGCTGTCGCGGCACGTCCTGGCGCCGGGCGCCGCGACCGGCGGGCCGGGCGATCCGCCGATGCACGAGCCTGGCAGCCGCGAGACCGCGGTCGTAGAGCGCGGCCACGTCGTGCTCGTCTGCGACGGCGAGCGCCACGCCCTGGCCACCGGCGACTGCGTGACGTTCGACGCCGACCTTCCCCACCACTTCGAGAACCCCGGGCGCGGGGAGGCGGCGCTGCTGGCCGTCGTCTCTGCCGGCCTGCGCCGGAGCTGAAAGGACCGCCGATGCCGCAGACGCTCTTCGACAAGATCTGGGCCGCCCACGAGGTCGCCGAGGGCCTCATCTACATCGACCTGCACCTCGTGCACGAGGTCACCTCGCCGCAGGCCTTCGAGGCGCTGCGCCTCGCCGGCCGCCCGGTGCGGCGCCCCGACCGCACGCTCGCGACCGCCGATCACAACGTCCCGACCGACGGGACCCCGGCGGCCGCCCAGATCAAGGACGCGCTGTCGCGCACGCAGGTCGAGACGCTCGAAGCCAACTGCGCCCAGAACGGCATCCCGGTCTACTCGCTCGGCTCCGAGCGCCAGGGGATCGTCCACGTCATCGGGCCGGAGCTCGGCGTGACCCAGCCGGGGATGACGATCGTCTGCGGCGATTCCCACACCGCGACTCACGGGGCCTTCGGCGCACTGGCCTTCGGCATCGGGACGAGCGAGGTCGAGCACGTCCTCGCGACCCAGTGCCTGGCCCAGCGCAAGCCCCGGTCGATGCGGATCCGCTATGAGGGCGAGCCCGGGTTCGGCGTCACCGCCAAGGACCTGATTCTCGCCACGATCGGCCAGATGGGCGTCGACGGCGCTGCCGGCCACGTGGTCGAGTTCGCAGGCCCGGCGATCGAGGCGCTGTCGATGGAAGGGCGCATGACCGTCTGCAACATGACGATCGAGGGCGGAGGCCGGGCCGGCATGATCGCGCCGGACGACACGACCTTCGAGTGGATCGAAGGGCGGCCCGGCGCGCCGCCGGACCTCGCGTCCGCCACGGCGCAGTGGCGCGGGCTCGCGACCGACGACGGCGCGCAGTTCGACCGCGAGATGGTGGTCGACGCCGGGGCCCTGAGCCCGCAGGTGACGTGGGGCACCACGCCGGGCATGGTCACCGGGGTGGCCGGCCGCGTGCCGGATCCCGGCGAGTTCGACGTGCCCGCCGACCGCGAGGCCGCCGAGCGCGCCCTGGCCTACATGGGCCTCGAAGCCGGCACGCCGATCCAGGAGATTGCGCTGGACCGCGTGTTCATCGGCTCCTGCACGAACTCGCGGATCGGCGATTTGCGCGCGGCCGCCGAGGTCGTGGCGGGCCGCACCGTGGCGCCGTCCGTCCAGGCGATGGTCGTCCCCGGCTCGCACCAGGTCAAGGCGCAGGCCGAGGCCGAGGGCCTGGATGCCGTGTTCACCGCGGCCGGCTTCGACTGGCGCGGCGCCGGCTGCTCGATGTGCCTGGGCATGAATCCGGACACGCTGGACCCGGGCGAGCGGTGCGCCTCCACCTCGAACCGCAACTTCGAGGGGCGCCAGGGCCGCGGCGGGCGCACGCACCTCGTCTCGCCCCAGATGGCCGCCGCGGCTGCCATCGAGGGCCATTTCGTCGACATCCGTACTTGGGAGGGCTAGCCGTGGAGCCGATCACGATCGTGCACGGGGGCGTCAGCGTCCTGGACCGCAGCGACGTCGACACCGACCAGATCATCCCCAAGCAGTTCCTCAAGCGGGTCGAGCGCACCGGCTTCGGGGAGTTCCTGTTCTACGACTGGGCCAAGGAGCCCGGCTGGGACCTCCCGCGCAATCCGATCCTTGCCGCCGGCCGCAACTTCGGCTGCGGATCGTCTCGCGAGCACGCCCCCTGGGCCCTGGAGGACTACGGGTTTCGGGCGATCATCGCCCCGAGCTTTGCGGACATCTTCTACTCGAACTGCACGAAGATCGGGCTGCTGCCGGTCGTGCTGGCCGAAGCTGAGGTCCGGGCGGTGATGGCCGAGGGCGAGGCGGCCATCGACCTCGAGGTGCAGGAGGTCGAGTTCGCCGGGCGCGTCGCGCGGTTCGAGATCGACCCCGAGATCAAGTACCGCCTCATGAACGGACTCGACGACATCGGGATCACGCTCGAGCGTGCCGCCGACATCGACGCGTACGAGCGTGATCGCGAGCGGGCCAGCGTGCCCACGACGGCGCTGTGAACGGCTGGGCCGGCGGCCGGCCGCAAACCGCGTAGGCTCCCGCGCCATGGCCCGCACGATCGTCACCCTGCCCGGCGACGGGATCGGTCCGGAGATCCTGGGTGCCGCCACCCGCGTCCTCGACGAGATCGGGGGCTTCGCCTACGACGAGCACCCGTTTGGCGGGGCCGCGATCGACCGCCACGGCACCGCACTGACGGACGAGACGCTCGCGGCCTGCCGGGCGGCCGACGCCGTGCTGCTCGCCGCGGTCGGCGGGCCGAAGTGGGACTCCACCGACCCGTCCGCGGCCCGGCCCGAGCAAGGCCTCCTGGGCCTGCGCCGCGGCCTCGGGCTCTTCGCGAACCTGCGCCCCGTCCGGCCGCTTCCCGCGCTCTACGACGCCAGCCCGCTGCGCCGTGACGTCATCGAAGGCACGAACCTCCTCGTCGTGCGCGAGCTGACCGGCGGGATCTACTTCGGGAACAAGGGGCGGATCGGCGAGAGCGCCTACGACCACTGCGAGTACTCGGTCGGGGAGATCGAGCGGATCGCCCGCGTCGCCTTCGAAGCCGCGACCGTCAAGGTCACCAGCGTCGACAAGATGAACGTGCTCGAGACCTCGCGCCTGTGGCGGGAGGTCGTGACCCGGCTCCACGCTGAGGAGTACCCGAACGTGACGCTCGAGCACGCGCTGGTCGACAGCACGGCGATGAAGCTGATCGCCGCGCCGAGGCACTTCGACGTGATCCTCACCGAGAACATGTTCGGCGACATCCTCAGCGACGAGGCCGCGATGCTCACCGGCTCGCTCGGCATGCTCCCGTCGGCCTCGCTGGGCGGCGAGGGCCCGGGCCTGTTCGAGCCGGTCCACGGCTCGGCGCCGGACATCGCCGGCCAGGGGATCGCCAACCCGCTCGCGATGATTCTCTCGGCGGCGATGATGCTGCGCCACGGATTCGGCCTGACGGCCGAGGCGGCGGCGGTAGAATCCGCCGTCGATCGCGCGCTCGACGACGGGCTGCGCACTGCCGACCTCGGCGGCTCCGCGACGACCGCCGAGGCCACCGACGCCGTTCTGGGGCACCTGCAAGGAGAGTGACGTGGACCCATCTGAGCTCATCTGGATGAACGGGGAGTTCGTCCCCTGGGACGAGGCCCGCGTTCACGTCCTCACGCACGGCCTCCACTACGGCACCGGCGTGTTCGAGGGGATCCGCTGCTACGACACCGAGCTCGGCCCGGCGATCTTCCGCCACCGCGAGCACCTCGACCGGCTGCACGCCTCGGCGTCGCTCTACTACATGCCGGTTCCGTTCACCGTCGACGCCCTCCGCGAGGCCACGCACGAGCTCATCGCCCGGAACGGGCTGTCGTCGTGCTACATCCGCCCGCTCGTGTTCCGCGGCTACGGCCAGATGGGGCTCTTCCCGCTCGAGGCGCCGGTCGACGTCTCGATCGCGGCGTGGGAGTGGGGGGCCTACCTGGGCGAGGAGGGCAAGCGGCGGGGCGTGCGGGCCAAGGTGTCCTCGTGGCGGCGCATCTCCGACGCGTCGCTCATCCCGCATTCGAAGGCCTCGGGCCAGTACCTCAACAGCGTCCTGGCGAAGATCGAATCGCACAAGGCCGGCTACGAGGAGGCGATCCTGCTCGACGAGCACGGCCACGTCTGCGAGGGGTCGGGCGAGAACCTCTTCCTCCTGCGTGACGGCGCAATCGTCACCCCGCCCCAGACGGCAGGCATCCTCGACGGGATCAGCCGCCGGTCGGTGATCCAGATCGCCCAGGATCTCGGCCACGAGGTCATCGAGCGCGACCTGGCCCGCGCCGAGCTGTACCTGGCCGACGAAGTCTTCATGTGCGGCACCGCGGCAGAGCTGTGCCCGGTGCGCGAGGTCGACGACCACCCGATCGGCACCGGCGAGCCCGGCCCGGTCACCGTGGCGGTCCAGCGCGTATTCGAGGACGCCCTGCACGGCCGCGACGAGCGCTACCGGGACTGGCTCGACGTCGTGCAGGTACCCTCCAAGGCCGCATGACCCGCCTTTCGTGCCAGCGAATTCCCACCGCGGCGTAAGCGCCTCGCGCGCGCCGCTGCCGGAATTCGCCCGTCCCGCACGAAAGGAACCCCGTGACACCCGCTCAGGTCCAGCTCTACGACACCACCCTCCGCGACGGCATGCAGGGGGAGGGGATGTCCCTCTCGGCCGAGGAGAAGCTCCGCCTCGCTGCCAAGCTCGACGAGCTCGGCATCCACCTGATCGAGGCCGGCTTCCCCAGCTCGAACCCGAAGGAGCTGCAGCTGTTCGAGCTGCTCGCGGCCGAGCGGTTCACGACATCGGAGATCGCCGCGTTCGGCATGACCCGCCGCCGCGGCGTGCCCGCCCACGACGACCCGGCGCTGCGGGTCCTCGCGGACTGCTTCGCGCCGGCCTGCACGCTCGTCGGCAAGACCTGGAAGCTCCACGTCGAGAAGGTCGTGCGGGTCGATCCGGATGAGAACCTGCGCATGATCGAGGAGTCGGTGGCCTTCCTCGTCGCCCAGGGCAAGCGGGTCATCTACGACGCCGAGCACTTCTTCGACGGGTTCGCGGACGACCCGGCCTACGCGCTGCGCTGCCTGCGGGCCGCCGCCGAGGCGGGCGCCGAGACCGTCGTCTGCTGCGACACGAACGGGGGCACCCTGCCGGACGGCGTCGCCGCCGCCCTGCACGACGTCGTCGCCGATCTCGGGGCCGAGGTCCGGGTGGGGATCCACACCCACAACGACGCCGAGTGCGCGGTGGCGAACACGCTCGCCGCGGTGCGCGAGGGCGCCAGCCACGTCCAGGGCACGCTCAACGGCTACGGCGAGCGCTGCGGCAACGCCAACCTCGTCTCGATCATCCCGAACCTCCAGCTCAAGCTCGGCGTGCGCTGCCTGGACGACGCGCACCTCGCCCGCCTCACCGAGACGGCGCACTTCGCCGACGAGCTCCTGAACTTCGCCCCCGATCCCGACCAGCCCTACGTGGGCCGCAACGCCTTCGCGCACAAGGGCGGCATGCACGCCGCCGGCGTGGCGGCGGACCCTGCCACCTTCGAGCACCTCGACCCGGCGGCGGTCGGGAATACGCGGGAGCTCCTGATCTCCGAGCTGGCCGGCAAGGGCACCGTCGCCGCCCGAGCGGCCGATGCCGGGATCACGCTGGACGAGGACGGGGCGCGCCGCGTCGTCGAGCGCGTCAAGGACCTCGAGCACGCGGGCTACCACTTCGAGGCCGCCGACGGGAGCTTCGAGCTGCTGCTCCGCAAGGAGGCGGGGGAGTACGAGCCGCTGTTCCGCCTGGAGTCCTGGCGGGCAATTGTGGAGAAGCGCACCGACGGCAAGGTTGAGACCGAGGCCACGCTGAAGCTGTGGGTCGGCGGGGAGCGGATCGTCCGCACGGCCGAGGGCGACGGCCCGGTGCACGCGCTGGACCGGGCGCTGCGCGCGGCGATCGTCGAGTTCTACCCGCACCTGGCCGACATCGCCCTGGTGAACTTCAAGGTCCGCATCCTCGACGAGCGGCGCGGGACCGCGGCGGTCACGCGGGTGCTGCTCGACGCGTCCGACGGCTCCCGGGTGTGGGGCGCGATCGGCGTCTCGGAGAACATCATCGAGGCCTCCTGGGAGGCGCTCGTCGACTCGCTCGAGGCCGGGATGCAGCCGCGCGGCAGCGCGGCCGGCGCCGCGGACGCGGGCGCGGCGCCGGCGTGAGCGAGCCCGCCGTCCCCGCCGCCCAGCCGGTCCTCGGGCCCGAGGAGGAGGCGGCAGTGATCGAGGTCCTGCGCTCCGGGCAGCTCTCCCTCGGGCCGCGCGGGCCGGCGTTCGAGGCCGCCTTCGCCGCCCGCCTGGGCGTCCCGCACGCCAGCGCCGTCTCGAGCGGGACCGCCGGACTGCACCTCGCGCTGCGGGCGGTGGGCGTCACCGACGGCGACGAGGTGGTCACGAGCCCGTTCTCCTTCGTCGCCTCGGCCAACGTCGTCGTCTACGAGCGCGCCCGGCCGGTGTTCGCCGACATCGACCCCGTCACGCTGAACCTCGACCCCGAGGCCTGCGCGGCGGCGATCACGCCGCGCACCGCGGCGCTGCTCCCGGTCCACATCTTCGGCTACCCCGCCGACGTTCCCGCCCTCGAGCGCCACGGGCTGCCGATCGTCGAGGACGCCTGCGAGGCGCTCGGCGCCGTGCACGCCGACGGCACGCCGGTGGGCGGCCGCGGCCATCCCGCCGTCTTCGGCTTCTACGCGAACAAGCAGCTCACGACGGGCGAGGGCGGCATGGTCGCGCTCGGCGATGCCGCCCACAAGGCACGCATCGACTCGGAGCGCAACCAGGGCCGGGCGCCCGACATGGGCTGGCTCGACCACGACCGCCTGGGCTTCAACTACCGGCTGACCGACCTGCAGAGCGCGATCGGCCTCGTCCAGCTCGGGCGCCTCGACGCGATGCTCGCGGACCGGGCGCGGGCGGCCGCCGCCTACCGGGAGGCGCTGGCGGGGATCGAGGGGCTCGAGCTGCCCTGCGACGACATCGGCGGCGACCGCCGCGGGTGGTTCGTCTTCGTCGTGCGGGTGCCCCGCGGCACCGATCGCGACGAGACGGTGCGGCGGCTGCTCGCCGCGGGCGTGCAGGCCAAGCCCTACCTGCCGGCGATCCACCTCATGACCTACTACCGCGAGACCTTCGGGCACCGCGAGGGCGAGTTCCCGGTGTGCGAGGACGTGGCAGCCCGGTCGCTGGCGCTCCCGTTCTTCCCCGCGATCACCGAGGGGCAGATCGCCCGGGTCGCCGCGGCGCTTCAGAGCGCCTTGACGTAGCCGATGAAGCCGGCCTCCGGGACGCCGAGCGCCTGCCCGCGGCGCCCGACGCGCACCGGCTGCCCGGCGGACATGCCCGCGGACTCGTAGAGGCCGCGCGCCGCGAGGTTCGAGAGGCCGGTGTCGAGGGCCAGCGCCCGGCACCCCGCGTGCCGGCCGGCCGCCTCGGCCGCGGCGAGCAGCGCCCGCGCGACCCCGCGCCGCTGGGCCGCCGGCGCGGTCGCGAGGGCATCGACGTACCAGGACCCGGCGGGCGCCGGCGGCGTCAGCTCGCCGCCGGCCTGCACGAGCCGCAGGATCGCGGGCCACCGGGACGGCGGGGCCAGCCGGGCTCCGCGCAGGAAGAACCGCCGCGCCCGGGCGGCGCCCTCCTCGAGCGGATAGCCCGCGAGCACGCCGGCCAGGCTGCCGTCGAGTTCGGCCACGAGGCAGGCCTCCCAGCTCATCGCGGCGCCTGGCGACGGGTAGATCCGCCGCAGCGCGCGCAGGGCCGGCTCCGGGCCGCCGAACATCAGGTCGTAGACGCCGGATGCGGAGGCGTAGAGGAGGGGCGCCGCATCGTCGGACGGTCGCGCCGGGCGCACGGTGACAGGCATCAGCCGCCATTCTGGCGGCCGCAGGCGCACGCAAGATGCCGGGCGGCGGCCACTACACTCCCGCGCCGTGTCGCGCTTCGCCGAGCCCCAGGATCCCCGCTTCCAGCGCCTGAACGCCTCGATCGGCTTCGACTGGCGCCTCGCGCCCTACGACATCGCCCAGTCCCGGGCGCACGCGGGGATGCTCGCCGCCCAGGGGATCATCTCCCCGGAGGACCGCGACGTGCTCCTCCGGGGGCTCGACGAGGTCGCGGCCGAGCTCGACGCCGGGAGCTTCCCCTTCGATCCCGGGGACGAGGACATCCACATGGCCGTCGAGCGCCGGCTCACGGAGATCGCCGGTCCCGTCGGCGGCAAGCTCCACACGGCCCGGTCGCGCAACGACCAGGTCGCCACCGATGTCGCCCTCTTCACCCGCGCCCACGCGCTCGAGGCCGCGGGCCGCCTCGAGGCCCTCGTCGAGGCGCTCGCGGCCGCCGCCGAGGCTCACCTCGACTGGGCCATGCCCGGCTACACCCACCTCCAGCGGGCCCAGCCGGTCTATCTCTCCCACCACCTGCTCGCCTACGCCTGGATGTTCCTGCGCGACCGCCAGCGCTTCGCGGCGGCGGCCGCCGCCACCGATGCGCTCCCGCTCGGCGCCGGGGCGATGGCCGGAGTGAACTTCGACACCGACCGCCGCCGCGTCGCCGCCGAGCTGGGATTTGGCGCGGTGGCCGAGAACTCCATCGACGCGGTGTCGAACCGCGACTTCGTGCTGGACTACCTCGCCGCCGCCGCGACCTGCGCGACGCACCTCTCCCGGCTCGGTGCAGAGATCGTCCTGTGGTCCAGCGAGGAGTTCGGCTTCTGCGAGGTGACCGACGCGTTCGCCTCCGGCTCCTCGATCATGCCCCAGAAGAAGAACCCCGACGCCGCGGAGCTTCTGCGAGCCAAGGCCCCGCGGGTCGCGGGGCACCTCGTCGCGCTCCACGGCGTGATGCACGGGCTGCCGCTGACCTACAACAAGGACATGCAGGAGGACAAGGAGCACCTGTTCGACGCGGCGGACACCATCGAGCTGTGCCTCGACGCGGCGGCGGGGATGCTCGAGGGCATCGCCTTCCGCCGGGACCGGCTCGCCGCCGCCGCCTCCGATGAGTTCCTGGCCGCGACCGACGTCGCCGACCTCCTCGTGCGGCGCGGCGTGCCCTTCCGCGAGGCGCACGGCGTGGTCGCCGGGCTCGTGCGCGAGGCCCTCGGGCAGGGCAAGCGGCTGTCGGAGCTCTCTCGGGAGGACCTCGCGCGGCTCGCTCCCCAGCTCGACGGCGAGTACTACGAGGTCCTGGCCGAAGGCCGGTGGCTGGAGTCCAAGGCCAGCGAGGGGGGCACCGCGCTCCCGCGGGTCCGCGACCAGCTCGCCCGGCTCCGGGCCGCGCTCGCGGCGGCGCCGGCCGGGACCGGGCCGGCCCCGGCAGAGGGATCGCCCGGCTTGCCGTGACACTGGAGCCTGCGTTCTACGACCGTCCGGTCCTGGACGTCGCCAGCGCGCTCGTCGGCTGCGTCGTGCGCCGGGGCGACGCCGCGGGCGTGATCGTCGAGACGGAGGCCTACCACGAGTCCGAGCCTGCCTGCCACGCCTTCGCCGGGCTGACCGCCCGCACGGCCACGCTGTTCGGCCCGCCCGGGCGGGCCTACGTCTACCGGTCCTACGGCATCCACGCGCTCCTGAACGCGGTCTGCGAGCCCGAGGGGATCGGGGCGGCGGTGCTGATCCGGGCGCTGGACCCCTGCGCCGGCCTGGCCGGGATGCGCGCCCGCCGCGGCCGGTCCGATCCGGAGGACCTGTGCTCGGGCCCGGGCAAGCTCGCCCAGGCGCTCGGGATCGGGCTGGAGGCCAATGGGACCGACCTGCGGTCCGGGCCCGTGCGGATCGAGCCGCGGCCTGGCCCAGCGCCGGCCATCGTCGCCGGGCCCCGGATCGGGATCACGAAGGCGGCGGACCTCCCGTGGCGCTTCGCGGCGGCGGGCAGCCGCCACGTTTCGCGGCCCTGGCCGGCGACGGTCGCCGCCTAGCCGCGCCGAAGCGCAGGCAGCGCGGCCACGCGCGGGACCCGGGCGTCACCCGGGCGGCTCAGCCTGGCGGCGCGACGCCGCCCGACTCGCCGCCGGAGCTGCTCCCGCCGCCCCCGCCGCCGCCGGTGTCCCCGCCGCCGGTCGAGCCGCCGCCCGTGTCCCCGCCGCCGGTCGAGCCGCCGCCCGTATCCCCGCCGCCGGTCGAGCCGCCACCCGTATCCCCGCCGCCGGTCGAGCCGCCACCCGTATCTCCCCCGGTGGCGCCGGCGCCCGTGTCGGTGCCGGCCGAGCCGCTCGTGTCGCCGCTGCCGGTGGTGTCGCCGGAGCCGGTGTCCCCGCTGCCCGAGTCCTGGTTGAGGAACTGGTCGGGGGAGACGATCTCGCCCCGCTTGGCCGCGGCCCGGGCCTCGCGCTCGGCCTGGCGCTGGGCGTCGATCTCCTTGGCGGAGACCATGAAGTCGTGCCAGATCTCCGCGGGGAAGGTGCCGCCGGCCACCGGCCCGCCGTTGAACTCGGTCTTCATCGGGCGCAGGCTGTCGGGGTACCCGACCCAGACCGCCGCCGTGTAGGTCTTGGTGAACCCGACGAACCAGGCGTCCCCGTAGTTCTCGGTCGTGCCCGTCTTGCCGGCGGCAAAGTCGCCGATCTGCGCCTCGGTGCCGGTCCCGTTGAGGACCACGCCCTCCAGCATCGACGTCATCTGATCGGCGACGTCCTTCTTGAGGACGCGGTCCTTGCGGACCTCGTTGCGCTTCACGACCGTCTCGCCGATCCCCGGCCCCGTGCGGACCTCGTGGATGCCGACGGGCCCCTCCTTCTGGGCGCCGAGGGTGCCCCAGGTGCGCTCGCCGCCGTCGGCCACCGTTTCGTAGGCGTGGGCCATGTCGAGCGGCGTGACGCCTTCCTTGAGCCCGCCGAGCGTCATCGCGATGTTGGTGGAGACCGGCGTCCGGATCCCCATCGCCTTGGCGATCCGCGCGACCTTCGTCGTGCCGACCTTGATGCCGACCTCGGCGAAGACCGAGTTGTCCGAGACCGCCGTGGCTCCGGTGAGGCTCTGGCTGCCCGAGTACTGGCCCTCGTAGTTGTTGACCACGAAGCGCTCGTTCGGGTCGGCGCTGTGGGGAACCTTGAAGAACTTCTGCTTGGACTCCCACACCGAGTCGGGGCTGATGCCCGACTTCAGGGCGGCGGCGAGCACGAACGCCTTGAAGGAGGAGCCGGGCTGGCGCTGGCCCTGGGTGGCGAGGTTGAACGGGGTCTGCCCGTAGTCGCGGCCGCCGACCATCGCCCGCACTTCGCCGGTTGCGTTGTCGATGACCACCATGGCGGCCTGCGGGCCCTTGGGGTCCGAGAGGTGGTTCTCGACGGCCTGCTGCGCGGCCTTCTGGAGGTCGAGGTCCAGGGTCGTCTGGATCTTCAGGCCCCCGCCGAATGCGCGCTGGGCGCCGAAGCGGTCGACGACCTGCTGCTTGACCCACGTCGTGAAGTACGGGGCGTCGGAGATCTCGCGCGGGGGCTGCAGCTCGAAACGCGTGGGCATCGGCTCGCGGAGGGCAGCGTCGTAGGCCGGCTGCGTGAGGTACCCCTGGTCGAGCATGTTGCGCAGCACCAGGTTGCGGCGGCTCCGGGAGTCCCGCGGGTTCGCGATCGGGTCGTACGAGTACGGCGAGGCGACGATTCCGGCCAGCGTCGCGGACTCCGCCGCCGTGAGCTGCGAGGCGCAGGGCCGCACCGGGTCGGTGTCGCAGCCGGGGTGGCGGTTGGCGAAGTAGACCCGGGCAGCGGACTCCACGCCGTAGGCGCCGTTGGCGAAGTAGACGGAGTTCAGGTACTCCGTGAGGATCTTGCGCTTGCTCCACTTGCGCGACAGGTGGTAGGCCAGCGCCGCCTCACGCAGCTTCTGGAACACCGTGCGCTTGGACTGAGCGGCCAAGGCGTTCTTCACGAACTGCTGCGGGATGGTCGAGCCGCCCTGCACGGCGCCCTGGCTGAGGATGTCCTCGATGAACGCGCGTCCGATGCCCTGGTAGTCGACGCCGTCGTGCTCGTAGAAGCGGCGGTCCTCGATCGCGATGATCGCGTGCGACATCGTGGGCGAGATCTGGTCGGCGGTGACGAGGATCCGGTTCTCGCTGTTCGTCAGGACGCCGAGCGGCTTGTTGTGGATGTCGTAGAGGATCGAGTTCTTCGCGCTCTTGTACTCCTGGCGGTTCTCGAGGGCCGGGAGGTCGGAGGCGACCGCCATCATCATCCCGAAGATCGTCGACACGAAGGCGATCACCGCGAGGCCCAAAACGACGAGCGCGACGCGGATCTTGTGGACGCGCGGCTTGGCGGGGGGACGGCCGCCGTCGCCGTTCCCGCCGCCGCCCGGGAAGGGCAGGACGTTCCCGTCGCCGTTGGGCGCGGGCTCGGGCGCCGGAGGGTTGTTGCCGGTGTCGTCCATGGAGCGGAGGCCGCCCCGCGGCGGCCAGCGGGCGCGCCATGCGCGCCGACGGGCGGGAGGTGACCCGCCGGTCCCGGCCTCGAGCCGGACGCGGCAGTCTAGCATTGGCCCGGATGGCTCCACCCCGGTTCGATCCCGCCGAGCAGGCGGCCTGGCTCACCCGCGGCGCGGTCGACGCGCTTCCCGCCGGCGCCCTGGCGGCCCGCCTCGCGGAGGCCGCGCGGGAGGGGCGGCCGTTGCGGGTCAAGCTCGGCATCGACCCCACCGCGCCCGACATCCACCTCGGCCACGTCGTCGTGCTCCAGCGGCTGCGCGACTTCCAGGACGCGGGCCACACGGTCGTCCTCATCGTCGGCGACTACACGGCCCGCGTGGGGGATCCGAGCGGCCGCTCGGCCACCCGCCCGGTGCTCCCGCCCGAGGAGATCGATCGAAACGCGGCCACCTTCCAGGAGCAGGCCTTCCACATCCTCGACTCCGACCGCGTCGAGGTGCGCCACAACGGCGAATGGCTCGACATGGCTGCGGCGGACCTCTTCCGCCTGGCGCGCACCGCCACGGTCGCCCAGATCCTCGAGCGCGACGACTTCGCCCGCCGCTACGCGGGCGGGGAGCCGATCTCGGTCCTCGAGCTCCTCTACCCGCTGCTGCAGGGCTATGACTCGGTCGCGATCGAGGCCGACGTCGAGCTGGGGGGGACCGACCAGAAGTTCAACCTGCTGCTCGGCCGCGACGTGCAGCGCGCCTACGGCCAGCCCGAGCAGTCGATCCTGACGATGCCGATCCTGCCGGGAATCGACGGCGAGCAGAAGATGTCGAAGTCGCTCGGGAACCAGGTCGGCGTGACCGATCCGCCCGCGGAGATGTACGGGAAGACCCTGAGCCTGCCGGATGCGGCGCTGCCGGCCTGGCACGAGCTTCTGCTGGGCTCGCCGGTGCCGCCGGACGTGGGCCCGCGTGACGCCAAGCGGGCGATGGCCCGGGCGATCACCGCCCGCTTCCACGGCGACGAAGCCGCCGCAGCGGCCGAGCGCGAGTTCGACCGCGTCCACATCGAGCACCGGCCGCCGGAGGAGATCGAGGAAGCGGCGTTCGAGGCTGGCGACGACGGCACGGTCCACCTGCCGGCGCTCATGGCGACCGCGTTCGGCGTCTCCCGGTCCGAGGCCCGGCGCCTGCTCGAGCAGGGGGGCGTGCGCCTCGACGGGGAGCCCCTGCGCGGCGCCGACCAGGACCTGCCCGCCGCGCGCCTGGACGGCGTGGTGCTGCAGGTCGGCAAGCGCCGCTTCCGCCGCCTGCGGCAGGCCTCCGCCGCGTGATCGTCCACAGCGGGCTCCTGCGCCTCTCCACGGCCGGCCACGGCGCCGTCGCGGACCTCACACCCGGCGTCGCCGCGGTTGTCGCGGCCTCGGGCATAGCCCAGGGCGTCGCCACGGTGTTCGCGGTCGGCGCTACGGTGGCCGTCACGACGATCGAGCACGAGCCCGGCGCCGTCGCCGACCTCGGCGCCGCGCTCGAGCGGCTGCTGCCGGCGGACGCTGACTACGAGCACAACCGCCGCAACGCGGACACGAACGCTCATGCGCACCTGCGGGCCGCGATCATCGGGCCCTCGGAGTCGGTCCCGGTCGTGGGCGCCGAGCTTGCTCTCGGCACCTGGCAGCAAATCGTCCTCCTCGATTTCGACGATCGCCCGCGGGATCGGACGATCCGCGTGCACGTGATCGGAGCGCCCGCCGTCCCGGGATCGGCGGCCGATCCGCCCGGTCGCTCGACACCGCGATCGGCAAACCCCTAGGCTTTCCCCGGCCCGCGGAGTGGGTGCCGGCGGCAGGTTGTGGCCTGCCACCGAATCGCGCTATACTCCCCGGTCCGCTCGCGGCAGCTTTGCCTGCCCGGGCGCGTGCTCTGAGCAGGACCAACCTTCGCACGGCACGGCGGTCTTTGAAAACTCGACAGCATGCGTACCCCGGGCCGATCCGTCGGCTTCGGGTACGTCCAGGTTCGACCTGCCGTGGCCGGCGTCCGCGCCGGCGGCGGAAGGCTTGAATTGACCCCGTCGTGCCCCGGATGCCGTTTCGTGTACTCGGCATCCCTCGTGAGGGCACAGACGAACTCTGTGATGTATGCAGTTCTTCACGGAGAGTTTGATCCTGGCTCAGGACGAACGCTGGCGGCGTGCTTAACACATGCAAGTGGAGCGACGAACCAGGGCTTTGCCCTGGGGCAGAGCCGCGAACGGGTGAGTAACACGTGGGTAACCTGCCCCGATGATTGGGACAACCCGGGGAAACCCGGGCTAATACCAAATGTGCTCGCGAGCCATGAGGCTCGCGTGGAAAGGAAGCTTCGGCCTCCGCATCGGGATGGGCCCGCGGCCCATTAGCTTGTTGGTGGGGTAACGGCCTACCAAGGCTTCGATGGGTAGCTGGTCTGAGAGGACGATCAGCCACACTGGGACTGAGACACGGCCCAGACTCCTACGGGAGGCAGCAGTGGGGAATCTTGCGCAATGCGCGAAAGCGTGACGCAGCAACGCCGCGTGGGGGAAGACGGCCTTCGGGTTGTAAACCCCTTTCAGTTGGGACGAAGCTTCGCCGGTGAATAGCCGGCTGGAGTGACGGTACCTTCAGAAGAAGCCCCGGCTAACTACGTGCCAGCAGCCGCGGTAATACGTAGGGGGCAAGCGTTGTCCGGAATCATTGGGCGTAAAGAGCGTGTAGGCGGCCCGATAAGTCCGCCGTGAAAGTCCAAGGCTCAACCTTGGGATGCCGGTGGAAACTGTCGGGCTCGAGTCCGGAAGAGGCGAGTGGAATTCCTGGTGTAGCGGTGAAATGCGCAGATATCAGGAGGAACACCAATGGCGAAGGCAGCTCGCTGGGACGGCACTGACGCTGAGACGCGAAAGCGTGGGGAGCAAACAGGATTAGATACCCTGGTAGTCCACGCTGTAAACGATGGGCACTAGGTGTGGGGGGTGTCGACTCCCTCCGTGCCGACGCTAACGCATTAAGTGCCCCGCCTGGGGAGTACGGCCGCAAGGCTAAAACTCAAAGGAATTGACGGGGGCCCGCACAAGCAGCGGAGCATGTGGTTTAATTCGACGCAACGCGAAGAACCTTACCTGGGCTTGACATGTGAGTGACCGCCGTGGAGACACGGCCTTCCTTCGGGACACTTTCACAGGTGGTGCATGGCTGTCGTCAGCTCGTGTCGTGAGATGTTGGGTTAAGTCCCGCAACGAGCGCAACCCCCGTCGCATGTTGCCAGCATTCAGTTGGGGACTCATGCGAGACTGCCGGTGACAAACCGGAGGAAGGTGGGGATGACGTCAAGTCATCATGCCCCTTATGTCCAGGGCTACACACGTGCTACATTGGCGCGTACAGAGGGCTGCGATACCGCGAGGTGGAGCGAATCCCTTAAAGCGCGTCTCGGTTCGGATTGCAGGCTGAAACTCGCCTGCATGAAGGCGGAGTTGCTAGTAATCGCAGATCAGCAATGCTGCGGTGAATACGTTCCCGGGCCTTGTACACACCGCCCGTCACACCACGGGAATGAGCAACGCCCGAAGCCGGTGGCCCAACCCGCAAGGGAGGGAGCCGTCGAAGGTGGGGCTCGTGACTGGGGTGAAGTCGTAACAAGGTAGCCGTAGCGGAAGCTGCGGCTGGATCACCTCCTTTCTAGGGAGCACCGAACCAACGGTGCGGCCTGCCAGGCCCTATGCCTGGCTGGCTCCTAGCATGTCGACCGGACTTGGCGAGCGGCCCTCGGGTCGCCCGCATGCTGTCGAGTTTTGAGAGACCGGCCCCTGCCGGCTCGCCACGGCTCCCTCAACGGGGCGGCGCGCCGGCAGGCAGCCCGCGACGCAGCCGGCCCGGCGACGGGACGGTGCTTCGGAGCTCTCGGCGGACCTTGACAACTGCACAGTTCCGAGCCAAGGAAAAGAAGGAATCACCGAGCCATGCTTCACGGCGTGGCTCAGATCACCGTCAAGATAGTAAGGGCACACGGTGGATGCCTTGGCACCAGGAGTCGATGAAGGGCGTGAACGGCTGCGATAAGCCGCGGTGAGGCGCTGAATAGCCTTTGACCCGCGGATACCCGAATGGGGAAACCCGGCGCTGGTAGTGCGGCGTCATCCCGTGCTGAACACATAGGCACGGAGAAGACAAGCGGGGGAAATGAAACATCTGAGTACCCCGAGGAAAGGAAATCAACCGAGACTCCCTGAGTAGTGGCGAGCGAAAGGGGATCCAGCCCAAACCCGGGCGGTGCAAGCGAGCACGCGTTGCCGTTCGGGGGTTGTAGGGCGACTGTTCCGGACCGTGCTCGGTCCGGCGGAAGTTACAAAGCACAGTGGTAGTCGAAGCGCGTGGAACCGCGCACCACAGAGGGCAACCGTCCCGTAGACGAAACCGCTGTGCCTTCCGTCAGTTGTCCCTGAGTAGGTCCGCGCACGTGAAACGCGGACTGAATCTGGGGGGACCACCCTCCAAGGCTAAGTACTCCCTGGTGACCGATAGCGGACTAGTACCGTGAGGGAAAGGTGAAAAGTACCCCGGAAGGGGAGTGAAATAGTACCTGAAACCGCGTGCCTACAAGCGGTGGGAGCGGCCTCGAGCCGTGACCGCGTGCTTTTTGCATAACGAGCCGGCGAGTTACTCGCCTGCGGCAAGGTTAAGCGATGAGCGGAGCCGTAGCGAAAGCGAGTCCGAACAGGGCGACACAGTCGTAGGCGGTAGACCCGAAACTGAGCGAGCTACCCATGGGCAGGTTGAAGCGGGGGTAAGACCTCGTGGAGGACCGAACCGACCTAGGTTGAAAACTGGGCGGATGACCTGTGGGTCGGAGTGAAAGGCTAATCAAGCTCAGAGATATCTGGTTCTCTCCGAAATATATTTAGGTATAGCCTCGGATCAATTGCGTTATGGCCGTAGAGCACTGTTTGGACTAGGGGCCCTACCAGGTTACCGACTTCAGGCAAACTCCGAAGACCATAACGTGTACTCCGGGAGTCAGTTGCTGGGGGATAAACTTCAGCGTCAAAAGGGAAACAGCCCAGACCGCCAGCTAAGGTCCCAAAGTGCTAGCTAAGTGGTAAACGATGTTCGAATGCAGAGACAACCAGGAGGTTGGCTTAGAGGCAGCCACCCTTGAAAGAGTGCGTAACAGCTCACTGGTCAAGTGTTCGGGCGCGGATAATGTAACGGGGCTCAAGCTAGTCACCGAAGCTGCGGGTGCGTGAGGCCTTCGGGCCGATCGCGCGGTAGGAGAGCGTTCCCACGCCAGCGA
>WBZU01000081.1_pt1 | contig 103761 bp, 46 predicted proteins | sample 5204311 | NCBI WGS metagenome assembly WBZU01 (sample SAMN12344359, study PRJNA552823) | activated sludge metagenome | biome: Activated sludge suspended growth; feature: Nitrification reactor; material: Wastewater; isolation source: activated sludge from nitrification reactor of wastewater...
AGGGGTTCTTGAGCGTGCTGCCGCTGCCGTCACCGAAGTCCCAGGTGTAGCTGCTGATGCTGCCCGTCGAACCGTCCGCGAAACCCACGCTCAGCGGCGCAGGCCCAGCTTGGCGCGTGGAAGCGAAATTTGCCGCAATATTGGAGCTTGGAGACGCAACAACGATGTAGCCGGCTCTTGACAGCGTGTTTGCACCTCCGGCCCCGGAGACTGTGAGACTGACGGTGTAAGTCCCCGGATTGGCATATGTATGCGAGGGACTCTGCGATCCGCTTATAGATCCATCCCCGAAATTCCAAGAATAGGTCGTAATCGACCCCGACGAGGAATTGGTGAAACTGACCACGAGTGGCGCCGCACCGGAAGTAATAGACGTAGAGAACCCAGCGACAGGTGCGCCGACCGGAAGCGGGATGAGAACGCTTGCTTCATTGGAAAAACTGCTTTCCACCCCGGACGAGTTGTAGGCGGTCACGGCGAAATAGTAAGTTGCGCCGCCTGCCAGGTTGGGGACTGTATAGCTAGTTGATTTGCCTACGTTCAGTTTGCCAGAATAACTTCGCGAACCATTCCCGAAGTAGATGTTATAGCCGGCGACGGAAGGATCCAAGCTCGCGTTCCAAGTGAGAGCAGCTTGGCCTGCGATTGCGACAACCGGCACAAGTACACAGCAGGCGAACACTGAAACCGCAAGGCAGGCTTTGGACACGAAGCGAAGCAAGCCAACTTTGGCCACCGATAAATTCAACCAAGCCCCCTTTGATTAAATTTGCGTCGGCATCTGGACCAAACGCAAAGCAAGCTGCTTTTGTTGCCGGTCAGTAGGCGCGGATCGCAAAACCAGCTGAAGTCCATGCTGCTTCAGTCAATTGCCGTCGAATTTCGATGTTGCACGATCACAATGATCGCGCACTCAAGCAATATTTATGCCTTACAAACTTTCTTCCATTTATTCAGTGCATTAAAGAACAACTCTATCAACGCACGGCCGGACGTCTGTTGCCATTCGGCGACAGACGCACGCGCAGAGTTGCGCAACACTCTGATTTAATTTAACTATTTTCGCGATAAGTTAACGACGTTTTTTGCCGTCTTTGTGACATATTGCCTTTGACGAAATGCCACTCGGCTAGCTGCGCCGACCAGACGGCGCAAACTGTTAGCGCATCTCAGGTTCGAGTTTGTCGTTCTCGGCCCCCGGAAGTCCAAAGAAGCGATAGGAGCATGTCAAACCTCGATTCCTTGTACGACAAATAGCTTGCGTGTGAGATTTCCACATCGCGTATTGACCCGAAGAAGAGACAATGAGATAAGCGTCGATTCACTCAATCACAGATTCGTTCGATGTATCAGTCCTTCTACGGCTTGACAGACAAGCCATTCCAACTCAACCCTGATCCATCGTTCTACTTCGGCAGCCGCGAGCACCGACGGGCGATGGCCTACCTTGAATACGGGCTCCATCAAAATGAAGGCTTCATCGTGGTCACCGGAGATGTCGGAACGGGGAAAACGACGCTGATTCGGAGCCTGCTAAGCAAGCTTGACCCGAAAAAGGTAGTCGCGGCACAACTCGTCAGCACGCAGTTGGACGCAGAGGACACACTTCGTCTCGTATGTGCGGCGTTCGGATTGCCGGCAAAGGACATCGCAAAATCCGACGCCTTATTATCTCTTGAGAAGTTCCTTCGTTCCCTGTCTCGCGACGGGAAGCGTGCACTGCTCATCATTGATGAGGCTCAGAACCTCGCTCCGCGAGCAGTGGAAGAACTCAGAATGCTGTCGAATTTCCAGGTCGGAACAAATGCTTTGGTGCAGAGTTTCTTGGTCGGACAACCCGAGTTCCGGGAGACGATGTGCAGCCCGCACATGCAACAGCTACGGCAACGAGTAATCGCGTCCTGCCACATAAGCCCCCTCTCGAGCGAGGACACCAAGGGCTATGTTGAACACAGATTGCGTCACGCGGGATGGACGAATGACCCTATCATCAGCGACGACGCCTACGAAACCATCTTCAAGTACTCGGGCGGCACACCCCGCCGGATCAACACCCTATGCGACAGGCTTCTACTCTCAGGGTTCTTGAATGATTCACATCAGTTCGCCGCTGCGGAAGTGGAAAATGTGGCGAAGGAAATGATGGAAGAAACATTCTCTTCAAACAGGTCAACTGGGACAGGCTCTACAGACGATCACCCCAACCCGCGTGCCGCCATCCACCAGATGGTTTCGGGTAGTGGCCGAGCCATACTTGGCCAAGGCAACCTCACAGGAAATCTGAGCAAAGAACAAGCGTTGGAGCTTCTGGCTGGCCTACAGGCGGATATTGCGCTGGAGAAATTAAGTCAGATGGAGCGATCACTGGAAACTCTGATTCAATTGCTAAAGCAGTTCATTCGGACAGAGCCTGAAGCCTCAAGGAATTCTACGCAAGACAACGCCTCGAAAAATAGCGAGAATTCTTTCACCTCTGAGTAGACCCAACCCCTGTAGACACTCCGAAGCCCTATGAGGCGCCTAGAGGAGATGTCATGAGCAGCAAGCGTTACCCTGAAGAATTCAAGATCGAAGCGCTCAAGCAGATTACCGAAAGAGGTTATCTGGTCGCCGAAGTGGCGGCCCGGATCGGCGTGTCGCAGTACCGCCTGTACGAATGGGTGAAGCGTTACAGCGTGCCGAAACCAGAACGACTCGAAACGCAGAGCCAGTTTGCCGAGATCCGCAAACTGAAGACTGAACTGCGCCGCGTGACCGAGGAGCGCGACATCTTAAAAAAGGCCGCCGCGTACTTTGCCAAGGAGTCCCGGTAAGGTACGCGTTCATCCGCGCCCATGAAGCGCAGCACCCGGTTCGGGCTGTGGGAGCTTCTTCCAACTACTCAGACGCGAACGGATCAGGAGAAAGATCTGCATCGACCGGAAAAAAGCGCGGCAGGATGTCTTCAACTACATCGAGCTTCTCTACAACCCGAAACGTCGTCACGGCTATGCGAACGGGCTTTCTCCGTTAGAGTTCGAAAAGCAGTATTTCGTCCGGCAACAAAGTGTCTACTGGAGACGGGGCGATTCAGGATTCCGACTATTGCGCCCCCCTTCCGGTGAGGACAACTTCAATCGTTTCGAGAAAAATCAAGAGATCTAAGAAAAGGCTATGGTTCTTTACGTAGTAAAGATCGTATTGCAGTTTCTGAGCCGAATCTTCAATAGACGCTCCATAAGGATACCGGACCTGCGCCCAGCCAGTGACGCCCGGTTTTATACTGTGACGAGCACCGTAAAATGGGATTTCTTCGCTCAGTTGCCCAACGAAAAACGGCCGCTCAGGGCGCGGGCCAACCAGACTCATATCGCCCTTGAGAACATTGAAAAGTTGCGGCAACTCGTCGATACGCAGCTTGCGGATCCATCGTCCAACGCTCGTAACTCGGCTGTCACTTGCGCTCGCCCAACGCGGTTTCCCGTCCCTCTCTGCGTCGGTACGCATGCTACGGAACTTTATGACGCTAAAGATCCTACCGCCTTGGCCCACTCTTTCTTGCCGATAGAGGACCGGAAATCCCGACTCAAGTACGATCAAGATCGCCGTAACGATCATTACCGGTGCCGCTGCAAGCAACAGTACGGATGACGCGATAACGTCGAATACACGCTTGATAGCGGTTCGAAGTACGCCTTGACGAAACCCCTCGCCAAATATCAGCCAACTTGCCCGCAATGAATCCAAACGGACTTGACCGAACGTTTGCTCGAAGTATGTGGAGTAATCAAGAACTTTGATACCTGCGAGCTTGCAATCCAGAAGATCATCAAGTGGCAACGCGCCACCGCGCCGATCGCCAACCGCAACAACGATACGATCAATGCGATTCTCTGTAGCGACCTCACGTAATGGAAGATCACTTTTCAGCAGTCTCTCGCGCGGAACGCAAGTCGACTCAGCCGGTCCACACGGAAAATATCCGACGATCGTGCACTTGGACCCAGCCTTCGCGAGTGACTCTTGCACTTTGGCAGCCTCAGCCCCAGCCCCCAAAACCATAACGCGACTCTGGAATACCCGGGAACGCGACCCATTTCTCGCAGACACAACCCGCATAAGAGCCTGCGCCAAGACCGCAACAATTGCGGCAAACTCCAGCAACTCGTGCCTTGCCCAGCCCACTGCAAGCAGATCGAACATCAAGTATGCGACCAGCCCGGCGCCGAGCAAGGATACGAGAATCCGCGTCCCGATCTGAACGGCAGAGCGACCTTCCCCCGATTGATAAAGGCCTAATGCCGCATTGATCGACACAACGGTTACCGCGAACATCACCAACGGCGGCAACCCGGCCAGAAGGTCACGCAGCGCGCCAGGGCTGATGAAGGCTACCGCGAGTACCGCAGAAAGGATTAGCAGAACGGTTTCGAGGAAGGCGCGTGCTACCGAGTTCCACGAAAACCAGTGGTTGAAGAGCTGGACCATTTCTGACCTCCGACGGATTCGTCAACAATGCGAACCCGTTCAGTGTTTTTGGACTACTTTTTAATTCCACATAATTCGGCAGCCGCATGTTTCATGCCGAATCTTTACCACCAACCACTAACACCATACCCTACACAGATCCCTCGAAAACTCTCGTGAAGAAAATCACCGTTCAATTACACTAAACAAGTTCATTCTAGTGCCGCAGCTAGTTACGCACAAGCATAAGCGCACTTTGTTTTTCAATGAGTTATCTATCCCATACTTTTGGGCTAGTCTCCTTGGTCAAGCACTTCGAAATCGCTCCGTGGCGCCATGCCCGCACGGCTCCCACAACGAGGAGCCCTGCCAACAGATCTCGACAGCAAGATTCGATGTGCACATCGACACCTGCTAAAGGAAAATTTCGTCAGCCCTGCCCCATCTGAAGTCTGCAAGCAATCTGCGCAATCGAGACTCGGTGCGCGTCAAATTGATGTAGTGGCGAAATTTCGAACGCCCCGATAGCCCCGAGACTCGAGGCTGTCCAGGATCGATTTCCCATGGATGGAAATAAAAGATTGCTGGCTGTCCGTCGACTTGATTGACCCGCTGAAGACCCCATCGAGAAATTTGATATGGCAAAAGCCTAAAAAACCCACCACCGCCAACAGGCCAATTTCTATTCAGAATTCTAATCGTAGAGATGGGTATCTCAACTAAATTGGATCTGATTTTCAAAGGGAAACGCGGAAAATCCGGCTGACCATAGTGATCGTGCCTTACCGGATAAATGCTAGAGCTATATCTATAACCGGCCTTTTCTATACACTCTAGCGCCCACATGTTTTCAGAGCCAATCGAAAAGCTTGGTGCACGATACCCCTTCACCTCGATGCCGCCTATATCTTCCAGGGCAGACTTCGCACGTGCAATATCGGCTGAAAACTCACGCGATGTTTGTAAGCTGGCTTTCTGATGCGAATAGCCATGACTGGCTAGTTCGTGCCCCTCGTCAACAATCCGCCGTACCAAACCCGGATAGCGATCGGCGATCCAGCCCAACGTGAAGAACGTAGCTTTGGTTTCGCGGTCTGCAAGCAATCCGAGAATCAGGTCAACATTACGTTCTATTCGCGATTCACACAGATCCCAATCAGAATACGAAATTCTCGCGGCGAACGCTGCGACCTGAAAGTAATCCTCCACGTCAATGGACAGTGCATTGACGATCGGGCTCCTTAGCTCCATGGCCGGCGAAACCCCTAGAATCGATGCGTGACCAAGGCCAGTACAGCGTTCTCCCGATATCCGTCGCCCCCGGAATCGGATTTCGCATGCCGCGCCCCGGCCGAAATTGAAGTCTTAGGTCCAAGCTGTCGATTCAGGAAAACATTCATAATCCATAACTTGCTGTCCTGAGATGAAGCACCTGTGCCTTGATTCTTCCGCCAATCAAAGGCCGAAGTAAGGGAGGTCAAGGGACCAAAGCGGTGCACCCAGTCAAGTCTGAAGCCCTCCTGCTTTACAGCTGGAGAAAGGCCGAAATCTCCGTCATTGCCGAGTAGATTCAAGAGGGGATTGGCTTCAGTGCGCAGGATCGTCAATGTAAATGTGTTTCTCTGGCCAATCCAAGCAGCTGATGCCTCCGCGCGCCTATCGATAAACACCTGGTTCGAAAGAAACCCCGCCTCGCTCGTTTCCTGGCCAGTTGCCCCCATCAGGCTGAGAACACGCCTTGCCTCGTCGGCTCTCTGGGTCGGATCCGAATATGTGGGCCCAAGGATATCCATTAGCCGATCGAAGATCGTCCCCCCTGCACCACTGAGCAGTCTCTGATTCGTAGTGCTAGCGTCGCGGCTGAACAACAGACTCCACGACGTACGCGGCGTTCTGTGCCGGAACGAATAGACGTAGGCCCGACCGAAATAACGCTGGTCAGACTCGAGCGACAGCTGCGTGCGTTCAGAGGGGAGCCACCGCAATCCAAAGCCATGGGTAAAAAAAGAATCTTTGCCCGGGATAATATTGGTGCTCTCCCATCCTGCTCTCGCGAAGAAACGCAATTGGCGACTCGAACTGACGCTTATCGTTCCCCGGCCAAGCTCATAATCCGAATCGCGGGCATCGGCGTAATCGTTCTTCTCGTTTCTATATTCAGCCAGCCAACCGATGAGTGCCGTATCTTCAAGACTGGAAATCTTGCCTTCCAATACTCTGCTGTCGTTATCGAAACGTGCTTCGCCCTTGGATCGCAGAGTAGCCGCCGTGTAACGTAAGTCATACGCTGCGAAATCTCGCATTCGCCCCCTGACATACGGAGCAATCGAGAATTGCCTCGTCTCCGTTCGATTGGAAGATGCGCTCGTGGTCGAACTCGGCTGCACCCCAAGCGCCGAAATCGTCTGCTGGCTTATCCTGCCGTTAATATCGACGAAAAAGAAGTTTTCAATCGCCTCGATGGAACCAAACGCCGACAGAAAGTTCTGACGATCTCTCGACGATGAAGACTTAGCATAAAAAATCTCCGACCGCTGGTAGTCGACGTCGTATTTGATTCGACCGCCAGCCCCGCGAAGGTGAATGCCCGGGCTCAGCTCGGTAACCCAATCGCTGCGTTCAGCGCCGCTTGGAGCCAAGGAAATGTTGTCTGTCCACGTTTCTCGCACGGATATCCTAGGCTCCAGGAGTTGGCCGGACTTTGACATGGCAACACCGGCATTCTCGATGTCATCGCGCCCAAGCACTCCTTGAACATCCGCCGCTACAGCCCCCGCTGAAATGCCAAACACTGCGAGTCCGGTTGCGATGGCCGATACCGAAAGATGACGCCTTTTCTCTCTACGCGCCGATATCAGTGAAATGCTGCCAAGGCGCGTCGAACATGGCCCACGGCAATCGTCCAATCTAACGCCCTTGCCCATATCCATACGGACTTCCGCCGTATGATCCGTACGTACCATAAGCCCCACCCCCGTGTGCTTTCGCCTTGTTCAATAGCAGCAGCTTAACAGGACAGGATTCAATTGTTGCAAGCGCCTCGATCAGCGTCCCATGCATCGTGGATTCGGCCTCCACAACCACGACGATCTGCCCCATGTGCGAAGCAAGAACACGCGATTCGTTGCTCAATAGCAGCGGCGGCGAGTCGAAGACAATGAGCCGATCTGAATAGCGGTTAGCCATCTCATCGAGAATCTGTCTCATCGAATCACTCGCCAGCATCTCGGTCGCCTTTGAATGAGACGTGCCTGCATGCAAAATCGAGAACTTGTTGACGTTCGTAGGCAGGACTGCTTCAGCCAAGCCAATTTGGCCGCTCAGCACATCCAAAAGACCTGGCCGTGCCTGAATCCCCAGCGTTTCCGGTAAGGATGGTCTCGCGACGTCGGCGTCCACTAGCAAAACCGTGTTATCGACCTCCATCGCTATGCTCATTGCGAGGTTCAACGATGTCGTGCTCTTCCCCTCGCCGGGCAATGCACTGGTCACCATTATCAAGTTACCGTTTTTTACGGTCCCCGCAGAATGCCCCATTGCATTGCGTATCAGCGGCCGCTTAATGATTCGAAATTCCTCGGCCACAGGCGTACTTGAATTGTCGGGCGTTATAAATCCACGATGCCCAAGTCTGAACAAATCAATTTCCACCCTGGATGCGGCAGGGCGCTTTGCGATCGGCTTTTCGGGCTCAACGTCAGCCATCCCAATATCGCCGCGCGGATAAGTTGCCGGTAAACCGTCCTGAAGGACGGAGCCGAGCGATGTTACCAACGGCTCCTTCCTTTCCTCCATACGCTTGGCAGCTCGTTCAATGATGCTCATCTTGCCCCTCAGCCCACGCGAGTCGCTATCATGAAAAATGCCATTGCACTGCCTAAATAACCGACGATCAGAGCTGCTAGCGCCGACAGGAAGCCAATCACTCGCCGACGCGACTGCCAGCGTTGGCTGCTATCCCAGCGCACGCTGACTGCCCCAAGCACAGGCAATCCGGTCACTTCCCTCAACGCCGTGGTGTCAAAAAATCGCGGCCGGACACGGCTGACAAGGAAACTTGCTGCGCCACCTGCGCCGATCGCCAAAATCAATCCGGCAAAGAACATCAGAGGCCGGTTTGGCGCGAACGGCCGAGGCGGAATCCGCGGGGCATCGACAACCCTTACCTGCGAAGCACCGGCATCTTGCATCTCCCCTCCAATACCGAGCGACTCGCGCCGGGCAACCAAACCCTCATATGTCTTCTTGTTAATCTCGTAGTCACGATTCAATTGCGCGAGTTCCGCCTCGATCTGCGGCACCATGCGCGCTGCATCCTTGTACTGACGGTAGCGAGATTCGTATTCCGAGACTCTGGCACGCAGGGACGCTACAGATGCATCTGATTTGGCCAGTGCAACCTTTATCTCGCGATAGACCGGATTCGCGGATGAGGATGTAATGCGCGTTGCGCCCCCACCCTTCTCGATACCAGACCTCTCCTTGCGACGCTGCTCCTCAAGGCTGGCAAGCACGCGCTTCGCGCCGACCACATCCGGGTGGTCATCCGTAAATCGTTGCAGCAAGCTATCAAGGTTGCGCTGAACGGCGTCGATACGGGCATCCAACTCGGACATTACCGGAGCGGCGGTCGAATCACGGCTCTCGACGATGACAGCACTTTCCCCAGATATCTGACGCGCAAGCGCATCGCGTGAATTCTCCGCCTCGCGCAACTCAAGCCGTGCCTGCGTAAGCAAAGTATTCAGCTCGTCAACTTTGCCGAAATAATCTTTACCCGAATCGGCAACTCCAAGGTTACGCAGCCGAAACTCCTTAAGGCGATTCTCGGCATCTCTCAATTTTTCCTCGTAAACCTCGATCTGCTCCTGGACGAATTCCTTCGCTGCCGTGGTGTCCTTTCGTCCAGCGCCCTGCGTCGATTCAACGAAGATTGCCGCAAGCTTCTCAACGACCATTTTTGCGCGTACCGGATCGCTGTCCCAGAAACTCAGGGAATACAAGTTTTCGCGCCCGGCAAGCTTCACCTCGAACCTGCGCATTAACTGCTCTGCGAGGACTTCACGGGCGCGTTCTGTCTTGGCCAAAGCCGCCAAATCGGTGGTCTGAATCAACTTTTCGATATTGGGACGGCTGATCAGCGTCTTTCCAACCAAGGCAGCTTGTTGATCGACGCTAGGCTGGATCGCCAACCCCGTCATTACCGGCCGCAGGATCGTTTGGGTATCGACGAAGATTTTGGCCGATGATTCGTAGCGATCGGGAATCATCCAAATAACGCCACTGATCATGATTGCCACGGCCCAGGCAACCAGAACTCCCAACCAGCGGTTCAACCACATGCCACGCAAGGTCGTCGCCATGGGGCGCAATAATTCAAGCATATCTATCGCATCAGGTTAGGCAGGTCCCGCCACGCGGCGGTCGCGTCAATAATGACAGGACAGAACCCACCGGACCCCATTTGAGTGGATTACCTACTAAAGCCAACTCTGCGGAATGATCACGACATCTCCAGGCCGCATCTCCACATTCGCGGAGACGTCACCACGCTTGACCAGATCCTTCAAACGTACGGAATACTGCTTGTTGCCATCCGCAGTCCGAAGAATCGTTGCTGCGTTGCCGTCTGCAAACTCGGTCAATCCACCGACGGCAATCATCACATCAAGCAACGTCATTTTCTGCTTGTACGAAAGTACCTGGGGCTTCACGGCCTCGCCGACGACACGAATCTGCTCGCTATACGGTCCAACCACGTTGGTGACTATGACGGTTACAACAGGGTCACGAATGAATTTTGCCAACGACTTCTCGATGTCTCGTGCCAGCGAAACGGGATCTTTGCCGATCGCAATCATGTCCTCCACAAGCGGGGCACTTACCTTCCCGTCGGGCCGCACAGGCACCACCATCGAAAGTTCTGGGTTGCGCCAGACAGAAATACTGACCATATCCCCCGGCCCGAGAACGTATTTGTAGTCGCTGATCGAGGCAACCGCAGGTGCGGGCGGGTGAGGATTTGAACTGCACGCTCCAAGAAACAATCCCGACAACACCACCCAGAAAGGCACAAGGCCACGAAAAACCAAGCGTTTTAGACAAAAATGCAGCATGGCACCTCCCAATAAGGCAGACAACCAAGACAGACTCGGACGTCTGCAAAAGTTTAGCTTTATCCCTTGCCCTTCACAGTGGGATTCCTTCACGACAACCGTCTGGTCATCGTCTGCAAACAGCGACAGAATTTGATTCTAATCCCTTCGCCAAACCGACGCACCAGCGACGGCCTTTCAGAAAAACCCGCCATAACAACCCCCTATCGTGCCAATCGATTCGGATTGAGTGGCGCCAAGGGGTGACGATTTTGGGTCAGCCCAGATCACAGCTATTAGGCAGTCTCCCATTTGCTTCGCCCGACAGAAGCGTGAATGTGCAGTTTGGCACATCCCCTCTAAATTTTTGGCCTACCGCTCCGTTGACTCATGCAATCGAGAACTTTGTCACAGCGTAGCATTCATGATTGCATGATGAAATTAATTTGGACCAACACTGGCAAGAGTTTTGCTTTTCAAGTCCATATTTCGAGATTTTCATGGCACCAATCGCCGCCAAAATGCCCGAAACATCGACGTCCCTTTGCGCTGCGGGATGTTGATTGATGCAGCCAAATATCAGGCTAAATTAGATCGACCCGCTCGACTGCGGCCGTAGTAATACATTGACTGGATGAATTGACGTATCAAGAGACAGCCAAAGCCCATCAAGTAACCGAAAACCAAACGCATAGAGATGGATCGGCAACTGGGAAACGCTTTCGGCCACGAGCGCAATCTGCACCGAATCAACTCTGCTTCATTCAACAGACCATGAAACTCTCATCCGCCCATGCCACCTTTCGCAAAACCCAATCGCTCGTACGCAGCCCAAGTGCGGTTGGGACCACCTTAATGCGATGTGTGCGCTACTTGCTGTTCGTCGCGACCAGTCTTCACCTTAGTCTGCCAGCACACGCGCAGGCGACTCTTGTGACTGTCGGCACCGTTGCCGAGTTACATAGCGCCATCGATGCCGCTAATTCTGCGGGCGGCAATCGGGCAATCATGCTCCGCGACGGCACGTACACGATCAACGATACGCTCTACATCAATGCGCCCAACATTTCTATTGTTGGCGCCTCGGGCAACCGCCAATCCGTTGTAATCCAGGGCGATGCGATGTCCAGTAGTGCGCGGATCGGAAACGTCATCCGCGTGGCGGCCAGCAATTTCAAATTGCAGGACGTCACATTGCAAAGAAGCGGATGGCACCTAATTCAAGTCGTCGGCGAAGCGGACGCTGATTCGACTGTGATTCGAAACTGCATCCTGCGAGACGCTTACCAGCAAATGGTCAAGGTCAGCAATAACCCGGCGACGCCAAATGTCACCGGTGACAATGGATTGGTCGAGAATTGCATATTCGAATACACGGCAGGAATCGGGCCCCAGTACTACATCGGCGGCATCGATGCTCATGGCTCGAAGAACTGGGTGGTCCGCAATAATACGTTCCGATCGATCATCAGCCCAAGCGGCACCGTCGCTGAGTTTGCCGTACACTTCTGGGACGGCTCCGCGAACAACATCGTCGAGAAGAATCTAATCATCAATTGCGACCGCGGCGTCGGCTTTGGCATGGACGGCAAGCCAAACAACGGCGGCATCATTCGCAACAACATGATCTATCACGCTGCCAGCGCCGGACAATTCGCAGACACTTCGGTTGCCTTGGTGGAGAGCCCGAACTCACAGGTTTACAACAATACGATAATCATGGACAACAGCTTCCCATGGGCAATTGAGTACCGTTTTGGCAGTACGAGCGGTGTGCTTATCGCCAACAACCTGTCCAACAAGCCAGTCACGAGTCGAGACGGCGCTACGGGCACCATATCGAAGAACTTGTCGAACGCTAGCGCCGCTTGGTTTACCAACAAGTCAAACGGTGACCTTCACCTGGCTTTGGCCGTGAGCGGTGTGGTTGGAGCCGGTCAGAGCATCGCCGCCCTGACCGAAGATTTTGATGGTCAGGCAAGACCATCAAACAGCGTGGATATTGGCGCAGATCAGCTCACGGCGGCCACGGCAAGTCCTCTTCCACCGACAAATCTCCGAGTCGTTACGCCTTGAACTTATTTCACGCCACCGAATGGGGACCGGTCGCACCTCGTGCATATGTATGACGCTTGACCTAGGTTTAGCGGCGACTCCGAACACTTACTCGCCAGTTGTCCTGCGATGTGATCACCGCGGAACAGATATTGATGGAGCAGAATTATGAAGACATCGTTTTCTTTTGGATTTGAGAAGCGCTTGGCACGGACCCGTCATAGGCCCTCCTCATGCCATTCACTATCACTTTTCGCGCTAGGGATATTGTCCTTTGCAGCTGGCACCGCCGCTGCAGGGCAGCGAATTCAACCAACGGATCTCACATACCTCGGCACGATCAACATTGCCCATAGCGACGGCGGTTGCGCTGGTTCGCCAAACGCACGCGCAACGGGCCTAACTTACAATCCGGCAGGTAATGGAGGTGCTGGCAGTTTTTACATCTCCGGTCGCACAGACACGCACTGTGTCGCAGAGATCACCAAACCTGCTGTCGGCGGCACGGCAAGTTTCATTCAGAATTACACCGATCCAACCAACGGCTCGTGGAGTCAGGTTGCTGATTGTTACAACGGATGCATTATCGGTGGTCATTTGGTATACAAGAGCAACTTGTATATCACCGCGTTTAGCTACTATGACGCTTCGTTTACCCAGACGAAGTCGCTATGGCGACACAGCCTGACGCTCAACAACCATTCTGGAATGGTTGGGCCGATCGCAGCAGGTTCCGGCAATCAGGGCATGTACAACCAATACATGGACAACGTGCCAGCGGCCTTTCAATCCATGCTAGGCGGGCCGGCGGTCATTGGCGGCTGTTGCTTCTCAATCATTTCGCGAACTTCACTCGGTCCCGCGTTGTACTCGTTTGACCCGGAGCGACCGGGAACAGTCACTGCGTTGGTTGGCTATCCCGACGGGCATCAAACACTCAATTCCTGGGGAGCAAGCGGCTCGCACCCTGAAGCGAATCCCACTACAAAAATGGGCGGCGTAAGTTTCGTGGAAGGGACTGATACGATTCTGTTCGTTGGCACTACAGGGAAGGGAAGCTACTGCTACGGGGGTTCGGAGTGTGGCGACCCGATGTACCCTGACAACAAGGGGGCGCATGCTTATCCATATGTGCATTACATGTGGGCCTATGACGTTGATGATCTTGCCGCGGTCAAGGCCGGCACCAAGCAGATGTGGGATGTCCTGCCGTATGCCCATTGGGAATTGCCGAACATCGGCCGTGTGGAAGACGAATGGTCCGCAACGGGTATTGCATTCGACCCAGCCGCCAATCGTCTCTATGTGCTTAAGGTTCGCGAAACTGACGGATCTGCGTGGCCCCAAATCCATGTCTATAACGTCAACGTCACTGGTACAAGTGCTGCACCTACAGCTCCGCCAAGCCCGACCGGCTTGACCGTCGTCCCCTGAAACAAATGTGAACGCGGCTTCCGGCTGACTGTCACGGCAGCCGGGGCACCTCAATCAGAGATAAGTAGGCCAAAGCTCCATCACCACGGTGCGATGGCCATGCCGGTAACCAAAGTTCAGCAGACATCTGAAAAAGCTACTTCAACTCCACTAGCTCCAGTTTGCAAGTCTGTGGTTAACTGCCCGACCGCTTCGTCCTCAAGTGTCCGATCGTTCAGCGTTCCAACGCTGCTTGATAGACATCCAAGTGACGCTGTGCGCTAACAGCCCACGAGAACTGACTCGCCCACTTCGTCTCAAAAGTCGACGCACCAATGCTGCGGCGCCCTCGCATTACGATCTTCCGACACGCCGCGATCCAGGCATCTAGGTTTTCGACCGGAAGAATTTCTGCATGCGGACCTTTGAGCTCGCTCAGGCTTGCCAGATCGCTGAACAATACTGGCGTACCTACCGCCTGCGCCTCAAGCGCTGGAAAGCCAAACCCTTCATAAAGCGTCGGGTAAAGTACCAGCTCAGCATGCTGATAAAGACCCGGCATTTCCTCCTCTGGCACGAAAGGCAGAAAGCTGACGCGACCGGCAAATTGCGGCGACAGATCTGCCATCGCCACTTGGCGCTCCTGGCCGCTGAACCCGCAAACGAGCAGCTTCAGTTGCTCCAATCCCAAGCTGTCAAAGACCTTGAGTGCCCAGCCGAACCGTTTACGCTCGATCGCCCCGCCGACGTAGAGCAGGTAGCGGGCTTCGCCGATCATTGCGGTAGCCAAATCCGGCCGTGGAAACTCATCCGCTTCAAGAAAGATGTCGGAAATTCCATGCGGAATCACATGAAGCTTCTCGGCCAGCCAAGGCCACGCGTCGAGGATGTCGCGGCGCGAAGATTCGCTGATAGTAATGATCGCCGCAGCACGCTTGTAGGCACCCGGCAGCAGGCGATGACGGTACCACTGTTCGTAGCCTGCGAGCGGCGAACGCCAGGGAAGCATATCGTGGATGGTCACGATAGTCGGTACCGGCTGCCAGAACGGCAAGCTCGTTGCCGTGCAATGGAGCAGGTCGACATGCCGGCGGCGGCAGCGCATAGGCAGCCCCATCTGTTCCCATGTGTGAAAACGATAGCCTTTGAAATCGAACAACTCGATCGTTGCAGACACTCCTGGTGGTTGATGGAAGGCGGTCTCCGGCCGGTCCCCGAAGAGTTGCCAACGCAGTTGCTGCGAAGCGTCGACATGGGAAATGCATTCGGAAACATACTTGCCCATCCCTCGCAGATGGTCGGTATTAAGACAGCGAGCATCTACGCCGACCAGGATCTCGTTCTTTCCCCTCAATCTGTCCTCCAACGCGCCGAGCGGGCTCAATATGCAACGCCAAGAGGAATCAGCGCCGCCTTGAGCAGATTCTTCCACGTTCGTACATCACTTGGCCGATAGCGTAGCGAGTTGGCCGCACAACTCAATGCGAATCTCCAGTCGCCTGCGTCGGCAGCAAAATGGCTCGTCACTTGGTAAGCAGAGGCCAAAGCCGGCGAACGCATTCGCGCGTGCACCTCGCCGACACCGCCCGGCGCGAATGCCTCGTCGAGGATACGCAATCGCGCGATCAAGGTCCGACGGCTCATGGTCGACTTCGATTTCTTGTGAAAGCGATAGCGGACGACCGGGTCGGATAAATAGCCTAGTTCATTCTCGGCGCAGATCCTGAGCCACAGCGCCCAGTCTTCGCACGTTACGTAGGTCTCGTCGAATCCACCGAACCGATTGAAGACGTCGCGGCGAACCATCACCGTCGAATTGGTGATGAAGTTGATCACCAGCAACTGTTTCAGAACCTTGCCGGCGTACGGCGGTTCGAAGCTGCTGCGCAGTAGCTCATGTTCGAGTGTCTCGCCAAAGCACACGGAATCGGTGTGCGAAATCGCGAACTCTCCGCACGATGCAATCTGTTTCGCCGTCTTCTCAGGCAACCAAATGTCGTCAGCGTCGAGAAAGGCAATCCATTCGCCATGTGCGGCTGCGACACCGGCATTGCGCGCGCAGGCACTACCACGATTCTGCTGCCGAATTACTCGAATCTTCTCGCCGTACTCAGCGAGGATCGCGAGCGTGCTATCAGTCGAGCCGTCGTCGACAACGATGATCTCGCAATTCGAATAGGTCTGCCCCAAAGCGCTGTCAAGCGTCTCGCGCAGGTAAGTCTCGGCGTTGTAGGCCGGAACGATTATGCTGACTAACTCCATGCGACTCCTCGACTTCCGACGGTGTTGCCTACACCCCAGGCGTCCGCTTCCAAGATGGTGATCCAGAGTCCTCAACCATGTCTTGATCAGCACGCGTCAAGTCGGCATTGGCACGACGCGCCAACTCAGCCTCAGCAAGCGGACGCAGCATTGTTCCGTAAAAGATCGCGTACCACGGAAATTCGATCCAAAACATGTTCAGAAACGCTGAACCGAATAGATAGCCTACATACCCACACAATAGCCAGAACGCCGTGTCGTGTATCCAGGCGAGGTCGGGATGCTTCCCAATAACAGGCCCCATCATCCGCCAGGTTTTGTATAGCGAGCGGACAGCAATCCAGACGAAACACAAATACAGCAGCAGTCCTGGAAAGCCTAACTCCCCGAGAATCTGGAAGTAGACACTGTGAGCAACCCTGACCTGCACATCGGGTGCGATCGCATGATTGTAAGGTAGATGGTTTTCCGGCCCTACGCCGAGAATCGGAAACTGCAGCGCCTCCTCCCAAGACAATTCCCAGTTCTCGAACCTTCCCATCGCCGATTCATCTTCAGAGAGTTCGCCAATCGTGTTTAGTCGGTCAAAATACTCGGTTGGAACCATCAGGTAACCGATCCCCGCCAACCCCAGCAAAGACGACAAATTCCGGAACGGCCGGTGGCTCAATAGCGCTCCCAATATCAAAATAACGGCAAGCGATGCCATCGCTCCCCGCGACTTCGTGAACACGATTGTCATCAAGACAAAGGCAATAGCACTGAAGAAGGCCGTTCGAATGAAGCGGTGCTTTGGCAACGTGCTGCGCAATCCCAGCAGAATGGCGACCACGAAGCAGAGAACCAAGCCAAAAACATTGTTGTCGCCGACAAAACCCGAAATCTGTTGCGTCACGTGCCCCCCACCCTGGAGCATGAGCGATGCTCCAGTCTTGAAGGCGTTAATTCCCAAGCCGCCTGCTGAAACCCAGAACACCCATTTCAGGAGATTCAGATCCCGGATCGTAGCGAACAACAGGATCGGCGCTACCCACATGGAGGGCAAGAACCGCATATACGTCTGCCATGCAACTCCTGGATCGAACGCGAACATCGTGCTGAGCGTAATCCAGACCAATAGGCAGACAAACACCACCAGGATTGGCGGAAACGTAAAGCGGAATCGTCCGCGCAAGACATTCGACAGAATTGCGATCCCCAGAGCCAGCATGAATAGTGGGGCCGTATTCCACATGCCCATTGAAAAGTCGTAGGGCCGCTGGAACCAGATCCAGTTGAGCACGATGATCGAACCTGGCGCTGAGAGGATCCCCCACATCAACCCTGCTGGGATCATGAAGCTCAGCAGAAGATCGCGCATTCGCGCTCCTCCCGGGAATCGAAACGGCTGGGACGAATCTCCATGTCAGCCTCGCGAGACAACCGCGCCGGGAGGTCGCCGAATCCGGCGTAGCAGCAGGTCGATCACCTCGGCAAAAGAGGCATAGGCGCGAGCTGTGAAATAGACGAAATAGATCGCGAGCACCAGCGGAAAATTCCGGCATCGCCTGAGGCCGCGCAACGTATAGACTCCTGGCACCAATGCGGCTGTCAGCAAACCACCAAACAGGAGTGCTTGCGACCAAAAGGCCCCGATCAACGCAATGAACCACGCAAACCCGAACACCAACGGCGCGGTCAGGCTCGGCACCTCCGACAACCGGAGGCCGTGCGACAACGATCCGGTGATGTTGTGCTTCGCATGCCAGACCTCCTTCTGAAAAAAAGCAGTGAAGGTCTCCGGCTCCCGCAAGTGATAAACGATCATGCTCGGATCGTATAGGACCACGCCTTGCGCACTTAGCCGGTAGCCGAGATCGACGTCCTCGCAGGTGGTCAGTGTTTCGTTGAACCCTCCAATCGCCCCGAAACGATCTGCCCTGACGACGAGGTTTGCGGTCGGCAACCAGTCAACCCGATGTACGCCTGAATCCTCCCTTCGACACAAGGCCGCCCAAGCAATCTGCAATGCGTTCGATTCACTGACCAGGACCAATGGATAGGCCCCCGCAGCCACGACCTCAGGGCTAGTAAAATTCTGCGCAGCCCGACGCAACCACGCTCGATCCGCAAGGCAGTCCGCATCGAGAAAGGCGATCAGGTCAGCCTTGCGCGAAAATGCGCCCGTATTGCGGCTAAAGCCAATAGAGCGCTTCTCTGCCTCAATGAGCGAAGCGCCATGAGCGCGCACAATATCGGGCGTTCTGTCGATAGAATGGTTGTCGACAACCTGTATGAAATATCGGTCGGCCGGGTAGTCCAGGTCATGCAAAGAGGCCAAACAACGCGGCAGGAAGCGCTCTTCGTTGAGCGTCGGGATGACAACCGCAATCAGCGGCAGCGTCTCAGCCATGAGCGAGTTTACGGTAGAGGTCGAGGTATCGGCTCGCCATATTGTTCGCCGACCACGACTGCTCGACCAGCGCGCGCGCGTTGGCCGCGAATGTGCGCCTCGCGACAGCGTCACTTGCAACAGCCTCCAGTGCTCGCTTGAGGCTCGCAACGTCGTTGGGATTAAATAGGAGGCCCGTTCGGCCGGGCGCGATCAGATCGCGACAACCGGGGATATCTGAAGCCACGATCGGCACTTCACAGGCCATGGCTTCCATGAGGCAGCGAGGCACGCCCTCAAGGTGCGACGGCAGCACAAACACGTCAAATGCTCGTAGTAGCGCCAGCCGATCAGGGCGAAAGCCGAGAAAGCGTATGCGCTGGGTAAGGCTCAAATCGGCTGCCAGGCGCTCGAGTTTGGGCCGATCCTCACCCTCACCGACGATTGCCAAGCGCCAAGCCGAATCACGCCACTCACTAAGCGACTGCAAAAGCAGATCGAGTCCTTTGCGGGGAATCAATTGTCCAATGAATCCAATTAGGAGTTCGCCATTTTTCTTCCACTCCAGAAGGTCATCCGACACTTCGTGACGCCGATCGATATCAAGCAGGTCCACGCCATTGGTTATCAAATGCAGGCGAGCAGCCAGCCCTGGCCATCTGGCTAAGCCACCATAGAGATCCTCAGACAAGGGTGCAACGGCATCGAAGCCATAAAACAGCAACCGGTCGAGCGACTCGTATACCTTGAGCTTGAAATCAGCGTCCGTACTCCAGCCGTGCGGCGTCGTGACGATCCGGCAGCCAGTGCCTCTAGCCGCCAGAAGCGCGATCAGGTCGGATTTGTAGCCATGAGTATGAAGCACGTCGATGCGTCGACTCAGGATATGCTCCTTTACCTGACGCACGGCTGCCCAACTGAACTTACCGTGCGCCTCGAATACTGTACTGGCAAAGCCCATTGCTGCTGCTTCTCTGCACAGCGGGGCGTCAAGCCTCGGATCATCAAGTACGACGGCGACCTCAGACTCAACGCAACTCGAATCAATGTTGTTGATCAGCGCAAGAATCCAACGCTCGGCCCCATAGAGGCCGGTCGGGCTGCCCAGTTGTAGGACACGCAAGCGTCGGCTGGTGGTCATAACATTCCTTCTTTGCGGAACCGTCGATTCCAGAGTCCCAGCATCATCAGCCCCCAAAAGAAAACGTCATGATCTCGCTGCCCGCGCAGATGCTCGCCCCACATTCTGCGAACTGTCTTCAGGTCAAGAAACTCAGCGATGATCGAATCGCCATTCATCACGATATCCTCGACGATGCCACGCAGCTCGTTGCGCAGCCAGCGTGCGGCCGGTACCGAGAAGCCCCGCTTGGGAAGCTTCAAAATCTCGGCTGGCAGGCGTCGCGCGGCAAGCTGGCGCAATACCAACTTGCCGCGCTGCCCGCCAATTTTGAGCTGGCTCGGCAGGCGGGCCGCGAACTCGAGAATGCGGTGATCAAGTAATGGGCTGCGAACCTCGAGTGCATGAGCCATGCTCATTCGATCCACTTTCACCAGCACGTCATCGGTCATGTAGAAATTAATGTCGGCGTACTGGGCGCGTCCAAGCGCGTCACTTGCATCGCAGTCGACATAATGGGGCTCCACTGCTTCCATGGGCGTGAAACCGCGCAATTCCGAGCTAAATTGCCCGTTGTAGAGCGCAGAGCGCGCGTCCGGGCGCAACCAGGCAAGGTCCCTGTAGAAGGCCTCCGCGTTCCCCACTGAAAGATTCTCGAAAATCGTTTTGAGGCGCAATGGTCTAGGCAACCTGGCCGAGGCCGGCCAAAGCGCACCGACCGTACCGAAGACAGTCCGACGAAGAATGGATGGCAGCATCTGACGCAGCCGTGCTTCGATCATGTGCGGCCGGTAACGGAACGTGTAGCCGCCAAAGCCTTCGTCACCTCCGTCGCCAGACAATGCAACCGTGACTGATTGACGCGCCATCTGACACACATACCAAGTCGGTACTGCGCTCGAATCGGCCAGCGGCTCGTCGAGATACCAGACGATTCTGCCCAGCAGATCATCGATCTGTGGTGTTACCAGATGCTCGTGATGCTCGGCATTGAGAAACGAAGCCGTGGCACGTGCCACTGGCAACTCGTTGAACTCGCGATCGTCGAATCCGATGGAATTGGTCTTCACCGGTCGGCTTGTTTGCCGCGCCATCGAAGAAACGACAATTGACGAATCGATACCGCCGGAAAGGAAGGCACCAAGTGGCACCTCGCTCATCAGCCGTCGCTTTACCGCGTCATCGAAAAGTGCCTCGAACTCGTCGGTCGCCTCGTCGAGTGAGCGGGGTGCAACTTCGGCAAAGCTCAACTGCCAGTAGCGAACCGCCTTTTGGCCGGTAGCAGTAACAGTGAGATAGCGCGCTGCCTCCAGCTTGCGGACATCTTTGAGAATCGTCCGTGGCGCCGGTATATAGCCGAACGAGAAGTAGCAATCGAGTGCCTCAGGATCAAGCGTGCCCTGCGACTCGCCAAGTACGAGCAACGCCTTGAGCTCGGACGCGAACGCAATGCCGTTCGAACGCAACAGGTAGAAGAGAGGCTTCTTGCCGACACGATCTCGCGCAAGCAAAAGCCTCCGCGTTCGTTTGTCCCAAATTGCGAACGCAAACATCCCATGCAGGCGAGAGACGCAATCATCGCCCCATTGAATATATGCCAATAGGATTACTTCGGTGTCGCACTGGGTGCGAAACCGATGGCCCATGCCTTCGAGCTCGGCACGCAACTCGGGGAAGTTATAGATCTCGCCATTGAAAACAATCTGAACCGACCCGTCGGCAACTCCCATCGGCTGCTGACCACTGCTCAGATCGATGATCGACAGTCGTCGATGGCCGAGTGCTGCATGATCATCGACATAGTACCCGCCCTCGTCGGGCCCCCGATGAACGATTGTGTCGGCCATTCGGCCCACACGAGCACGGGCGTCCTCGCGCGCATGGCCTCCGAAATCCACGAAACCAACGATGCCGCACATCTCAGCGTTCCTGTGGCAGACCGACGACCTGCGGCAACTCGCGCACAACCTGGGCAGGGTTCCCTGCCACCAGGCGCGCGGAAGGCACCTGATGCAGCACCACCGATCCCGCCGATACCACGCAGCCGTCACCGAGGTTTGCCATGACTATTGCGCCCTCTCCGATCCAGCAACGCCGGCCGATTGCCACACGATCGAAGCGGGGCGTTGCAATAATTCCTCCGTTTTCGTCGAAATGCTGGCGCTTCCCACTCGGAATACTGACACGACTCGCGATCATGGCACCATCGCCGATTTCGGCATGGCCGATGACACAATAGGATCCAAGCGAAGCGCTGCGCCCGAGCGAAGCTCCGCGGTGCGAAAACACCGACCCGAAGCCAACGTGATTCTCCCAGCTGCAAGCATCAAGCGCTGAGAAATAGTAGGCAGCCCGAAGGTAGACTCCCGGTAGGCCTGGCAGCAAAGCGAAGGCTTGGGAGAAAAAGAGGAACATGGACTCAGAACGGCCTCTCAACCGCTCGAGCCGTGTCAACAACAACACCGGCGAAATCACCAGCCAACATAAGCCGAATACGACTCGCTTGACCAGTCTCCGCAGGTCCATGCGCGCCTCAGCCCGCCAGCGCCGGTCTGACAGCACTGTCCAGCAATGACGCGTAGACTTCTTGATAGTTGGCAATCATTGCGTCAAATTCGAATGATTCAACAAATCGCTGGCGAGCAGCGCGGGCATACGCATCCCGAAGTTTGGGATCGCGCCAAGCTGCCAAAATTGCCGCCGACATCGCCGCTTCTTCGTTGGACGGAACAACCCACCCAGTCACCCCATCGCTCACCAACTCGGGGTTTCCACCAACCGACGTCACGACGACAGGCACTCCGGCTGCCATAGCCTCGAGCAACGCAACCGACGTACCCTCGCTGAAGCTAGGAAGCACGAACAGATCCATGCATTGAACAAGGGCTCGCGCATCGGCCCGAAAGCCGGTCAACCGCACGCAATCAGAGAGCGAACAGGACGCGAGTTGCATCTCAATCGTCGCAAACTCAGGCCCATCGCCGACCAAAAGTCCAGCCAGACCAGGATTCTCGCGCTTTACGTTTGCCAAGCAGCGAACTAGCAACGGCAAGTTCTTGATCGAGTCGAAGCGCCCCACGGTTCCGACGACGAAAGAATCCGGCGCAAATCCCAACTGGGCCCGTAGGCCAGCTCGTTCGTGGCCGGCTAGCGCAGGCGCAGCCCGCACCCCGTTGTACACCACTGCAATTCGCGACGGCGGAATGCCCTCGAACGCGACAAGCCGCGACTTGATATCTTGCGAGACGGCGACAAAGGAGTGGGTCAGCCGGTTGATGAGCGCGCGATTGACCAGCTCACGAGCACGATTGCGAATCTCCGGAAAGAAACGACCGTGCTCCTCGAGCAACAAGCGCGGTCGACCATTAATCATTCGCGATAACCCCGCGTAGAACCATGGCGTACACTGATGCGCATGAATAACTCGAACATCTCGATCGCGACAGTACTGAGCGATTTTCCAGATCATGCCGACGTCGAGACCAGGCTGTCGCCACATGCAATGCACGGGTACGCCACGCTTGCGCAATTCGCCGGACCAAAGGCCAGGTCGGTCGAGGCACACTACTGAGATATCGAACGTCGACTGGAAGGCACAAGACATTTCGATGACCAAACGCTCGGTGCCGCCTGGATTGAGACTGTTGACGACATAGGCCATAGCCGGCCGACGCGCACCCATGTCTATGGCCGACCGCTTAGGCGTCGGCGCAATTCGCACCACTTCTCGCGGACCAGACGGCGCCCTTCCTTGCGGACAACCGCGATGCGGCGCCTCAACTCTCGAGCGACCCGCCTTCTCTGGCGCACAAAGCCGCTCGGCCGGCCGAAATCGTAGTTGTGGACGAGCCCTACGGGTGGCGGTTGCGAGACGCGCCGAAAGTACTCATGAATCCAACCGTGTCCCGCGACGATGACCATCGGCCGCGTTAGCTGCGCGGTGGGAAATGACAAAAGATCATCTATGCAGCGATCGAAATAGAACGCCGAACGCTCAGAAAAGCGTGCGGCGATCGGCCCGCTGGAGTGCTCAGCTGCAAGGTCGAAAACGTGGCACTTGCGGATGTCCTGGGCCGGCCACGTTTCCGTCGGAATCAGGACGCGGTCGAGTATCTCTTTGTATGGGCGCTCGTTCTTATCCATCCACGACGCGTACGCAAGCAGGCTTTCTCGAGCGTAGCAATAGTGGTAATCGATCTCACCCAGCTCGCGCTTGAGGTTGAGATACTTGCCGACAATCTGCAGGAAGACCAAATATGACCAACGATACTCGGCATCGTCGAGCCGGAAACTGTCGATGTGGTCATTGGGGTGAATGCAGCGCTCCAGCAGTTCCTCAGCCTTGGCCAAGTAGAGCCGCGCACCGCTTATCCGATAGGCATCCATAAGCGCATTGATCGAGTTGCCCGCGCCGCGGCCCGGTCCATGAAAATCGGCGTCCACCGTCATACTCGCAAGCCCCGTCGGACTGGGGTCTATCATACCAAGCAAGGTTTCGCTACCGTCGTCCATGCCGCGAACCCAGTCTGCGAGTCCGACAACAGCCTGCCCCGCATCCCGGTCACCGCTCAAATAGTAATAGAGCAACAGGCCCGAGGTGTAATTGTGTTCGTTGCTCGGGCCACCACCATAGCCTTTCCCGCCATTGAGCCCACTGTATGTGCGATGGGTTGATGTAGCCGCTGGCATGTAGTGGTCCGTATGCCAGAACAAACCGCCGTTGTACGCCGCACGGTCACCGTCGGTGTGATAGATGTCGATATCGACGCAGTGGCGGGCCGCATCGGCCATCAGGTAGCGCCACTCCGGCGCAGCAGTGCGAAGAAACTGTATGCCCGCCGCCAAGATGAAGTCGTACTGATTGTTATAGTGGGAAGCCATCGGATGCGGCCCGGAGTGGAGGACGGCTTCGTGATCGGCGTAGAGATCACCGAAGTGGCGCCAGCCATACTCGTCAACCTTTTCGCGCTTGACAAAGAAAGAAGCGTCACCACCAATGATGCGCTTCACATAGTCAGCATAGCGCGTATCGTCTTCAGGCGCAGCGGCGCTGAACCACGCAATTGCGCCGGTGGCTTCTACCCACTTTGGATTGAGGCTCACTTGCAAAGGGTGTTGCGCTCGCAGAACGTCCCCTCCCCCTGAAACTGCCCCGAACTCGAGGAAGATCGTATGCCGTTTCTGCTCGCCCCCTTGTAGTTCGAAACCCGCTCTGCACTCGCGAGGAAATAACGCCACAGACGTGCCCCCGTTCCCCGCACGCAGCGCCTTGGGAAAGTTCTGCCAAAAATCTGCCACCGCGAATGCAACAGACTCGTCGCCCCACGCGGCCCAGATACAGGGTGTTGCGCGGGAGCCGCTTTCAAGCGGGTGGTCCAGGCTTGCGCTGTCCGCTGCGACCCGAAATCCGCTGAAACTGACTGTCGACTGACCGGCGTTATCAACATGATTGGGTGAATTCCAGCAGGAGCCGCCGCTCGAATCCTGATACAGGCACAACGAGTGGGGTCGTTGTCGCGCAGATTCAGTCGGGTTCGCGGTCTTCCAGGTCACCGCATCGACCGGCGCCGAAGTCTGCAGCATGATCGACAAGTCAGTGAATTCCACCGACCCTCCGTCACCCAAATCCCACAACCCGCCGAAGTGCTCCGCCGGTTGGGGATTACGCACACAGAACTCAAGCCGCACGCAAGCCGAACCAGCATGAAATACCCAGCGGCAACTAACATCCAGCGGCAGACTCCCCGTGCCCGAAACAAATCTTCCGCAACCTAGCAGGCTGGCACGCACCGGCCCTTGCTCTTCGACAGTGATTTGATCGATGCACGCATGGTAGCCTTCATTGCCCCGTTCCATTCTTGCTTCAGCGTGGGAATACGAAAGTGTCGACTCACGGCGAGTGCAACTTATCATCCTCTCGCCGCGGCGCAGGACAAAGACTGCTACCCCAGTGTCGACCTTCAACCCGTCGCCGTCTTCACTGACCGCAATCGAGGGCGTCTGCGGCACGGTCGAAGCCGGCGCCCGCGCAATGCGAATCGTGGTGGTCTCGTGAGGTGCAACGTCAATCAGCGCATCCACTACCATCCATTTCACCGAACGATCGGGCCACCGCGCGAGCACATCGAACTGCGCAGGAATGGCCTGACCATGCTCATCGATAGCGATCAGTTCCTTAACGTCTGCCACCAGTCCGCGTGGAAAGGGCAACCCCTGGCGCACGGGATCCCTGAGCCGGGACAGCCCCGCAGTTTCTTGCAATCGGAGCAACGTGAGCATCTCTGATGTCATTCGAGCGTTAGCCACTAAACGTCATTGCGCATTACTCGATTCCCCGACGATTTCATCGTCTGGATCGACGGCACAGTCCGAAGCGCCGTCACCAAGCAGACGGTCAAGGAGCCGGAGGTTCGCATGCCATGAGTAATGGGCCTCGACGCGGGCGCGTGCCGAGGCACCGATCCGGGTTGCGCGCTCACGGTCACAAAGCAGCGACACCGTCGCTGTCGCAAAGTCCGCGACACCACTAGCTACAACCAAGTGCTGGCCGGGCGTGGCAGCGATACCCTCGAGAGCTTCGGGAGTACAAACGACCGGCTTGCCCATCGCCATTGCCTCAAGCACTTTATTTTGTATGCCACGCGCAATCATCAGCGGCGCAATACACACATCTGCGAGATTCAGATAGTCCCGTACATCGTCGACATAGCCGGTGACCGTAATGCCTTCGGATTCCTCTAGCCGCTGCACCTCGCGCACCGGATTGCTGCCGACAATATAAAGTTCCGCCGCAGGCAGCTCTCGACGAACGAGCGGGAAAACATTTTCGGCGAACCAGCGCACACCTTCGACATTGGGCCAATAATCCATTGCACCTGTAAATGCAATGATCGGCGGAGCATTTGCAGCTTTTGTCTGGCCATCGGGCTGGAAGTAAGCCAGATCGACGCCGTTCGACATCGCATGCAGGTTCGGTAGCTGCAGCCCACCAGGGAACATGCGCATTTCCTGTTCGCTGACTACCGTCAACTCATCGAAAGTCTCCGCGATCCGCCGCTCGTAGCGCGCGAGATGTACCGCCTCGTAGCGGTATATCCAAGATGTCCAGAACGGCTTCTGGCGCGCATACTGTCCCCACTTGCACGAATCGATGTCTATCAGATCCATGATCAGCACGATATGCCGCGAAGGATTGGCCAGATGGCGCGATCGGAAAACGTATTCGGCCATCGGCGAGCAAATGCAAAGCACAGCATCGATGCCGGTAGCGATGATCTCATCGACCTCACGCTGCAGTTGACGGGAATAGAAGAATCCTACCGAGATCGGTTGACCACGAAGCATGCTGCTCAGCGACCAGAGCTTCTTGATAAGCGGCCGGATACGCTCAAAAGCGAAGCGGCCAACCCTCCGGCGCATCGTGTCGACATGACGCAGATCGCCACCGTCGTCCACCAAGCAAGCGAGCGCAACATCGTGCCGTCGGGCCAGGTGCTCAACGATGTTGAACGAACGAATCTTGTCGCCCTTATTGGGCGGAAACGGCATACGGTGGGCAAGCACCAGCACTCTCATTGCCCCGCCTCTCTCAAAGGCTGATGTGCCGGCGAATTATCGGACCCATCACTCGAGTTACGCTCACTGGCAGATGTTTCCACCCATTCATCGCCCAGCTCAAGCGGCCCTTGGCCGACACCACAGGTTCTGCCAACCGCTCGCCGCGGACGAATCGATACCAGTAGATCGGTTCGGGATGCGCACCCCACTGTTCCTTGAAGCGGTACGTGCCTTCATTCGCCGTCGAACGGCCGAAATCGAAGCGACGATAGCCGTTCTCGCAAGCAAACTCGAGCATTGCCCAATAAAGCATCATGTTCGGTGCGCGTTCAACATGGCGACGAAGTGCCGACGCCCACGGGTTGCAGAGTACCTCGCCCAAACCAAGGGTGACCGATCCGGCGATCGGCAAACCTGCGCCATAGACAACGAAAACTTGCGCGTGCTCGCCAAATCGGTCGACTACTTCCTCGAGCAAACGACACGAGTGGACCGGTGAACCAAGATCGCGCATGTTCTCTGCAAAGACACGGTAAAAATCCGTGACCAGATTGCGACCGCCGCGACGTACCACAAGCCCTTCCTTGAACGGCTTCCGAATCTGGCTGCGCAGTTTGGATCGAAATCCGCGCATGAGCGCATCCGCATCATCCGGAAGGTCCAACAGCATCCGAACCTTGTTATCGCTGTTGGCGTCGGAAAATGTCCAGCTAGTTCCTTCTATGTCTATCGATCCTGCCGGCGCTTGCGCTAAGACAAGCGGCCGATTCTGGCGAAGCTCGATGAAGCCGATTCGCTGCACCTGCGCGTCAAGCAGTACATTGCGCAATAGCCGGCACTCGGTTTTCTCATCGTCGGCGAGTATTCCCGTCCAGTCGCAAAAGGGCATCGACACATATCTCTTACCGAACAGCCAGTGTCGAAGTTGCACCGCCGCGAGCATACCGCTTACCTCGGATTGGCCGTGCCTTTCGCCTCTCCGCGTCGCGGCACCTCGCGTCGCCACCGATCCAATCGCGTGGTGACCGTAGGCTGCTGTAATCGCATCACGCCAGGCGCTTAGATGATAAGGTGCCGCTCCGCGCGTCGATTTGACGTAGCAGTCTAGGGCTTGAGCACACATACTCTGCAAAGGAGCGACATCTGTCGGCATGAATCAAATCACCGCCGCACAATTCGCTTCACCCCAAGCACACTCAGAGTTACGGATTCTGATGTGCAAACTCGGGGATCTTCCAGCGTTGAGGGAAGTAAATCGTGCCCCACTTGCTCTCCAGGACGCGACCGCAGTTGTAGACATCCGACACTTCGACCTCCAGAGACAAACCAGTTTCAATCTTGTCGAGAACCTTCTGATCCTCACCGGTCAGCCAGAGGGAGAACGCGTAGGTTCCAGGCACGAGATTAAGTGAATCGATTTCGAGGTCGACGTAGCCATCACCTGGCGGTAGAGAAGGAATCAACTTACCGTGATGCCAATTGCTGGTCCATGTCAGCAATGTTCCCATCTGGGTATAGAGCAGGATACCGAAATTCACGTCACGCGCTGCCTTGTCGGCGCGGTAATGCAGTCTAATGACCAGGTCATCGCCGCTGCGTGTGATGCCGCGTGGCGTACCGTCCATGTTCAGGTACTCGATTCGTGTGAAGCGAACGTCCCCGTTACCCGTTCGATGCAATCCCTCTTCAAGATCGGTGCCTGAACTCTGACCGCCGGCATACTGACCCATGTATGCCTTGATGACGTCCGTCGGCTCGCCATCCTGCCGGATCTTGCCGCCATCAATCCAGATCGCCCGCGAACAAAGATGTTCCACAGCCGCTAAGTTATGCGATACGAATAGCACCGTCCTCCCCGTGCCACGTAGCCCCTCCATAGCCGTTACACATTTCTTCTGGAACTCCGCGTCACCTACAGCCAGCACCTCGTCAACAATCAGCACATCCGGATTGAGATGCGCAGCGACCGCAAAACCAAGCCGCAGTCTCATACCGGATGAATAGCGCTTGATTGGCGTATCTATGAATTTTTCGATGCCGGAAAACGCAACGATTTTGTCAAACTGCATATCGACTTCTCGCTTGCGCATGCCGAGAATGGAACCATTGAGATACACGTTTTCACGACCGGTGAGTTCTTCGTGGAAACCGGTGCCTACTTCGAGCAGTGCAGCAACCCGGCCGCGCACAGTGACCGCACCCCGCGTTGGATACGTGATCCGCGAAAGCACCTTCAGCAATGTGCTTTTGCCGGCACCGTTACGACCAACGATTCCGACGACCTCCCCCTCCTGTGCAGAAAATGAAAGGCCGTTCAGCGCCCAGATTGAGTCCTTTCCTTCCTTGCTCTGCCTAATACCAAAAGGATTTTTGGCAAAATCGACCAAGTGTTCGCGCAGCGAGCCCAGTTGATTCTGGGTACCGATGTTATAGCGCTTGGCGAGATCGTGAATCTCGATTGCATACGTCATGTCAGATATCTCGTCAGACTATGTCGGCGAACGCGCGTTCGGTCCGCTTGAAATAGACAATTCCCAAAATGAAAACCGAGACTGAAATCCCGACAGAGATCGCCAGGATGCCGAGATCCAGACCGGCCGATGGCGCGACTGCGTAGCGGAAGCCTTCGATCAGTCCCGTCATGGGATTGAATGCGAGGAGCCATCGGTAGGATTCAGGCACGACGCTCACCGGATAGATCACCGGCGAAATGAACAACCACAACTGGATGCCGAAGGGTATTGCGTACTTTACGTCCCTATACTTGACGTTCAGTGCAGCCAAGAAAGCGCCAATCCCGAATGCCAGCATGGCCAGCGGTATCACCAGGACTGGCCAAAGAAGAAGCTCCACACCCATCGGCATACCGAAGTAAACCAAAAAGCCGATCAACATCGCCGAGGCGATCCCAAAGTCAAGCAGGCCACCAAGCGCCGCCGAGCCTGGCAGAATGATGCGAGGAAAGTAGATCTTGGTCAGCAAAGTAGAGTTACTGACCAAACTTAAGCCAGCCGAGCTTAGCGTAGAGGAAAAGTAGATCCAAGGTATCAACGCGCTCAGATAGAAAACCGGCCTGGGGATGCCGCCGCTCGATATATTCGCCATCTGGCCAAAGATAACGCTGAACACCACCATCGTGAAGAATGGCTGGATCAGCGCCCACAACACGCCGAGCACCGTCTGCTTGTAGCGCAACTTGATATCGCGCCACGCCATGAAAAAGAATAGCTCGCGGTAGTCCCAAAGTTCCTTGAGCATGCGATCGCCAACACTCCAACTCGCAGCGTCGACTCGTGTCACAGTCGTTGTATTCACAAACGCGGTCCTTCCGCCCGGAGGTCAAAACTAAGTTTTCGATTCGACATCAGACACGCGACGAAGCCAGATCTCGCGCCAGTAGGTGTTGGATGCGCGCGGACAACCGATGCGTTTTGTCGTGCATTGGGCACGGCAATAGACATCTTCGAGCTGTATGCATGGATTCTTCATCACCACCATCTTGCCGGTTTGCTCGCTGATCAAACGATCGACCCGCATCTGCACGCGATAGCGGTTGCCGCAGTATTTCGCCATTTCCTGATCGTAACGCATGCCACGGTTCATTCCATTGAACGTGATAGTTGCTCGAATCTCATCCTGCGAACGGACTTCTACCCATTCGCCTGGCTGCAAATTTAGAATCTCGGTTGGCGTTGGCTGACCTTCCGGAATCAGTCCATCTCCGATCGGATAGGGCTTGCCGCGACGCAGTTGCTGGAAGCGGTTGTAGCCCCAGATCAATAACCTGTAGCCAACGCCGAAGTTCACCAACTTGCGATACCCGGCGAAGATCAGCAGCGAAATCATGCCCGAGACCGTGTGGTTGCCACTGGTTACGTCACGAATGTACTGCCGTACATCCCACCAGTGGAGCAACGTCGTCGCATCGTAGAGGGCCGTTGTCTGACAGACCCAAGTGGGATCTTCGCTGGATTCGGACTTTGGCGTTCTGGCACGAGCTACGACGAGTTCTTCGCTGCAAGCGGGTTCACTTGGCGACGATCCTAACGAAACTTCTTCTGCACGCCTGAGCCACGCTTCCTTCCAGAAAAACACGCAGTCGGCTTGGCAACCGCCATGTGCGCTTCCATCACATCGGGTCTCCAAATGAACGGCGTCACGCATCCGCCGGCCGCCTGTCTTCCGGATGTTGTCACAGGTCTTGTGGGCTGACTTTGCAACGCGCAAACGCTGCCCGCAGAATGCAAGCATCTCCGGCTGAAACGGCAAGCCGTCCAGGCATGCATTTCCGTCCAAGGTCGCTAGGATCTCTGCCTTGCTGCGTACGATGACCCAGTCGCCGGCACGCAGGCCCAGGTGATTCATTGATCTGTTCATAAGAAGGCCTTGTGTACCCGGTCGATATTCGGAAAGCTGACTATCAAAATTGCTCGCCGGGGCACCTTGTCTGCATTGTCCAAGACATCATTCACGGTTTCATCTGACATCTCGCCGAGGCTGCAAGCGCGAGCAACCCCACTGCCTCGAGGTCATCAGCGGCATCACCGATCAGCCGGAACGGCAAGCCTGACTTGCGAGCGATGTCAAGCATGGACGAATTTCCGTCCGATTGATTCAGGACCCAAAGCAATGCCAGTTGACGTTCAGGTACGTCCTGATAGCCTCCGATAGAGCGATACAGGCCGCGTCGCCCCAGTTGAGGCTCTCCCTTGGGCAACAGGTTCACGTAATACTGATTGCGTTCGACCGCTTCGAATATGCGCAGGCACGCCAACCAAGCCTCGCCCAGCGCCTCGGCAGTAACAAAAGACGTATCGTCGGCTGAAGTATGGTACTCGGCGAACTCACCGTTCGGCACACGTGTGAGCCGTCCCATTGGTAGATCGATGCCCGGCGAGCAGAACTGCCTCTCATCGTACCCCCATGGCATGAATGGCAGAAGGCACGAGCCCGGATAATCGGTAGCGAGTACATGTTTGGCCGCAGCGTCGATTTCGCGATCTCCGGCCCGCGAAGTCTTATAGTGAAACGGTCCGGGCGCACCCAGCAGAGAAAGCACCAAACCGGCGCGCACCCGTGGTAAAACGGACTCGTTGCGTGCCAGCCAGGCAATCGATCCTATTGTCGCCGGCGCAAACACGAACCGATAGCTGAAGCGTGTCGGCTGTTCGCGCAGATACGCCGCCAGATGTGCCGCGACCACAACCCCAGACAAATTGTCGTTGGACAAAGACGGGTGGCAATCGTGGGCGAAGATCAGAATCTCCTCACTCGACTCTCCGGGAATCAGGGTCTCGGCCAAGGTCAAGCTACCCGGGAACAATCTTGATCGGATAACGGCATGGTAGCGACCTTCGGGCAGGGTGCCGAGGACGCGGTGGGCGATGCAGAAACCCCAGTCTCGCTTGTAGTACGAGGTCCGATATGGCACCCATTCGGGCCGATCCGGCAGCGAGTGCAGATGCGGCCGCAATTCGTCCAGGCTGAACCAGGCATCGACAGCCTCACTGTACCCAATGACATGCAGGTTCGACTCACGCCAATCGACGATGCGCCGACCCGCCTCGTCTTCCAGATACGCCTCGTCGATCGCCCATTCAGGTGGCACAATCCAGTCGAATACCCTCTCCCCGCTCGGTACTTCACTGACATTGAGGGGTAGGATATCGTTGATTGCCGATATCGTCGCGCGCAAACCATCACCTGTAATGCTGCGCGGGAGGGGGAAAAGTGCGCAGAGCAGTTCATGCATGCTCTTGCCCAACGTCGGCAGGTCGAACTGGGTACTAGCAGCAAGCTTGAGCATCTGAGAGCATCTAGGCTGGCCAGATCAGGCGCTTCGCGCGCCGGCACGACCTAGTGCGATACCTCCCTTGTCAGGTAGTCCCATACGCCGCGCAGATCATCCTTGAACAAATGGCGCTCCCAATAGCAACGCTTTGCAACATATGTCAGCGCCCGTACCTTCTCGGAAAACCCGATAGGCGCGGAACGGACGACCCGCAACCAACCGAGTTGCAGCTTCGAGTACTGCAGCAAAGAATCCGCCCTCAGTTGAGGATAATGATGACGCCGAAGCGCCAACCGATCTTGCATTGCGGTAGAGGTTGCTACTTCCATGCGACGGTAAAACAGACGCTGGTCGACCAAGCGGAACTTTCCCAGCAAGGCCAGATGCCCCATCAAGACGACGTCGCCTCCGTAGAACGGTTCCATCAATCGGGTGCGCCTTAGTGCCGCCCCCCGAATCAGCCCATTCATAACGTTGTTGAGGAATAGAGTCTCCATCAGGCGGACGAGCCGATCTGACGGCTTCGCGTCAAGCACATCAATGTCATGTTCATAGTCACGATAGGACGATGGATCGTGCTCGAACAACCGCGCGCGCGGGACAACCACGACCGTATCTTCATGCCGGACAAGTAGATTGATGCAGGCCTCGAGAAACGTAGGTGCACACCAATCGCTGGAAGATGACCACTTGAAGAACTCACCACGCGCAAGACGAGCCACATGCGTGTAGTTGGGATTCGCACCGACATTGACCGGTTGCCGCTGATAGCGAACCCGCTTGTCGACTGCACGGTAGCGTTCGACGACTTCGCGGGTGCCATCGATCGATGCGTTGTCGCTGACGATCAACTCAAAATCCCCGAAGGTCTGAGCGAGAAAGCACTCGATAGTGCTCCCGATATTTGCCTCGGAGTTGAAAGCGGGCATCCCTATGGAAACCCTGGGCAGGCGCTCCATCTCTAAAGACTCACGGCGGAATCTACTGCTGCAGTCATCTACTCACCTGCAGCAACCACTTGCGCACATGAAACGCTTCAGCCATTCCACTTGGGGAACGACATTCGATCCCGCGCAATCTCATGATCGAATAGAAGTTCTCAGGGACAAACCAATCCTTGTTTCGTTGAGTCGAGAAATGCCGGCCCAGTAATCCAATCTTTCGCTCCGCCATCTTCTTTGCGATCGGTACATAGGCGTTGGGTTGCGCGAGATCTCCTTCGTACTTGGGAATCTCGTACTCGAAGATGAGATGATTGCGCCAAGTGTTCCAGGTTAGCTCCGCCGCCAAACGGTGGTCTTGATGACGATCGCCCAGATAATGAGTCAGTACGATGTCCGGCTCGAATCCAATCTTCAGCGTCTCGAAGAAAGTCTTCAACTCCGCATACTGTGAAGGCATGAAGCCATCCCGGAACCCACCGAGAACGATTTCAGGTTTGACATGCTTGCCAAAAAGCGATTTGGCACTGCTTCGCGCTTCTGCAGCCCGCTTCCCTCCCGCGCTAAGCACCACCCATCGAATTTCGACCTCGGGATCAGAGTCAATCCACGATAGCAGTGTACCGGCGCAGCCGATCTCCAAATCATCGCTGTGAGCGCCGATGCACAGCAACCTCAGCGGCTTTTTTCTATCCCTGTCCGGGATGAGCTTAAGCATGGTTCTCGCTCACGTTCTGTTGGCCGCTGACTAAGCGTCTTCTCCGGCGCCAGTAATTAACGCCGCCAGACCATCCACGGACAGTCGCCTCGCGCTTCCATGCGATCAAGAGCAATTTTGTCCTTGAACGTGTCCATTGCTGCCCAGAAGCCCGAATACTTGAGCGAAAAAAGACGGTGGTGACCGATCAACCGCTGGAACGGTTCAAGTACCAGTTCCTCACCTTCATTTAGGAAGTCGAAGATTTCTCGGCGCAGGCAGAAGAATCCGGCATTGATCCAGTAATCAGAGCTCGCCACTTCCTCGAGATCAGTCACATACCCCCGGTCGTCTGTGCGAACCGCATGAAAACTCTGGGACGGCCGCACTGCGAGCAGACTTGCGATTGCCCCGCTCGACCTGACTTTTTCCAAATATTCGTTGAGCGGCAGGTCACTCAAGCCATCGGAGTAGTTTGCCAGGAACATTTCGTCCTCAGCCAGGAGGTGGCGAATGCGCATCAGCCGTTGGCCGAGATTGGAATGCATACCGGTTTCAACGAAGGTGATCTTCCAATCCTTGATGCTGTGGTCATCAAGGAGCTCGATCGAATTGCCCCCTTCCTCCATGACGAAGTTACTTGACATCTCTGCCCTGTAGTTGAGGAAGTATTCCCGAATCAGATCGCCCCGATAACCGAGGCAGAGAATGAATTCCTTGTGCCCAAAATGGGCGTAGTAGCGCATCAGATGCCAAAGAATCGGCCGATATCCAATGTTAACCAAGGGCTTGGGAATGGTGTCCGAATGTTCACGGAGCCGAGTTCCGAGACCTCCACAAAACAGTACGACCTTCATGTTGATCGCCCTCAGTCGGCGGCACACCCGTGACCGGAGATCGAACGCCAGAAGAGGTCGTCATCAATCTGCCCGGTTCTCTGCAAATACTTCAGCTGTTTGAGCCGGGTAAATGCACGAAACTCGTGCTCGGCAACACCAAACTCTATGCGCTCGAATAGCGTACGCAACTCCTCAGCGCCGCGCTTTGCAGTCCAGTGACTCGTAAAACCGGGAAGGCCGCTTGCTATCTTGTCGAAAGAAACGCGATAGCTGCGATTATCCTTACTCGGCGGACCAGCCGATACTTCACAGCCCGGAAAGGCTTCGGCCACGATCGCCGCGATCTCGCGGACCCGATAATTCTCGCTACTCGCACCGACGTTGAATACCTCGCCATTTACCGTGGATTCCGGCGCCTCAAGGACGCAGCGAAACGCTTGGATAATGTCTTCTATATGAACGATCGGCCGCCAAGGGCTGCCATCGCTAAGCATCGCAATCTTCTTCCTGGTCCAAGCGAGCGCGCAAAGGTCGTTGAGAACAATGTCAAAGCGCATCCGTTGCGACGGGCCGTAGGCCGTCGCATTTCGCAGGAAGGTCACGCAAAAATCACTACCTGCCATTGGGAGTAGATCGCGTTCTACATTAACCTTGCATTGCGCATATGCCGTCTGCGGGTTGGTAGGCGATGTTTCGTCCAGAAAGTCCTCGCCAGAGCCTACACCGTATACACTGCACGATGAAGCGTAGACGAAACGCTTCACACCAGCTTCTCGTGCCGCGCGAGCAATTCGCACAGAGCCCTCGTGATTGATCTTGAACGTAATCTCTGGGCGATTCTGACCGAGAGGATCGTTCGACAATTCGGCCAAGTGAATCACTGCGTCAAATCCCTCGAAGTCGGCAGGCGTCACCGATCGCAAATCACGCACTATGGTCTGTGGCAGCCAAGGCAAACCGACTGGGTCCATATAAAGGCATCCGTCGCGGTAGAAGCCGATGTCGAGTCCGACGACGCTATGGCCGCAAGCGCGCAGGATAGGCGCCATTCGGGAGCCGATATACCCTTCGGTGCCGGTTACCAGTACTTTCATTTGATGTCCTTGGAAATGACGGTCGTCACTAATACTGATTGGACGAAACGGTTTGATGTCGAACAAACGCAACTAGTCCCCAATAACCCGCACCTCGGGAATAGGCACTACAAATCGCCCCCCCCACTCCTTTACGTAGGCCGCCTCTGACGAAATCTCCTCTTTGAGATTCCACGGCAAAATGAGGATGTAATCAGGCTTGGCATCTCTAATTGCAGCAGGAGAGACAATGGGAATTCGGGTGCCCGGCGTGTACTTACCCTGCTTGTACGGGTTTGCATCCGTCGTAAACTCAAGAAAATCAGTCCGGATTCCACAGTAATTCAGCAACGTGTTGCCCTTGCCCGGCGCGCCGTAACCGACGATTTTCTTGCCTCGCTCCTTCGCGTCAATCAGGAAAGCAAGGAGCTTACGTTTGGTCTGCTTGACCTGCTCCCCAAAATCTCGATAGCGCTCAAGTGTAAGGAAGCCGTCGTTTATCTCGCGCTCGCGCAGACTGCTCACTCGATCGCTTACGGGCAAGCGCGCGTTCTCGCTATGCCTTCCAAATATTCGTAGGGAACCCCCATGCGTTGGCAATTCCTCGACGTCGAACAGCGTAATGCCATGATGCGAGAAAATCCGTTCGACGGTAACGAATGACAGATAACTGAAGTGTTCGTGATAGATAGTGTCGAACTGGTTTTCCGCCATCAGACGCATCAGGTGCGGAAACTCCATCGTGATAACCCCGTCCGGCGCCAAGAGCCGCTTCATTCCTCCAACGAAATCGTTGATGTCCGGGACATGCGCCAAAACGTTGTTACCAAGGAGCAGGTCGGGCTGCCCATGGCTACGCGCGATTTCGCCGGCACTCTTCAGGCCGAAAAACTGAACGGTAGTTGGAATACCCTTTTCGACCGCAACCTTCGCGACATTCGCCGCAGGTTCGATTCCCAGAACAGGCACATTGCGCGCTACAAAGTGCTGCAGCAAATAGCCGTCATTACTCGCGATCTCCATTACTTTCGATGAATTGCCGAGACCGAAGCGCGGAATCATCATGTCGGCATAGCGCCTCGCATGGTCGACCCAACTCGTCGAATAAGAAGAGAAATAGGCGTACTCGGAGAAGATCGCATCAGGAGTAACGAACTCCTGCAACTGAACGAGAAAGCAGCTGTCACAAACGTAGGCATGGAGCGGGTAAAACGGCTCCATGTCATGCAGTTGATCGGGCGCAATATGAGTCTGGCAGAGCGGCGACATACCTAAGTCGACGAATGTCGTCGTCAGATGTGCGCCGCAGAAGCGACAGTTGAATTGGTGGAGACTGCCAGAATTCATCTGGCAGTCAGACTTGCCGTCGGTCGACATGCGTATTGCCCCAAGTTAATTTCATTTCAATAACCGTGCGCGAATGTCTGGTACCGTGCCTAACCGGTCACCTCCCGTGTCAAGAAAGCAGACCGAGCGGTTCAGGATCAGTGTTCGTCAATCTTAAATCAGTGACGCTTAAGCGCGCGTGAATAATCACGATTATCGGAAAGGACCAAACCAAGAACACGAGAACATTTCGCGCTCATCGAAGAAGTTGTCGAAGCATACTGTCCAAGCCACGAAACTGTACGTGATTGACTCCACGCAATCGCGGCAACTTTACGGGTTCCAATAGTCTTGGAAGAAGGCGGCCTCCCCCTGCGCCGTGCAGGCATTCAAACGCCACTTACCGCAATCGCATCGGCCGGCGCCCAGACGCTCGAAGATAGATCTATGTCCCCGGGCTCGATCAATTGACCTCCTTCAAGCCTCAGAACCCTGTCACCGCGCGAAAAGTATCGGTCATCGTGAGTGACAACGATCACGCATTTCCCTCTGGCCTTGAGTTCGGGCAGCAGTCGCGTATAGAAAACCTCCTTATAGCTTGGGTCTTGATCAGCCGCCCATTCGTCGAACACGTATATGGGACGATCCTCCATGTAAGCCGTCAGCAGCGCCAGTCGTCTGCGCTGGCCGGACGAAAGCGCAATCGTCGAGAACTGATCACGCTCGACTCTGACTTTGTGGTCCATCCCCAAACTTTCCAAATACGCTGATATTTCGTCGCCTCGTCGGCTCGCCTCCAGCCCAAAAAGGCGCTTGAACAAATAAAAGTCTGCAAACACGACTGAAAAGTGTTCGCGATAAAAACTGCGGTTTGAGTCATCAACCAGTGCGTCGTTTAGCAAAATACGCCCCGCTTGAGGGGTGTAGAGACCGGTCAGAAGTTTCACCAAGGTAGATTTACCGCTGCCGTTGCCTCCCGTTACAAAAATGACCTCCCCACTCTCCAACTTCAGGTTCAGCGGCCCAAGCTTGAACCCATCTTCCTCGTTTACAACCGAGGAATACGTGAAGCTGGCGCCTTCGAACTGGATCGTTACCCGGTCGGCAACTACAACGCCGTCCTTGCCAAACGTCTCCTCGGCGTCGCCCAATTCGCCGTCGAGTGTTCGAATCTTTGCCAACGCAACCCGGCCACGCGCAAAGATGGGAACCGAGCCTATCAAAGACCACACCGGGGTCATCATGTAGAGAGCGGCGAATACATAACCGGTAAGCGTCTCGCTCGAAGCACCTGAGAGGACCGGCGCCGCGAAAAGCAACATGCCGACAAGCGAATAAAAGAGGATCTGCGTCCAAGCATCGGCGAGAAGATACTGTCGCGACGCAGCAACGTTCTGCATCCGCAGGAAACCTGTGGTCTGATCGACCTCGGAGCGGATGAACTCCTCGCGGCGCGCTCGATGTAGCTTCAGTTCCTTGACGCCATCAACCAGAATGCGGAAATCGCCGAAGAGTCTATCACGCCCCTCGCGGGCCGCTTCGATCGCGGCATGGGCGCGCGCGAGAAGCACACGGTAAGCTGCTATCCCGAGCAGGGCCATCACGAAGCAGACAAAAAACACCTGCCACGACAGCCAAAGAAGATACACCGCACACCCGGCAACCACTGTGAGGTTGGTCGCTAGCGCTGGAACCGACTGCACCGCGGCAGACAGCGTCACGACATCCTCGGTGAGAGTCGCGAGGATACGCGCCTGACCCAGTGACTCGAGTTTCTGGAACCTGGCCGCTAATACCTTTCCGCAGATGCCCCTGCAAAGCGAAAGGATTGAATCTTGCGAAAGCCGGACAAGCATAACTTGTGACGCATAGTGGGAAGACACCTTGCCGACAGCAACCAGTAAAAATGTGGAAATCAACCAAATGGCGTCACGGTCGTTGGTAACGAGCGCGCGATGAATTACCGCGATCAGCGCGGCTCCAAGCCCGCCACTCAACAGTCCAGCCAGAATGATCCCACCAATCAGTCCGCGCGATGCCCGAGATAGGAACCCAAGCAAATCCATGTTCAGTGCGCACTCGCCGTCGCGATGTGTGCTTTCGCCTGAGGTTCCGAACGAATATTCGACGCATTCGACGCATCCGTTTCACACAATGCTTCGCGCATCCATTCCGCGAGAACCTCGACATGTGGACTGATCAGCAATGGGCCGGAACTCGTCACAGGGATCTCGCGCTGGACGAAACCCGACGGTGCGAGTTCCCTCCACCACCGACGTGTATCGGGGCCGCGAAACTCACGTGCCGAGGCAATTACCAACAACAATCTGCCATCGTATGGTCTTGGCTTGTAGTGGATATACGCCCGGTGATTGGCCGTTGACACGGCATCAACATACATCGTCGCCCGGTCGCCGCGATATACGTCGCGTTGCTCGATAATTTCACCGAGGATTCCCAATCGCTTGCGCAACGCACCCAACATCACGCCGGGCGAAAGCGAGACAAGCTCCCGGAGGTTGCGTTTTGTCGCCGAAACCAGGAATCGGATATGGCTCGAGTACAGGCGGATCTTGTCGAACAGAAAGAGATATCTCGATGGCGGCCATGATTCGAGCAACATCAGGAATGGAACGGCCTCCCCTTGCGCTCGCAACTGTTGCGCCATCTCATAAGCGACCAAGCCGCCGAAACAGGTTCCGCCTAAATGGTAAGGTCCTTGCGGCTGCACACGGCGAATTTCGTCGATGTAATGTGCAGCCATCGGTTCGATGCGTTCGAACGGCGGTTCCTTGCCATCGAGTCCGCGTGACTGAAGCCCATACACTGGCTGGTTCGCACCCAGCAGACGGGCCAATCGGTTGTAGCAGACGACATTCCCCCCGAGACCTGGCACAAGGAACAATGGCGGCCTGGTTCCTTCAGGCTGGATTGCAACCAAGGATGACCACCGGGGAACAAGCCCCTGCTGTTCAAGCATCGCGGCAAGCTGAGCGAGCGTAGGTGCTTGAAACAGCGTCGATACTGGCAACCGGATGCCGAAGATACGTTCGATTTGGGCAAAGAGGCGAATCGCAAGCAAAGAATGTCCGCCCAGATCGAAGAAATTATCTGACATGCCAAAGCCCGAGTAGCCGAGCAGTTTCTCCCAAATCGCATGAAGCTGTGTCTCTAGAACAGTACGGGGCTCAACAACGTTCGTGCCATGCACCTGGGTTGTTGGCTCGGGCAAAGCAGCTCGGTCGAGCTTCCCATTGGCAGTGAGCGGCAGAGCGCTGAGCACGACCATCGAATTTGGCATCATGTAGTCAGGCAGCACCGCGCTCAAATGCCGCCGCACAAATGCCTGGTCGATCTCCCTGTCTTCGCGCGGCACAAGATAGGCGATTAGCACATTGATTCCCGCCTCGTCACGGCGAGCTATGACCGATGCATCCTTGATCTGCGGTAGATCGCGGAGAGATCCCTCGATCTCCTCCAGTTCGATGCGGAATCCTCGCACCTTGACCTGGCGATCGAGGCGACCGAGAAATTCCACCGTTCCATCGGGTCGCCAGCGTGCCAAGTCGCCGGTGCGGTAGAGCCGCCCACTGCCCGTAGGATCGAAGGAATCGGCGACGAAACGGAGGGAAGTCTCCACAGGATTCCCCACATAGCCCTGTGCGACCCCGTCGCCGCCGGCATAAAGCTCACCCGCTACACCAATCGGCACCGGTTGCCCGATCGGATCGAGGATATAGACGCGCGTATTGCTGATCGGCCGGCCGATCAACACCGACCCCAGAAGTTTCTCCCCTGGCCGCATCACGTGACAGGTGGTAAAGGTCGTGTTCTCCGTTGGCCCGTAACCATTGATTACCGTGCCCTGCTTCTTCGCGTCGAGCAACCGCTGGACATGGTTGGGTGACAACACGTCACCCCCCGACAATACGCAGCGCACTTGCGCCAGCGCGGTCAACTCGTTTTCGACCATGTGATGGAAGAATCCGGCTGTCAACCACAGCATTGTGATGCCATGCTCGCGAAGACTTTCGGCCAGTTCCCGTGACGAGGGCAGCCGACGAGGATAGACCACCAGATGCCCGCCGTTCAGCATCGCGCCCCAGATTTCGAGCGTCGCGGCATCAAAGGCCAGCGGAGCAAACTGAAGAATTCGCTCGTCCGGGCCGAACTCGGCATAGTTCGTGTTGCGAACCAACCGCACGATGCTGCGGTGGGTGACGCATACACCCTTTGGCTTACCCGTCGTCCCGGAGGTAAACATCACATAGGCCAAGCTACCGGCGTCCACTGCCACTTCGGGAGTCTCGGCCGGCGATATCGAATTGGCGCAGAGTGCTTCCTCGATCAGAATAATGCCTTCCGCATGGATCTCGTTGGTAAGAGGGTGCGTGCGCGATGCAATGACCGTAGCGATCCCCGCATCACGCACGATCTCCGCCGAGCGGCCAGCCGGATCGCGCGTATCGAGCGGCACGTAGGCCGCCCCGCGCTTTAGGATCGCCAGCATTGCCACGACCGCGGCGATCGAGCGGTCGAGATAGATGCCGACCAGGTCTCCCGGGCGCACCCCGTCCGCGGCCAGTCGATCGGCGACCCGCGCGGCCGCAGTCGACAGCGCCCGGTACGTCAGGCTCACTGACGCGCAAGGTTCGTCTGATGGTTCGGCAGTCGAAATCGCGATGGCATCGGGATGCGCAGCTGCTACTTCATCGAACAAACTACCGATGCTTGCCTCGCGCGGATACCCGGTTGCCGTGGCATTCCAGTTCTCCACGATCAAAGCACGCTCTGCCGGCGTGACCATCGGCATCTGTCCCACCGGAACATCAGGATCCGCCACCAGCGCCTCGGCAATCTGGCGAAAGTGGCCCGCCAAGCGTTCCATCGTCTCGCGGTCGAACAGATCGGTGTTGTACTCAAGCGAACCGATAATGCCCGTCGGCGTATCCCGCATAAACAGAGACAGGTCATACATCGCCCCAGTGGAGGCCAACTCGAACATTGAACTGAGCGGCGTGTTCTGCAAGGCGAAGACCACTTGGAAGATGGGCGAGTTGGCGAGACTTCTCTGCGGGCGGAGCGCCTCGACCAGCTTTTCGAAAGGCAGATCCTGATGCGACTGGACCGCGAGCAAGACTTCGCGCAAGTGGCCCACCAGCTTCCGTCCGCTGGCGGCAGGGTCGACCTGGACGCGCACCGGCAGCGTGCTGACGAACAGTCCGACCACTTGCTCGAGCGCCGAAGTCGCGCGATTCGCAAACGGCGACCCAACAACCACGTCGTTGTGGCCGGCATAGCGCGCGAGAATCACACCAAAAACGGCGAGTAGGACAGGATATAGCGTCGATCGTTCCTGGCGCGCGAATGCACGCAATGCTTCCGAAATCTCTTGCGAGAGCACCACATTGATGACGGCACCGTTATGGGTCTGCCGAGCCGGACGCGGCCGATCGATCGGCAGATCGAGCACTGCCGGTGCGCCAGCGAGTTGCGCTTTCCAGAACGCGAGCAATCGTCCCAGTTCGGCACCGGTGAGCCTTTCTTGCTCGTGCCGGGCGTATTCGCCGTAATGAGTGCTCAACGGCACAATGTTCGGGGCTCTCTGCTCGCGATGCGCTTCGTAGCGGACACCCAGTTCAGCCAAGGCTATGCCCATCGACCAGTTATCGGCAATGATATGGTGAAGGCATAACAGCACGCGATGGGTCGTCGGCTCGAGAGAGACCACTGCAGCCCGGTATGGCGGCCCCGCGGCAAGGTCGAAGGGAGCCAGCGCAATTCGGCGAAAGTGCCGTTCAAACTCCGCCTTTCGCTGGCTCGGCTCGGCGACCGACAGATCGACGAATTCGAGCGAGCTCGGCACATAGTCGCGCACGATCTGCAGGGGCTGCCCCTCATGGTCTACAAACACCGTGCGCATCGACGGCTGGTGACGTACGAGATCGTTGAGCGCCCTCTCCATCGCGGCGCAATCCAGCGGTCCGCGGATTTCGTACGCGGCTGCAATGTTGTACTCGGTATTGCCCGGATCGAGCCGATCTAGGAACCAGAGCCGCTGCTGGGCGGAAGAAAGGGGAAACTCGCCGGCCACGCTGCAGGCATCGAATACCCTCTCGGCTGGCTCCGCCGGTTCACCCAACGAGCGCAGATACTCCCGGATCTGCTCTTTGTGCAACTCGATCTGCGCTCGCCGCTCCGCGGTAAGCACTCCACTCGGTGCACTGACACGAATGCGCTCGCCATCGAGCCAGACCCGAACATCCTGCTCGCTCAGCGAACTGAGCAGATGTTCGATCTGCAAGGGTCCTTGTGCCTGTACTTGGTCACCGATCTGCATATGCTCAGAGTATTTTTCCAGGACAGCAATCGCCTTTTCACAGCAACGGATCGGTGATCCACAATGCGGCGCAAGCGCTCAAAATTCGAGTTCCTCGCGATCCTGGGCCGCGCCAGCCGCCGTCATGCTACGCGAATCGGCTTCGTCATGGACTCTCTTGGCCAATTGCGCGATGGTCGGCGCGTCAAATATGTCACGCAGCGTCAGACGCACCCGAAACCGCTCATCGACACGCGAAATGACGCGCGTCGCAAGCAGCGAGTGCCCACCGAGGGCAAAAAAATCGTCGTCGCGCCCGATCCGATCGACCCCGAGCAACTCGAGCCAAATCTGCGCCAAGCCGCGTTCGGCGTCGTTCTCGAAACTGGTGTCCGTGATGGCGAGCGAATTCGCCGGAGCTTCAACCGAATCATCCAGGGACTCGGCAGTAGCTACCGTGACCGGCTGCACACTATTCGACTGCTCACGTTCCCCGGCAAGCATGCCCGCCAGATTGAATGGGAATACGACGAGGCGCCGTGCATCGCTCGCCAGCGCCCGGCGAAACGCCTCGACGCCTTCACGGGTTCCGATAGCTGATTGCAGTTGCGCCCGCCAGGCTGCCCGTCGGGATTCGGGTAGCTCTAGATTGGCTGCCATTCCGACTTCGCGCCAAGGACCCCAGTCGAGGGCCAGAACTCGCCGCCAGGCAGGCGGGCAACACTCCGCATCGACGAAGGCATCCAGAACCGCATTGGCCGCGGCATAGTCGGCAACTCCGGGGGCACCGACTACCGCGTTGATCGTCCCCATGAGAACGAAAAAATCGAGCGGCTGCTGCCCCAGAAGCTCGCTCAACACATCAAGTCCTCCGAGCTTGGGCGCCATCACCCTATCAACCTCATCAGACGCCTTGAGCGCCGTCATATGCCCGCCACCGGGAACGCCCGCCGCATGTATTACGGCGTCAACCGCCCCCCATCGACGCTGTGCGGTGTCAAGTGCCGCCGCCATCGCCTGACGATCGGCCGCATCGGCGGCTGCAATCATGACCTCGCCGCCAGCCGCTTCGATCGCAAGGATCGAATCTATGATCTGGGCGTCACGTCGGTCGCCGCCTTTAGCGAACTCCGAAAGCAACTCGTCCCATTGCGCACGAGGCGGCAATCCGCGCCGGCCCGTAAGCAGAAGCCGCGCCCCACAATGGCGCGCCAGATCAAGCCCCAAGGCAAGCCCCATGCCACCGAGACCTCCGGTAATCCATACGACGGAGCCCGGCTTGAGCGACAGCGCGGCCGGGGGCAAAGGCAGCCGCTCATAGCGCCGTACCCAGCGACGGCCGCCGCGATATGCGACTTCGGTTTCACGGTCTCCGGCTAGAGCCTCCGCCAGCAGCGCCGCGGCGTCGCAACTCGGCGCGCCGTTCGCAAGATCAACTGCCAAGTCGACCCAGCGTACTGACAAACCGGGCAACTCCGTCGGCAAGACCAGTGTCGGCCCTAGGCAGGCCGCCAGCGCCGGTTGCGCCACCAGCTCGGCAAGAACGCTTTGCCCTCCGTTTGTCACGACGACAATGCGAACCGCGGAGTCGCCGCCCAAACCGCCAGCCAACGCTACCACGGCGCGATAGATCTCCGCCGCCGCGCGATCGCCCATGGCGGCGGCCTCGAACAGCAGAAAGGCTCCGAAAACCTGCCCTGTCCCGGCAAGCACGGCCGCTACACCGGCCACATCCTCGTCATGGCCGAGCCTGATCTCGAACGCATCGGGAGCAGATTGTCGCGGCACTAACCCCGGCACCACCCGAACCGGGCGTGCGCCACCCGCTGCGAGTTTGGAGCACAGTGCATCGGTCAGCGCCGATGGTGGGCTCACGACCAACCACACGCCGCTTTGCGGCACGAGGGTCGCTATGGTGCTGCGCAACCAAGTCGGCTGGTAGAACCAGTCGCCAACGGACTGGAGACGCTGGAGGCCGCTTGGCGCCTCCCCGGCTAACGGAACTCCGTCGTCGCTTGCAGCCTTCGCCTTGACGACATCGACAAAGTAGCGCTTATTTTCGAACGGATAGGTCGGCAGCGAAATGCGCCGGGGCGCACCTTCTCCGTGCAGTCCGCGCCAGTCGATCTGTACCCCGGCCAGCCACAACCGGCCTGCGCTTTCGAGCATACACTCGACATCGTCGCGCTCGCCACGATGGTCGAGGGTCGACAACACGCGCTGCGCCCGCTCGCCGGCCAGACTCATGCGCCCGAGCGTGGCCAACACGTTGCCGGGCCCGAGTTCGAGCAGGCATAGCGAGGGATCGGCCGCCAGCGTCTGCACGCCTGCAGCGAACAACACCGGCTCACGCAAGTGGCGCACGTAGTAGGCCGGCGAAGTCGCTTGCGCATCGGTGATCCATGTGCCGGTGAGATTCGAGACATAGCGGCGATGCGGCGGCGAAAGCCGCACTCGCGCCATGACCTCGGCAAACGCTTCTAGCGCGGGTTCCATCATCCGTGAGTGGAAGGCGTGCGAGGTGTGCAGCGGATGCGTGTCGATCCCGCTCGCCCCAAGCCGCCCGAGCAGAGCATCGACGGCCGCGGCAGCACCCGACACCGTACAGAGTTCGGGCGCGTTGACTGCCGCGATTTCTACCGCGCCACCGTCAAGCCAATGTTGCAGTTCCGCGGCACCCAGCGGAACGCCCGCCATCCGCCCGGGTGGTAGTGACTGCATAAGCCGGCCGCGGGCCGCGACCACGGCGAGCGCATCTTCGAGGCTCAACACTCCGGCCAGATGGGCGGCGACGTATTCACCGATGCTGTGGCCCAGCATTGCGGCCGGCTGCACCCCCCATTGTTCCCACAGACGCGCCAGCGCGAATTCGGTAACGAACAGTGCCGGTTGGGCGAAGCACGTGTCGCCGAGCGCCGAGGTTGCGCCGGCATGGAGCAACTGCCGTAGGTCGAGCCCAAGATGCGGCTGCAGCAGATCGGCACAAGTGTCGACCGCCTCGCGGAACACGCGCTCGCTGCGATAGAGCCCGCTGCCCATGCCGACGTGCTGGCTGCCCTGACCACTGAACAAGAAGGCTACCGGCCGCTCGCCGCCGGCATGCATGCTCGACAGCACCGGTGCGCGCGTTGGCTGCGCCAGCGCCTTGCAGATTTCGTCCGCATCGCTGGCGACCAGCATGCGGCGATGCGGGAAGCCCTTGCGTCCGACCTGCAGCGTCCAGGCGATGTCGGCCAGCGGCTGCTCGCGATGCTGGCCGAGATGGCGCGCAAGATCGGAGCTCGCCTGTTCGAGTCCGGCTGCGCTGCGTGCCGACAACACCAACAACTGGGCAGTGCGGGTCATGACGGTGGGTATCGCGGGTGGCGCTTCTTCGATCACGACGTGGGCATTGGTGCCGCCGATACCAAATGAGCTGACTCCGGCGCGGCGCGGTGCGGCACCCTCGGGCCACGGGCGTGCAACGGACTCTGCCATGAAGGGGCTTTGCGCTAGAGCAAGCTGTGGATTGGCCCTCGTGAAATTGACCAGCGGCGGGAATTCGCGGTGCCGCATCGCGAGCACCGCCTTGATCAGCCCGGCCACGCCGGCAGCGGCATCGAGGTGGCCGACATTGGCCTTGAGCGACCCCAGGCGGCAGAAGCCGATGTCTGCCGTCGAAGCGCGAAACACTTGGGACAAGGCCGCGACCTCGATCGGGTCGCCAAGCGCAGTACCCGTACCATGGGCTTCGACGTAGCCGATGCTACGCGGCTCGACGCCGGCGAGCGCTTGCGCCATCGCAATCACTTCGACCTGGCCTTCGATGCTGGGTGCCGTGTAACCGGCCTTGCCGGCGCCGTCGTTGTTGATCGCCGCACCACGGATCACGGCGTAAATAGTGTCACGATCGGCTTGTGCGTCTGCAAGGCGCTTGAGGACGACGATTCCGCAACCGGCGCCGGGCCGGGTACCATGCGCATCCACATCGAAAGGACGGCAGTGGCCGTCGGGCGACAGGATCATGCCCTCTTCGTAAAGGTAGCCGCTGCGTTGGGGAAACGGCACTGAGACACCCCCCGCAAGAGCCATGTCGCATTCGCCGCGATACAGCGCGGAGCACGCCATCTGTACCGCCACCAGCGAAGTCGAGCAGGCCGTCTGTACTGACACACTCGGCCCGCGCAAGTTGAGTTTGTACGACACCCGGGTACAGAGGAAATCCTTGTCGCCGCCGAGCATCAGCTGATAGCCGCCAGCCGCCGCGACGAGTGCGGGGTCGCGGTGGATCTGGTTAAGCAGGTACGAGTTCATTCCGCATCCGGCGTATACGCCGACCGCGGCCTCGTTTGCATCGGGCGCATAGCCGGCGTACTCGAGCGCCTCCCAGGCGCACTCGAGAAACATCCGCTGCTGCGGATCGAGGATCTGCGCCTCGCGCGGCGAGAGTCCGAAGAAACCGGCATCGAAGCTGTCTGCGTCAGCGAGAGCCGTACCGCGACGAACATATTGCGGATGCTCACGCAGCGCAGCCGGCACCGCTGCCGCATCAAGATCGGCATCACTGAAAGTTTCCAGCACTTCGATACCGTCACGCATGTTCGTCCAGAACTCGTCGAGATTGCGCGCGCCGGGAAAGCGGCCTGCGAGTCCCACGATTGCGATCGCATGCGCGGGGAAATCGGTTGTTTCGTCCATGCTGCTACCCATTGAGTTGTTGCCGGGCTGCCCGCGCGTGCGCGCGCTTGAGGGTCGCATCGAAGGCCCTTGGCGAACCAAAGCGTTCTGCCTGCGCAGCGACTGTGGTGCGCTGGAAAAGCTCCACCAAGGCCAGTTCCACACCAAACTCGCGTTGCAACGCCGACTGCAACTTGACCAACAGCAGCGAATGACCGCCGACATCGAAGAAATTGATCTCGAGCCCGACACGCTCGATCCCAAGCACCTGCTGCCAAAGCGCAGCCACGCGGCGTTGCACCGGCGTCATTACCACTTCATCCGCCCCTAAGGCGGAGACATTCACCTGCGGCATCGGCAACGCCTTGCGGTCTATCTTGCCATTCGGCGTGAGCGGCAGAGCCGCAAGCGTCACGAAGATGTTCGGGATCATGTATTCGGGCAGCTTGGAGCGCAGTATGGCGCGCGTCGCGTCAGCATCTAACGGCGATGCGCCCGGAATAGCCACGACATATGCCACCAGACGCTGGTCCCCGGGCGTATCCTCGCGCACGTGAGCCACACATTGCCCGACCCCAGGATGGGTGGCGAGTACCGCTTCGATCTCTCCCAGTTCAATGCGGAATCCGCGGATCTTCACTTGGTTGTCTCGCCGCCCTATGAACTCGAGCTGGCCATCGGCCAGGAATCGCACGAGATCTCCGGTCCGATAGACGCGCCGCGCGCCCACACCGGGCAGTTCCAGCGTTACGAACTTATCTGCAGTGAGGTCCGGCCGGTTGTGGTAACCGCGTGCGAGTCCGTCGCCGCCGATGCACAACTCACCGGCCACGCCGATCGGCGCCGGCGAACCCGAGGGTTCTAGCACGTAGATCTCGGTATTTGCGATCGGCCTGCCAATTGGGATCGCGCGCGTGGTATCCGTGACGCGGGCGAGCGTCGACCAGATAGTGGTCTCGGTCGGGCCGTACATATTCCAGAGTTCGCCCCCCAGGTCGAGCAGCTTGTCGGCCAGGTCGCGCGGCAGCCCTTCGCCACCGCACAACATCTTCAGACCTTTGCGACCCTTCCAGCCACTTTCCAAAAGCAACCGCCAGGTGGCCGGCGTAGCCTGCAGCAAAGTGGCCTCGCTCGATTCGAGCAGGGCGCCCAGGCGGGCGCCCTCCAGCGCGGTCGCGCGCGAAGCGAGCACGACGGTACCGCCAATGGTCAGCGGCCCGTGGATCTCGAGGCCTGCGATGTCGAACGACAAGGTGGTAACCGACACGAATCGGTCGGCGGCCGTGATGCCAGGCTCCCGGTGCATCGACAGCAGGAAGTTCACCACGGAACGGTGCTCGAGCATCACACCTTTCGGACGACCGGTGGAGCCCGAGGTGTAAATCACGTAGGCGAGGTCGCGCGCATCGGACAGTGGCGATGGGTCACGAGCGGGCTGCTCGGCCAAGGTATCGGCATCGCTGTCCAGGCAAATCGCCTGTAGTCCACCCTCGTCCAGCGTCGCGGCCAGATGCGACTGCGTCAGCACCGCCGCCAGTCCGGCATCGGCCATCATGAAGTCGATGCGGTCCTTGGGGAAAGCCGGGTCCAGCGGCACGTAGGCGCCGCCGGCCTTCAATACGCCCAACAATGCCACGACCATGTCTGCCGAGCGCTCCATCCAGACGCCGACAAGGGCTTCGCGCCCCACGCCCATGGCGCGCAACCGGTGCGCAATCTGGTTGGCACGTGCGTTCAGCGTGCCGTAGTCGATGCGTGTCGACTCCGACACGAGCGCCACGGCGCCGGGTGTGCGCGCCGCCTGTGCCTCGAACAACCCGTGCAGCGTCTGCTCGCGCGGGTAAGGCGTGTCGGTACGATTCCAGTCAATCACCAGGCCACGCAGGCCCGTCTCGTCAAGCAGCGGCAGGTTTCCAATGCGTGTCGACGGATCGGACACCATGCCCTCCAGCAGATGCTGGTAGTGCCGCATCAGACGTTCGATGGTGGAAGCCTCGAACAGGTCAGTGTTGTATTCGAAGTAGACACGATGGTCTGCCGGCAATACGTCGACCGCAAGGTCGAAGCGCGCGCTCTGCACCGGCAATTCGAGCGTCTCACAGACAAGATCGGGCAGATCGAATTTCATGAACTGCAGGTTCTGCAGTACGAACATCACCTGGAACAGTGGCGAATGGTCTAGCGAGCGCCGCGTGCCCAGGGCATCGACGAGCATGTCGAAGGGCATTTCCTGGTGGGAGTACGCCCCAAGCGCCATATCGCGCGTGCGGGCGATGAGTTCGCGCACCGTCGGATCACCCGATAGGTCACCGCGCAACACGATATTGTTGGCGAAGAAGCCGATCACGCGCTCGACCTCGGCGCGGTTGCGGTTTGCGATCGCCGAGCCAACCGGCAGGTCGGTCTCACCTGTGAAGCGATGCAGCAGCACCTGGAAGGCCGACAGCATCACCATGAAGAGCGTCGCGTTCTCGGCACGTGCCAGCGCCTTGAGCTGCGCACCCAGCGCCGCCGGCAGTTGAATGACAGTACGCGCGCCGCGCGAAGTCTGTACCGGTGGTCTTGGGCGATCAGCCGGCAGGGTCACGAGAGCGGGCAGACCAGCGAGTTGTTGCCTCCAGTAGCCCAAATGCTCCTCGAGTGCGCCCCGCGCAAAGGAGCGCCGCTCCCAGTCGGCGTAGTCATAGTACTGCACTGGCAGATCGGGCAGCGCCGCCGGAGTGCCGACGACATTCCCGGCGTACAGGCTGGTCAGCTCCTGCATGAAGATGCCGATCGAAAGTCCGTCGGACACGATGTGGTCGAAGACGAAGCAGAAACGGTGGTCCTCGGTAGCCAGTCGCACCAGCAGGCAACGCAGCAGCGGCGCGCGCTCGATGTCCAAGGGACGCTGCGCGAACGCCAGCATCGCCCGTTGCGCCGCGGCGTCGCGCTGCCCGGCCTCGAGCGCGCCCAGATCCAGCTGATCGAGCGTCACCTGTGCCTGCGAATCGATCGCGCAGCAAGGCACGCCGTCGACCGCGAAGAATCGCGTGCGCAGGCTTTCGTGCCGCGCCACCAATTCGGCCAGGGCTCGCTCGAGGGCACCGCGGTCGAGCCGGCCGGTCATGCGCAGCGCTGCAGCAATGTTGTAGGCATGGCTGTTCGGGTCCATGCGCTTGATGAACCACAGGCGCTGCTGGGTATGCGAAACAGGCATCCGCGCGCTGCGCGGGGCCGGGTCCAGCGCAGCGGGCGCGTCACGACGCGGCTGTGCAGCCAGCCAGGCCTTGATTTCTTCCTTCCGGCGACCGAGCTCCTCGCGCAGGTCAGGTGTTATCGCCCCCTTGGGTGCGCTGACACCCAGGCGATCGCCATCGAGCGTGAACCGCACGTCGAGCGCCCGCAAGCGCTCCAGAAACTCGCCCGTGCTCGTCACAGCGTCATTTCCTCCCTATCGTCGTCGCCCGGTTCTCCGTCGCCGGTCCGCCCCCCAGCCCCGCCGAACAAGGCATCGAGCTGGTGCGCCATCTCCGCGACGGTGGGCCATTCAAAGGCCGCCGTTGGCGGCACGCTACGCCCGAGCGCGCCTTGGAGGCGATTGCGCAACTCGACTGCGGTGAGCGAATCGATCCCCAGGCTCGGGAAGGGCTGGTCGGTTGCAATCGAATCGGGCGAGCTGCTCAGGCCTAGTACAGTAGCCAGTTCTCGCCGTACCAGTGCAGTAAGTTGAGGTAGCCGTTGCACCGCGTCGAGCGCTGCGAAATCAATGCGTTGCTCTCGTGCAGTCAGCGTATTGCGGCCCCGATCTGACTGGCTGCGTGCGTTGGCGACCAGATCGCGCAACAGGGGCGGCACCGACGCGCGGCCCAACTGTGCCGCGAGTACCGGCCAGTCGATCGGCGCCACCGCCACCTGCGTGGGGTTGTTGCGCAGCACGAAATCGAGCGCCGCTATGCCATCGGCCGGACCGAGCGACGCCAGTCCCTGCGCGCCGGCGCGCGACACGGTGTTGCTGCGCGTCGCCATGCCGACCTCGCTCCAGGCACCCCAGTTGATGCTGGTGGCCGGCAAGCCCAGCGCACGCCGGTAATGCGCCAGTGCGTCGAGGAAGGCATTGGCAGCGACGTAGTTGCCCTGTCCGGCTGCGCCGAACATGGCCGACAGCGACGAATAGAGCACGAAGAAGTCGGGTCGCAGGCCGCGCGACTCGATTCCCGCATGCAACCGCCATGCACCGTCGGCCTTTGGGCCCATGACTCTGGCCAGGCGCGCCGTGTTCTGGTTGACCAGCATGCCGTCGTCGAGCGCTGCGGCGCAGTGCAGCACACCACCGAGCGCCGGCAAGCCATCGCCCAGGGCATGCATGAGACTTGCGACGCCTTCGTCGCTGGCCATGTCGGCCGACTTGACGATCACGCGTACGCCGGTCGACTCAATGGCCGCGAGGGCGCTGGCCGTCGTCGCGTCGGGTGCTCGCCGACCGATGAGCAAGAGATGCCGGGCGCCTTGGTCCGCGAGCCACTGGGCTGCCAGCAGCCCCAGACCGGTCAGGCCTCCGGTGACCAGATAGGTAGCATCAGAGCGTATCGGCGCGTCGAGGCGCCGCGGTTCAACCCGGTGGCGGAACACCACGCGGCCGATATGGCGCGCCTGCGCCATGTGGCGGAAGGCGTCGGCGGCATGCTCGAAGGCAAAGGTGGTACAAGGCAACTGTGGCAGCGCACCGGACTCGATGTCCTTCAGCACGCGTGTGAAAATCTCGCCGACCAGTTGCGGCGTGTCGCGCGCATTGTCGTTGCAATCGACGATGTGGTATCGGATGCCGCGGTTCAGAGCGGCTACGCGTTCGTACGTCCACAGGTCACGCTTGCCGATCTCGAGGAAGACACCGCCGTCGGCCAAGCACTCGAAGCTCTTGTCCAGAAGTGCGCCGGTCAGAGAGTTGAGCACCATGTCGACGCCGCGCCCGCCGGTGATACGCATCACCTCGTCGCCGAACGAGGCGCTGCGCGAGTCGAGCACATGCGCAACGCCCATCCGTGCCAGCACGGCGCGCTTCTCGGCGCTGCCGGCTGTCGCGAACACGATCGCGCCGACACGGCGCGCGAGGGCGATGGCCGCCATGCCCACGCCGCCAGCGCCGGAATGGATCAGCACGGTATCGCCGCGCTTGATGCCTCCAATCAGGTTGAGCGTAATCTCGGCCGTCAGGTAGGCAGTTGGAATGGCGGCACCCTGTTCGAAATCGAGGCCATGCGGCAGAGGAGCCACGAAATCACGGCGCGTAACGGCATGGCTGGCAAAGGCGCCTTCCGCCATGGCGACCACCCGGTCGCCGACCGCAAACTGCGTGACGCCCTCGCCCACCGCCGTGATCTCGCCAGCACAATCGCTGCCCAGATGGCGCAGTTCCCCCGGGTACAGGCCGAGCACACTGAGTACGTCGCGGAAATTCAGGCCGCTGGCGCGTACGCGCAATTCGACTTCGCCCGGGCCGGGCGCGCGTCGCTGCATCGGTTCGAACGCCAGATTCTCGAGCGTCCCCCGCTCCGCGATGCCGAGTCGCAGCGGCGCGTCGTCGACATGGGCGCGATGGCTGCTGGATCGGCGCGCCAAGCGTGCGACATAGCGCTTGCCCTTTCGCCACGCGAGCTGAGTCTCGACGGTGTCACTGCACAATTCGTCGGCCAGTGCCTTGGCGTCGGCCGCATGATCCTGCGCGTCGAGGTCGACCAGCGTCACGCGCAGTTCGGGATGTTCGGTGGCCGCCACGCGGGCGAAACCGGCCACCGGCGCCTGTTCGATTCGCGGCGTCTCGGTGCCGTCGACGACTTGGCTACCGGCCGTCACGAACCACAGGCGCGGTGGTCTGGGCAACGGCGCGCCGGCCAGCGCCTGCAGCAAATGCAGTGCTGCTTCAGTGCCCAGCTCCTGAATGCCGCCGGGCAGGCTATCGGTGCCCAGCTTCGGCAGGCGAAGCGGCCACAGCGACACCACGCCTGCCAGACCGCCAGCCTTGGCCGCGCTAGCCAAAAGCCCGGCATAGGCCTCGGGACGTGTCGGGTCGATGCCGACTGCGCCGTCAAGCGGTGCGTCTTGAGGCACTACGCGCAGCGTCTCTCCCCCTCCCCGGGCGATCTCGTCGGCCAGACGTTCGCCGCGGCCGCTGCCGTCGTCCAGAATCAGCCACGTGCCAGCCGGTTCCGAATGGGTCGCCGCGGCCGAGGGCAAGGGGCTCCAGGCCAATTCGTACAGCCAATCGCCCACCTGCGAATCGACACGCCGACGAAACATGTCGCGGCTGGCACGTCGACAGCGCAGACCGACAAGCGCCGCCACCGGCTGAGCATCGAGTGTCTCGATGCGAACGTCAATGAGCAGCATGTCGTCGCGCGCGGCGGGCGAGCGAACAGTTGCGTGGCTGCGCATCGGCCCGCAGGGACGCGCCCACCACTGGTAGCGCTCGACACCGATGGGTAGGTACATCCGCCCATCATTCATACCCGGCAGACTGTCCATCGCGACGGCACTGACGTGGAGGCAGGCATCCAGCAGAGCCGGGTGCATCAGGAACTCGTCGATGTCCGGGAGCCTCCCTTTGTCCGGTTCGATTTCTCCCAAAGCTTCGCCGACCGCGACGCGCACATGCGTCATGGAGCGGAACGACGGGCCGAAATCAACGCCAATATCGCGCAGCCTGTCATAGAAGGTGCCAACCTCGACGCTGCGAGGCAGCGCTGCGGCACGCGCGGCCAAGTCTGCTGCTGCCGAGGGCTCGTCGGCGGGCACGACACCTGCGCTGGCGCTGGCATGAAGCAACCACGGCGCGTCGTCATTGACGGCACCGCGGCTGAAGATGCGAATTCGGGCTGGGCCAACAGAGTCTGCCCTGTCGACAATCACTTGCATTAGGCGCGCCTCGCCCGCACGCAGCACCATTGGCTCGCCGATTTCCAGGCCATCGATGGCACCGACCGACCGACCCTCGGTATGCCACAACGCGGCGAGGCAGACTTCAAGGTAGGCCGTCATCGGCATGACCACATCCGAACCGATACGGTGGTCACGCAGCCAGGCCGGATCGGTCGCGTCGATGCGCCGCTCGAACAGCCCATCCACGCCTGCCATGACAAGCCGCGTACCGAGCAGCGGATGCACTTCATGGCCCTGCCGGCGCTGGGAGCGCACGGCGAATGGGATCATGTAGCGCTCGCGCTGGAATGGATACGTTGGCAGAGCCACTCGCCGTCCACCGCGCGCGCACGTTAGCACCGGCCACTGGATCGGTGCTCCACGCACCCAGAGCGCGGCCGCCGCGGAACGCATCTCGCGTGCGTCGTCTCGTCCACGGCGCATCGACGCGAGACAAGTCCACGGCGCGTCGGGCGCAGCGCGCGTCGAAAGCGATAGGAGCGTCGGATGAGGCCCGATCTCGACCGCGACGGTGGCGCCCGCAGCCTTCAGCGCCTCGATGCACGCAGTAAATCGCACCGGCTCGCGAGCATGCCGGCGCCAGTAGCGTGCGTCAGGGCGGCTCCCCGTGGCGAACAGCGCACCGCTGACGTTCGAGATGAGCGAGATCCTCGGAGCGGCGTGCGTCACGGTCGCGGCGCGCGTTTCGAGTGCGTCGAGCATCGGATCCAGCCGCGGCGAGTGGAATGCGTGCGAGACCTCGAGCGCCTTGCTCTCCACGCCGTCCCGCGTCGCGCGCTCAAGCACCTCGGCCAGCGCATCGGCATCTCCCGAAACGACAGTCTCCTCCGGCGCGTTCAGCGCCGCGATTGCCAGGCGCCGCTCCATGCCCTTGATCATCGATGCGACCCGGGCCTCGTCGGCGAAAATCGCGGCCATCGCACCGCCAGCCGGAAGCGCCTGCATCAGCCGCCCGCGCTCGGCGATCAGTGCAAGCCCCTCCTCAAAGCTGAAGACCCCTGCCACGCACGCGGCGGCGTACTCGCCCACACTGTGGCCCACGACGATCGAGGGCACGATGCCCCACGAGTTCCAGAGTTCGGCGAGCGCGACCTCCAGCGCAAAGAGCGCAGGCTGCGTGTACGCCGTCTCGTTAATCAACGTCTGCGCGCCGTCGCTAAGAAAGAGCACCTCGGTCAAGGGGCGCTCCAGCAGCGGCGCCAGCACAGCAGAAGCACGGTCGATCGACGCCCGGAAGACGGTTTCGCTCTCGTAAAGCCCGCGGCCCATGCCAACGTACTGCGCACCCTGCCCGGTGAAAAGGAAAGCGATCTTGGGCCGCTCGCCGGGGCGAAGGGCACCCTGCGGTATGGCGCTCTCGCCCCGCGCAAGCGCGCGCAATTCCCGCTCGAGCTCGGTTCGCGTCTCAGCCACCAGCGCCGCGCGCCGAGGCTGCGCCGCACGCCCGAGCGCGAGTGTCGCCGCGACGTCCGCCGGCGAGAGCGCCGGATCAGCCGCAACTGCATCCGCATGCGCCAGCGCAAGCGCTCGCAATGCCGCATCATCGCGCGCGGCGAGCGGCACCACGAAGGGGCCGACTGCAACCGGAGGAGCGGGCGGCAGCGGCGCCTCTTCGAGCACCACGTGCGCATTGGTACCCGAGAACCCGAATGAGCTGACCCCCGCTCGCCGCACCCGCAGGCCACGCGGCCAGGGTTTGAGCGAGGTTGGCACCTCTAGCGGCAACCTTTCCCACGGGATACCGGGATTGGGAATTCTGAAGTGCAGGTGCGGCGGAATGGCCTCGTGCTTCAACGACATCACAACCTTAAGCAGTCCAGCGAGCCCCGATGCCGCTTCGGTATGACCGAGGTTGGTCTTGATCGAGCCGATCGCAAGCGGCCGCTCGGCGGGTCGTCCCTCGCGCATCACTGCGCCGAGTGCCTCGACCTCGATCGGGTCGCCGAGCGGAGTGCCGGTGCCGTGCGCTTCGACGTAGTCGATGTCGGCCGGCGAAAGCGCCGCGCTATCGAGTGCCTTGCGGATCACGGCTTCTTGCGCTGGCCCGTTGGGCACAGTCAGGCCGCTGCTGCGCCCGTCGGAGTTCACCGCTGAACCGCGAATCACTGCGAGGATCGGGTCGCCCGCAGCCTGTGCGTCGGCAAGGCGCTTCAGTGCGATGACGGCGCAACCTTCGGCACGCACGAAGCCGTCGGCCGCTGCATCGAAAGTCTTGCACGCCCCGTCCGGTGCCATCATCCCCCACTTGGAGAAGAGCACCATCGCGTCGGGCGACAGAACCACGTTGACCCCGCCGGCGAGCGCAAGGTCGCTCTCGCCCGTGCGTAGGCTCTGGCAGGCCATGTGCACGGCGACAAGCGACGACGAGCACGCAGTGTCCATCGACACGCTGGGACCTTGAAAACCGAATAGGAACGAGATCCGTCCTGCCGCGACGTTGAGGGCGCTGCCAGTAGCAGAGTAGACGTCGGAGTTCTCAGGACCTCCGGCGCGCAGCAGCGTTCCGTAGTCGCTGGTGGTGATGCCCACGAACACGCCCGTAGCACTACCCGCGAGCTTGTCGCTCGCCAGACCGGCGCTCTCCAGCGCCTCGGTCGCGCATTCGAGCAATAAGCGCTGCTGCGGGTCCATGGTTACCGCCTCGCGCGGCGAGATGCCGAAGAACTGAGGATCAAACCGATCGACCTGATCGAGAAACCCCCCGCGGCGCGTGATCATCTTGCCCGGTGCCTTCGGGTCCGGGTCGTAGTAGGCATCGGCATCCCAGCGACCGGCGGGAATCCCGGAGACGGCGTCGATACCCTCGCTTACGACCCGCCACAAATCTTCGGGCGCCTCGATGCCGCCCGGGTAGCGGCACCCCGCTCCGATGATCGCGATCGGGGACTTGCGCACTCGTTCGCTCGCGTCCAGGCGCGCCTGCAGGCGCTCTATCGCGGCGAGTGATTCCTGCAGAAGGTTGCGGGGATTCGTCATGCGGCATCCGAAAGGGCAATTGGCGTAGTGCGGCGCGCCGTTCTCATCCAGATATAGAGCACGACCGCAGCGATGAGGAACAATCCGAGCAGCACCCCGTGAGGCGGCGGCTGGTGGCCGAGCAGGGGCCCGATCAGGACGGAGAAGCCGACGAAGGTACTCGCGACCGGCGCGGTAAGCGACACCGGCGCCACTGCAGCCATTCGGTCAAGGGTAAGGAGGACAAGGTAACCGACGAGTCCCACGGCAACGAACACTGCGAGATCGTGACTCGCTGGGGCGACCCAGAGCGCCGGCATTGCCGGCGTGAGAACCAAGAATACGCCAAGCGCCGTATAGAACAAGTTCGTCCTCATCCTCTCGCGGGCGAGCGGCCGCGTCATCACGACGTAGGCGCTGAAGCACAGCGCCATTCCCAGCGGAAAGACGAGCGAGGCGAGCGGTGGCAACCGGCTTTCTCCGTGCGCCAGGATCGCGCCCACGCTCGCTGCGGCGCCCGCCGCCCACAGCCATCGATCGATCGACTCGCGCAGGAAGATGCGCGCCAGCACGAGGATCAGAAGCGGAGTCACCCAGAAAAACGCCATCACGGCGCCCCCGCCGTTCCCCGGCTGCATGCCCGTGATCCAGAAGGCAGGCATGCCGAGCATCAGCATCGAGCGCGCCAACTGATAGAGCGGCCGGCGCGTGGTCCAGAGCGTCGCCGGTTCGCGCCAGCCCCACAGCGCGAACATCAACAGCAGGTGCACCCCATAGCGCGTCCACACCACCTGGTAGGGAGAGTAAGTCCTGAGTACGCTGGCGGCGAGCGTCTCCACGAACATCCACAGCGCAACGAAGGCGAGCATGAGGAGCACGGCGCGGCGTTCGCTCGTCACTTAGTCTGCTCCAGGCGCGCGAGCAGGCGCGCTTCAAGTTCCTCGTCCGTGAGGACCGAGAGCTCGCGATCGTCCGCAGGCGGCGACGGCGGTGACGCCTGCGCGGTCATCGGCGACACCACGGGTACGCTCGCGGCCTCGAGTTCGCGCGCAAGGAAGTCCGCAAGCGCGCCGGCGTTCGGATAGTTGAACGTAAGGGTCGACGGGAGCTTGCGGCCGATGCCCTGCGCGAGGCGGCGCCTGAGTTCCACGGACATCAGCGAATCCATGCCGAGCTCGAACAGGCCCTTTTCCGGCGACACGGACGCAGCCGAATCAAGCCCGAGGACGGCTGCGACCTCACCCCTCACGAAGTCGAGCAGCAGTTCGTGGCGCTGGGCCGTTCCGGCGGCCACCAGACGATCGACCCAGGCTGAATGCACCGCCACGTCCGCGGAGCCCGGACGCGCGTCCATTCCCTGCCGTCCGAGGTGGGCAAGCAAGGGCCGCGCGCGCCGCGCTTCGTGTAGCGGCTTGAGTATGTCCCAGTCGATCCTGGCCACCGCGATCTGCGCCTCGCTGCCGGCCAGCAGGCGCCCCAGGGCTTCCAACGCCTCGGCCCCCGTCATTGGCACGAGCCCGCCTTCGCGGAACGAGCGCTGCGCATCGGCCGATGCGAGGCGCATCGCCTCCCACGTACCCCAATTGATTGAGAGCACGCGCAAGCCCTGTCCACGTGCCGCGTGGGCGGTGGCATCGAGAAATGCGTTGGCCGCGGCGTAGTGGGCAAAGCCCGTGGCACCCAGCAATGCCGTGGTCGATGAGAATAGCACCAGAAAATCCATGCCTTGCGCGCGTGCCAGGCGCTCGAGGATCGCCGTTCCCGCAATTTTTGGGCGGAACATGCGTGTGACTTGAATTGCGTCCAACTCGCCGATCGGCGCGGCGCTGAGATCCGCGGCCGCATGGACTATGCCGGCGAGGGGTGGCGCCACGCGGGCGAGCGAGCCCACGATCTCGTTCATGCGGCCTTCGTCTGCCACATCCCCGGCCAAGGCAATCACACGGGCCCCCGCGGCCTCGATCGCCCGCACGCCATCGCTAGCGGGGTCGGGATTGCGGCCCAGCAGGGCTACATGGCGAGCGCCACGCTGCGCGAGCCAGCGGCCCACGAGCAGGCCCAGGCCACCAAATCCGCCCGTCACGAGATACGTGGCATTCGCCTTGATCGTGACCGATTCGAGCGCAGGCGCCGCCGCATTGCGCAGGCGCGCTGCACGACGCTCGCCGTCACGCCACGCGACCTGATCTTCGCCGTCGCCCGCGTCGAGCGTCGCGAGAATCGCATCGGCAAGAGCGTCCACGCCGCCCGAACCCGGGAGGTCGATGAGCCCGCCCCAGCGCTCGGGTTGCTCGAGCGCGAACACGCGACCCACGCCCCACAGCGGAGCCTGCCAGCGATCGACATGGTCGGCCTCGCTCACCGCATGCGCACCGCGCGTGATCAGCCATGCCTTACCCCGGCCCGGCGTCGCAGCAAGCCTTGCAAGCAGGCGAAGTGGCTCGGTGCAGGCGAGTCGTTCGCAGGACTCCTGCGCGCCCGCTGCGTCGCCATCCTTCAGTGCGAGCGCACCAAGGTAGACGACGTCTGTGTCGGCGTCGATGCCCGCAACCTCGGCCGCGACGACGCTTACGACCCGATCGCCACGCACTTCGAGTCTCTTCGCGAGAGCGGCACCAATGCCGTCGTCGTCACCCACGACAGCCCAGCTTCTGCGCGGGGCCAGGGCGCGCGCCATGACGATGGCCTGCTGGCCAGGGCCACGCGCGAGACCGGCCCCGTCGGGACACGTCACGATCTCTTCGAAACCGCGGCGCGCAAGGAGGTCGCGCCATGTCGCGCGGTCGACAAGGGGATAACCAGGACGCAGCCCGGCGTCCACGAACCGCCACCACCCTTCGGTAAGCCCGAAAGTAAGGTCGACCCAGGGCTCGGGCGCCACGCCTTCCAGCAGGAAGATGAGCCCGCCGGGCGCAAGCAGGTCGCGCGCATGCGCGACCGAGGCGCCAAGATCGGCCGTCGCATGCAGCACGTTCGCGGCGACGATGATGTCGTACTGCCCGGCCTGGAATCCCTGCGGAGCCGGATCGCGCTCGATGTCCAGAAGCGCGTACTTCACGAACGGGAAAGCGGCGAACTGCTCCTTCGCGCGCTCGAGGAAGACCGGCGAGAGGTCGGTGAATGTGTACTCGACGCCTTCCGCGGCAAGCTCGGGCAGCACGTAGGTCGTGGTCCCGCCCGTGCCCGCGCCGATCTCGAGGATGCGCAGCTTCGCGCCGGCAGGCAAGCTCGCGACCGCCTCCCGGATCGCGTATGCGATCGCCCGATTGTACGTGCGCGCGAAGGGCGACTCGACGTAGAGGCTGCGCGCCTCTGCGAGAGAGCCGTCGGGGAACAGCAGCTGCAACGGATCCTGCGAGCCGTCGAGCACGCGCGCGAGTGCCACACCGCAGCGGCGCAGGGTGCGAAGTTCGCCGTCGACGGTGCCGAACCGGGCAAGAAGCGCATCGTAGTCTGCGCAAGGATCCGCCGCGTCGAACTGGCCCACGACCTTGAAACCGCCGCCTTCCCGTGCGAGCACGCCCACCTCGCAGAGGATGTCCAACAAGCGCGCGAAGAGCCGCTCGTGGCGCGCGACGATACGCAGGCGTGCGGCTTCCGAAGTGCGATCGAAGAAGCGTCCGCGCCCTGCGTCGAAGCCCAGCACCTGCAACGCGGTCGCGATGTGCGCACTGCTCAGGCGATCGAGCTCGGGCAGCAGCGCGGCGTAGATCGCGAGGTCGTGCTCAGTGGCCAGCGCATCGAAGCGCTCACGCAGCTTCGGCGCGAACCGCGTGGGCGGCTGCAGGGATGCCGCCACCGCTGGCCGCACCGGCGCGGCTTCCCAGTCCAAGCGGTAGTACAGATCGCCGCCCGTCGTGCGCGCGCCTTCGGCCGCGCACACGAGCGCCGCCTTCGACGCTCGGCGCAGCCTCACCTCGCGCATCGTGCCCAGCACAGCGCCATCGGCTCCGCGCAGCGTCACGTCAGCACGCCATTCGGCGGGCCGCGCGCCGCCCGCGCCGTGCAGCCGCACGTGGGCCCAGCACGCCTCGGGAAGCGGCCGCGGCAGGTCGATTGACTCGACGCCGGTAAGCAGATAGACCTCGTTCGTGTCGCCGCTGTCGGGTAGCGCGAGGCCGACCGCCTGCAAAGCGCCGTCGACGAGAACGGGATGCGCCCAAGTGACAGGTTCCCTGGCGCTCGTTACTGGAAGCGCGATCCAGGCGAGCGCCTCGCCGTCGCGGCGCCGTGCGTGTCGCAGCGGCTGGAACGCGGGCCCCAGGTCGATGCCCAGCGCGGCGAGTTTGCCATAGTGCGGCGCGCATTCGGACGATGCGCCGAGACGCTGCTCGATGACAGCGAGCGGCTCTTGGGGCGAGGCTTCGCCCGCAACTTGCACGAGGCGACCGCTCGCATTCAGTTTCCATTCGTCATCGTCTTGCGCATCGGCCGCGCGGCTATAGACGTTGAACACCCTGCCTTCACCCGAAGGCTCGGCCAGATGCACCTGCACGACACGGCCTTCTTCGCCGAGAAACAGGGGCTCGCGAATCGCGAAGCCTGCGACCACGGGCCGTTGCTCTCCGATCGCAGCCGCCGCAGACTGCACCATCTCGATGAACACCGGCCCCGCGACGAGCGATGCCCCGTGTACGCGATGCTCGCCCAGCCAAACCGGCAATCGAGGCGTAAGAACCGTTTCGAAAACGGGCAGCGCCACGGGCAGGCGCGCGACGACAAGCGGGTTGCTGCCGCGCGGTGGCGCCGCGCGTGTCCGGGACGCCGACGGGCCCGAAGACGCAATCCAGAACTTGCGACGCTCGAAAGGATAGGTCGGCATCGGCAGCGTGCGCAGGGCGTAAGGCGCGTCCAGTCCCGCCCAGTCGATTGGCGCCCCGTGCACATGGAGTTTCGCCACGCTCGCGAGAAGCTCGCTCCAGTCGTCCTTGCCGCGACGCAGGGACGAAAGCAGTAACGTCTCATCTTCGGGCAGCGTTCGCTGCGCGAGCGCAAGTAGCGTCGGATGCGGGCCGACCTCCAGAAACACGCGATAGCCCTCGCGATAGAGCCAGTTGATCCCGTCGCCGAACCGCACGGGCTCGCGCAGGTGGCGGCGCCAGTAGCGCGCGTCGGGCGCGCCACTGCCGGGCAGCGCTTCGCCACCCGTCACGTTCCACGCGACAGGAATGGCGGGCGCGCGCATGGTGACTCGCTCGGCCGCGGCCTGCATCGCGTCCAGCGCGGGCTCGACCAGTGGCGAGTGCGCGGCGAGCGAGACGTAGAGCCGATGGCCCTGCACCTCGCGCTTCTCGAGTTCCTGCAGCAGCGCCTCGACTGCGCGCTCCTCGCCCGAGATCACGACGCTGTCGGCCGCGTTGATCGCGGCGATCGCGACCTTGCCGCCAGTGCCCGCGACCGCCTTTTCGACCTCAGCGCGATCGGCGAACACCGCCGCCATCGTGCCGCCGGGCGGCAGCGCCTGCATGAGGCGCCCGCGCTCGGCGATGAGCGAGATTCCCTCCTCCAGCGTGAAGACACCCGCCGCACACGCGGCGACGTACTCGCCCACGGAATGCCCGATGACCGCCGCCGGCTCGACGCCCCAGCTGCGCCAGAGCGCCGCCAATCCGTACTCGACCGCGAAGAGGGCAGGCTGCGTCCAGGATGTCTCGTGGATCGGCGACGCTTCGCCCGCGTCGGTCGAGAGCACTGACCTGAGCGTCCTGCCGGCCTCGTCGGCGCCGAGTTGCGCGTCGCAGCGGTCGATCACGTCGCGGAAGACGGGCGAGGCGTCGTAGAGCGCTTTCGCCATGCCCGGGTACTGGGCGCCCTGGCCGGTGAAGAGGAACACGACTTCGGGCACGTGCCCGGGGATGGCCTGTCCGCAAAAGACCGCGGGATGCGGCAAGCTCTTCGCGACTGCCCGCAACGCCTCGCGCGTGCTCATCGCGTCCCCCGCGACCACGGCCGCACGCTCGGTGAAGTGCGAGCGCCCCAGCGCGGCGGTGTGCGCGACGTCGCCCAGGTCCGGGCACGGGGTCGCCTCCATCGCAGTTGCCCAGCGCTCGGCGGTATTCGCGAGCGACGCGGCACTGCGCGCCGAGAGCACGATGCAATGCTTCGGGCGCTGAGCGCGCGGCAAGCCCTCCTCGCGCGGCGCTTCCTCGATGATTGCATGCGCGTTGGTGCCACTGAATCCGAACGAACTGACGCCCGCCAGGCGCGGGCGCACGCCGCGCTTCCATGGCGCGCCCTGCGCGGTAACTCTTACGGGATAGTCGGCCCACGCAATGTGGGGACTCGGCTCCTTGAAGTGCAGGTGTGGCGGGATGCGCTCGTGCATGAGCGAAAGGACGATCTTGATCACACCTGCGATGCCTGCGGCCGATTCAAGGTGCCCGACATTGGTCTTGACCGAACCGATGAGGAGAGGCTGCTCGCGCAGCCGACCGGGACCGAGCGCGCCAGCGAGCGCGCGCACCTCGATCGGATCGCCCAGCGTCGTGCCGGTGCCGTGAGCCTCCACATAATCGATGTCGCTCGGCTCCACACCCGCATCCGCGAGCGCCGCCCGGATCACCGCCTCCTGAGCCGGCCCGTTGGGCACCGTGAGCCCGCCGCTGCGTCCGTCCTGGTTCAGCGCCGTGCCGCGGATCACTGCGAGCACCCGATCGCCGTCGGCGCGCGCGTCAGAAAGGCGCTTGAGAACAACCACACCGCAGCCCTCGCCGCGCGAGAAACCGTCGGCTGCGGCGTCGAATGTTTTGCAGCGTCCGTCGGGTGCGAGCATGTGCGCTTTGGTGAGCGCCATGGTGGTCTCGACCGAGCACATCAGGTTGACGCCGGCGGCAAGGGCGACCCGCGACTCGCCTGTGCGCAGACCTTTCACCGCCAGATGCAGCGCCACTAGGGACGAGGAGCATGCAGTATCGACCGAAAGTGCGGGTCCCTGAAATCCCATGAAATAGGAGATCCGCCCGGCGACGACGCTGTGCGCGTTGCCGGAAGCGAGATACGCGTCGATGTTGTCGATGCCGCGGTCGAGCACGCGCTGGGTGTGGTCGATGTTGCAGACGCCGACGTAGACACCCGTATCGCTGCCCGCCAGGCGCTCGGGTGCGATGCCGGCATGTTCAAGCGCCTCCCATGCCACTTCCATCAGCAGACGCTGCTGCGGATCCATCGTCTGCGCCTCGCGCGGCGAAATGCCGAAAAAGGCCGCGTCGAAGCCGCTGACGTCGTCGATGAAGCCGCCACAGCGAGTCGACACTCGCGCCGGCGCATCGGGATCCGGATCGAAGAGCGCGTCGATGTCCCAGCGCTCGCGCGGCACTTCGCGTATCGCATCGCGCCCCTGGTCGAGGAGGTCCCAGTAAGCGTCGATGTCGTCGGAGCCCCCGGGGAAGCGGCAGGCCATGCCCACCACGGCGATGGGCTCGCGCGCACGCACTTGCAGCGCCTCGACCTGCTCGTGCAGTTCAAGGGCAAGCAATTGCAGCCGTTTGGGCGAGAGCTTTTCGAGCCGATCCTGGAAGTCGTCCATCTTGTCCCTATTTCCTCTTGCCCAGTCGCGCGGCCAGTTGCTTCTCGACCTCTTCGTCGGAGAGATCCTCGAGCGAGGCGACCCGGTCCGGCGTGGACGTGGGCACCGCGGCCTCGGCGAGCCCGAGCACGTCGTTCAGCAGGTAGTCGGTAAGCGTATCGATCGTTGGATAGTCGAAGAGCAGCGTCGCGGGCAGCGTGCTGCCGACGGCGTTGCCGAGCGTGTTGCGCAGTTCCACCGCAAGCAGCGAATCGAGCCCCAGTTCGCCCAGCGGCGTTCGCGGATCGACGGCACGTCCCGGGTCCACGCCGAGCGCGCGCAGCGCGCGCTCGCGCACGAAGGCGGCCAGCATCGGCCGGCGGCGCGCGCTCGGAGCCGACTTGATCCGTGAGCGCAGATCGCTCGCCGCATCGATGCCCGCCGTCGCCTTGGGGGCGGCCTGCGCGAGCCCCGCCACCGCGGCGAAGAACGCAGGTGGCGCACCGCGCTCAACGCGCGCGAGGTAGCGCTGCCAGTCGATCGGCAGTACCGCGACCTGCGCACGATCCTGCCCCATGAGGCGCTCGAGCGCGGCCACCCCCTGCTCCGGGGTGATGCTCGACAGTCCCTGCTGGGAAATGCGCTCGGTAGCGGCACGGTCCACGGCTGCGCCCACCCCGGACCAAGCACCCCAATTGATGGAAAGGCCGGCGAACCCGCGCGAGCGTCGCTCGCGCGCGAGCAGATCGAGGAAGGCGTTGGCCGCCGAATGGTTGCTCTGCCCGGCAGCCCCCAGGAGCGAGGCGACAGACGAGAACAGCACGAAGCCTTCGAGCGGGTCGGTGCGTGTAAGTCTGTCGAGGAGAAAACCGCCGTCGACCTTCGGTGCAAACACACGGGCGTAGCGCCCCGGATCCTGCTGCGCGAGCGTGGCGTCGTCGAGCACCCCCGCGCTGTGAAACACGCCCCGAAGCGGCGGCCCCGATGTGCGAAGCCGCACGAGAAAGGCGCGCAGCGCGGCCTCGTCCGATACGTCCAGCGCCTCAGCCACCACGTTGCCACCGAGCGCACGAAGCGTGTCGAGCAGTGGTGCCGATTCGGGCGTCACGCCTCGCCGGCTCACCAGCGCGATGCGGCCGGCCCCGCGTTCGATGAGCCACTTTGCGACCACCGAACCCAGACCGGACAGGCCGCCCGTCACGAGATAGGTCCCGTCGCGCCTGGCTACGAAGGGCTCGGGGGCGCCGTGCCGCAGCACGATCTTGCCGGTGTGGCGCGCCTGCGCCATGAAGCGGAATGCGCGCGGCGCGTCGTCCAGCGCGAACACATGGCGCGGCAGCGAGACAAGATCACCCGAGCGCAGGCGCTCGGTCAGGCCGGTGAAGAGCCGTTCAATCAACTCCGGCTCGCGCGTGGCGGTATCGCCCCAATCGACCACGAAGTAGCGCCAGCCGCGCTTCTGCTGCTCGACCCATTCCGGCGTCTTGATCCCACGCTTGCCCATCTCGACGAACCGTCCGTCCCGGGCGAGCACCGAGAAACTCGCTTCGACGGTATCTCCCGCGAGCGAGTTCAACACCACATCGACACCGCGCCCGCCGGTGGCCGCCGCAATCTGCGCGCCGAACGCGGCGCTGCGCGAATCGAACACGTGCACTACCCCCAATGCGCGCAACAGGTCGCGCTTGGCCTCCGAGCCAGCCGTTGCATAAATTACCGCGCCGGTGCGAAGGGCGATCTGTACCGCTGCCATGCCGACGCCGCCCGCCCCCGCGTGAATCAGTACGCGCTCGCCTGGGCGCAATTGCGCAAGATGGTCGAGGCAGAAGAGCGCCGTAAGGAAGGCAATTGGAAACGCAGCGCCCTCTTCCGCACTCATGCCCTCGGGCCGCGGCTGAACGAACTCCACGCGCGTTGTCACATGCGTCGCCAAACACCCTCCGCCCAGGCCCATCACGGCGTCGCCCACGCGCAGGCGCGCAACGCCCGGCCCCACTGCAGCGATACGCCCCGCGCATTCGCCGCCCAGAGGCCCCGGGTCGCCCGGATACATGCCCAATACGTTGAGTACGTCCTTGAAGTTGATCCCGCTCGCCTCGATGGCGATCTCGACCTCGCCGGGTCCGGGCACGCGGCGCGAGAGTTCCCGGCGATGAAAGCCGTCGAGGGATCCTGCAGCAATCGGCAGAAGGCGAAACGGGGAAGCATCCGCAACGGCCATCGTGCGCGGCACACGGGCAAGCCGCGCGACCCGCCGCATGCTGCCTCTGAGCGCCACTTGCGCCTCGGCGCCTGACTCACCCAGTTCGGCCACGAAGGCGTCAAGCGCGCCTTCGATCGAGTTCGGTTCGAGGTCGACGCATACTGCGCGCATCTCGGGATGTTCGAGCGACAGTGCCTTGCGCAATCCCCAGACGGGCGCCTGAGCGGGATTGATCGCGACGTCCGCGGGATCGGCCTGCTGCGCGCCGGCGGTCACCATCCACACGCGCGAGCCCAAGCCGGCACCCGCAAGCGCCTGAGCCGCGAGCATCGCGCTCACTGCGCCCAGCTCGCTTGCACCAGCGAGTTCGGCGAGACCCACGTCCTTCCAATCGGGTGTGTCGAGCGACCACGCGTGCACGATGCCGACCGGCACACGGCCTGCAGCACGAAGCTCCGCCAACAGGCGGGCGTGATCCGCGGCAGACGTCGGCGTAATTGTCGCGGCGTCGCCTTCGAGCGTGTAACGCGCGCCAGGCTGCACCAACGTGCAGCGATCGCCGCGCGCAGTGAGTCGCCGGGCGATCCCCGTGGCTAGCCCCTTCGTGTCGGCAAAGATGAGCCACTCTCGCATTGCCGTATGCAGATCATCTGCGACCTGAGCAATCAGCAGCGTGTTCAAACCGATCGCACCCGCTTGCGCGACATCACCCGCGACCGTCGATGCCGCGCCGAAGCCACACTCCCCGAGAAGCCTGACCCAGGAAGCGACGGGAAGCGTCGCGTAATCGGGCCGAAGCTCGCGATCCTCGAAGCACCACCAGCCCTCGGTAAGGCCCACGGTGAGATCGAACCATGCCTGCGGAACGGTCGCTTCCAGCAGCGCGAGCGCCCCACCGGGCGCGAGCAGCCGGCGAACCCGGCCGAGCGTCGTGCGCAGATCACGGGTGGCATGGATCACGTTGGAAGCGACGACCAGATCGAACGCGCCCGCCGCGAATCCCTGAACCTCGGGATCGCGCTCGAGGTCCAGAACCTCGAAGCGCATAAAGGGATGCATGCCGAAACGTTCGCGTGCGCGCGCGACGAAGAGCGGTCCCACGTCAGTGAAGGTGTATTCGACGCCTTCTAGCGGAAGGCGTGGCACCACGTGCGCCGTAGTGCCTCCCGTGCCGGCACCCACTTCGAGAATGCGCAGCTTCCGGCCTGCCTGCCTCGCCCGCGCAGCGGCTGTCGAGACCGCTTCGGCCACCAGCCCGTTGAAGAAGCGCGCGGGCGGTGAGTCGCGATAGATGCGCTCTGCGGTCTCTGTCTCGCCGCCGGGAAAGAGGAGTTGAAGCGGGTCGCACTCCCCGCGCAGCGCGTTCGCGAGATCGGGACCGGCGCGGCCGACCATTTCGAGCTCGTTCGCGATCGGCAGCAAGCTTGCGCGCATCGCGGCGAGCACGCGCGCCGGATCGGCACCCGCAAGATCACGCTTCACGACCCATCGCGCGTCCTCCTTCGCGAGCCACCCGGCTTGCGCCAGGAGCGAGAGGAAGCGGCCGAAGAGCTGGCGGTGGCGTACCACGACATGCAGCTCACGCGCCAGGGCTCCCTCATCGAAGAACGTTCCCACCTTCGGATTCCAGCCGAGGTCCGCCAACGCCTTGCGGATGAAGTCGGCACAGAGTGTGTCCATTCCCGCAAGACATGCATCGAAGGCCGGCAGACCCGCGGAAGCGCGTAGCGGTTCGACTGCGGCCTGCGCGGCTGACACCATCTGCGACACAGGCACCGCCTCTCTGGACGCCGTGCTGCCTGCCGCATCCTGCCAGAGCACTTCATAAAGGCTTTCGTCTAGCCAGCGCTCGCCGAGTCGGTCGAGCGCGTCGCGCGAAACGCGCTTCAAGCGGATGTCCGTCAGGTCCGCGAGAAGTTCGCCGCCCTCGTCGAATACCCGAAGTTGCGCGCGGCGCGTTGCCGCGCCCGTGCCGGGCTCGGCAACCGCGTGCGCCCAGCAACGCTCGGCGCCCCTGCGATGCAGCGTGTATGCGCCGATCGCCATTGGCAGGTAGAGATCCTCGGTGTCGGACACCAGCGCGGCCGCGAGCACCTGCACGCAGCCGTCGAGCAGCACCGGATGGATGTTGTACGCAGCACCTTCGCGCCGCAGATCCGCGTGCAGAACGATGCTGCCGAGGGCTTGCTGGTTTCCGGACATGAGCTCGCGTACGGAGCGGAATGCCGGGCCGAAGCCCAACCCGCGGCGTTCGAGCTCCTGATAGAACGCATCACGATCAAAGGCTTGCGGGCAAAGTAGTCGGGCCTCGGCAAGTGAGGCCCGCGACGCAGCCGGGTTCGATGCCGCACCGCCAAGGGTCGCGGTCACGTGGCAGATCCAGTCGGCGTCTCCGTCCGCATCTTCGGCGAGACTGCACACGCGCGCGCTTGCCGTGCCGCCGCCCGCGCGGTCCACCACGAGCTGCACGGTACGCGCGCTATCGGCGTTGAGGCGCATCGCCTCCTTAATGGTTACATCGACGATCGGGTGCATGCCGGCGCCTAACACATCGCCCGCCGCGGCGAGCAGCATTTCCAGCCAACCCGTAGCCGGCATTACCACGTGGCCCTGCACGCAATGCTGGGCGACAAAGCGCGGCACTTCGATGCTCATGCGGCTCTCGTACACCTTCCCCGCAGCGGAGCGGATGCGCGTGCCCAGAAGCGGGTGGCCGGTTGCGCGGCCCGGCACCGCGGCCGGCCGAGTGCGCGCCGCGAACCAGCAGCGCTCGCGCTGGAAAGGATATGTGGGAAGCCCGACGCGCCTCGCCGTCTCGCCCGCGTGGACCGCGCGCCAATCGATGTCGATGCCCTGGAGCCATGCCGATGCAACCGCGTCGAGTATCTGCGCGCGTTCGGGGCGGTTCCGGCGCAGCGTCGGAACGCGTGCCAACGAAGCATCACCGAGCGCGGACTCGATAAACGCGAGCAGTGCCGGGTGTGGGCCAACTTCGATGCACACGTCCGGACGAAGACGCACGAGTGCCTGTGCTCCGTCGGCGAATCGCACGGCTTCGCGCGCGTGGCGCCGCCAGTAAGCGGGCTGCATCATCGCGGCAGGATCGGCTACGTCGCCCGTGAGGTTCGAGACGAGGCGAATTCGCGGCTTCGACCACGCAACTTTTGCAGCCGAGCGCTCGAACTCTGCGAGCATCGGATCGAGCAACGGCGAGTGGAACGCGTGCGAGACTGTGAGCCGCTGGCAGCGCACGCCGCCTTCTTCGAACTGCCTGCACACTGCTTCGACCGCGTCCGCCGTGCCCGAAATCACGGTCTGGTCGGGCGCATTCACCGCCGCAATCGCGAGCTTCGCCATCTGGCCGGCGACGACCGGCTCGATCTCGGCGGCCGGCACGTGGATCGCCGCCATCGCACCGCCCGCCGGCAGCCGTCCCATGAGGCGCCCGCGCTCGGCAACGAGGCCAAGCGCATCCTCGAGGCTCATCATGCCGGCCACGCACGCGGCGACGAGTTCGCCCACCGAATGGCCCATCACCGCCGCCGGCGTGACGCCATATGACTTCCAAAGCTCGGCGAGCGCGTACTCGACCGCAAATAGCGCGGGCTGCGTGTATTCGGTGCGATCCAGCAGCGTCGCCTCACCCTCGGCCGGATAGAGAACTTCCAGCAGCGGCCGCTCGAGCCTGCCCTCGAGCGCCCTGGCGCAGCGGTCGAGCGCGGCGCGGAACACCGGTGCTGATTCATAGAGTGCGCGTCCCATGCCGGCGTACTGTGAGCCCTGCCCGGTGAAAACGAATGCGATGCGTGGCGGATCGCGGCGCTGCATTGCAGCTGTGCGGACACCCGGTGTCTCTTCGCCGCGGGAGAGTGCGCCCAGACGCTCCCGCAGCTCCTGCAGACTCGCGGCCGCAATGGTGGCGCGATACGCGAAATTCGCCCGGCCGACGTTGGCTGTGAAGCACGCGTCCGCGAGTGACGGCGCGTCGGGCCGCGCAAGCGCCTCTGCGTGGCGCGCGGCCAGCACGCACAACGCCTTCTCGTCGCGCGCCGAGAGCGTGTAGAGCGAATCTCCCGAATTGGTCGCCGCCGCCGGGTCGCCCTGCGGCGCTTCCTCGACCACGACGTGTACGTTGGTACCGCTGAATCCGAATGAGCTCACGCCCGCCAGGCGCCGTCCTCCGATCGGCTCCCACACCTGCGACTTCGTCGGTACCGTGAAGGGCAGTTCGGCCCACGCGATGTGCGGGCTCGGCTGCTTGAAGTGCAGATGCGCGGGGATCTCGCGGTGTTGCAACGCCAGCACCACCTTGATCAGTCCCGACACGCCTGCGGCGGCCTCGAGATGCCCGAGGTTAGTCTTGACCGAGCCGAGCCACATCGGCTGCGCCGGATCGCGACCTGGGCCAAAGACGTTACCGAGCGCCTGCACCTCGAGCGGGTCGCCAAGCTGCGTTCCCGTGCCGTGCGCCTCGAGCAGCCCGATGTCGGCGGGCGTGACCCGCGCGCGCGCGAGCGCCTCGCGGATCACGGCCTCCTGCGCTGGGCCGTTGGGCGCGGTGAGCCCGCTGCTCGGGCCATCCTGGTTGACGGCGCTGCCGCGGATCACCGCGAGGATGCGGTCGCCATCAGCCTGCGCCTCCGACAAACGCTTGAGCACCACGACACCGCAGCCCTCGCCGCGCGCGAAGCCATCGGCGGACGCATCGAAGGTCTTGCAGCGTCCGTCGGGGGCCAGCATGCGCGAGTGCGAGAAGGCAACAAAGAGGTCGGCCGAGAGCATGAGGTTCACGCCGCCGGCGAGCGCCATCGAGCATTCGCGCGCGCGCAGCGCCTGGCAGGCGAGATGCACCGCGACAAGCGATGACGAGCACGCGGTATCGACCGTGAGGCTCGGTCCCTGCAGTCCGAGGAGGTACGATATGCGTCCCGAGGCGACGCTTTGTGCGACGCCCGCGGTGTAGTGCGAGTCGAGCAGGCCCGCGTCGCCGCTCTTGATCTGCAGGTAGGCGTAATCGGTGGCGCAGACGCCGACGTATACGCCGGTGGCCGAGCGCTCAAGCCTGTCCGGGGCGATCCCGGCGTGCTCGAGCGCCTCCCAGCTCACCTCCAGCAGCAGACGCTGCTGCGGATCCATGCCGTTGGCTTCGCGCGGCGCGATGCCGAAAAACGCGGGGTCGAAACGATCGACCTCGCCGGTCAGGAACCCGGCCTCGCGGACCGCAATGCGACCCGGAATCTCGGTATCCGGGTCATAGTACGCGTCAATGTCAAATCTGCTCCGCGGCACCGGCCCCACGGCATCGCGCCCCTCATGCAGCACGCGCCAGAAGCCCTCGGGATCGTCGCCGCCGGGCACCCGGCAGCCGATGCCGATTACCGCGATGGGCTCGCGCACCGCCTCTTCGGCACGCGCCAGTCGCGCGCGCGCGTCCTCGAGCGCGAGGAAGGCGCGCTTCAGCGGCGAGAGCTGCGCGGCCTCGGCCGGCGTCCCGGGCGGCAACGCGGGCGTCGTGTTCATAGATCCCCCAGACGCGAAAGCAGGAGCGCCTCCACGTCGGCATCGCTCATCTCGGCCACGTGCGCCGCATCCACGGATGCTGCGACCTCGTGCGTGCCCTGAGGTGGAGCCTGCTGCGCGGGCGCGGTGATGCGTGACTGAAGGAACGCAGCAAGCGCCTCGATCGTCGGATGGTCGAAGACCAGCGTGGCCGGCAGCGGCTTGTCGAGCGCGAGTCCGCTGGAGAGCTGGTTGCGAAGCTGAACGGCCATCAGCGAATCCAGTCCGATGTCCAGCAGACGGTCGTTGCGACCGGGCGGCTCAGCTGCGTCAAGGCGCAACACGCGAACTACACGCTCGCGCACGAAGTCGCGCAGGATATCGAGCTGCTCATTCGGAAGAATCTCTGCGAGTCGTAGGCGAAGCAGCACTGCAGCTTCGGCCGGAGCCTTTGCCCCCGAGGCACGCTCCGCCTGCGTCTGCACGCCGGGCGCATCGACGCTTGTAGCGCTCGCCCCTATGGCATTGGCCACCCAGGCAGCAATCACATGCTGTCCGACATTGGCTGGCAGCGATCCCGTGGGCGGCCAAGCTCCCGTCTCGTCGAAGCCCGCTTCGCGAAGCGCGCGGACCCATGTTTCCGGCGCAAGCAGCGGATTGTCACTGCGCAGGTCATCGGCGAATTTCTGCCAGCCCTCTATCAGCCCGGTCGTCATGTCGTACCACGCCAGATGCGCGGTCGACTCGACGAGCAGTACCATGCCGCCCGGGGCGAGGAGCGACCGGATGCGCGTGAGAGCCTCGCGCAGGTCGCGCGTTGCATGCACGGCGTTGGCGGCGAGAACGAGATCGAAGGAGCCCGGCGCGAAGCCCTGCGCGGCGGGCTCCTTCTCGAGATCGAACTGCCCAACCCGCACGCCGGGGAACGCGGCGAACTTGTCGCGAGCGCGGTCGAGGAACACGGGCGTCACATCAGTAAACCAGTACTCGACCGGGGCACGGGCAAGCACGGGAATGAGCGAGGACGAGGTACCCCCGGTACCCGCGCCGATCTCCAGCACGCGCAGCGGCCTGTCGCCCCGCGCCGCGACGATCGCCTCGGCAGCGCCCGCAGCGAGGTTGTTCACGTAACGCATTGGTATCGAGCGCTCGTACATGTGCTCGGCCAAGTCGAAAGATCCGCCCGGGAATATCGTTTCGAGGGGGCTCTCTCGCCCGGTCACCACGTCGCCCAGCATGCGTCCGCAACGCTCGACGTAAGCCCACATCGCTGGATCGTCGGCAAGGGCGCGCTGCGCCTCAGCGATGCGTTCCCCGAGACCCGGGTCGGGGAGCGGCGCATCGGCCACGAATGCTTCGCCCTCACGACGCAGTGAACCCGACGTGGCCAAGCCCGAGAGCCAGCGTTCGAGCAGATGCCGGTACGAATCCGGGGCGCCGAGCCCGGCGCGCACCGTGTCCGCCGTGGCGCGTTCGCCGGCACGCGCGAAGAGGCCCGCCCCACGCAGCACCGCGGCTGCGTGCGCCGTCGTGAGCCGTTCGAGGATCGACCATCGTGCCGCACAATTGGAGAGGTCGACACCGATCGGTACCTGCTGTGACTGCCGGTCGAGCGCCTGCCTCGTGGCGTCCCACGCATGCCGCAGCGATTGCGCCCCGCGCGCCAATTCCCGCGTCCGGTCGATCCAGTAGCGTCGATGGTGGAACGGCATAAGCGGCGCCGAGATGCGGCGGCGCGAGTAACCCTGATCGAACGCGTCCCAACGGATCTTCGCGCCGGCGACAAACAGCATCTGCACGCTCTCGGCGAGGTCGGTCCAGTCGGGCGTGCCGCGACGAAGCGAGGGCAGCCAGCCGATCGGCGCGTCGGCGGGCACGCTCTCCGCTACGATGCCCAGTAGCACCGGGTGTGGGCCGATCTCGACGACATGGGTCACACCCTGGTCGAGCGCAGCGCGGATGGCCTGCGCGAAGCGCACCGGCTCGCGCATCTGGCGCAGCCAGTACGCCGGATTGGCCAGCGCGTCCTGCGCCGCCAGCTCGCCGGTGAGGATCGAGACCATGGCACAGCGCGCGTTCGAGAAACGTACGCCGGCGAGCGCCTCGCCGTACTTCGCCATCGCGGGCTCGACGAACTTCGAGTGGAAGGCATGCGAGATCCGCAGCGGCTTGGTGCGCACGCCTTCCTTGTCCATGCGCGCGGCAAGCGCGGCGATCGCCTTCCTGTCGCCGCTCACGACAACGTTCGCCGGGCCGTTCACGACCGCGACTTCGAGTCCCGGGTCGATCTCTGCCATGGACGCCCGCACGGCCCGCTCGTCGAGGAACACCACGATCATCGCTCCCTCGCCCGGCAGCACCTGCGTCAGGCGCGCGCGCTGCACGAGCGCGCGCAGCGCGTCCTCGAGCGGCAGCACGCCTGCCACACACGCGGCGGCATACTCGCCCAGGCTGTGGCCGAGGACGAGGTCGGGCTCGATCCCCCACGAGCGCCAAAGGCGCGCGAGCGCGTACTGCACCGAGAAGGTCGCAGGCTGCGCGTTGAGCGTCTCGTCGATGCAATCGGCGCCCACCCCGTGCATGATCTCCAGCAGCGGCCGGTCGAGCAGCGGATCGAGAATCGCGCGGCACTCGTCGAGCGCTTCGCGGAAGACGGGCGAGGTCTCGTACAGCGTCTTTGCCATGCCGGCGTGCTGTGCACCCTGTCCCGTGAAGAGGAAACCCACCTTCGGCGCGCTGCCAGCGGCGCCTGCGGCGACGTTCGCATTCGGCGCGCCGGCAAGCCAGTCCGCGAGGCCGGCATCGATCTCGGCTGCGCTCGCCCCGCGCACCGCCACGCGCCGCGCGAGCTGCGCCCGCCCCGTGTTCGCAGTGAAGCAGAGGTCGGGCAGCGGCACGGAGTCGGCCAGGCGCGCACGATAGCGCCGGGCAAGTTCCTGAAGCGTCGAGTCCTCGCGCGCCGACAGCGCCAGCACGTGCAGCGGGCGCTCGACCGCGGGCATCGGCGACTCGGACTCCGGCGCCTCCTCGAAGATCACGTGCGCGTTGGTGCCGCTGAAGCCGAACGAACTCACGCCGGCGCGGGCCGGACGCCCGCTCGCGGGCCAGTCCTGGAGGCGGGTCGGCACCGCGAGCGGCATCGAGGACCAGTCCGCCAGCGGATTGGGTTGGCTGAAATTGAGGTGCGCAGGAACGCTGCGGCGGCGCAGCGACGCGATCACCTTCGCGACGCCCGCGGCGCCCGCGGCGGCCTCGAGGTGGCCGAAGTTTGTCTTGCACGAGCCTACGAGCAGCGCCGCAGCGTGGGCGCGGCCCGCGCCCAACGCCGCGGACAGCGCCTGCAATTCGATCGGGTCGCCGAGTACTGTGCCGGTGCCGTGGGCCTCGACGTAGTCGATGTCGCGAGGAGAGAGGCGCGCATCCGCGAGCGCCGCACGAATCACCGCTTCCTGCGCTGGTCCGTTGGGCGCGGTGAGTCCGCTGCTGCGCCCGTCCTGATTGATCGCCGAACCGCGCATTACCGCCAGGATGCGGTCGCCCTTTGCCTGCGCGACCGAGAGCCGGCGCAGTGCCACCATCACGCAGCCCTCGCCACGTCCGTAGCCGTCGGCCGCCGCGTCGAAGGTCTTGCAGTGCCCGTCGAGGGACATCATGCGGGCCTTGGTGAAGGAGATATGCGCGTCCGGCGAGAGGATAAGGTTCACTCCGCCTGCGAGTGCGAGATCACATTCGCCGCGACGCAAGCTCTGCGCAGCGAGGTGCAGCGCCACGAGCGAGGCCGAGCACGCCGTGTCCACAACCATCGCCGGACCCTGCAGACCGAGCGTGTACGAAATGCGCCCCGCGATGATACTGAGTGCCCCGCCTTGCCCCGCGTATTCGTCGATCTGGTCGCGCGCGCCGAAAAGGAGCCGGCTGTAGTCGGAACTACCTGCTCCAATAAAGACGCCTGTAGCGCTGCCGACAAGGCCGTCGGGCGCGATGCCCGCGTTCTCGAGAGTCTCCCAGGTAACCTCAAGGACTATCCGTTGCTGCGGATCCATGCTTTCGGCTTCACGGGGGGCAATGCCGAAGAAGGGCGCGTCGAAGCCCGCAACGTCGTCGAGAAAACCGCCGAAGCGCGTCCACATGGTGCCGGGGCGTTCCGGGTCGGGGTGAAAGAGCGCCTGCGCGTCCCAGCGATCGGACGGGACTTCGCGGATGGCGTCGACACGCTCGGCGAGCACGCGCCAGAGCGACTCTTCGTCAACGACGCCGCCCGGCATGCGCGTTCCGAGGCCGATTACTGCGATGGGCTCACCCGCAGCCGCTTCCTGCTCCGCCACGCGGGCGCGAAGCTCCCGGATCTCGAGCAGGGCGCGCTTGATGGGCGAGAGGTCCTCAAGGGCGTTGGCGTCGGACTTAGTCACGGCCGGGCCTCGTGCTGAAGCTCGCGCAGGAGCTCGGCCTCGGCTTCAGCCTCCGACATGGCGCGCACCTCCGCAGCAGCGCCATCAGGGGTGGCCTCTGTCGGAACCGCCTCGGGGACGAGCTGCGGAATCACAGACATGAGGTATGCCGCGAGCGATTCGAGAGTGGGATGGTCGAAGACGAGGGTCGCGGGAAGCGTGCATTCGACCGCACGGCTGATCGCGTTTTTTAGCTCTACCGTCATAAGAGAATCCATGCCGAGGTCGCGCACCGGCAGGTTCGGTTCGATGCGCCGCTGGGCCGGGACGCCCACCACCTTCCGCACAAGCGCTTCCAGGCGACCAACCAGGGCCGCGTGGCGCTGGTTCGCGGGCGTGGCGAGCAGATCCGCAACCAGGGTCGAGCCGTGTGCCGCCTCAGCTACGGGCGTCTTCAGCACGTCGGCGAAAAATCGGGGCGGGGAGTTGCCGTAGACCGCTCCGAGATAGCGCGCCCAGTCCATCGGTATCACGGCGGACACCGGCACGCCACGCTCGACGAGCCGAAACATCGCCGATATGCCTTCCTCAACCACGATCTCGCCCACGCCCAGAGCGCTCCAGCCGCGCCCGCCCGTCCCGTGCGCTCCTGCCATGCCATCGCCGGCCCAACGTCCCCAAGCGATGCTCGTAACGGCGCGGCCCGCCGAGGAGAGCGAATGCGCCAGCGCATCAAGTGTCGAGTTGGCGGCAGCATAGTTCGCCTGCCCTGGATTGCCCAACCACGATGCGCCCGCTGAGAAGAGCACGAAGAAATCGAGCGCCTTGCGTTCAGTTGCGGTCGCGAGGTTCAGCGCGCCCGCAAGCTTCGGTCTGAGCGCCTTCTCGAAGCGCGGCCAGTCCAGGTGCGCGAGTACGCCGTCATCGAGCACGCCAGCGGCGTGAACGACGCCACGCAACTTCGGTTCCCGAGCTGCAATACCCGCGATGATCTCGCAAACCGACGGGTCGCCTATGTCACACAGAACTTCGCGGATCGAGACACCGCGCGCCGCGAGCACCTGAAGCACATTGCGCGCCTTGGGCGCGGGCGGACGGCGCCCCATGAGAACCAGATGCCGAGCACCGCGCGCCGCAAGCCCTTCGGCGACCGCGAGCCCGAGCGCGCCGAAACCGCCAGTCACGAGGTAGTTCGCGTTCGGATCGATCGACACGGTCCTCGGCCGCGGCGCATAGCGCCTAAGCACGAGTTTTCCAGTGTGCCGGGCGTGCACCATGGCCTCGAAAGCAGCGTGCGGTGCTTCGAGCGGGTGCACCGTGACCGGCAACGGTTCGAGCGCGCCGCTTTCTAGCCGCTGCAGAAGGATCGCGAAGAGTGTGGGCGCCAAGGACGGATCGCGCAGGGCGTCGTCAGCGAGATCGAACGCCTTGTAGTTTATGCCGGGATACAGACGCGTGGCTTCCGCAGAACTGTAGATATCGCGCTTGCCCATCTCGAGAAAGCGCCCGCCGGGCTTCAGGAGAGCGAGGCTCGCCGGAATGAACTCGCCTGCAAGCGCATTCAGCACCACGTCCACGCCCGCGCCCCCGGTCGCATCGAGGATCTCGTCGCGGAACGTGAGGCTGCGCGAATCGAAGACATGCCTTACCCCCGCGGCGCGCACAAGGTCGCGCTTGGACTCGCTCGCGGTAGCGAATACGTCGGCGCCGATGAGTTGCGCGATACGTACCGCTGCCATGCCCACGCCCCCCGCGGCCGAATGGATGAGGACGCGCTCGCCGCGCTTCAACGATGCGAGGCGCTCGAGCGCGTAGCTCGCGGTGAGATAGGCCACAGTGAGCCCGGCACCCTGCTCCTCGGTAATGCTGGCGGGCCGGCGTACGGCGAAGCGCTCGGGCACCACTACGCTGGTCGCGAGGCTTTCGGGGGCGAGTGCGATTACCTCGTCACCCGGCGCGAGCGAGTTCACGTCTGGACCCACGGCCGAGACGACGCCGGCGCACTCGCCACCTAGCGCAGCGACCTTGCCCGGATACATGCCGAGTGCGCAGAGCACATCGCGGAAGTTGAGCCCCGAGGCGCACACCTCGATGCGGACCTCGCCAGGACCCGGGACGCGCGGCTCGAAGGCCTCGAGCGCCACGTCGTCGATGCTGCCGGGCCTGGGCACCGTGAGGCGGAACTCGCCGGCTTCACGAAGTGGCGCCAGTCGCGCGGTCCACGCCTGGCCGGCGCGCACGGCTACGAGCGACTCAGCCGGATCGATCGAATCGACCACGGCCAGGATATCCTGCACGCTCGCGCGCGCATCCAGATCGAGCATCGAGCACGACAACTCGGGATGCTCGGCGCGAACGACACGGCCGAATCCCCAGAGAGCCGCGCCAGCCGGTGAAGCGCCCTCGCCGGGGCGGACGGCCTGCGCCCCGCGCGTCACGAGCCACAGGCGCGCGGAGCGCTGTCCGTAAATGCGCACGCACGCCTGCGCGAGATGCAGCGCAGACTGCAGCATCGATCGGACGCCGGCGCTCGCGGACGCGCCGTCCGTTGTCGCAGGCGCGTCAAGCCCCGCCAGATGGACGACCGCCTCGGGCAGCCCGCCAAGTGTGACGGCTATGGCATCGAGCGCACGTGCGACCTCGGCAGAATCGCGCGAAGCATCGTCGACGGACATCATGGCGACTGCGTCTCCGCGCTCCCGCAGGACGCGCACAAGCGATTCACCGGAACCGGAGCGATCAGGCACCACCAGCCATCGCTTCGTGGACGGTGCGGCCGCTTCGGCCGCAACCTCCCGCCAGACAAGCTCGTAGCCCGCCCGTTCGACGAGCCCCGCCGGCACAAGGCCCAGTGCCGCGGGCGATACGCGCTCGAAGCGAACGTCATCGAGTCTTGCGACAGGGGTACCGTCCTCGTTCCACACCGAAAGCTCGGCCCACAGAGCACGCGGGGCTTCCGGCTTACGCCGCACCGTAACGTGACACCAGACCACGGCTCCAGAATTTCCAAACACAGCGAGGCGCCCCGCGTGTGTGGGAAAGTACAACGGCTCTGCGCTAGCCCCTCTATCACCGGCAGCTACCGAAGCAAGTTGCAGGCAACCATCCAGCAGCACGGGATGCAGGATGAATCCGTTCGCGGTGGAACTCGGCAGGCGCACGCGTCCCATCGCCTCGCCCTCTGCACACCGGATTGAATCGAGGCTTCGGAACGCAGGCCCGAACTGCGCTCCCCGCGCAGCGAGCCCCGCATAGAATGCCTGCGGATCGACTTCATCCGATAGCCTTGACCGGATCGACTCCTCGCGCTCTGTCGCGCGCGCGGCTTCGCCTGGCAAGTGGGCCTCGACGCGTGCTGCGGCGATCACAAGCCACGCGCCACCGTCGCCTGGCGGCGCGCGCAGGATTTCGGCCGACCACGCGCCCCTGCCGGCGGACCGCAGGACCGTCTGCACTGTCACGCTGCCTTCGGCAGACAGGATGAGCGGCGCCCGGAACTCGAGGTCGCGCAGCTCGCACGCCATGTTGGGCGCCAACTCGCGCGACGCAGCGAGCATCATCTCGGCGCTCGCCGTAGCCGGCCACACACTCCGGCCGTTGAATGAGTGCTCGCGCAGAACGGCGTGCGCGGAGTCGCCGGCTGCGGTCTCGAAAATCGCATCGCCCGTGGCCACGGGCACGCGCCATCCCAGAAGCGGATGGCGCCAGGTTCTGGTGGCTGGCCCCGACGGGGCGTCCGCGCCCTTTGGCTCGTCGACCCAGTAGCGCGCGCGCTGGAACGGATAGCGCGGAAGCTCGACACGCGCGCGCACCGCACGGCGCTCCACCCCGCTCCAATCGTCGACCACGCCGCGCACGTAGAGATCACCCAGTGTGCCGAGCCACGTCGTCCAGTCGTCGCGGCCGCGGCGCAATGACGAGAACCACGCGATGTCCGCATCGGGAAGCGAGCGGTGCCCGAGGGCGGCAAGCACCGGATGCGGCCCAATCTCGAGCGCAGTGGCAATGCCCGACTCAACCGCCGTCCGGATGGCATCCGCATAACGTACCGGCGACTGCAATTGCTCGATCCAATACTTCGCGCTTCCCCACTCGGCGTCGGCGACGCGTCCGGTCATCGACGAAATGATCCTCACCTCGGGCGCGGCGCGCGTAACACCGCCCGCCGCACGCTCGAAAGCGGCCAGCATCGGCCTCATGAGCGGCGAATGGAACGCGTGCGAGACCTTCATCGGCTCGGCGCGCACGCCCTCTTTCGCGAATGCCGCAATTGTCGCCTGCACCGCAGCCGTTTCGCCGGAGACCACCGTCTCGTCCGGGCCGTTGATGCCTGCGACAACTACCACGCCAGGAATTCTGGCGATCGTATCCTTCACCGCGGATTCGCAAGTGAACACCGCTGCCATTGCGCCACCATCGGGCAACTCCTGCATGAGCCGCCCGCGCAGGGTGACCAGCTTCGCAGCATCTTCGAGCGACATGACGCCAGCGCAGCACGCTGCCGCGAACTCGCCCACCGAATGACCGAGCACGACCGACGGCGTGATCCCCACGCTCCTCCAAAGCTCGACAAGGGCGTACTGGATCGCAAATAGCGCAGGCTGGGTGTAGCGCGTCTCGTCGAGCGGCGCATTCTCCTCGCCCGGGGCAAACATCACCTCCAGCAGCGAGCCGCCGAGCTCGGTATCGATCGCAGCGGCGCAGCGCTCCAGCGCCTCGCGGAACACCGGACTCGCCTTCGCGAGTTCGCGTCCCATACCCGCGTACTGCGCACCTTGGCCCGTGAAGAGGAAGGCCACGCCGGCATTGGAGGCGACAGCAATGCGGGCGCGTCTCAGCTCGGCGCAATCTTCGCCGCGTGCAGCGCTGCGAAGGGAGACGACAAGCGCGTTCGCGTCTGGCCCGGTCACAGACAACCGATATGGCATGTGAGCGCGACCTGCTGCGCCAGCGGGGCCGATCAATGCGACATCCGCGCCGTCGCGCTCTAGGCGCGCGGCATACAGGTTCGCCAGGGCATCGAGTGCCGCCGGGCTGCGTGCCGAAAGGGTGATGAGGTGAGGAGCCGGCGCGGCCGCGGCCATGTTCGCGGCAGCTTGGGGCTGCGGCGCCTCTTCGAGGATCACGTGGGCATTGGTTCCGCTGAAACCGAACGAGCTCACGCCCGCAATGCGCCTGCCCTTGATCGGCTCCCACGGTTCCAGAGTCGTCGGCACGCGCACCGGGATATCGGCCCAAGGGATGTGCGGCGTGGGCACCCGGAAGTTGACGTTAGGCGGGATCTGGCGATGAGCGAGTGCAAGCACTGTCTTGATGAGGCCGGTCACGCCCGCGGCGGCCTCCAGGTGTCCAACGTTGGACTTGACCGCGCCCACGACGAGCGGACGCGAACGGTCTGCACCGTAGACGGTCGCGATGCCATCCATCTCGATGGGATCGCCGAGCGTGGTACCCGTTCCATGCGCCTCTATGTAACCTACCGCGTCGGGTGACAGGCCACTCGCGGTGAGCGCGTCGCGCATCACGTCGATCTGCGCGAGGCCGTTGGGCACCGCGAAGCCGCTGCTCGGCCCGTCCTGGTTGACCGCCGAGCCGCGGATCAGCGCGATCACGCGATCGCCATCAGCCAATGCAGTCGACAGGCGTTTGATGAGGATCACGCCGCAGCCTTCGGCGCGCACGAATCCGTTGGCCGAGGCGTCGAAGGTCTTGCAGTGGGCGTCCGGCGAGAGCATTCCCCAGCGCGCCAGACAGAGCAGAACCTCGGGCGATAGGATCAAGTTGACCCCACCGGCAATTGCCATGCGCGACTCGCCGTCGCGCACGCTGCGGCACGCACGGTCCACTGCCACCAGCGACGACGAGCACGCCGTGTCCATCGCGATCGCAGGCCCCTGAAGACCGAGGGTGAACGAGACTCGGCCAGCGGTTGCGTTGAGCGTGTTTCCCGAGACGATGTAGGCGTCCAGCTCGGAGTCACGCAGCCGGCGCGTGAGCAGGTGCAGATAGTCGGAGGTCGTGGTGCCCACAAAGACGCCTGTGCGTGTGCCCTTCAGGCTCGAAGGCGGGATACCTGCGCATTCGAGCGCCTCCCAGGTGACTTCGAGGAACAGACGCTGCTGCGGATCCATGAGCTGCGCCTCGCGACCTGCGATGCCGAAGAATTCGGCGTCGAAGCCGTCGACGCGGTCTAGCAACCCGGCCTTGTGGACCACGTTAATGTCAGCCGGCGAATGCCGGGCGGCATCCCAGCGCTCCGAGGGAATGTCGCGGATCGCATCTCCACCGGTTCTAAGCAGCTCCCAGAATGCCTCCGGGTCAGGCGCTCCAGGCAGGCGGCATCCGAGACCTACGATCGCAAGGGGCTCGGTGCGCGCGGCCTCCATCTGCTCGACCCGCTCGCGCATGCGGCGCAGCGCCTCGAGGGCCTGGCGTTGCAGATCGGGCGAATCGTTTCGCGGCGCACTCATCGCAGATCCTCGGGCAGCATGTCGAGTTCGGCTTGCAGGAGCGCATGGATGTCGTCGTCGGCGACGCCATCGAGCACCTTGTTCGCGGAAGCGGCCGGAATGGGCGCGGGCGCCGCCCCCTTCAAGAGGACATCATCCGAGACGAGCAGCGACACGAGGTACTCGGAGAGCGCCACGACGTTCGAATACTTGAATGTCAGCGTAGCCGGCAGCGGCTTGTCCAGTAGCGTGGCTAGGCGTCGTCGAAGCTGCACCGCCAGCAGCGAGTCGAGGCCCATGTCGAAGAAGCCTTTGGCGCCATCAATTCTATCGGCATCCGCGATGCGCAGCACACGGGCCAGTTCGGCGCGGACCAGCCCCGCCATGCGGCTCACGCGCTCGCGCGGCGGCAGCGCCGCGAGTTCCGCGCACACTTTCATCGCGGGCTCCTCTGCCGTCACTTGCTCGTGCGCAGCCTCGGCGGCGCTGGGCGGCTCATCGCGCAAAAGCTCGTTGAGGAAGGGGCGAGCCCCGTGCGCCTGATACGCCTGGCAGACCTGTGCCACGTCGAGGCTCGCAACCATGCATTGCGGCACACGCTCGCGCACGAGTCCCGCCAGAATGCCGAAGGCCGTTGCATCGTCCATCGTCTGGATGCCGAGATCGCCAACGCCCCGGTCCTCACCCAAGAGGCGTATGCGGCTCCATGCACCCCAGTCGACGCACGTCGCGGGCAGGCCGCGCACCGCCCGTTCCCAGGCGATCGCGCCCTGGAACTGGTTCGCTGTCGCGTAGGCGGCGAGGCCCTTAGCACCCAGAACTGCGGTTCCTGAAGAGAACATCACAAAGAGGTCGATGGGCTCGTCGCGGGTAAGCTCGTGCAGCACCCATGTTCCCTGAACTTTCGCGCGCACCGCCTCGCTGAGATCCGCGGGGGTGAGCGACTCCAGCGACTGGAACCGGATCGAGGCCGCGGCGTGGACCACGCCGCGAACGGGCCGTCCCGAATCGCGGATCTGCCCGAAAAGGCGGCGCATCGCATCGACGTCGGCCACGTCGCCCCGCTCCATGCGAACGTCCACACCGCGCGCACGCAGCCCCCGGATCGTCTCCATCGCATCGCTCCCCACGTGTCCGGCAGGAAGCAAGTCCCACTGCGCGGGATCGGGCAGCCCGGAACGACCGAGCAATACGACGCACTTCGCGCCCACGTCGGCAAGCCAGCGCGCCACCTTTGGACCAAGACCACCATATCCGCCCGTCACCAAGTATGCGCCCTGCGGATTCAGCGCAAGCGATCCTTGACGCGGTGTCGCACGCGCGACGAGACGGGGAACACGGCGGCCCGAGGCCCGCAGCGCCACTTGGTCTTCAGCGCCTGCGACGCAAAGCTCCTCCAGCAACGCGGCGGCACACTCGTCGTGCGAAAAGCGCGCATCGAGATCGATGAGTCCGCCCCACACGTCTGGCACCTCGAGCGCCATGGAACGTCCGAATCCCCATAACAACGACTGCACCGGAGAGAGGTCCCGGTCGCCTGCATCCACGCGCTGCGCGCCGCGGGTTACGAGCCACAGTTTCGCATCGGCGCCTTCCTCGACCAGCGCCCGCGCGAGGTGCAGCGCCGAACCGGTCGCAGTCGCAACATTGGCATCGAGTGAGTCGAGGCGCATTTCCCGGGCAAAAGGTGCGTCGAGCGCCCCGCAATGGACGATTCCGAGGCGCCGACCTTTTGCAAGGCGTGCGACATGGGAGCGCCATTGCACCGACATGCGCTCCTCGGCAGTGGCGGCATCGACGACTTCACACTCGCCTCCCTCGCCCCGGATCGATTCTGCAAGGCTCGCCGCAACCATTGCGCGATCGGCCGATAGCAACCACGCCGTACCTTTCAGTCGCTGCACCCGAGGTATAACGTCCGCCGGAGGGCACGCACGCGCGACGACGACTGACTGCGGGAGCAGGCTCATACTGGAAAGCTCCTCGCCAACCGCGCGCGACCCCTCGAATCCCGCCCGCGCGAGCGCCTCCGACCACTGCGCGGTCGAGAGTAGCGCCTGCTCGGGCCGCACGTCGATATCGGAGAAGCGCCACCAGCCCTCCGTGAGCCCGAAGGTGAGGTCGAGCCAGCGGCGCCGTGCCGTGGTCTCGAGCAGCACGAGCACGCCTCCAGGCGCGAGCAACGAGCGCGCGTGCAAGAGCGTCCGTCCGAGGTCGGTTGTCGCATGCAGGACGTTGGCGGCGATCACGACGTCGAACGTTCCTTCCGGGAATCCCTGCGCGGCAGGCGCCTGCTCGATGTCGAGTTTGCGGAAGGTGAATTCGAGGCCCGTGCCCTGGAATCGCTGCTCGGCCTCATGCAGGAACAGGGGCGAGACGTCGGTGTAGAAATACGCGCTTCCCGCCGGGAGCACGGGCCATACGGCTCCGGTAGTTCCGCCGGTGCCGGCGCCGATCTCGAGCACACGCAGCGGTTGGCCACCAAACGCGCGCGCGACGGAAGCGACGGTCTCGCCTGCAATGCGGTTGTACACGCGCGCGGTGGAGCCATCGGCGTAGAGCGTCGCCGCCGATAGCACGCGATCTTCAGGAAAAAGAAGCGTAAGCGCATCGGCCCGGCCGCACAGCACGTGCGCGAGCGAAGCGCCGCATCGATCGAGGAGCGCCGCCTCCACGCGCGTCGGCGCCTCGGTGCTTGCCACGGCCTGCCGCGCACCCTTTTCAGTCAGGACCCATGCATCGGACTCCTCGTGCAGCAACCCTTCGGAGGCGAGCATTCGCAGCATCCGCCGCGCCAGGCGCCGGTGCTGCGGCAGCACTGACGGTGCGACATCCGCGGCGATCCGATCACCGGGGCGCGAGGCTACGCCAAGGTCGCGCAACGCCTGCAGCGCATGCGCGAGCGCACGGGCCTCGACGCTGGCAAGCAGACCACGTTCCTCGCGCAGCACGGAAACTTCAGCCATCCCGCAAGTGACGGCCGCGGCACTCTCCGCGCAGCGTGCGAGGTCGACGCCGCCACGTGGGCGCCGCGCTGCGGTATTCGGCGCCGCGCGCCATTGCATCTCGTAGCACGCGTTCTGGTCCGTCGCCTCGATATTGCGGGGCTTCCTTCCCGTGACGTGGAACGCGAGCGCAGCCGGATCAGGGGCGTCGAGCCAATGACGTTGGCGTTGCCACGGATACGCCGGCAGCGACACGACGCGACGCCGCGGATCGAATCGCACGCTCCAATCGATCGCAACCCCGTCTTCGTACAGCGCCTGCAGGCCGGCCAGCAGGGACGCGCGCGCCGGCTGGGACCGGCGCAGCGACGCGGCAACCGAGACCTCGATTTCTCGCTCACCGGCACTCGCCAGGATGCCGGGACCGAGCGACGGATGCGGCCCGATCTCGAGGAACGACCTGAAGCCCGCGTCGAGGAGACACGCGACGCCGGGCGCGAAACGCACAGCATTCCGAACATTGCGCCCCCAGTACGCCGCGTCGAAGTCGGAAGACGTGCGCCAGGTACCCGATACGGTCGAGATGAGCGGAAGCTCGGCAGCCTTCGGACGAAGCGCCGCGAGCGCAGCGACGACGGGTCCGATAAAGGGCTCCATCTGCGCGCTATGAAAGGCGTAGTCGACGGGGAGAACGCGCGCCACGGCACCGCGAGCCTGCAACCGCACCAGCAATTTCTCCATCGCGCCGGACGCTCCGGATACGACGACCGAGGCCGGGCCGTTCAGCGCCGCGACCGAAATCTCGGGTCCGAGACCCGCGAGTTCCGAGGCGATATCGTGTTCCGCGATTTCGATCTGAGCCATGCTTCCGTGGCCCCGGGCACCCCGCATCGCGCGCGAGCGGTGGAACACCACGTTCGTGGCTTCCACCAGCGTCAGGACTCCGGCCACGTGCGCAGCTGCGATCTCGCCTACGCTGTGCCCGATGATGGCACCCGGGCGCACGCCCCAGGATTTCCACAGCGCAGCAAGGCCGACCTGCAACGCGAAGATGGCCGGTTGCGCGACCTCGGTCACCGAGAGCTGCGATTCCCGCGACGGATCGTTCAGAATCTCGAGCAGATCCCAGCCCGAGAGCATGTTGAACTCGCCGCACACCGCATCTACGGCGGCGCGAAAGACGGGTTCCGCCTCGTAAAGCTCGCGACCCATGCCACCCCAGTGCGTACCTTGTCCGGTGAAGACGAACACGGGCTGGCGCACGGCGTCTGAGGATACCGGCTGGGCCTCGGCCCGTTCGACGATCCGAGCCTCGATCTGGCCGGCAAGCTCGGCCGCATTCGCGCCGATCGCCGCGATACGATGGTTGTGGTGGGAACGTCGCGTCGTTGCAGTGTGGACAAAATCCTCAAGTGCACCGACCGGCAACTCGCGCAACCGTGCGCTGTACGCATGCGCAAGCGCCTTTAGCGCATCGGGGCTGCGCGCCGAGAGCATCAGCACGTGCTCGCGCCCGGAACCCGCGCTAACACCGTCGGCGGCTTCGGGTTGGTGCTCCTCGAGAACCACGTGCGCATTGGTGCCGCCGAAGCCGAACGAACTCACAGACGCCACGCGCGGCGCGCCCGGGCTAAGCCAGGGTGTCAGCGCTGTCGGGATCACGAACGGCGTGCCGTCGAGCCGCAGGTGCGGGTTCGGCCGGACAAAATGCAGGTTCCCAGGAACCGCGCCGTGGCGCAGGCACGCGACCGCCTTCACCACTCCCGCGATCCCCGCCGCGCCCTCGAGATGGCCGATGTTCGTCTTCACCGCTCCCAGATAGCAGCGGTGAAGGGAATCGCGCGGCGGACCGATCACGTTGGCGAGCGCCTCGACTTCGACAGGGTCGCCCAGCGGGGTGCCGGTACCATGCGTCTCCACAAGACCGACGCGCTCGGGACTGATCGCGGCCATAGCGAGCGCGCGGCGAATCACCGCCTCCTGCGCGGGACCGTTGGGCGCGGTCAATCCGTTGCTCGCGCCGTCCTGGTTCACCGCGGAGCCTGCGATGACGGCGAGCACCGTGTCGCCGTCGCGCCGCGCGTCGGACAGTCGCTTCAGCGCGATGAGCGCGCAGCCCTCGCCGCGCGCGATCCCGTCCGCAGCGGCGTCGAAAGTGCGGCAGCGTCCCTGCGGCGAGAGGATCTGCAGCTTGCTGAACGCGAAGCTCGCACTCGGCGTGAGCATCAGGTTCACCCCGCCGGCGAGCGCGAGGTCGCATTCTCCGCTGCGAAGGCTCTGGCACGCAAGGTGCACCGCGACCAGGGAGGACGAGCACGCGGTGTCCACCGTCAACGACGGGCCGCGCAGGTCGAGGGCGAAGGAGATGCGGTTGGCAAGGATGCTGTGCGCCGAGCCGGTCGCCGAATGGCTGTCCACGCCGCCGTGCTGCGCGAGCTGCAGCAGCCAGTAGTCGCTGCTCTGGCTGTGCGCGCCGATGAAGACGCCGGTGGCCGAGCCCGCGAGCCTGTCGACGGGCTGGCCGGCGGCCTCGAGCGCCTCCCACGCGAGCTCGAGCAGCAGCCGCTGCTGCGGGTCCATGAGCGCGGCCTCGTGCGGCGAGATCCCGAAGAACGCTGCGTCGAAGCGGTCCACGGCGTCGAGAAAGCCGCCGCTGCGCGAGACGATGCGGTTGGGCGCATCGGGATCAGCGCTGAAGAGGGCGTCGCCGTCCCAGCGCTCGGCCGGCACGGCCGTCACCGCGTCGCGTCCCTCGACGAGGAGCTCCCAGAACGCCTCGGGCGAATTCGCGCCGCCCGGCAGGCGGCAGGCCATCGACACGATCGCGATGCGCTCGGCGGCGGGCGCAGCCGCCGGCGCCTTCTCGGCAAGGCGGCGCGCGAGCAGCGCGCGCTTCTCGGGCGAAAGGCCGGCGAGGCGGTCGGCGGGCGCGCTCACGATGGCGTTGCCCCCTTGAGCAGCTCGCGCGCCTCTTCGTCGCTCATCCGCTCGATGTCGTCGATGAGTGCGTCGAACTCGGAATCGGCGGCGGCGATGGAAGCGGCCGGCGCGGGAGCGGCGGGCGCGTCGAGCGCGACCTGCAGGCGCTCTGCCAGGTGCTCGGAGAGCGCGAGGACGGTCGGATAGTTCCAGGCGAGGGTTGGCGAGAGCGGCACGCCGCCGCGCTTCTCGAGGCGGTTGCGCAATTCGAGCGCCATCAGCGAATCCAGCCCGAGGGACTTGAGCGCGCGGTCGGAGGGCACACGCTGCGGGACCATGCGAAGCACCGCGCCCACCTCGGCCTTGATCGCGCTCTCCATCAGCGCGCGCCGCGGCGGTCCGGGCGGCAACGCCGCGAGCGCGTCGCGAAGCGCGGGTTCGGCCTCGCGTGTCGCGTCGGCGGCCTCGGTGCGCTCGACGAGGTCCAGCACGTCCTCGCGCCCGAGGGCGGCATTCCAGCGGCGCGCGTCGAACTCTGCGCACACGGCGTGCGCGGCGCCGGCGGCGATCAGGCGATCGATCGCTTCGATTGCAGTCGCGGCCTCGATACCCGCGAAGCCGAGGCGGCGCAGAGAGTCTCCGCGAACGGTGGATGCCGCTGCCAGGCCCACCGCGGCGACGGGTCCGAACGCCACCGCCAGCCCGGGCTTGCCGCGCGCTTGCCGGTGCTGCGCGAGCGCGTCGAGGAAGGCGTTCGCCGCGGCGTAGTTGCCCTGGCCCGGCGTGCCGAAGAGCGAGGCGACCGACGAGAACATCACGAACGCGTCGAGCGCGTCGCCTTCGGTCAGGCGATCGAGGTTCCACGCGCCCATCACCTTGCCGTCGCGCGGCGCGCGCAGGCGCTCGGGCGTCATCTCGCCCACCGTCGCGTCCGCGAGCGTGCCCGCGGCGTGGAAGACGCCGCGAAGCGGCCCGCCCTCGCGGCGCGCCCGCTCCAGCGCGGCGGCGAGCGCCTCTCGATCGGCCACGTCGCATGCGGCGGTAAGCACCCGTGTGCCGGAGGCCTCGATTTCGCGAAGCTCGCGTTGGGCCGCCGGCGTGGGCGCGCCGCGGCCGAGCAGCATCACCGCGCCCGCGCCGCGGCGCGCGAGCCACCGCGCCACTTCGAGCCCGAGCGCACCGAGGCCGCCGCTCACGACATAACAGCCGTCGCCGCGGACCCTGGATCGCAGGTACGGGGCCGCGCGCACCCGCGCGGGCGCGGGCTCCAGCGACACCACGTGCTTGCCCACGTGAATGCCGGGCATCAGATCCTTGAAGGCCGCGACGAGATCGTCGGCGGCGAACGTCTTCACGGGAAGCGGACGATACTTCCCCGCTTCGAGGTCGGCCATCAGCTCGCGCAGCATCCCCCCAAGGAGCGCAGGACGATCGCGCATCATCCGGTCGAGGTCGACCGCGAAGTACGCGAGGCCAGCGCGGAAAGGCCCAAGCTCCACGCGCGTGCCGCCGTAGATGTCGCGCTTGCCGAGCTCGACGAAACGGCCGTACGGCGCGAGGCATTCGAGGCCCGCCGCGATCGCGTCGCCGGCGAGCGAGTTGAGCACGACGTCCACGCCCCGCCCGTCCGTCGCGGCGCGCACCGCGCTCGCGAAATCGCCGCGCGAATCGAACACGTGGGCGACGCCCATCGAGCGCAGCAACGCGCGCTTCTCCTCGGTGCCCGCGGTCGCCAGCACCTCGGCGCCCGCACGACGCGCCACCTGCAACGCCGCGAGCCCCACGCCACCTGCAGCGGAGTGGACGAGTACGCGTTCCCCGCGCTCGATTCGCGCGAGGTGCACGAGAGCGTAGATCGCGGTCAGGAATGCGATGGGAGTACCCGCCGCTGCATCAGAGGCAAGGCTGCGCGGCTTGGGCGCGACGAGATCGCCGTGCACCAGAGCGTGCTTCTGCAGGCAGCGATGGCCAATCGCAACGACCTCGTCGCCGGGACGCACGTTCGTTACCGATGCGCCGACGCGCACAATCCGACCGGTGCATTCGATACCGAGGGGGCCGCGTCCGTTCTCGTAGCCCGGATACACGCCGAGTGCTGACATGAGGTTCATGAAATTGAGACCGGCGTGTGCAACTTCGATCTCGACCTCGTGCGGCGAAGGCTCGAGGCGCAGCGCCGCCTGCCAATGCAGTGTGTCCGGCTCTCCGGGCGAGGAAATCTCCGCCCGTAGGCTCGGCGGGTCTGCGTCGTAGGCAGTGTCCTCATCCTCCTGCAAAGGCGACAATCGCAGGCGCAGCCATCGGCCGCCGCGCAACGCGAGCTGGCGCTGCGGGGGCTTCGCGCGAACGAGACCGGCGAGCGCCGGGGATCCGTCGGCTTCGAGGTCGACGAGCGTCACGTCCAGGCCCGGCTGCTCGTGGGCCCACACCCGGCCGAGCCCCCACAGTGCAGAGGCACCGAGTGCGGGCACGCTGTCTGCCTCGCCGGCTGAGACCGCGCCGCACGTGACGAGCCAGACACGCGCGGGCGTACCGCTCGCAACTTGCCCGAGTCCGTGTGCGAGAGCGAGCGTATCGTCCCCGGCCTGACGCCAAGCCGCCTCGATCCAGTCGAGACTGTCGCCCACCCCGGCACACTCGAGCGCCCCCATGTGCACGATCTGCGCGCGCGCGCTCTCGCCTGCAAGCGCGGCGAGCGCGCGTGGCACCGCATCGCCCGAAGTCACATGCACGCTGCGCGCGCCCCCCGCCGCGAGCGCCTGCATGAGCGTCTGTGCCGTATCGGCGGACGGGCAAACCACGACCACCGTGCCTATCGCAGCTGTCGCCGGACCGGGATCTGCGTCGATCCATTTGGCGCAATGCAACAACCCATCGAGGTTCGCCGCGCCCGACTGGCGCAGGCGCTCGAAGACGACGCCGCGCATCGCTGCGAGCAACTCGCCGTGCGCGTCGTGGATATCCGCGTCGCCGGAGGCGCGCGCGAAGGTAACGCTGAGTGCTGCATCCACGGGAAGCGGACGCAGCAACTCCAGTCGGCCGATGCGGGTGGGAATCGGCGTCGCAGAATCGCTTGGCTCGCTCTGTAGAATCGCCCCCGCAATTGCCTGAAGCGCGGCGTCGAGAACCGGCGGAAACGCCACATAGCGCCGGGCGCGCGGATCGAGCGTTGCAGTATCGAGCTGCACGATAGCCACGCCCTCCGCGTCTCCGAGTTTCATCTCCCGAAGGCCGCGGAAAGCAGGGCCGTAACCGAGCCCTGCCTCGTCGAGCATTGCATAAAGGTCGTCATGCGACAAGGTTGCAGCGTTCCCGCTCATCGGCGCGATTGGCGCCACGTCATCGGCGGCGACTACAACCCCTGTGGCGCGTCGCTCCCAGCGCTCGTCCTCGTCGCCACCTCGCCCATAGACGTCGAAGCGCGCGTGATCTTCGCCGCTCCATTGCAGGCGGACCTGAAGGCGCGGCGACGTGCCGGGCGGAACCGCCCAAGCGTCAAGGAACTCGACGTGCGCAAGCGCCCAGCGTTGCGTGCTCCGCGACTCGGCTGCGGCGGCAAGCGCAGCCTCACAATACCCGACCCCAGGGAAGAGCACCGAACCACGCACTCGGTGATCGGCGATCCACCCAAAGCGCGTCGGCGCGAGCATGGTCTCCCAGCAAGCCCCGCCTTCCGCAGCCGGATCGAAGCGGCGCTCGAGCAGCGGATGCTGCGAGGAACGCGCCGCGTCGACGACGCCCGCCGCCGCGGTCTGCGAGGCGGCCTCCGTCCAAAGGCGCTCGCGCTGCCACGGATACAGCGGCAACGACAGCCTCGGCTGGCAATCAGGCATGAGCCGGTTCCAATCGACGGGCAGGCCGGCGCACCATGCCGCACCCACGGCTGCGAGGAACGTGGCGAGCTCGGGCTCCTCGCGGCGCCCGCACGCGATCGCGGTCACGGATTCGCCGCAGGCCTGCGCGGTTTGCTCGATCGATTGCACCAGCACGGGATGAGGACCCAGTTCGACGAAAGTCGTAATCCCGTCCTCAATCAGGGCCGACACGGCTTTCGAGAACATCACCGGCTGTCGCAGGTTGCGCGCCCAGTATCCGGCGTCGAACTCGCGGCCCTCGGCCTTGCGTGCGAAGACGGTCGAGACGATAGCCATGCGCTCGGAGCGTGGCTGCAGGTTCGCGAGGTCTACCTCCAGCTCGCGTGCGAGCGGCTCCATCTGCGGGCTGTGCGATGCGACGTCTACCCGCACGAGTCGGCAGAAGATTCCGTCGCGCTCGAGCTCCGCGATCACCGCGGCAACGGCATCCGGAGCGCCCGAAATCACACTAGACCGCGGGCTGTTGCTGACTGCGACCGAGACCTCGGTTTCGCGCCCGCACAGGCGGACACGCGCGTCGTCCATCGAGAGATCGACCAACGCCATTGCGCCCATCCCGCTCGTGCGGCGCATTAGCGCGCTGCGGCGGCAGATGATCCGCATTGCCTGTCCCAAGTCGAGAACTCCGGCGATGTACGCAGCGCCCACTTCGCCCATGCTGTGTCCCACAACCGCAGCCGGCTCGATGCCGAGCGAACGCCACAGATTCGCATAGGCGATAGCGATGGCGACCAGCACGGGCTGGATCACGTCAATCTCTTCGAGGCGGAACGTCCCGTCCCCTGGATTGGCCGTCAGTTGCTCGACGAGCGACCAGTCGGCATAAGGACGCATCGCCCGGTCGCATTCCTCCAGCGCCTCGCGAAAAACTGGCTGCTCGCGAGAAAGCTCTCGCGCCATGCCGAGCCACTGCGCGCCCTGCCCCGGAACCACAAAGCACACGCGCCTCGGCGCCCCGTCCGCCGCAACTTCAGCCGGTGCGGCCGCGCAGCCCTCGGCGTAGTCGCGTAGAGAATCAATGAGCGATTCGCGGTTGCGCGAGACGAAAAAGGCGCGGTGCGACAAGGCCGTTCGCCGAATGGAGGCATTCCAACACAGCGCCTCGATCGGCACCTCAGGATGCGCCTCGGTCCACTCAGCATAGCGTCGCGCGAGCGCCCGCAGCGACTCCGGGGAGCGCGCCGAAAGCACCAGCAGATTCGCCACCGCCGGGTGGACGGCTGACGGCACGCGCATAAGCGCGGGCGCTTCCTCAAGCACGACGTGCGCATTCGTGCCCCCGATCCCGTAGGCACTCACGCTCGCAACGCGCGTAGGAGACCCTTCGGCTTTCGGCCAGTCTATGATCTGTGTCGCGATCTTCAGCGGCAGGTCCGACCAAGGGATGGTCGGATTCGGCTGGTTGAAGTGCAAGCTTGGCGGGATGGCACCGTTGCGCAGGACGAGCGCGGCCTTGATGAGACCAGCGACACCCGCAGTGGCCTCGGTGTGTCCGATGTTGGTCTTGATCGAACCGACCCAAGCGTGCCGCCCGGGCTCGCGGCCCTCGCCCAACACCTGGGAGAGCGCGCCAAGCTCGACCGGGTCGCCCGCGCGAGTTCCCGTACCGTGGGCCTCCACGTAGCCGACCGCCGCTGGAGCGACGTCGGCATCGTCGTAGGCCTGTCGCAGCAGTTCAATCTGTCCGATGCGGCTAGGCCGCCCCATAGAACCGCTGCTGCGGCCGTCGTTGTTCACGGCGCTGCCCCGGATTACGGCGTAGACATGATCGCCGTCGCGTTGCGCCTTCTCGAGCGACTTAAGCACCACGACGCCCACGCCCTCGCTACGTACGTAGCCGTTTCCGCTTGCATCGCCGAACTTGCAGCGCCCGTCAGGCGCCATCATCCGGCTCTGCGAATAGGCAATGTGGATGTGCGGCTGAAGAATTAGGTTGGCGCCGCCCGCCAGCGCGAGCTCGCACTCGCCCGCTCGCAGTGACTGCACAGCGAGGTGCACGCACGCGAGACCGCTTGAGCAGGCCGCGTCGATCGAGAGGCACGGCCCGCGCAATCCAAGTACGTATGAAAGTCGTGCGGCGGCACCATAGCGGCCGCTGCCCATCGTCATCGGAAAAGTGATGCGATCGGGATCTGTAAAGACGCGATTCTCGAAATCACTAGTCCACTGCCCCATGTACACTGCGGCGTTCGTGCCCTCAAGCGCCGCGATGTCCTCGCCGGCATCGTCCAGCGCCTCCCAGGCGGTCTCGAGCAGCAAACGTTGGTGCGGGTCCATGCACTCCGCCTCGACCGGCGCGATGCCGAAAAAGCCTGCGTCGAGTTCGTCGATGTGCGAGAGGAATCCGCCCCAACGCGTCATCATGCGGCCAGGCGTCGCGGGACGCTCGTCGAAGAAGCGGTTAAGGTCGATGCGGTCCGCGGGAATCTCTGAGATGGCGTCGCGGCCCTCGAGGAGCATTCGCCAAAAGCCCTCGGGGTCTTCGACCCCGCCCGGAAACCGGCACCCGATGCCGACAATCGCGACTGACCGGCGGTCCCGCAGCGCGTCGCTCACGATGGGATACCTTCGTACGCAAGGCGGCCGACGATCTCCCCGGCAATCAGTGAAAGTTCGCTCAGCACCTCAGACGGTCTTTCCTGGAGATAGAAGTGGCCGCCGGCGAACGATCGGACGCGAAACGCCGCTGCCGTCTCGGTGCGCCAAGCCTCCAGATGCGCCCGCGGTACCAAGCGATCCTGCTCGCCACCGAAAACCGTGATTGGCATGGGCAACGGAGCCCTCGAACATGGCTGGAAAAGCTCAAGCGCTTCGATGTCGGCGCGCAGGCTTGGCAACAACAACGCCATCAAGTCTGGCTCGGCCCGAACCTCCTCCGGAATGCCACCGTACCGGCGCTCTATTTCAGAAATGAATGCCTGATCGTCGAGCAGGTGTATTGGCGGTTGCATATCTGGCACGTGAGGAGGGCGCCGCGCCGATACGATAAGTTGCTCCGGCACCGATTCGCCACGTGCAGCCAGAACCCGCGCGAGTTCGCACGCAACAACCGCACCCATGCTGTGGCCAAAGAACACGAACGGCCGCACGCAGTGCGCAGCCAGACGTTCTGCCAGCAAGCCTACCAGCACCTCAATGTTTCGCACCGGTGCTTCACCGAATCTGCCTTCCCTGCCGGGCAATTGAACCGCGCAAACCTCGACCGAAGGAGGGAGACCCGCATGCCAGAGCCGATATGCAGACGCCCCTCCTCCCGCATGCGGGAAGCAGAACAATTTGAGTCGAGCGTCCGGTCGTTTACAGAACGTCCTGACCCACGATGACTGCATGAAGGCTCCTCCCACCAATTGGGATTGTACAATCTATGCGAACTGATCCATGCCAGCGACGTAACTGCTGCTCGATGAATTCGCAATTACAGGCAGGTCCGACCCTGACCGGAGTGTCCATCTACGCGGCGAACCTCCGCATCCGTCGCCTGGTTCCTACGGTCGGCACCGATCGAACCTGCTGCAACAACGTGCAGGGAATCGCCGTAGCCTAGCGCACTATCGGCCCCGGTCTGCGTACCAAAATTCACGCGCGCGCTGCATTCACGGCAGTGACTCTTGACTTGCACGGTTCGACAGCAATGACAGCAACACATCGCGACAAGAATCCCAATAGATCGTGCTGCGCGCGCAGCGGCGTTCATGTGTTTCCGCATCGCTCGACCAACGGTCTGTACCACTGAACGACAGGCCGCGCCGAGCGGACGGATACAGCTCCGCAAAACCCCTCGAGCGGCACGAATCCCTGAACGTGCAAGCCTGCCAAGCGGCCCGACGGATCATGAACTTGAGCGAACCCGGTGTCACCGCTGGCATCGAACGGAATCTCGAATCTGTCCAGGCCGTAGCCAATGCCGATACCATCGGCCTTGACGACAGCTTCCTTGCGAGTCCAACAAGAATAGAACGCGCTGAGCCGTTCCGACGATCTCTGCGTCTTCAGCCACTGGAATTCAACGTCGGTGAAATTCGACCGCGCTACATCCAGGTAGTCGTCGAAAGCTCTTATCCGCTCGATATCGACACCTATTGAATCGCCAAATGCCACGCCCATGATGGCCCAACCTCCGGAATGGGAGAAGTTGAACTGCAATTGATCGCCGTCCAAGGGAAAGCCGACGGATGGCTTACCCGTCGGTCCGTTGTCGAAGCAGATTTGGGCGGGATGCATATCGAAGTACGCACCGATCAAATAGCGCAATAATCCGCGACCAATCTCGAAGTCACGCTTCAACGCCTCATTAGTGTAGCGACTGGCGCGCTCTCGCTCGTCCCGGCTCAACAGCCCGGACACGACGCTGTACTCAGCCACGGACAGATTCAAAGGGAACAACCAAAGCTGTATGCCTGCGTTGCCAGAATTCGCGATCGAACGGCCCAACTGATCATCAATCGCCTGGAGCGATGTGCTCGGCGTGCCATCTGCTTCCTGGTGTTTCATCGCTAAGGGCAAGCTTCCCGTAAGCACGAAGGGCCCTTGGGTGTACTCACAATTCGAATTGCGTCTCATGCGCAAAGGATATAGGCGTAAGCAAGATTGAGCATGGGCAAGGAGTGGAGCGAGGGCTATTCGTATCGGGCGGCGATACGCCGAAATTGCATAAACCGATTGATCAAGCGCTCGACAAGGTTGTGATCCCTTTAGAGGTGACGATCATAGACACCTTAAGCCAGGCGGTTGCTGCGAAGCGGGATGGCAACTTGGGCGCCCTATGCTTCGATTGCGGCCATCAATGCATCGGCGTCGTAGCCTTTGTCGGCAATTACGTAATGCGGCCCCGATCCTTCGATGTGCGTGGATGCGTCGCTGATGTCGGAAACTTGGTCGCCGGTCCGGTGTTAGCACAACGGGTTGCGAAAGGCTCCGACCACGGCATAGATCTTGGTATTCAATCCGCCCCGGCTGCGCCCGAGCGCCTGACAGCCTTCTGCTTTTTGGGCGCCCGCGGCGTGTTGGCGCACTCGCACGAGTGTCGAATCGAAGTACAACTGCTCCAACAACTCGGCATCGCTCCTGAGGGCTTTGGCCGTGTGCATCCAATTGCTTCCCTTCCTGCTCCAACGGGAAAAGCGCATTTAAACAGTGTGCCACGGGCCGGAATTCGTGGGCAGATCGCGCCACGATTAGTCGGTACGCGCAATCCCCCGCCCGGCCTCCACGAACAGTCGGCTGTTGTACCCCGTCGTGCCGCGTTAGTTCACCTTCTGTGGACACAATGGCTCGATACGTGCCCACTGATCGTCCTGCAACATGCTTCGATCCAGCCTCGCCGAGTCCATAAAGAGAGAATGTGCATAATTTTGTCATTTGTGAACAGACTCTAGCGTCTTGCCATGTTCGGCATTTCAGCTCGTCAGCCAACACAGGCCGCATCCATTGGCCACTCGCATAGTTCGGCGGCCTGACTCTATAACGCAATTTTCTCCAATCCACATCTCCTTAATCAGCGCGATTTCTCTCGATGCTTCGACACTTATCGCCAGTCCGTCACGAACCAACGCCGCTCCACGAATCGTCTGCCTACTGTGCAGGTGGCCGCAATGCTCAACGGAGGCGCGTTCAACGCGGGTAGCGTACCAATGAGAATCGCCCGCTGACATCGCGCTCGAATGGATGCATCTCGCTCCTGTAGATGCTCATGATTCGCTGCACGTATTCCCGCGTTTCGGGAAAAGGTGGTATGCCCCGATATCTATCGACGGCCCCTTCGCCAGCGTTGTATCCGGCTACGACGAGGGGCACCTGCCCCCGGAAGTACGACAAGAGCCATCGCAGATAGGCAAGGCCGCCGCGGACGTTCTGCTCGGGATCGAAGGGCTTGCGGACATTGAAACGTCGCGCAGTCTCGGGGATGAGCTGCATCAGGCCCTGCGCGTTCTTCACGGACCGGGCATTGGGATCGAAGTTCGATTCTGCCCGAATCACGGCGAGCGCGAGCCGAGGCTGAACGTTGTACTGCGGGGCCAGACGGCCAACCAGATCGGCGATATATTTCGGCGCGGGCGGCATGTCGTCGACCTGTGGCAGCGCCTCGTCCTCGATTGCCTGCGCCTCGATCCTGGGCGGCCGCATGCAGTCCGGCGGATCTGAGGCGCTTGGTCCGAAGAGATGCTGAATCCGTTGCGCATGCTCGTGGCCCTGACCTGCTGCGAGCCCAAAGAAGTACGAGGCGATCGCGTCGTTCCGGGGAATACCGCGTGAATTCGCGTACATCCAGCCGATGCTGAACTGGGCTTCCGCATCGCCTTGGCGCGCTGCCTCGCAATAGAGAGCCAGTGCCTGCGTCTCGTCCTTCTGAACGCCTTCACCGTGCTCCAGTGCGGTGGCAAGGGCAACCAGCCCGGCCGCCTCGGCGTCGCGCTCCGACTCTTCGGCGCGAGCGGGATATGACATTGCCGCGAGCACCAAGGCGATCGCCGCGAAAGTCGCGCATCGCTGCAACCAACCGCGCTTGAACATTCTCATTGCAGACATTTCAGATGACCCGAGCCAGCCGAGGACTACTATCCACTCCTTAACATATTGTCGGATTCCGACTGGATCGAAAAGCCAACGAACGGACTAATCCACTCGTCGCGCGGTCCCCACCACGAGAATTGTGCGGGGCGCTGCCGCTTAGGGCCTGGAGAGATGCGCGCGGCAGGGAGGACTCGAACCCACCGACCCCCGGCTTAGAAGGCCGGTGCTCTATCCGACTGAGCTACTGCCGCAATGAGAAAGGGAAAACGAATGGTCGGGGTGAGAGGATTCGAACCTCCGACATCTTGCTCCCAAAGCAAGCGCGCTACCGGACTGCGCTACACCCCGAAGAGGCCCGGATGTTACCCGCAGCAAGGTGGTAGGTCAAATGGGTCTGGGCGGGATTTTGGGCTAGGTAAAGAAAGAAAAAGGGCACCTTTCAGGCGCCCTATCATATTGATTAAATTTATATTCCCTATTGCGGTTGCTTCGTTTCGCCTGAGCTTTGCTGCTGTTGCGTCTGCTGGGCACTTTCGTTCGAGACCGCTTTCATCGAGAGACGGATCCGTCCTTTTTCGTCAGTCTCAAGCACCTTCACCTTCACGACCTGCCCCTCTTTCAAGTGATCGGCGACTTTCTCGATTCGTTCGTTTGCAATTTGTGAGATATGGAGAAGGCCGTCCTTGCCGGGCAACACGCTCACGATGGCACCAAAGTCGAGCAGGCGAAGCACCGTCCCCTCGTACACTTTGCCCACCTCAACCTCGGCCGTGATCGCCTCGATGCGCTTCTTGGCAACGTCCGCCATGTCGGCATTGACCGACGCAATCGTCACTGTGCCATCGTCTGTAATATCGATCGTTGTGCCGGTTTCCTCCGTCAGCGCACGAATAACCGCGCCGCCCTTGCCGATTACGTCCCGGATCTTCTCCGGATTGATTTTCATCGTCAGCAGGCGTGGTGCATAGGTCGATACCTCGCCCCGATGCGTCGAGAGCGACGATTTCATCTGCCCAAGAATATGCATGCGCGCGTCCTTCGCTTGAGCCAGCGCCACCTGCATAATTTCCTTGGTAATTCCCTGAATCTTGATGTCCATCTGGAGTGCCGTGACACCGTTGTCCGTACCGGCCACCTTGAAATCCATATCGCCCAGATGATCTTCATCGCCGAGGATATCGGTCAGAACCGCGAACCGGTTTCCTTCCTTGATCAGACCCATTGCAATACCTGCAACATGCGCTTTCAGCGGCACGCCTGCATCCATCAGCGCCAGCGATCCACCGCAAACCGAAGCCATCGACGAAGAACCGTTCGACTCGGTAATTTCGGAGACCACCCGCATCGAATAGCTGAACTCTTCGGGCGAAGGCAGAACCGCGATCAACGCACGCTTCGCGAGACGTCCGTGGCCGATCTCGCGACGCTTCGGGGCACCGAAACGTCCGGTTTCGCCTGTTGCAAACGGAGGCATGTTGTAATGAAGCATGAAGCGCTCCTTGTACTCGCCAGCAAGCGCATCGATAATCTGTTCATCCCGGCCAGTACCCAACGTCGCGATCACCAGCGCCTGAGTCTCACCGCGGGTGAAGAGTGCCGAACCGTGGGTTCGTGGCATGACGCTGTTGCGAATTGCGATCGGCCTTACGGTGCGTGTATCGCGTCCGTCGATCCGCGGTTCGCCATTCAGAATCTGCGAACGAACAATCTTCGCTTCGAGGTCAAAAAAGTGATTCTTGATCGTATTGACATCCGGCGCCAACGCGCCGTCTTCAAGCGCTGTCGTCAGTTGAGCAATCAATGAGCTACGGATCTCATTGACCTTCGCCGTTCTCAGTTGTTTCTGAGTCAGTCGATAGGCATCCCTGAGAGGGCCTTCCGCCAGATCGGCAATCCTGCTTATCAAGGCTTCGTCCTTGGCAGGCGGCTTCCAGTCCCACTCCGGCTTCCCTGCCGCCTCGACAAGCTCATTGATCGCATTGATCGCCGACTGCATCTGCTCGTGACCGAACACCACGGCGCCGAGCATGACGTCTTCCGGCAACTCCATGGCCTCGGATTCGACCATCAGTACTGCGGCCTGGGTTCCTGCGACCACCAGATTGAGTTGACTCTCCTTCAATTGGCTTATGGTGGGATTGAGGAGGAACTGGCCGTTCTGATATCCGACACGGGCTGCACCGATCGGTCCGTTGAAGGGGATGCCGGAAACCGCCAATGCAGCCGATGCGCCGATCAATGCCGGAATATCCGCATCCACTTCGGGATTCAACGAGAGCACATGAACAATGACCTGCACCTCGTTGTAGAACCCGTCTGGAAAAAGGGGGCGGATCGGTCTGTCGATCAGGCGCGACGTCAGGGTTTCCTTCTCCGAGGGACGCCCCTCTCTTTTGAAAAACCCCCCCGGGATTCGTCCGGCCGCGTAAAACTTCTCGGCGTAATCGACCGTCAGCGGAAAGAAATCCTGCCCGGGTTTCGCTTCTTTTTGCGCAACGACTGTCGCGAGAACAACCGTGTCATCCATGCTGACGAGGACCGCCCCGGACGACTGGCGCGCAATCTCGCCAGTCTCCATCGTGACTGTGTGCTGCCCGTACGAAAAACTCTTCTTAGCGTGATTAAACAATTTCATATC
>WBZU01000083.1_pt1 | contig 102485 bp, 89 predicted proteins | sample 5204311 | NCBI WGS metagenome assembly WBZU01 (sample SAMN12344359, study PRJNA552823) | activated sludge metagenome | biome: Activated sludge suspended growth; feature: Nitrification reactor; material: Wastewater; isolation source: activated sludge from nitrification reactor of wastewater...
GTCCTGGCTAGGCGCAAACCGCAGCGATGCCCAGTGGCATCGCGAGGATTTGCAACGACGCCAGGGCGGCAAAGGCGCGGTTTTATGTGCTGCATAGCGTGGAACACTGCACTAGGATCGTGGCCCCTCATCCTGCCGCCATGACCCTGGAGACCTCCGCATGAAGCTCTACTACAGCCCCGGCGCCTGCTCGCTCAGCCCGCACATCGTGCTGCACGAATCCGGCCTGCCCTTCACCACCGTGCTGGCCAGCACCAAGAGCCACAAGCTGCCCGACGGCACCGACTACTACGCGATCAACCCGAAGGGCTACGTGCCGCTGCTCGAGCTCGACGACGGCCAGCGGCTGACCGAAGGGCCAGCGATCCTGCAATACATCGGCGACCAGGTACCCGACCAGAAGCTGGTCGCGCCCTGGGGCAGCATGGAGCGCTATCGGCAGATGGAGTGGCTGAACTTCATCGCGACCGAGCTGCACAAGGTTCTCGGCCTGTTCTTCAACCCGGCCATGCCGGAGGAGTTCAAGGCGCCGACGCGCACCCGCGTGGCCGGGCGGCTGCAGTGGGTGAACCAGCAGCTCGAAGGCCGCCCGTACCTGATGGGCGAGCGCTTCACCGTGCCCGACGCCTACCTGTTCACCGTCGTCAACTGGAACAAGTACGTGAACGCCGACACCGCCGGGCTGAACCACCTCGACGCGTTCATGGCCCGCATGGCGGCGCGCCCGGCGGTGCAGGCGGCGATGAAGGCCGAAGGGCTGATCCCGTAGCGCCCGATGGTCGCGGCGACGCTGCGGTGCCTGGCGCTGGCCGGCCTGGCACTCGCTGCGCAGGCGGCGCCGGCCGCACCCGAGCGCAGCACGCCCGGCGCCGCCGGCGATCTGCTGCAGGGCCAGCCGCCCGCGCCGGGCCGCTACGACGCCGTGATGTGCGTCGCCGTCGGCGCGCAGGCCGCCGACTGCGGAGCGGTAGACGCCGAAGTGCTCGACGGCGGCACCGTCGACGTGCGCATCGCCGACATCCTGTACCGGCTCGAACGCTGGGGCGAGCAGCTCGGCATCACGATGATGCACGGCACGATGCAGGTCGACGGCTTCTTCGCGCCGTACCGGTGGCGCGGCCGCACGCTGACGTTCACCGATACCGAAAAGAGCACCCGCTACGAGCTGACGCTCGGCGCACGCCGCCTCGGCTGAGAGGCTGAGAGCGCGCGGCGCACAGGGTTCAGCCGCCCTGCGCGGCTGCCGCTTCCCAAGTGGCGCGGCGCGCGTTCAGCCCAGCTGCGCCGCGGCCAGCAGCTCGCGCGTGTAGGCCGCCTGCGGCGCGGCGAACAGCGCCAGCGCCTCGCCCTGCTCGACCACGCTGCCGTCCTTCATCACCAGCACGCGGTGCGCCATCGCGCGCACCACCGCCAGGTCGTGGCTGATGAACAGGTAGCTCAGCCCGTAGCGCTGCTGCAGCGCCACCAGCAGCGCCAGCACCTGCTGCTGCACCGACACGTCCAGCGCCGAGGTCGGCTCGTCCAGCACCAGCACCTCGGGGCGCAGCACCACCGCGCGCGCGATCGCGATGCGCTGGCGCTGGCCGCCGGAGAACTCGTGCGGATAGCGCTGCAGCACCTGCGGCACGCCGTGGCGCTCGCTCAGGCCGACTTCGTCGAGCATCTGCAGCACCAGCGCCTCGCGCTCGGCAGCGGGCAGCTCGGGGCGGTGCAGCGCGAGCCCTTCGCCGACGATCTGGCCGACGGTCTGGCGCGGGCTCAGCGACGCGAACGGGTCCTGGAACACCACCTGCATGCGCCGGCGCATCGCGCGCAGCGCCTTGCGGCCGGCGTCGTCGATGCGCTGCGCGTCCAGCCGCACTTCGCCCTGCGCGATCTCCTGCAGCGCCAGCAGCGCCATGCCCAGCGTCGTCTTGCCCGATCCCGATTCGCCGACGATGCCCAGCGTCTCGCCGCGCCGCAATTGCAGCGTCGCGTCCTGCACCGCCTGGAACCAGCGCCGCCGGAACCAGCCCTGCGCCACCGGGAAGCGCACGCCCACGGCGTGCGCGTCGAGCAGCACCGGCGCGTCGTCGGCCACCGGCTGCAGCAGGCGCTGCGGCCGGCTCGCCAGCAGCCGCTGCGTGTAGGCGTGCTGCGGCCGCGCGAACACTTCGGCGGTGTCGCCCACCTCGACCAGGCGGCCACGCTCGAGCACGCCGACGCGGTGGGTGAAGCGCCGCACCAGGTTCAGGTCGTGGGTGATGAACAGCAGCGCCATGCCCGATTCGCGCTGCAGCTGGTCGAGCAGCGCCAGGATCTGCAGCTGGATCGTCACGTCCAGCGCCGTCGTCGGCTCGTCGCAGATCAGCAGCGCCGGCTCGCAGGCCAGCGCCATCGCGATCATCGCGCGCTGGCGCTGCCCGCCCGACAGCTGGTGCGGATAGGCATCCACCTTGGCCTGCGGGTCGGGGATGCCGGTGCGCGCCAGCAGCTCGATCGCGCGCGCGCGCGCCGCGTTCGGGCGCAGCCCGAGGTGCAGCTCGAGCACCTCGCCGATCTGGTTGCCCACCGTGTACAGCGGGTTCAGCGCGGTCATCGGCTCCTGGAAGATCATGCCGATGCGCGCGCCGCGGATCGCGCGCATCTGCCGCTCGCTCTTGGCCGTGAGCTCGTCGCCGCCGAAGCGGATCGAGCCGCTGGCGCTGCCGGCATCCACCAGCCGCAGCACCGACAGCGCAGTGACCGACTTGCCCGATCCCGATTCGCCGACGAGCCCGAACTTCTCGCCCGGCGCGATCGCGAACGACACCCGGTCGACCACCGTGCTGCTGCCGAAGCGCACCGTCAGGTCGTCGATCTGCAGCAAGGGCTGATCGAGCGGCCGCTGCGGATCCGGCGTTGCCGGGCCGCCCTGCAAGGGAGCGCCGAAGGCGCCTTGGGCGGGCGTCATGACTTGCGCGTGTCGAAGGCGTCGCGCAGCGCGTCGCCGATGAAGGTCAGCAGCAGCATCGCCACCACCAGCAGCGCGAAGGTCGGGAAGATGATCCACCAGGCGTCGAGGTTGTTCTTGCCCTGGCGCAGCAGGTCGCCGAGCGACGGCACGGTGGCCGGCACGCCCAGGCCCAGGAAGTCGAGCGAGGTCAGCGCGACGATCGCGCCGCTCATGCGAAACGGCAGGAAGGTGATCACCGGCGTCATCGAGTTCGGCAGCAGGTGGCGCCGGATGATCTGGCCGTTGCTCAGGCCGAGCGCGCGCGCCGCCCGGACGAACTCCAGGCTGCGGTTGCGCAGGAACTCGGCGCGCACGTAGTCGGACAGCCCCATCCAGCCCCACAGCGACAGCAGCACCAGCAGCAGCAGCAGCGAAGGCTCGAAGATCGACGCGAAGATGATCAGCAGGTACAGCTCGGGGACCGCGCCCCAGACCTCGATCAGCCGCTGCAGCGCGAGGTCGGTGCGGCCGCCGAAGTAGCCCTGCACCGCGCCGGCGGCGATGCCCAGCAGCGTGCCCACCAGCGTCAGCGCGAAGGCGAACCAGATGCTCACGCGAAAGCCGTACAGCAGCCGCGCCACCATGTCCTGGCCGAGGCTGTCGGTGCCCAGCCAGTGCAGTGCGCTCGGCGGCGCCGGGCTGGCCTCGGTCTCGAAGGGGTTGGTGGTGCGCGGCCCGTAGCGGTTGACGGTGAACAGCGCCCAGTTGCCCGGCTGGGCGAAATGTTCGGCGATCAGCGGGTCGGACCAGTCGGTGGGCGTGCCGAAGTCGCCGCCGAAGGTGGTCTCCGGGTGGTTCCGGAACAGCGGCATGAACCACTGCCCGTCATAGCGCGCCAGCAGCGGCCGGTCGTTGCTGATCAGCTCGGCGAAGGTCGCGAGCACCAGCAGCGCGACGAACACCCACAGCGACGCGGTGCCGATGCGGTTGCGCTTGAAGCGCGCCCAGGCGCGTTGGTTCGGCGACAGTGGCCGCGCGGCGGCGGCCGGCGCAGGGGCCGCATCGGCAGCGGGCGGGCGGGGCAGCACGGCGCTCATCTCTTCACAGGCTCTCAGCCCCCTCTTCAACGCGCCGCGGCGCCGAACTGCACGCGCGGGTCGACCGCCACGTACAGCAGATCCGACACCAGCTTGACCACCAGCGCGATCAGCGTGAACAGGTACAGCGAGCCCAGCACCACCGGGTAGTCGCGCCGCACCACCGATTCGTAGGCCAGCAGCCCGAGCCCGTCGAGCGAGAACAGCGTCTCGATCAGCACCGAGCCGGCGAAGAAGGCGCCGACGAAGGCCGCCGGGAAACCGGTGACCAGCGGAATCAGCGCGTTGCGGAAGATGTGCTTGTAGAGCACGCGCCGGTCGTCCAGCCCCTTGGCCCGCGCCACCAGCACGTACTGCTTTCGCACCTCCTCGACGAAGGTGTTCTTGGTCAGCATCGTGGTCACCGCGAAGCTGCCGATCACCAGGCACACGAGCGGCAGCGTCAGGTGCCAGAAGTAGTCGAGGATGCGCGCCGGCCAGCTCAGCTCGTCCCAGTTGTCGCTGGTCAGACCGCGCAGCGGGAACCACTCGAAGAAGCTGCCGCCGGCGAACAGCACGATCAGGAAGATGCCGAGCACGAAGCCCGGGATCGCGTAGCCCACCAGCACCAGCATCGAGGTGAGCACGTCGAAGCGCGAGCCCTCGCGCACGGCCTTGGCCACGCCCAGCGGCACCGAGATCAGGTAGCTGAACAGGAAGGTCCACAGCCCCAGGCTGATCGACACCGGCAGCTTCTCCTTGATGAGCTGCCACACGTCTTTGTTCTGCAGGAAGCTGCGCCCCAGGTCGAAGCGCAGGAAGCTGCCCAGCATCTCGAAGTAGCGCAGGTGCGCCGGCTTGTCGAAGCCGTAGAGCTTCTTCAGCTCGGCGATCTGCTTCGCATCGCTGTCGCGCCCGGCCTTGTACAGGCCCGCATCGCCGCCGCCCTTCTGGCTGGCGCGCGCCTCGGCCATGATCTGCTCGACCGGGCCGCCGGGCACGAACTGGATCACGACGAAGGTGATCGTCAGCGCGCCCAGCAGCGTGGGCAGCATCAACGCGATGCGTTTGAGGATGTACCACCACATGCGCTTGCCTTCGCCTTCAGCGTTGGGCCGGATCCTTGATCCACCAGGTCTCGAGCGGCCACGCGAAGAAGCCGGCGCCGGTGTCGATCGTGAAAAACTTCGGCCAGACCTTCGGGATGCCGAAGCGGTTCCAGTACGACGCGCGCTCGTCGGCGGCGTACAGGTCGGGCACCTGCCAGTAGTTCCACATCACCACGCGGTCGAAGGCGCGCGCGGCGTCGCGCAGTTCGTCCAGCGACCGGGCGCCGGCCATCGCCTCGAGCAGCGCGTCGGCCGCCGGGCTCTTGACGCCGCGCAGGTTGTTGTTGCCGGGCTCGTCGGCCGCCTTCGAGCCGAAGGTCGTCATCAAGCCGGTGGCGTCGGGCAGCGTGAAGTCGCCGCCGACGATCGTGACCATGTCGAAGTCGTACTGCTCGAGCCGGCGCCGGTACAGCGCGAAGTCGACGTTGCGCTCCTTCATGGTGATGCCGAGCTTGGCCAGGTTGGCCTCCCACTCGGTGTTGCGCCCGCCCTCGCCGGGGTTCAGGTACTCGAACTCGAAGGCCTCGCCCTTGGCGTTGCGCAGCTTGCCGTCGGGCGACAGCTTCCAGCCCGCCTCTTCGAGCAGCGCGCGCGCCTTCAGCAGGTTGGCGCGCAGCCGCTTCGGGTCGCGGCCGGTGGTCGGCGGCCGCCACGCGGGGCCGAAGACTTCGGGCGGCAACTCGGCGCGGAAGGGCTCGAGCAGCTTCAGTTCGCCCGGCGACGGCAGCCCCTCGGCCGCGAACTCGGAGTTGTTGAACACGCTGTACGCGCGCGTGAGCAGCCCCAGGCGGTTGAGCGTGTCGAAGTCGTAGGTCAGCCCGATCGCCTCGCGCACGCGCCGGTCCTGGAACAGCGGCCGGCGCAGGTTCATCAGATGCGCCTGCAGGCCCTGGCCCACCTGGGTGAAGAACATGTTCTTGATGATCCGGCCGTCGTCCCACTTCGGCCCCTTGTGCTGGCGCACCCAGCTGCGCGAGCTGTATTCCTTGTAGATGTCGAACTCGCCGGCCTTGAAAGCCTCGCGCGCGACCGCGCCGTCGCTGTAGTAGCGGTAGACGACGCGGCCCCAGTTGAAGAAGCCGCGGCGCACGCCCAGGTCGCGCGCCCAGTAGTCGGGATTGCGCACGAACTCGATCCGCCGCCCCGAGTCGGCCCTGGCGATGGTGTAGGGCCCCGACGTGATCGGGTATTCGCTGACGATCTCGTCGAAGCGCTTGGGCTTGCCGTCGCTCGCCAGCCCCCACTTGCGCGAGAACACCGGCAGCCCGCCCACCGTGAACAGCATGTCGGTGCTGCGCTCCTTCAGCTCGAAGCGGACCGTGCGCTCGTCCACCGCCACCGCGCGCGCCACGCCGGCCAGCGACGCCTGCAGCCCCGGCGCCGCGTACTTGCCCGACTGCTGCTCGAAGCTGTAGAGCACGTCGGCCGCGGTCACCGGGTCGCCGTTGCTGAAGCGCGCCTTCGGGTTCAGCCGGAAGCTGATCGACGACTTGTCGGGCGCCACCGCGATGGCTTCGGCCAGCAGCCCGTACATCGTCTGCAGCTCGTCGCCGGAGTTGACCGCCAGCGACTCGAACATGAACAGGCTCACCCCGGCGGGCGCGTTGCCGCGGGTGGTGAAGGGGTTGAACTTGTCGAAGCTCGAGCGCCGGTCGGGGTTGCGCAGCCGCAGCGTGCCGCCATTGGGCGCATCGGGGTTCACGTAGTCGAAGTGCGCGAAGCCGGCCGGGTACTTGGGCTCGCCGAAGGCGGCGTAGGCGTGCACCCAAGGTGCGGCTGACGCTGCCTGCGCGTGCGCGGCCAGCGGCAGCAGCAACGCCCACAGCACGCAGGCCAGCAGCGTCCGGATCAGCGCGGCGGCGGCCGGCAGCGGGCGGCGGGCCGGCCTTGACGCCGGTGCGGTCGGGTCGTGCATGCCGGCCATGCTACGCAATTGCCGTCGCGCGCCCGCCCGGCCGGCGGCGTGCCCGCCCACGGCAGCGCGCACCCGCGAACCACGCACCCCCCGAATGAAGGGGGTCGCTCTTGATTCAGATCAACAAAAATCGATCGGTTCCGCGGTGCCCGACGGGCGCGTCCGTCTGCGGCGGGTTCCGCCAAGGAGAGGCCCATGCGCCGCAATGCAATCGTCGGATTCCCGTGGCGCAGCCTGCTGGCGCTCGCCGCCGCGGCGAGCGCCGCATCCGCTGCCGATGCCGCCGTCTACCGCGGACGATTCACGCCGGACTACGGCGCGCCGTTCAGCAACCTGTACTGGAACGGCAGCCTCGAGGTGTATGCGCCGGACGCCTGCGTTCCGGGTTCGCCGGCGACGATCTCGCTCGCTTCGTGCGCCGGCATCGAGATCACCGCTGCGGTGGTCAACCTGTACGACAAGGCCGACAAGGGCACGATCCTGCAGACCATGGATTTCCGGTCGGCCGCGGGCTCCCAGCTGAACGGCCTGAACTGGCTGCTGAGCTTCGGCAGCAACGAAAAGCTGCTGGGAGCCAACTCGACGGCGTTCCCGGCGATCCAGGGCGCGATCGCGCAAACCCAGTATGGCAGCAGCCAGGCCTGGTTCAGCCTGCAGTTCCTCGGCGACTACGCGCAGCTGTACTGGTTCGACAAGGAGCCGAAGGAGGCCTTCTTCGGGTTGGTTCCGGACGAGGTCGTGCTGACCGCCGGCGGCACCTTCGCCAATCCCTTGTACCCGTTGGGGCCGCGCACCATCACGGTCGGCGAAGTCTGCCGCCGCAACGGCGTCGTGAACGTGCCTGGAGCGCTCCGGCCTTTCGTCAACCCCGACCAATGCGGCTGGTCGGACCCCGACAACATCAGCAAGGGCGCCTTCATCACCTTCGAGCGGGTGCCCGAGCCCGCCGGCCTGGCGCTGGTGCCGCTGGCGCTGGGCATCCTCGGGCTGGTCGGGCGGCGATCGAGGCGCCGCGCGCAGCCGTAGGCGCCAGGGGCGCCTGCCCGCTGCGCAAGCCCGGCCCGCTCAAGACGGCATCGCCGCCCGCGGCAAGCCGTCCGGCAGCGGCGGGGCGGTGCCCAGCGCAGCCCGGATCGCGTCGTCGAGCTCCCACTGCTGCGCCGCCTCGTCCCAGGCGGCGGCGAAGCGCTCCGCGCCCAAGGTCCGGCGCAGCGCCTCCACCCGCGCCTGCCAGCGTGCATCGGCGGCCGGCCGGCGGATCAGCCCCATTCGCCGGCGGGTCGCAGCCGCGACGGCGGCGATCCGCGCCGCCGTCTCGGGCGCCTGCGCCTGCCGGTTCAGGTCGACCAGATCCTCGAGGCAGCCGACCAATTCCTTCCACATTTCCACCGTCTGGAAGCGCAGCAGCGCGTCGCCCAGGCGCGGGCGCGCGGCCTGCAGGTCGCCCAGCGCCAGGCCGGCGGCGCCCATCCGCCACAGCGCATTGGCTTCGCCCCGGCGGTCGGCACCGTCCGTGCAGATGCCGAGCGAACGCGAGAAGTGCCCGAGCGCGCCCGCCGCATCGCCCGTCTCCAGATCCACCTCGCCCAGCAGCAGCTCGCATTCGCCTTCCACTTCCGCCGATTCGAGCTGCCGCGCCAGTTCGCGCCCTTGGGTCAGCTGCTCGCGCGCGCGCACCAGATCGGCTTCGAACAGCGCGATCAGCCCCATGTTGCAATGGCCCACGAGTTCGCCGAAGCGGTCGCCCGCCTCGCGGAACAGCTCGATCGCCTCGGCGCCGTCGCGGCCGGCGCCGGCGGGATCGCCGCCCTCCAGCCGCGCCAGCGACAAGGTGGACAAGGTGGCGGCGATGTTCTTGCGGTCGTCCAGCCGGCGCCGGATGTCCAGGCTGGCCTCGAGCAGCGTGCGCGCGTGCGCATGGTCGCTGTGGCATCCGGCCAGTGCCGCGCCCACGTACAGCGCGTGCGCCTTCGCATGGTCCCAGGCCTGCACCGCCGGCAGCGCCAGCGCCGCCTCGACCAGCCTGCGCCCCTCGGCCACGTAGCCGCGCAGGATCCAGAAGCCCTGCAGCTGCACCGCGAACTTGACGGCGATGACCGGGTCCACGCCGCCGGCCAGCGCCAGCGCCATCGCTGCGCGCAGGTTGTCGTGCTCGGCCTCCAGCCGCGTCAGCCACTTCGCCTGGTCGGCGCCGTCGATGCCCTCGCGCGCCTCGACGGCCAGCGCCAGGAAGTGCTCGGCATGCCGCGCGGCCAGCGCCGCAGCTTCGGCGGCGTCGGCCCGCAGCTTCTCGGCCGCGTAGTCGCGGATCGTCTCCAGCATCCGGTAGCGCGAGCTGCCGCCGCGCTCTTCCGCCATCAGCAGCGACTTCTCCACCAGCGAGCCCAGCAGGTCGAGCACCTCGAAACCCTCGATGGGCTCGAAGCCGCAGACCTGTTCGGCCGCCTCGAGATCGAAGCCGCCGATGAACACCGCCAGGCGGCGCAGCAGCAACTGCTCGCCCGGGTCCAGCAGCTCGTGGCTCCAGTCGACCAGCGCGCGCAGCGTCTGCTGCCGCTGCTGCAGCACCCGGCTGCCGCCGGTCAGGAAGCGGTAACGGTCAGTCAGCCGCCGGTTGATGTCGGCCACGCTCAGCGCGCGCACGCGCGCGGCCGCGAGCTCCAGCGCCAGCGGGATGCCTTCCAGCCGCGCCACCAGCTCCGCCACGGCCGGGGCTTCGCCAGCGTCGAGCGCGAAGGACGGCTTGTGCGCCTGCGCGCGCTGCACGAACAGCTGCACCGCCGGCGCCGCCTGCAGGTCCGGCAGGCTCGCGCCCCGCTCGGGCACCGGCAGCGGCAGGATCGGGTAGGTCTGCTCGCCCGGCACGTGCAGCGGCTCGCGGCTGGAGGCGATCATCCGCACCTGCGGCGCGTGCTTCACGATCGCGTGCGCCAGCTCGGCCGCAGGCCCGACCAGGTGCTCGCAGTTGTCCAGGATCAGCAGCGCGCGCCGGGCCTTCAGGTGCGCGCCGATCGCGGCCAGCAGCGGCCGGCCGGGCTCCTCGGCCACGTCGAGCACCCGCGCCGCTTCCGCCGCCACCAGCGCGCCGTCGCTCAGCGGCGACAGGTCGAGGAACCACACGCCGTCGGGGTACTGGTGCAGCCGCTCGGCCGCCACCTGCAGCGACAGCCGCGTCTTGCCCAGCCCGCCCATGCCCAGCAAGGTGACCAGCCGCGCCCGGCCGAGCAGCGCCTGCACCTCGTCGATCTCGCGCTCGCGGCCGACGAAGGAGCTGCCCTGGTGCGGCAGGTTGTTCGGGATCTCGCGCACCGGCATCCACCAGTCGCCCATCTGCACGACGCGGTGGGCCTTGTCGCTGTCGCCGGGGGCGAGCATGCGCCGGCCCGCCTCGCCGGCCTCGAACAGCTCGATCGGGTCGGCCACGCCCTTGAGCAGCCAGTGGCCGTGCGACTGCGTGTCGATCGCCGTGCGGCCGAGGTCGGCGCGCGCCTCGGGCGTCAGCAGCGTCTGCCCGCCGCGGGCCAGCGCCATCACGCGCGCGGCGGTAGGCTTGGCCAGGCCGTCCACTTCCAGCGGCTTGGCACCGCGCGCCACGTCCGCGGCGCTGTTCTCGCGCAGGATCACCGGCCCGACGTGCAGCCCGGCACGCGCTTGCAGCGGCACCGCCAGGCCGGCCAGCGCCCGGTGGTACGCCAGCGCATAGCCGACCGCATCGGCCGCGGTGTCGAACAACAGCAGCATGCCGTCGGTCTTGTCGATCTCGCGGCCGCGCCATTGCGGCAGCAGGTCGCGCGCCACGCGGTCGTGCGCCGCCCAGACCTCGGCCATCGCCGGGTCGCCCAGCGCCTCGGACAGACGGGTGCTGTCCACCACGTCGGTCAGCAGCAGCGCTCGCAGTTCGGCCATCGCAACCCTGGTGAGCCGGTGCGCGGCTTCTCGTGCCTTCGGCCGCGCTCGCCGGATGGTCCTGCCGCGGCGCGGGCCGCGGCAGCGCAGCGATGCTACGCGCCATCGGCCGAAGCCGTGCAAGACGGCGCGGCGCGCGCATTCAGCCCAGGCAAACGCCGTCTTCACCGTGCCTGCACCCGCAGCGCGCCGCGGCGTGTCACGATGCCGGCATGAACACCACCGCCACCGCCACCGCCGCCACCGCTTCCGCCACGGTCGCGCGAGCGCGCACCGTCGAGCGCGTGGTCGCCGGCCAGGCCACCCAGGACGGCGCCGGCGTCAAGCTCACGCGCGTGCTCACGCACGACCTGCAGCGCCGGCTCGATCCGTTCCTGCTGCTCGACGCCTTCGGCACCGACAACCCCGGCGACTACATCGCCGGCTTCCCCGACCACCCGCACCGCGGCTTCGAGACCGTGACCTACATGCTCGAAGGCCGGATGCGCCACCGCGACTCGGCAGGCCACGAAGGCCTGCTCGGGCCCGGCGGCGTGCAGTGGATGACCGCCGGCCGCGGCGTGATCCACAGCGAGATGCCCGAGCAGCAGGAAGGCCGGTTGGAGGGCTTCCAGCTGTGGCTGAACCTGCCGGCCGCCGCCAAGATGCGCGACCCCTGGTACCGCGACATCCCCACGGCCGAGATCGCGCAGGTGCAGACACCCGAAGGCGTGCTCGTGCGCGTGATCGCCGGCACGAGCCACGGCACCGCCGGCGCGATGCAACGCGAGACCACCGAGCCGCTGTACCTGGATCTGCAGCTGCCGGCGCAGGCGCGCTTCGAGCAGCCCTTGCCCGAGGGCCACAACGCCTTCGTCTACGTATATCGCGGCGAGCTGGCGATCGGCGCTCAGGCAGTGCCGCGCCAGCGCATGGCGATCCTGGCCAACACCGCCGGCAGCGACGGCGTGCGGCTCGAGGCAGGCCCCGACGGCGCGCGCGCCCTGCTGATCGCCGGGCGCCCGCTGCACGAGCCGATCGCCCAGTACGGCCCGTTCGTGATGAACACGAACGAGCAGATCTTCCAGGCCGTCGAGGACTACCGGGCCGGGCGGCTGGCCTGAACGCGGGCGCCGGCGCGCACGATCAGCGGCCGGCCTAGTGCAGTGTTCCACGCTATGCAGCACATAAAACCGCGCCTTTGCCGCCCTGGCGTCGTTGCAAATCCTCGCGATGCCACTGGGCATCGCTGCGGTTTGCGCCTAGCCAGGACGACAAATCCATCGGTTTTCTTCACTGCTGCACAGAGTGCAACACTGCACTAGGCCCGCGCCGCCGACGGCGCCGGCTGCGCCAGCTGCCAGTCGAGCCACCAGCCCGGCGGCACGTCGTTGACCACCGGCTCGGGGCTCAGGTGCTCGGTGACCTGCAGGCCTTCGTGCAGCTCGTGGCTGGAATCGAACCAGCCGCAGCCTTGCGGCACCGCTTCTTCGGCTGCGGGCTCGGGCTGGTCGATGCGCGCGTTCACCCAGTGCGGCGTGTCGCGCCGGGCGGCGCCGTGATCCGGCCGGCGCGGTCGGCGGCTCCAGTGCAGGCAGGCGGCGAGGTTCATGGCAGTCTCCCGGCGGCGTTCGATCAGTGCGCAGCATCGTCGGCCGCGGGCGCGCGTCGCGCCATCGCCCGCAGGGCGGGCCGGCGGGGGCGCCCCGACGGGTGCCCCCGATCGAGGGCCCGTGCCCGCCGCCGCTGGGCAATGCCATACTCGTCCGCCCCACGAGTGCCGGAGGATCCCCGATGTACAAGGCTTTGCTGATCGAGAAGGACGGCGCCGGCTACCGCGCCGGCATCCGCGAACTGGACGACGACAACCTGCCCGAGGGTGACGTCACGGTGCGCATCGCCTACTCGACGCTGAACTACAAGGACGCGCTGGCGATCACCGGCAAGTCGCCGATCGTGCGCAAGTTCCCGCTGGTCGCGGGGATCGACTTCGCCGGCACGGTCGAAGCCAGCAGCCACCCGGCCTGGAAGGCAGGCGATACGGTCGTGCTCAACGGCTGGGGCGTGGGCGAAAGCCATTCGGGCGGCCTGGCGCAGCGCGCGCGCGTGCGCGGCGACTGGCTGGTGGCGCTGCCGCCGCCGCTGACGCCGCGCCAGGCGATGGCGGTCGGCACTGCCGGCTACACCGCGATGCTGTGCGTGATGGCGCTCGAAGGCCACGGCTGCAAGCCGGGCGACGGCGACATCCTGGTCACCGGCGCCAACGGCGGCGTCGGCGGCGTGGCGATCGCGCTACTTTCCAGGCTCGGCTACCGCGTGGTCGCCTCCACCGGGCGGCCGAACGAAGCCGACGCACTGAAGGCGCTGGGCGCGGCCGAGGTGATCGCGCGCGACGAGCTGGCGGCACCCGGCAAGCCGCTGCAGAAAGAGCGCTGGGCCGGCGTGGTCGACGCGGTCGGCAGCCACACGCTGGCCAATGCCTGCGCGAGCACCCGCTACCGCGGCGCGGTGGCCGCCTGCGGGCTGGCGCAGGGCATGGACTTCCCGGCCACGGTGGCGCCCTTCATCCTGCGCGGCGTCACGCTGTACGGCATCGACAGCGTGATGGCGCCCAAGGCGCTGCGCGAGCAGGCCTGGGCGCGGCTGGCGCGCGACCTGGATCCGGGCAAGCTCGATGCGCTGGTGCGCGAGATCGGGCTGGCCGACGCGCTGCAGGCCGCGCCGCAGATGCTGGCCGGCCAGGTGCGCGGCCGGCTGGTGGTGGACGTCAACCGCTGACGGCGCGATCCGCCCGCGCGCCGGCCCGCAGCGGCGCGCCCGGGGCGCGCGTGTCCGGCCGGCTCCCGGGAGCCCGGCCCTGGGCGCTCAGAACGGCCGCACGCCGAACAGCCATGCGTGCAGCCACAGCGCGAACACCGCGTAGGCCACCAGGCCGACGACCACCGTGATCGCGGTGGCGCCGGCCTTGCCGGGCGCGTAGATCGTGTGCTCGCGCTGGTCGCGCCGGCGCGCCGCGCGGTAGTCGAGCACCGCCCACAGCAGGAAGCTGCCGAACAGCAGCAGGTCGGCCAGCGTGTGGTTGGCCAGCAGGTGGGCGAAGGCCCAGAGCTTCACGCCCAGCAGCATCGGGTGGTGCAGCCGCGCCCGGATGCCGTTGCGCGGCACGTAGGCCGCAACCAGCAGCACGAAGGCGGCGATCATCAGCAGCGCCGCCAGGTGCCGCGCCCACGGCAGCGGCGCCCACAGCGCGATCGGCGCCGACCGCGCCTGCGCGTAGCCCCAGACGATCAGGGCCAGCCCCACGGCCGAGGCCAGCGAATACAGCCCCTTCCACGCGTTCAGGCCGCAGCGGGCGATCTGCGCGCTGCGCCAGCCGTCGGCAACGATGCGCACCGAATGCACGCCCAGGAAGACGACGAGGCCGATGATCAGCGTGGACATGAAAAAGGGGCTCTGCGGTGGAGCCCCGATTCTGGCGTGCGGCCCGTGCGCGGCACGCCGCCGCGCGAGCGCCTACTTGAAGCCGACGCGGTCCAGCATCTGCTGCACCTGCACCTGGTTGCGGCCGGCTTCGGCGATCGGCAGCGTATCGACCTTGAAGCGGCCCATCGCCTCGAGCGCCGGGTTGGTGATTTTCACCGTCGGCACTGCCGGCCACTCGTTGTTGCCTTCGGCGAAGTAGCGCTGCGCGTCGTCGCTGGCCAGGTATTCGAGGAAGGCCACCGCCTCGGCCGGGTGCTTGGCGTGCCGCGCGACCGCGCCGCCGGCGACGTTGACATGCGTGCCCCAACTGTCCTGGTTGGGGAACACGTAGCCGATCCGGGCCACCGCCTCGGCGTCGTCGGCCTTGGTCGAGCGCATCATCCGCGCCAGGTAGTAGCTGTTGGTCAGCGCGATCTGGCATTCGCCCGCGGCCACCGCCTTGATCTGGTCGGTGTCGCCGCCCTTGGGCGCGCGCGCCATGTTGTCGACCAGGCCCTTCAGCCAGGCTTCGGTCGCCTGCGGCCCCAGGTGCGCCAGCATCGCGCCGAACAGCGTCAGGTTGTACGGGTGCGAGCCGCTGCGGGTGCACACCTTGCCCTTGTTCTTCGGATCGGCGAGTTGCTGATAGGTGGCCACGTCGGCCGGCTGCACCCTGACCTTGTTGTAGACGATGATGCGCGCGCGCGTCGAGAAGCCGAACCACTGCGTGCCGCTGCCGCTGTCGGCGCCGCGCAGATGCGCCGGGATCCGCTCTTGCAGCGTCGCCGATTTCACCGGCTGGAACAGGCCGTCGGCTTCGGCCCAGGTCAGCCGCGCCGCATCGACCAGCAGCACCACGTCGGCCGGGCTGGAGGCGCCCTCGGCCTTCAGCCGGTTCAGGATGCCGGCATCGTCGGAATCGATCCGGTTGATCTTGATGCCGGTAGCCTTGGTGAAGTTGTGGTACAGCGCCTCGTCGGTCTGGTAATGGCGCGCGGAGTACAGGTTCAGCACCTTGTCCTGTGCCTGCGCAGCCAGCGCCACGGCACCCAGCAGCACGGCGCCCAGCAGGCGCTTCGGTTCGATAAAGTGCGGCATCGTCGGCGAGAGTCGAATGAGGGGCCGCGATCCTAGCATCAATGCGAACCATTCGCATTTGTTCCGCATCAAGAATCGAAGCCCACGATGCGCCTGATCGATGCCACCGCCGCCGCTGCCGCACTGCCCTTCGGCGCGCTGATCGCCGCGCTGCGCACGCGCTTCATCGAAGGCTGCGAAGTGCCGCCGCGCCACGGCCACGCAATCCCCGCTGCCGACCCTGCCGCGGGCGCGGCCGGCACGCTGCTGCTGATGCCGGCCTGGCGCCCCGGCCGCCGGATCGTCGTCAAGCTGGTATCGGTGTTCCCCGGCAACGCTGCGCGCGGCCTGCCGGCACTGCATTCGGTGGTGCTGCTGCTCGATGCCGGCAACGGCAAGCCGCTGGCGATGATCGACGGCGACACGATCACGTCGCGCCGCACCGCTGCGGCTTCGGCGCTGGCGGCGTCGTTCCTGGCGCGGCCCGATGCCTCGCGCCTGCTCGTGGTCGGCGCCGGGCGCGTTGCGGCCCTGATGCCGGCGGCAATGCGGGCCGTTCGGCCTGTCCGCCAGGTCAGTGTGTGGGCGCGGCGCCCGAATGCCGCCCAGGCCCTGGCCGATCAACTCGCCGCTGACGGCTTCGACGCGCAAGCGTGCACGGAGCTCGAGCAGGCTGCCCGGGCCGCGCACATCGTCAGTTGCGCCACCTTGAGCACCGAGCCACTGATTTCAGGACATTGGCTGCAAGCAGGCACTCACCTCGATCTGGTCGGCGGCTTCACACCACAAATGCGCGAAGCCGACGCCGCCTGCTTTGCCGGCGCGCGTGTCGTCGTGGACACGCTCGAGGCCACCGTCAAGTCCGGCGACTGGCTGCAGGCGGCAGCGGCCGGCACGGTTGATCCAGGCCCGCCTTCCACGCTCGCCGATCTGTGCCGTGGCGCTGCATCCGGGCGTGAACACGAAGGTGAGCGCACGCTCTTCAAATCAGTCGGTACTGCGCTGGAAGATCTGGCAGCCGCCGAGCTGGCCTTCGACGGCGCCGCCGCTGTGCCGGGCTGCGACGACGGCAGCGGCGACATCCGATGACGGGCAGCCGCCTGCCGCCGGCGCAGGCACGATGGGACGGCCGGATCGGCCCGCTTCAAGCCCCCGGCAGCAGCCCGTCGGCACGCAGCAGCGTGCGCAGGCACTGTTCGCGCACGCCGTAGAAGGCCTGCAGTTCGTCCAGTTGCGCGAGCAGCGGCTCCGGCCGCGGCGGCGTCGCACGGCGTACCGCCAGGATCATCTTGTTCTTCGCGGTGTGCTCGAGCGACACGAACTCGAACACCTGCGCGTCGTAGCCGCTGGCTTCGAGCAGCAGCGCCCGGATCGCGTCGGTCAGCATCTCGGCCTCTTGGCCCAGGTGCACGCCGTGGCGCAGCAGCGGCCGCAGCGGATGCGGCTGCAGCAGTTGCGGCCGCAGCTGCTGGTGGCAGCAGGGCGCGCAGCAGACGATCGCCGCGCCGGCGCGGACCGCGTAGTGGATCGCGTGGTCGGTCGCGGTGTCGCAGGCGTGCAGCGCGATCAGCACGTCCACCGGCCGCAGCGGCCAGCCGGCGATGTCGCCGGCCTCGAAGCGCATGCCGGCAAGCCCGAGCCGCTGCGCGACCGCGTTGCCGGCCGCCACCAGTTCGGGGCGCAGCTCCACGCCGGTCATGCGCGCGTCGATGCCGAGCGCGTGGCGCAGGTGATCGTGCAGCGCGAAGCTCAGGTAGCCCTTGCCGGCGCCGAAGTCCAGCAGTTCCAGCGCCGGCCTGCCCGCCAGCGGCGACGCCGCGATCGCGCCGGCCATGATGTCGACGAAGCGGTTGATCTGCCGCCACTTGCGCGCCATCGCCGGCACCAGCCGGTGCTCGGCGTCGGTCACGCCAAGTTCGGCCAGGAACGGGCGGTCCAGCGCCAGCGGGTAGCGCCGCGCCCGGTTGTGCGCAGCGGGGGTGGCCGCCACGGCCGAATCGTCGCCCGCCGGCGGCGCGCGCCGCGCGCGGCGCAGGCTGAAGCGGCCCTTGCGGCTGAGTGCGAGCTGCAACTCCTCGTCGCGCGTCAACAGGTGCGCGTTGGCGAAAGCCGTGCCGATGCGCGCGCGCAGCCACGGCCACGCCTGCGCCGGCAGCAGGTTGTGCGTCAGGTCGCGCCGCGCGTGCTGCTCGACGATGCACAGGTGCGGCTGCCCGCGCAGTTGCAACGGCCGCGCGCTCACGCGCAGCGCCTGGTCGCCGCTGGTGCCACTGCTGCCGCCGTCCGGCCCGCTCTCGAGGAACGAAGGGCCGCTGCCGAGTTGCCTAACCCCCACGGGGGGCGGGCCGGGCCGCGGCCCGGCCCGGGGGGCGCTCAGCAGCAGCCGCTCGAACCCCCCATCCTCGAACGCGCGCTCGGCCGCGGCGAGGAAGCGCTGCGCCGCCGCGGCGTTGCCAAGCCCGGCGGCCGCGGCCGCATCCGGCGGGCCCGGCCGCGCCTGATCCGCCGCGCGCACCGGCTCGATGCCCCTGTCGCGCTCCACCGCCTGGCTCCTCCTGCTCACGCCGCGAGCTTACCCGGGCCGCAACTCTCGGGCATAGTCCCGGCGTCCACCCAATCCGGAAGGCCGCCGATGAACGCCGCGTCACCCGCCACCCCGTGCGCCACCGACGGCGCCGCCCTCACCGACGGCCTGCAGCGCCTGCTGCGGCTGAAGACCACGCCGATCGGCATGAAGCTGTTCGAGCGCGTCGAAGACATGCTCGCGGTGCCCAAGATCCGCCGCCCGCAGGCGATCCACACCGCCGACCAGATCGTCGGCATGGCCGCGCGGCTGGGCTTCACGATGGGCATCACCCGCGACGACCTGGTCGGCCCGCAATGCGGCGCGGTGCTCGGGCTGCACCCGCAGGACGAGGAGTGGCGGTCGGGCAAGGCGATGGCCGGCTTGTGGTTCGCCACCGTCGAGGACGCCGGCGCGCACCAGCGCGCGATGCCGGTGGTGCCCTACGGCCGCTACACCGCGATGGCAGTGTCGCCGCTGGCCGGCGGCCGGCTCGAGCCGCCCGACATCTGCCTGGTCTATGCGACGCCGGGGCAGATGATCATCCTGATCAACGGCCTGCAATGGGCCGGCTACCGGCGCTTCGACTGGAGCGTGGTCGGCGAATCGTCGTGTGCCGATTCCTGGGGCCGCGCGCTGGCCACCGGCGAGCCGAGCCTGTCGATCCCCTGCTTCGCCGAGCGGCGCTACGGCGGCGTGCCCGACGACGAACTGCTGATGGCGCTGAAGCCGGCCGACCTGGCCCGGGCCATCGACGGCATGACCCGGCTCGCCGCCAACGGCCTGCGTTACCCGATCCCGCCCTACGGCATCCAGGCCGATGCCCGCGCCGGGCTCGGTGCCAGCTACCCCGAGCGGCGCTGAGGCAGGCCGGCAAGCGGCCGGCCCGGAGTCAGAGGCTCAGAGGCCTTCGGCCGTGCCCGAAAGGCGCGCCGGAACGCGTCGGATCCAGGCGCACAAGCGCAGCCATAGCTCGGGCTATGGCGAGCATTTGCAACGACGAGCCGGCGTGTTCCGGCGTGCAAGGCGGGCATGGGCGAAGGCCTCTCAGCCTCTCAGTCGACCAGCCACACCTCGACGCGGCGGGCTTCCTCGGGCGGGCCGCCCAGCGCGGTCTGGTCGGGCTTGCGCAACTGCACGTGCGCCGCGTCGGCGCCCAGCGCGATCAGCGCGAGGCGCACCGCAATGGCGCGCCGCTTGGCCAGATCGGCGTTGTGCGCGGCATCGCCGCTCGGGTCGTGGAAGCCGGCGATCAGCAGCTTCTTCGCAGGGGCTGCCGCCAGCGCGGCGATCGCCGGCGCCAGTGCGGCCGACGCATCGGGCAGCAGTTCCGCCTTGTCGACGTCGAAGAACACGCGCACCACGGCCACGCCCGCCAGCGGCACGTCGAGCATCGCGTCGGCCTCGGCCACTGCCGCGGGCCTGGCCGCATGCTTGGCGCCCAGCGCGCGCAGCCCCAGCCCGCCGAGCAGCCCGAACAGCAACAAGGTGATGACGCCCAGCGTCACCCACAAGGCGATCTTCACACCGTCGTCTTGGTCGTCCATCGAAAACTCCAGGCCACCGGCCCGCCCGCCCTTGGTTGTGATGGGCCGCGATTTTGCCAGCCGAGCCCCGCCGTGGAGCTTACGGGCCGACGCCGGCGGCCCGCCGGGTGCGCGCCGACCGCCCGCGCGGCCGGCCCGCGAGCACCCCGCCGTCAGACGTCGATGTTGCCGGCGCGCAAGGCGTTGCTCTCGATGAAGTCGCGCCGCGGCTCGACCTCGTCGCCCATCAGCATCGTGAACACGCGGTCGGCCTCGATCGCGTCGTCGATCTGCACGCGCAGCAGGCGGCGCACCGCCGGGTCCATCGTCGTCTCCCACAGCTGGCTCGGGTTCATCTCGCCCAGGCCCTTGTAGCGCTGGCGGCTGACGACGCTCTCGGCCTGCGTCATCAGCCAGGCCATCGCGCTGCGGAAGTCGGCGACCTTCTGCTCCTTGCGGCGCTCGCCTTCGCCGCGCCTGGCCAGCGCGTCGGGGCCAAGCAGGCCCTGGAAGGTCAGGCCGGCGCGCGCCAGCGCCTCGTAGTCGGCGCCATGCACGAAGTCCTGCGTGATCACACTGGTCTTCAGGTTGCCGTGGTGGCGGCGGCCGATGCGCAGCAGGTGCTTGTCGCTGCGCGCGTCGAACTCGGCGGCGACCTCGGCATCGGCGAGTGCCGCCTGCAACGCCGCCGCGCTCGCCTCGGCCGCCGCCGCGGTGTCAAGGTCGAGCTTCAGGCCGTCGGCGATCGCGCGCAGCGCCGCCACGTCCATCCAGTTGCCCAGGCGCTCGACCACGGCATTGGCCACCAGGTACTGGCGCGCCAGCTCCTCGAGCGCGGTGCCGGCGATCGCCGGCTTGCCGCCGCCGGGCTCGACGCTCGCGCCTTCGAGCGCCACCTGCAGCAGGTACGCATCGAGCTCGGCGCCGTCCTTCAGGTATTGCTCCTGACGGCCGTGCTTGACCTTGTACAGCGGCGGCTGCGCGATGTAGACATGGCCGCGCTCCACCAGCTCGGGCATCTGGCGGAACAGAAAGGTCAGCAGCAGCGTGCGGATGTGGGCGCCGTCGACGTCGGCGTCGGTCATGATGATGATGCGGTGGTAGCGCAGCTTGTCGATGTCGAAGTCGTCGCCGCCCATGCCCTTGCCGATGCCGGTGCCCAGCGCCGTGATCAGCGTGAGGATCTCGTTGCTGGTGAGCAGCTTCTCGTAGCGCGCCTTCTCGACGTTGAGGATCTTGCCGCGCAGCGGCAGGATCGCCTGGAACTTGCGGTCGCGCCCCTGCTTGGCGCTGCCGCCGGCGCTGTCGCCCTCGACGATGTAGATCTCGCACAGCGCCGGATCCTTCTCCTGGCAGTCGGCCAGCTTGCCCGGCAGGCCCATGCCGTCGAGCACGCCCTTGCGCCGCGTCATCTCGCGCGCCTTGCGCGCCGCCTCGCGGGCGCGCGCGGCTTCGATGATCTTGCCGCAGATGATCCGGGCGTCGGCCGGGTTCTCCAGCAGGTAGTCGTTCAGCGTGCGGCCGACTACCTCTTCCACCGGGCCGCGGACTTCAGAGCTGACCAGCTTGTCCTTGGTCTGGCTGCTGAACTTGGGCTCGGGCACCTTGACGCTGAGCACGCAGCACAGGCCTTCGCGCATGTCGTCGCCGCTGACCTCGACCTTGGCCTTCTTGGCCAGTTCGTTGTCCTCGATGTACTTGTTGATCACCCGCGTCATCGCCGCGCGCAGACCGGTCAGGTGCGTGCCGCCGTCGCGCTGCGGGATGTTGTTGGTGAAGCACAGCACGTTCTCGACGTAGCCGTCGTTCCACTGCATCGCCACTTCGGCGGCGATCGTCGTGCCCTGATCGCTGCTGCGCTCGCCGCTCGCGTGGAACACCGTCGGGTGCAGCACCTTCTTGCCCTGGTTGATGAACTCGACGAAGCCCTTGACGCCGCCGGCGAAGGCGAAGTCGTCGCTCTTGTTCTGGCGCTCGTCGACCAGCCGGATGCGCACGCCGTTGTTCAGGAACGAGAGCTCGCGCAGCCGCTTAGCGAGCACGTCGTAGTGGAAATCGATGTTCGAGAAGATCTCGAGGTCGGGCAGGAAGTGCACCTCGGTGCCGCGCTTCTCGGTGTCGCCGAGGATCTTCATAGGGCTCACCTCCACGGGCCCCTCCGGCCCGTCGCGCTGCTCGATCACGCGGTCCTGCGGCACGCCCTGCCTGAACTCGATGAAGTGCACCTTGCCGTCGCGGCGCACCGTCAGCCGCAACCACTTGCTCAGGCCGTTGACGCAGCTGACGCCCACGCCGTGCAGCCCGCCCGAAACCTTGTAGCTGTTCTGGTTGAACTTGCCGCCGGCGTGCAGCTCGGTCAACGCGATCTCGGCGGCACTGCGCCTGGGCTCGTGCTTGTCGTCCATCTTCACGCCGGTGGGGATGCCGCGGCCGTTGTCGACGACGCTGATCGAGTTGTCGGTGTGGATCGTGACGACGATGTCGTCGCAGTGGCCGGCCAGCGCCTCGTCGATCGAGTTGTCGACCACCTCGAACACCAGGTGATGCAGCCCGGTGCCGTCGCTGGTGTCGCCGATGTACATGCCGGGGCGCTTGCGCACCGCCTCCAGGCCTTCGAGGATCTGGATGCTGCCTTCGCCGTACGCATCGGACGGCTTCGGATCGGGGCTCGAGGATTCGCTCATGCATTCAAGGCCGCGAAAGCGGCCGCTCGTCGATCTGACCAGAACCCCCCGCTCGGCGGGGGGCAGGGGGGTGCCCAGCGTTCGGCATCGGCCCGATGCCGATGCGCATCCTTCAGATGCGCATCGGCATCACCACGTACTTGAAGCCGGGCTCGTCGGGCACGGTGAACAAGGCGCTGGCGGCCGAATCCTGCAGCTCGAGCCTGACCATCTCGGCGTCGCTGTTGGCCAGCGCGTCCATCAGGTAGGTGACGTTGAAGCCGATCTCGATCGCATCGCCCTCGTAGTCGACCTCGAGCTCCTCCCGGGCCTCTTCCTGCTCGGCGTTGCTCGACGCGATGCGCAACGCACCCGGCTCGACGTTCAGGCGCACGCCCTTGAACTTCTCGCTGGTCAGGATCGCGGCGCGCTGCAGGCAGCCCAGCAGCGGCGCCCGCCCCAGCACCAGCGCGTTCTTGTGGTTCTTCGGGATCACGCGGTTGTAGTCCGGGAACTTGCCCTCGACCAGCTTGGTCACGAACTGCATGCCGCTGAAGTCGAAGCGCGCCTGGTTGCCGGCGAACTGCATCTGGATCGGCGTGTCCTCGTCGCGCAGCAGCCGCTGCAGCTCGAGCACCGTCTTGCGCGGCAGGATCACCTCCTGCTTCGGGATCTCGGTCTCGAGCCTGGCCTGGGCCAGCGCCAGCCGGTGGCCGTCGGTGGCCACCAGCGTCAGCTGCTTGCCCTCGGCGATGAACAGGATGCCGTTCAGGTAGTAGCGGATGTCGTGCACCGCCATCGCGAAGTGCACCTGGTTGACCAGGCGGCGCAGCGTCTTCTGCGGCACGGTGAAGGCCGGCCCGAAGTCGGCCGCCTCGTTGACCAGCGGGAAGTCCTCGGCCGGCAGCGTCTGCAGCGTGAAGCGGCTCTTGCCCGCCTGCAGCGTCAGCTTGTTCTGCGCCGCGCTCAGGCTGACGGTCTGGTCCGCCGGCAGCGCGCGCAGGATGTCGATCAGCTTGCGCGCACCGACGGTGGTCGCGAAATCGCTGTCGTCGCCGCCCAGAGGCTGCGAGGTGCGCACCTGGATCTCGAGGTCGCTGGTGGTGAACTCGATGTCGCCGCCCGACTTGCGCAGCAGCACGTTGGCCAGGATCGGCAGCGTATGGCGCCGCTCGACGATGCCGGCCACCGACTGCAACGCGCCGAGGACTTTTTCCTGTGCTGCCTTCAGGACGATCATGTCTTCCTCTTTGTTTCTTGGGACTGGTAGTAGAGCGGCGACCGGGCTGTGGAGAACGCCATTTTCGCTTGTCCGATCAAGACTTTATGTTCGGGCGAAGCCTGTGGGCGGGTATGGGGGCGCGATGGGGAGCCGGCGACAACAAGTTGTGGTCGCGAGCGGCGGCTGTGGACAGGTGTGCAGTTGTCGGAAAGTTGTCCCCAGGTTTCGGCCGCGGCGGCAGCCGGGCCGGCCGCCGCCGCACCGTCAGCCCTTCAGCGCCTGCTCGAGCACGTGCAACTGCTGGTTGAGCTCGCTGTTCTTGCTGCGCTCGCCGCCCACCTTGCGCACCGCGTGCAGCACCGTGGTGTGGTCGCGGCCGCCGAAGAGCTCGCCGATCTCGGGCAGGCTCTTCTGCGTCAGCTCCTTGGCCAGATACATCGCGATCTGGCGCGGCCGCGCGATGCTGGCAGGGCGCTTCTTGCTGTACATGTCGGCGACCTTGATCTTGTAGAAGTCGGCCACCGTCTTCTGGATGTTCTCCACGCCGATCTGGCGGTTCTGGATCGACAGCAGGTCGCGCAGCGCCTCGCGTGCCAGGCCGATGCTGATCTCCTTCTGGCTGAAGCGGCTGTAGGCCAGCACCTTGCGCAGCGCGCCCTCGAGCTCGCGCACGTTGGCGCGCACGTTCTTGGCGATGAAGAAGGCCACGTCTTCGGGCATCGGTGCGCCGTCGGCATCGGCCTTCTTGATCAGGATCGCCACGCGCATCTCCAGCTCGGGCGGCTCGATCGCCACCGTCAGCCCGGCATCGAAGCGGCTGGTCAGGCGCTCGTCGATGTCGGCCAGCCCCTTCGGGTAGGTGTCGCTGGTCATGATGATGTGCGCGCGCTTGGCCAACAGCGCCTCGAAGGCGTTGAAGAACTCCTCCTGGGTGCGCTCCTTGCCGGCGAAGAACTGCACGTCGTCGATCAGCAGCAGGTCCAGCTGGTGGTACTTGGCCTTCAGCTCGTCGAAGGTCTTGCGCTGGTAGTTCTTGACGACGTCGCTGATGAACTGCTCGGCGTGCAGGTACAGCACGCGCGCGTCGGGCCGGTCCTTGAGCAGCGCGTTGCCCACCGCGTGCACCAGGTGGGTCTTGCCCAGGCCGACCCCGCCGTAGATGAACAGCGGGTTGTACATGTGCCCGGGCGCGCCGGCCACGTACAGCGCCGCGGTGCGCGCCATCTGGTTGGCGCGCCCGGGTACCAGCGAATCGAAGGTCAATGCCGGATTGAGCCGGTGCCGGCTGGCCGGCGGCGGCACAGCCGCCGGTGCGGGCGCAGCCGGGACGGCGCCGACGGCCACCTGCGCCGTTGCCGCCAGGCTGTCGCGCCGCAGCGGCGCCGGCGCCTGGGCTTCACGCGGTGTCAAGGCCAGCTCGAGCCGCACCGGTTGCGCCGCCAGCTCGCTGAGCACCGACTCGATCAGGCCGGCGTACTGCGTACGGATCCAGTCGAGCTTGAAGCGGTTGGGCACCCGCACGCTGGCGACCGCTGCCTCGCCGCCGGGCTCGATCACGGCCGGCGGCAGCGAGCGGATCCAGGTGTTGTATTGCTGTTCGGGCAGTTGGGCCGCCAGACGTTCGCAGGCCTGCTCCCACAAGTTGTCGATCATTGTGGAGAACTCATCTTTCTTGACCCGGCATTCTAGGGTGATGGCCGGTGCCGGACGCAGTTATCCACAGTTCGAAGCCCATCGTCAAGCCGCAACCCGAGCCAAGCGGCGCGGTGCAAGTGTTTGACCGATAAGCGGTTTTTTGCTGTAATTGCGGGTTCGCCGGGCCGGCGCAGCCGTGATTCGGCGGCAACGGTCGGGCGGCGGTGGTCCGGCGGTGGTGGTCGGCCGGTGATGGTCGGCCGGTGATGGTTGGCCGATAGTGGCAGGGCGAGGGCGGCAGCGCGGCAGCGGCAAGGCTGCAGTGGCCGGCTCGAGCGCTGATCGCCAAAGGCGGCCCGATCCAAAGGAACACACCGGCAGCGATGCCGCGATGATGCGCACCGGCCGCGCGTCTGCGGCGGCGCGCATGCCGGCAGCCGTCGCGAACGATCCACATCCTCCTCCAAGCCGGGCCCACGCTTGCCCGAGACCCAGGAACCCCGATGAAACGCACCTACCAGCCCTCCAAAGTCCGTCGCGCCCGCACCCACGGTTTCCTGGTGCGCATGAAGACGCGCGGCGGCCGCGCGGTCATCAATTCGCGCCGCGCCAAGGGCCGCAAGCGCCTCGGTCTGTCCTAGGCCGCGGGCGCGGGCCGGCGCATGATCCGCCGCGTGCTGCAGCGCCGCGACTTCGAACGCCTGCTTGCCGTGCCCGCCCGCCTGCGCAGTGCGCACTTCGCCGTGCATCACCTGCCGGTGCGCCCGTGCGCATCCGGCAAGCTCGCGCCAACGCCGCTGCCGGCTGAATTGTCCACAGGGTCGTCCACTGTATCTGACGAGACTGTGGATAACTTGCCTCGAGCGGTCTGGTTCGGTGCCGTCGTGCCCAAGCGCCATGCACGCCGCGCGGTGACGCGCAACCTGCTGCGCCGGCAGATCTACACCGCCGCCGGCCGGCACGCCGCCGCCCTGCCGCGAGGGCTGTGGCTGGTGCGCTTGCATCGGCCGTTCAACCCGCCCGGGCAGCCCCCGCGCTTTCGCTCGGCCGCATCCGACGCGTTGCGCCGCGCCGCGGCGGCCGAGCTCGATCACCTGATGCGGCGGGCCGCATCGTGAGTGCCGCACCGCAGCCGCGGGGTTCGCCGCTGCAGCGCCTGCTGCTGCTGCTGGTGCACGGCTATCGCCTGCTGCTCAAGCCCTGGCTGGGCAACGCCTGCCGCTTCGAACCCACCTGCTCGGCCTACGCGCTGGAGGCGCTGCAGCGCCACGGCGGCATCGCCGGCGCGAGCCTGAGCGCCGGCCGGCTGCTGCGCTGCCACCCGTGGTGCGCGGGCGGCTGCGATCCGGTGCCCGAAGCGCCGCCACGCCTGTTCACCCGTCTCGGCCTGCATCGCGCCGAGCCCGACGCCCGCAACCCGAAGCTCCCATGACCGATATGCGCCGCACCCTGCTGTGGGTGATCTTCTCGATGTCGCTGGTGCTGCTGTGGGATGCCTGGAACAAGCACACCGGCCAGCCGTCGATCTTCGGCGGCTCGTCGCGGCCGGCGGCCGCCTCCGCGAGTGCGCCGCCGCAGGGCGGTGCTGCCGGCGTGCCGGCGGCCGGCGCACTGCCCGGTGCCGCCTCGGCGCCCGCTGCACCGGCGACCGCGGCCATGCCGGCGACGCCGGCGGTGCCGAAGGCCGGCGAGCACGTCACGCTGACGACCGACGTCGTCAAGGCCACCTTCGACAGCACCGGCGGCACGCTGGTGCGGCTCGAACTGCTGGGCTACCAGGACACGGTGCACCGCCGCTGGTATCAGCCCTTCCTCGAACTGTTCTCGTCGACGCCGCGCGCGGCGCCGACGAACGTGGTGCTGTTCGAGCAGGACCCGAAGCGCACCTACCTCGCGCAGACCGGCCTGGTCACCGCGCAGGGCGGCGTCGCACTGCCCAACCACCTGACGCCGATGACGGCCGCCGCCGGCGAGCGCGCGCTGCAGGCCGGTGCCGACGAGCTCACGCTGCGATTCGAATCGGCCGAGATCGACGGCGTGCGCCTGGTCAAGACCTACACGCTGCGGCGCGGCGCGTACACGATCGGCGTCACCCACGAGCTGGTCAACAACAGTGCCAAGCCGGTGTCGCCGCAGCTGTACCTGCAGCTGGCGCGCGACGGCAGCCCGCCCGAGGGCGAGTCGTCGTTCTACTTCACCTTCACCGGCCCGGCGGTCTACACCGACGCGTCGAAGTTCCACAAGATCGACTTCAAGGACATCGAGAAGGGCAAGGCCGAGCTGCCCAAGAGCGCGGACGACGGCTGGATCGCGATGGTGCAGCACTACTTCGCGTCGGCCTGGCTGCCCGCGGGCCAGGAGCCGCGCGACTTCCGCGTGCAGAAGGTGGCCGACAACCTCTACGCGATCGCGATGGTGCTGCCGATGGGCGAGGTGGCGCCGGGCAGCAGCAAGGTGCTGAAGGCCACGCTGTTCGCCGGCCCGCAGGAGGAGAACAAGCTCGCCGAGCTGGCACCGGGGCTCGAGCTGGTCAAGGACTACGGCTGGTTCACGATCCTGGCCAAGCCGCTGTTCTGGCTGCTGAACAAGCTGCACGGCGTGCTCGGCAACTGGGGCTGGTCGATCGTCGCGCTGGTGGTGCTGCTGAAGATCGCGTTCTACTGGCTCAACGCCAGCGCCTACCGCAGCATGGCCAAGATGAAGGCGGTGGCGCCGCGCATAACCGAGCTGCGCGAGCGCTACAAGGACAAGCCGCAGCAGATGCAGCAGGAGATGATGCGCATCTACCGCGAGGAGAAGGTCAACCCGCTCGGCGGCTGCCTGCCGATCCTGGTGCAGATGCCGTTCTTCATTGCGCTGTACTGGGTGCTGCTGAGCAGCGTGGAGATGCGCGGCGCGCCCTGGATCGGCTGGATCCACGACCTGTCGCAGCCCGACCCGTACTTCATCCTGCCGCTGCTGATGACGGCGTCGTCGCTGTTCCAGACCTGGCTGAACCCGACCCCGCCCGATCCGATGCAGGCACGGATGATGTGGATCATGCCGCTGATGTTCTCGGTGATGTTCTTCTTCTTCCCGGCCGGCCTGGTGCTGTACTGGCTGACGAACAACGTGCTGTCGATCGCGCAGCAGTGGTTCATCAACAAGCGGCTGGGGGTGCTCGGCAAGAAGCCCTGACCCCGCGAACGCGGGGTGACAACCCGCACCCCGCGGCCGAGCATGTGCGCAATGGCACGGTGCGCCGCGGCGCCTGGCTCAACCGGGCATCGCGTCCGCCGATCAGGATTTCGGGCAGCGCGGCTGGCGTCGCACCGCCCGCCGTTCATGCGGGGCAGACTCGGCCGACCGCAAGACCCGACGGGGCCAGCCAGCGCCCCGCCCGGGATCGCGCGCTGCGGCTGACTCGCGGAGCGTCTATCCGGTGCCGGCCGTGCGGCCGACCCGGCGCTCCGCCCCGCGCCACCCGCGCCGCCGGGCGCCCGCGCCGGCCAATGGCAGCACGGGCACCCGGCGGCGCAGTCCAGCGCGGCAGCCGCCGGCGTGCCGCTGCGCCCGTGCACCCTTCGACGCCGTGAGGCACAGCGTGGGACGCTGCACTAGTGCAGTGTTCCACTCTGTGCAGCACTGAAGAAAACCGATGGATTTGTCGTCCTGGCTAGGCGCAAACCGCAGCGATGCCCAGTGGCATCGCGAGGATTTGCAACGACGCCAGGGCGGCAAAGGCGCGGTTTTGTGTGCTGCATAGCGTGGAACACTGCACTAGCATGCGCGCGTGCTGTCGCGCCGTGCCGACCCGATCGCTGCCATCGCCACTGCTGCCGGCCGCGGCGCGGTCGGCATCGTGCGCCTGTCGGGCCACGGCCTCGCGCCGCTGGCGGCGCAACTGTGCGGCCGGCTGCCGGCGCCGCGGCTGGCCACGCTGTGCGCCGTGCGCGACGCCCACGGCCGGCCGATCGACCAGGCGCTGGCGCTGTACTTCCCGGCGCCGCAGTCCTACACCGGCGAAGACGTGCTCGAGCTGCAGGTGCACGGCGGCCCGATCGTGCTGCAGCTGCTGCTCGCGCGCTGCCTCGAGCTCGGCCAGGCGCTGCGCCTGCGGCCTGCCGAGCCGGGCGAGTTCACCGAGCGCGCGTTCCTCAACGGCAAGCTCGACCTCGCGCAGGCCGAGGCCGTCGCCGACCTGATCGACGCCGGCACCGAAGCCGCCGCGCGCTCGGCCGTGCGCTCGCTCGAAGGCGAGTTCTCGCGCCGGGTCGACGCGCTGCATGCACAGCTGGTCGAGCTGCGCCTGCTGGTCGAGGCGACGCTCGACTTCCCCGAGGAGGAGCTCGATTTCCTGCAGCGCGCCGATGCGCGCGCGCGCATCGGCCGTATCGCCCAGGCGCTGGGGGCGCTGCTCGACGGCGCGCAGCAAGGCGCGTTGCTGCGCGAAGGCATCCGCGTCGTGCTCGCGGGCCAGCCCAACGTCGGCAAGAGCTCGCTGCTCAACGCGCTGGCCGGCGCCGAGCTGGCGATCGTCACGCCGATCCCCGGCACCACCCGCGACCGGGTCAGCGAGACGATCCAGATCGAAGGCGTGCCGCTGCACGTGATCGACACCGCGGGCCTGCGCGAACACAGCGACGACGAAGTCGAGCGCATCGGCATCGGCCGCAGCTGGGACGCGATCGGCGGCGCCGACTGCGTGCTGTTCCTGCACGACCTGAGCCGGCGCGGCCAGCCCGACTACGAGGCCGCCGAAGCGCAGATCTCGGCGCGGCTGCCGGCGTCGGCCCGGCTGCTGCACGTGCACACCAAGCGCGACCTGATGGCCGCGTTGCCCGCGGGCATCGAAGACGACGCGGTCGCGCTGTCGGTGCGCACCGGCGAAGGCCTGCCGGCATTGCGCGCCGCGCTGCTGCAGCGCGCCGGCTGGCACGCGTCGCCCGAAGGCAGCTTCATCGCGCGCACGCGCCACGTGCTGGCGCTGCGCCGCGCGGCCGAACACCTGGAGCGCGCGTGCACGCTGGCCGACACCGGCGATGCCGCGCTCGAACTGCTGGCCGAGGAACTGCGCCTCGCGCACGACGCGCTCGGCGAGATCACCGGCGCCTTCACCAGCGACGACCTGCTGGGCGCGATCTTCAGCCGCTTCTGCATCGGGAAGTAGACCGAGCGGAACACCGTCCGGACCCGATCAGCGCGCCCGCCCCACCAGCGGCACGAAGCGCACGCCGATCGTGCGCTGCTCGTGCACGCGGCCGCCGGCGGCCTTGCGCAGCAGCTCCAGCCATTGCGCGTCACCGTGTGCGCCCACCGGCGCGGCCAGCCGTCCGCCGGGTGCGAGCTGCGCCGCCCAGGCCGGCGGCAGCGCTGCCGGCGCGGCGGTGGCGATCACGGCGTCGTAGGGCGCGCCCGGCGGCCATCCCAGGTGGCCGTCGGCTTCGTGCACCACCACGTTGGCCACGCCCAGCGCGGCCAGCGTGGCGGCGGCGCCCGCCGCGAGCTCGGGCACGATCTCGACGCTGTCAACGTGCGCGGCCGATGCGCCACGTCCACAAGGCGAAGGCGCGCGAGCGTGCGCTGTCCACCGACGAAATCCGCGCGTTCCTGAAGGCGGCGTTCGAGTCCAACATCCGCCGGCAATTCAAGATCGGCCTGCACCTGCCCGCGCTCGACGAGGTCGTGCAAGCGGACCCACGCCGCATGAGCCGCGGGCGAGAGACCGAGCACGGTCGGCGTCAGTCCGCCGCGCGCGTCCGTGGTGAGCGGTGTGTCGAGCAGTGCCGTGATCCGCCGGCCGAAGCGCCCGACCGCGGGCATGGCCGCGGGCGCGGGCCGATAGGCGCGGGTGCCCTGCATGCTCGCCGGCCACGCGATCAGGAAGCGGGCGATGAAGCCCGTGCCGCGCGGCAGCGCGCCGGCGCGCTCGAGGAAGCCGGGCAGCGCCCCGGGCGATCACATCAGGGGCTCAACCCGAGGAGCCGACTTCCTATCGGAAGCGACCCTCGGCGGCCATGCCGCGTGCCGCGGCGGCCAGCGATGCAACAACGGCACGAAGCGGGAGTGGTGTCCCGCGTCCCTTGCAGTTCCCGGCTCGCCTCGGCGATCGCGACGGACAGGAGCGCTGACCCGAAACCACGACACCGAATGACGAACGCAGCGCGCTATCCCACTCGATCTTCCGAGTACGTCAGTCCGAACACGGTATCCGTCATCCACCGCCGAAACGACTCGTTGTCCATGAACTGCTTGAACAGTTCCGTGTCGTCCTTCAGCACGGCGGTCATGACACGCGCGAGCGCCTTGTCGTGCTCGATGCGCGCGTTCTGCTTGTCCGAGTTCCGGCGCGCGTTCTGGCAGGCCTTGTCGGCCGCGACGCGCTGCGCAATGTCCTCGGTGATCAGCTTGTGCACCCGGTCGGCGTCCGACCACCGGATGTTGCCGAACTGGTCGTTGAACGCCTCGAGGATGTTCGATAGCCGATCCAGTTCGGGTTCGGGTTTGTGCCCGCCACCCGTTGTGGGCACCGGCTCGATCTCTGCATCGGCATCAGGAAGCTGGATCCTGGCCGCCGCCTGCTTCTCGACGCGATAGCTGTCCATGTCGATCGCCTCCAGGATGCCCTTGGACAGGTCCTCCTCGACCGGCGCCGGCAGCTTGGGCACGAGAAAGGTCAGGAAGATCGAGAGCTTCTCCCACCCGGCGTTCGTGTACGGCAGGATCGACGAGAGGAAGCCGTAGGTACGCAGGAAGGCCTTGGCCTTGCCCTTGAAGTCCACCTGGGCGTCTTCGTCCAGCCGTTCCCGGTAGTCGGCGACGCAGGCATCGAGGATCGGATCGAGACGCTCGCGGTCCGCGCCGCCGAGGTACAGCCCGACGAACTCGTCCACTAGAGCGGCGGCATGGACCTGATGAGCGTCGAGCGCCGCCTTCAGGTCGTGCAGCTTGTTCGGGTCGGTCTCCTCCGCGAGGATCGTCGTGCGGTAGTAGTCGGCGAAGGCCTGCTGGATCGTGTCGGCATCGTTCATGAAGTCGAGCACGAACACGTCGTGCTTCTTCGGATGCGCGCGGTTCAGGCGCGACAGCGTCTGCACCGCCTTGATGCCCGAGAGCGGCTTGTCCACGTACATCGTGTGCAGCAGCGGCTCGTCGTAGCCGGTCTGGAACTTGTCGGCGCAGATCAGGAAGCGGTACGGGTCCTGCTGGATCTTGTCGGCGATCTGGCTCGATGCAAAGCCGTTGAGCGACGCTTCCGTCACCTTGGCGCCGCCCCACTCGTGCTCGCCGGAGAAGGCGACGATCGCCTGGCAGCGGCTCTTGCGCTCGGCCAGGTAGTCGCGGATGGCGTGGAAGTACTGGATCGCGCGCTCGATGCCGCTGGTCACGACCATCGCGCGCGCGTCGCCGCCGATCTTGTTCAGTGCCAGCACCTGCTCGTGGAAGTGGTCCACCATGATCTCGGCCTTGAGCCGGATCGCGTGGTCGTGGCTCTCCACATACCGCCGCAGCTTCTTCTTCGCCCGCTTGGTGTCGAACTCCGGGTCGCCCTCGACCTTCTTGACGAGCTTGTAGCAGCTGTCGACGGGCGTGTAGTGCCTGAGCACGTCCAGGATGAAGCCTTCCTGGATCGCCTGCTTCATCGTGTAGCTGTGGAACGGACGGTGCTTCACCGTGCCGCCGGCTTGGCGGTCGGGCTCGCCGAAGATCTCCAGCGTCTTGTTCTTGGGTGTGGCGGTGAAAGCGAAGTAGCTGGCGTTGGGCAGCAGCTTCCTGGCCTCCATCAGCCGGTTGATCCTGTCCTCCAGCGTGTCGTCGTCCTCCCCGGCGCCGCTCGCCGAGAGCGCCACCGACATCGCGGCCGACGTTTGTCCACCCTGGCTCGAATGCGCCTCGTCGATGACGATGGCAAACCTGCGTCCGCGGTGCTCGGCCCCGATCTCGTCGAGGATGAACGGGAACTTCTGCACCGTGGAGATGATGATCTTCTTGCCCTCGGCGATGAACTTCCTGAGGTCGCCCGAGTGCTCGGCGTGCCCGACCGTGGCGCCCACCTGCGCGAACTGCCGGATCGTGTCGCGGATCTGCTGGTCGAGGATGCGCCGGTCGGTGACCACGATGACCGAGTCGAACACCGTCGTCTCGTCCTTCGCGAGCCCGATGAGCTGGTGCGCGAGCCAGGCAATCGAGTTCGACTTGCCGCTGCCCGCCGAGTGCTGGATCAGGTAACGCCGGCCCGCGCCGTTGGCCCGCGCGTCGGCCAGCAGCCGGCGCACCACGTCGAGCTGGTGAAAGCGCGGCCAGATCTGCAGCGCTTTCTTCCTGCCGGTCTTCTCGTCCTTCGTCTCGACGACCTGCGCGTAGTTCTCGAGGATGTCGGTCAGGCCCGCGCGCGTGAGGATGCGCTTCCACAGGTAGTCGGTCTTGAGGCCATTGGGGTTGGGCGGGTTGCCCGCGCCGTCGTTCCAGCCCTGGTTGAACGGCAGGAACCACGAGCCCTTGCCCTTCAGGTGCGTGCAGAAGCGCAGCTCGTGGTCGTCCACGGCGAAGTGCACCACGCAGCGCCCGAACTCGAAGAGCTTCTCGCGCGGATCGCGATCGCGCTGGTACTGCTGGACGGCGTCCGCCACCGTCTGCTTGGTCAGACTGTTTTTCAGTTCGAAGGTGGCCACCGGCAGGCCGTTGATGAACAGGCCCAGGTCGAGCGCGCGCTGCGCGTCGTCGCGGCTGTAGCGCAGCTGCCGCGTCACGCTGAAGCGGTTGGCAGCGTGGCGCTCGGCGGCCTTCGCGTTGCCCGGCGAGGGCGTGCCGTAGAACAGGTCGATGTGATGCGGCCCGTGCTCGAGCCCGTGGCGCAGCACGTCGATGGTGCCGCGTTTGCTGATCTCGCCCTGCAGCCGGGCGAGGAACTTGCGCCGCGTCGGGCCGTCGGTGCCGAGATCGAGCGCCTCGCACATCTGCGGCCGCGTCGCGCCCAGGAAGGCCGCGAGCTGCGCGAGGTCCACGCAGTATTCGCGGTCGTAGTCGTCCGCCGCACTGCAGATCCAGCCCGCGGCATAGCTCGCCGGGCGCTCCTGCACGCGGTTGGCCGGCACGCCTGGATCGCACGGCGCGCCCGTCAGCGCCGTGCAGATCAGCCGCTCGAGGCCGCGCTCGCTGGTGTCGGTCGTCACGGCTGTTCCCGCCCCACCAGCAGGTGCATCACGATGCGCACCAGCACGTCCTTCTCCTGCGGCCGGCTCTCGGCAATCATCAGCGTCAACGCCACCAGCGCGGCATCGGAGATGCGCGGCGCGCCGTCGGCAAGGCGCAGCGCGTCGTTGCGCTCCAGGAACCACAGGAACAGCGCCGCCGCGATGCGCTTGTTGCCGTCGACGAAGGCGTGGTTCTTCACCAGCAGGTACAGCAGCTGTGCCGCTTTCTCCTCCAGGCTGGAGTACAGCTCCTCGCCGCCAAAGGTCTGCATCACCGCGCCGAGCGCGCTGGCCAGGCCCTGGTCCTTCTCGACGCCGAACAGTGCCGAGCCGCCGAAGCGCGCGCGCAGCCGGTCGACGATGCGCAGCGCCTCGTCATGTTGCAGCACCCAAGTTGCCGCGCCGCCGGCCGCAGGCTTGGTCACCCGCTGATGGTCGTAGTCGTCCAGCAGATCGAGCGCGTGGCGGTATTCACCCACCACGGCCAGCAGCGCCTGCGCCTCGTCGCCCGACAGCGCACGGCGCCGGGCGGTGTCGGCCACCAGCCGCACCGCCTGGTTCAGGTCGCGCAGGCGTTGCGCGTTGACCGTGTAGCCGCGCACCAGGTGCTCGCGCAGCACCCGGGTTGCCCAGATCCGGAACCGTGTCCCCTGCACGGACTTGACCCGGTAGCCGACCGAGAGGATCACGTCCAAGTTGTAGTGGTCGACCTCGCGGCTGACCGTGCGCGGGCCCTCCTGGCGAACCTGTGCAAGATTTGCACGGGTTGCCGCCGGCTCCAGTTCGCCATCCGCGAAAACGTTGGCGATGTGCTTGCTGATGACGGAGCGCTCGCGCCCGAACAACTCGGCCATCTGCTGCTTCGTCAGCCAGACGGTGTCGCGCTCCAGCCGCGCTTCCACCCGCACGGCGCCATCGGCGGCCTGGTAGACCGCGATCTCACCGCCGGGCGCGGGCGGATCCGCTGTCACGTCGCCGCCTCCTCTGCGGCCGCATCCAGGTCGTCGGCCGGCTCGTCAGTGTCGGACTCGGCCTCGGCGACATCGAGCAGGTCCGGTTCGTCGCCCTCGTCGGGCAAGCGCGCCGCCGCCTCGCGCACGTCGAGCTTGCCCGTGACCACGTCGCCGATCAGGCGGGTGCGGTATTCGCGGAGGAGCGAGATTTCGCGTTGCGCCTTGGCGATGGTCTCAATCAATGAAGCACAGTCGCTCTCGATCGCTCGAACAACTGCCGACTGCTCCGGCAAGGGAGGTACGGCGAACGCCCTCGCTCCGATTCGGTCAACGTTCAAGTTCCCTTGGGTATTAACAGGAGCCTCTCGCAAAAGCTCTGGCTTCATTGCGACGAACATGTAGTAGAGGAAGTCTCGTTCGACTCGGGCACTGGGAACGAATCCGACCACACTGTCAGGGAAGCAAGCTTCGAAGTCGAGTATGGCGACGTCACCGATGTTCGCCGCGATCGTCATGACGAGCGTGCCCGCTGGAAACACCTTGCTCACAGCGAGGCCGCGCTCATTGAGCGTCTGTCGAAAACCTGTAATCGACTTACCCGCCCGGGCGACCTCTCCTGTCTGAATGAAGGGGTACTGCCCGTCATAGAGCGATGGGTCGTTCCGTGGTCGGTGCGTGAACTTGCCCCGCAGAACCCGCGCAACCTGCTTTACGCGCATCAACTCCCAATGCTTCGGCACATCCCCCAGCCACTCCACGCCGGAGGGCTTGAGGCGGACATTGGGGTCGAGGCCGCGGGTGACGGCGCGGTGGATGATGGCCTGTTTCTGCTCCTCCAGCAGCTTGATCAGCTTCTGCTTCGCGCGGATGTACCGCCGAATCCGCCGGTCCATGTAGTCGAGAAAGCGGACGATGGCGGCTTGTTCAGTAACGGATGGGACGGCAACGTGAAAAGCCGCGAGCCTAGTTTCCGCAATCGCCGGGTAAGCGATCCCAACTGAATCGGCCGTAACCCTATCTGTGAATGCTCTGCTTTGGCACAGGTAACTCACGAACTTCGGCACAGTACCTGCTGTCGGCGTGAGAACCGCGAAACCCGTCGAGCACACAAGCTCGTCAGAATTACCTTCGACAAAGTACACCGCATTCAGGTATGTACGAACGGTCGAAACGATCGTGTCCCCGTCACTGACAATGCGGCGAGCCCTCGATGGAGCGGCAGCAAAGCGCAAACGTTGAGGCCTTGCTGTAAGAACGCCCGTCCCAACAGAGCCAATGTCGAGATAACGAAATTCGTACTCAGGCGGCGTCGCCTCTGGCAGTACATCCCGATTAATTCTGACCCAGTGCTTCAACGGACGAGTCTCCCAATGCCCGGGAATCTCCCCCAGCCACGGCACGCCCGAGTCCTTCATCGCCGGATAGGGCTTGAGGCCGTCGATCATGCGTCGCTCGCTCCGATGATCTCGCCCAACAACCCCTCAGTTTCCTTCTCCAGCGCCAGGATGTCCGCCCGGATCTCCTCCAGCGTGCGCAGCGGCTTTGACTTGTAGAAGTAGCGGGTGAAGCTGATCTCGTAGCCGGTCTTGACGCTGTCGGGCACGTACCAGGCATCGGGTGCGTGGGGCAGCACCTCGCGGCGGAGGAAGGCCTCGATGCCGTTGTCTTCCAGCAGCGGCACCTGCTCGATGTCGCGGAGATCCGGGTCGGGCTCGTATTCGACGACGGCGGGCTTGCCGGCGATCGTCGCCGCAAACAGGCCGCGCAGCGGGTCGGCCGCCGTGCCCTTCCTGTGGATCTTCTTGATGAGCGGCGGCGCGTCGTCGGCGCGCTCGGCGGTCTCCTTCAGCGCCTTGATCTCCTTCGGCGAATACGCGCGCTCGGGGTCGATGCCCGTGAGGCGCAGCGGGCGCTCGACGGTCAGCTTCCAGTAGCCGAAGGCGGCGTTCGGGAAGATCTTCGACTGCTCGCTCTCCTCGAACTCGAGGAACGCCTCGCAGATGCGCGCGATGTCGTCGTCCGACAGCTCGCAGTTCTTCTTGCCCAGGTTCTTGCGCAGCGGCCTGAACCACTGGGTCGCGTCGATCAGCTGCACCTTGCCCTGGCGGTGCGCGGGCTTGCGGTTGGTGAGCACCCAGACGTAGGTGGCGATGCCGGTGTTGTAGAACATGTTGAGCGGCAGCGCGACGATGGCCTCGAGCCAGTCGTTCTCGATGATCCAGCGGCGGATGTTGCTTTCGCCCTGGCCGGCGTCGCCGGTGAAGAGCGACGAGCCGTTGTGCACCTCGGCGATGCGGCTGCCGAGCTTCGTGCCGCGTTTCATCTTGCTCAGCATGTTGGCGAGGAACAGCATCTGGCCGTCGCTCGAGCGGGTGATGAGCGAATACTCGGGGTCGCCGGCGTGCTCGATGACGAAGCGCGGGTCCTTGATGCCGCCCTTGCCGCCCATGCGCTCGAGGTCGCTCTTCCAGCTCTTGCCGTAGGGCGGATTGCTGAGCATGAAGTCGAACTCGCGCGACGGGAAGGCGTCGTTGGCGAGCGTGGAGTGCTCCGGGCCGCCGACGATGTTGTCCGCGGCGTCGCCCTCGCCCTTGAGCAGCAGGTCGGCTTTGCAGATGGCGTAGGTCTCGGCGTTGATCTCCTGGCCGTAGAGGTGCGTGGCGACCTGCTTGCCGTGCTGCCGGGCCAGCTCCTGCAGGGTTTCCTCCGCCACGGTGAGCATGCCGCCGGTGCCCAGCGCGCCGTCGTAGAGCAGGTAGGTGCCCGATTCGATTGTCTCGGCGATCGGCAGGAAGACCAGCTTCGCCATGAGCTTGACGGCGTCGCGCGGCGTCCAGTGCTCGCCGGCTTCCTCGTTGTTCTCTTCGTTGAAGCGGCGCACCAGCTCCTCGAACACGGTGCCCATGCCGTGGTTGTCGAGGCCGGCGGGGCTCAAGTCGATGTCGGGCGAGGTGAACTTCTCGATCAGCGTGCCGAGCGCGTCGGCCTTCGACAGGCGCGGGATCTGGTTGCGGAACTCGAAGTTCTCGAGGATGTCCTGCACGTTCGGCGAGAAGCCGTCGAGGTAGGCCTCGAAGTCGGCCTTGAGCTGCTGCTGGCTGGCGCGTGCCTTGAGGTCGCGCAGCGTGAACCTGGACGTGTTGTAGAAGGCCTGGCCGGCGGCCTGGCGCAGGGCAGCGTCCTGGTTGGTGATGCCGGCCTGGTCGAGCGACGCCTTCATGTCGAGCACGGCCTGCTTGGTGGGCTCCAGCACCGCGTCGAGCCGACGCAGCACGGTCATCGGCAGGATGACATCGCGATACTTGCCGCGCACGTACAGGTCGCGCAGGTCGTCGTCGGCGATGCCCCAGATGAAGTTGGCGATCCAGTTGAGTTGGGTCGGTTCCATGGGCTACAGCACTCTCCACCAAGGTACGGCCAGCACGTCGGGAGTGAGCCACTCGACCATGCGGCCGGTGTGCAGCAGGAGCCCGGTGCGCGCCTTGCGCCCGTACTCGCGCCGGAAGGTGCGCAGATGCGCGCAGTCGGCCAGGCGCGGCTTCGAGGTGGCCTTCACCTCGATGGGCAGCAGCTTGCCACCCGCCTCGATCACGAAGTCCACTTCCTCGCCGATCGTGGTGCGCCAGTAGGCGAGCTCCACGCGGTCCACCCGCGCGTCGCGCCAGGCGAGCAGGTCGAGCAGCAGCAGGTTCTCCAGGTGCGCACCTGCGGGCGCCGTTGGGCCGAGGTGCAGCGCAACGCCGGTGTCGCCCCAGAAGATCCTGGGCGACTTGACGAGCCGCTTGGTGCGGTTGACCGCGTAGGCCGGCAGGCGCACGAGCAGATACGAGGTTTCCAGCAGGTTGAGCCAGCGGTGGACCGTCGGCTGGGGCAGGCCGACGTCGCGGGGGCCAGTTCAGAGCGGATCGTCGCCGCCCAGCAGGGCCTCGGGGTCGCGGCGCGCCGCATCGCGCACGTCGAAATCGTCCAGCGAGCGGTAGCGCCGTTCGCCCGGAACGAGCTTTTCGACCAGGGTGCTCTTGCCGGTCTGCCGTGCACCGGTGAGCACCACGGCCGGCATCACGCAGAGCCGCGCGGCGAGCGCGTCATCCACCAGGCGGGGCAGGGTCTTCACGGCATGGATGATATTCATTCACAGCGCGGATTGGCATGCCCGGCGTGCCGCTTTCCCGGAGGATGCCCACGACTGCCGGGGCTGACACAAGGTGGCCGTTGGCGCCAGCACCCAGTTGCAGCGCGCGCGGAAGCCGGCCTCATGCGATAGGCTGCCTTCACCATGCGAGCAAGGTGCTCGGCTTGTTATTGGCTCGAGGGCACCTCGGCGTGAAGCCGAGGCGCGCGGGGCATCACAAGCTGATCTCGAGTGCACGCATGAGTACACATTCACCGCGACGAATCGGGAGAGGCTTGATTCACAAGGCTCTGCCGCGATTCACGCGCTTCTGCATCGAAGTAGACCGGGCGGAACACCGCCCTGTCCCGCTCAGCGCGCCCGCCCCACCAGCGGCACGAAGCGCACGCCGATCGTGCGCTGCTCGTGCACGCGGCCGCCGGCGGCCTTGCGCAGCAGCAGCAGCCATTGCGCGTCACCGTGTGCGCCCACCGGCGCGACCAGCCGGCCGCCGGGTGCGAGCTGCGCCGCCCAGGCCGGCGGCAGCGCTGCCGGCGCGGCGGTGGCGATCACGGCGTCGTAGGGCGCGCCCGGCGGCCATCCCAGGTGGCCGTCGGCTTCGTGCACCACCACGTTGGCCACGCCCAGCGCGGCCAGCGTGGCGGCGGCGCCCGCCGCGAGCTCGGGCACGATCTCGACGCTGTCAACGTGCGCGGCCAGCCGCGCCAGCACCGCGGCCTGGTAGCCGCAGCCCGTGCCGATCTCGAGTACCCGGTCGGTGGGGTGCAGCTCGAGCATCGCCGTCATCAGCGCGACGATGAAGGGCTGCGAGATGGTCTGGCCGTGGCCGATCGGCAGCGGCCGGTTGTCGTAGGCCGCGTCGCGCCAGGGTTCTTCCACGAAGCAGTGGCGCGGCACCGCGGCCATCGCGGCGCGCACGCCCGGCGGCATCGCCGCGAACCCGGTCTCGGCCGCGGTGTACGCGAAGTCGGCATCGACCGCGTCGAGCAGGCGTGCACGTGCGCCGGCCCAGCGGTCGGGCGGATCCAGGTGGCCGTCTTTCATGGCGGCAGTCTGCGGCCGGTGCAGGGCTGCGGCGTTGCGCAGGCGCAAGCCGCGGCCCGATTCCGGCTCGGTGCGCCGCACGGCGGGGCCGCCGCGTCCGGCTGCTGCGGGCTCGATGCCGGCGGCAGGGCGGCGGCAGGACGGCGTTGGGGCGACGGCGACGGGCGCCAGCCGCCGCGCATCAGCCGATGTCGAGCAGCTTCTCCTCGGCCAGCGCCAGCGGCTCCGGCAGGCCCGACAGCACCAGCGTGTCGCCGGCGGCCAACTGCATCGCATCCTGCGGCTCGCGCACGCGCCCCCCGGCGCTGCGCACCGACACCACGCGCACGCCCACCGCGTGCAGCGCCAGGTCGCCCAGCGGGCGGCCGACGCAGGCGGCGGCCGCCGGCAGCGTCACGCTTTGCAGCCGCTCCTGGTGCAGCTCGTCGACGGTGTCGTCGTCCACGCCGTGGAAGTAGCCGCGCAGCAGGCCGTAGCGCGCGTCGCGGGCGTCGCGCGCGAGGCGGATCACGCGCCGCATCGGCACGCCCACCAGCACCAGCGCGTGGCTGGCGAGCATCAGCGAGCCTTCGATCGCCTCGGGCACGACTTCGGCCGCACCGGCCGCGCGCAGCCGTTCCAGATCGGCATCGTCGATCGTGCGCACGATCACCGGCACCTTGGGCGCGTGCTCGTGCACCAGGCCGAGGATCTTCAGCGCCGAAGGCGTGTCCGGATAGCTGACGACCACCGCGCTGGCGCGCGCCAGCCCGGCGGCCATCAGGCTGGGCAGCCGCGCCGCGTCGCCGAAGACCACGCTCTGGCCGGCGGCTGCGGCCTGGCGCACGCGGTCGGGGTCCAGGTCGAGCGCCATGTACGGGATGTGCTCGCGCTCGAGCATGCGCGCCAGGTTCTGGCCGCTGCGGCCGTAGCCGCAGATGATCACGTGCGCCTGCGCGGCGATCGAGCGGCGCGCGATCGTCGTCAGCTGCACCGACTGCATCAGCCAGTCGCTGGCGGCCAGCCGCAGCACGATCCGGTTGCTGTAGATGATCAGCAGCGGCGCGATCATCATCGACAGCACCATGCCGGCGAGGATCGGGCTCATCCATTGCGGCTCGATCAGGCGGTTCTCGCGGCCCAGCGCGATCAGCACGAAGCCGAATTCGCCGGCCTGCGCCAGGTACAGCCCGGTGCGCAGCGCCACGCCGGGCGCCGCGCCGAAGGCGCGCGCCAGCACCGTCACCACCACGCACTTGGCGACCACCGGAATGGCCGTCAGCAGCAGCACCAGCAGCCACTGGTCGCGCAGCGGGTGCCAGTCCAGCATCATGCCCACGGTGATGAAGAACAGCCCCAGCAGCACGTCGTGGAAGGGCCGGATGTCGGTCTCGACCTGGTGCTTGTATTCGGTCTCGGCCACCAGCATGCCGGCGACGAAGGCGCCCAGTGCCAGCGACAGGCCCGCCTGCTCGGTGATCCACGCCAGCCCGAGCGTGACCAGCAGCAGGTTCAGCATGAACAGCTCGTCGCTCTTGCGCCGCGCCACCAGCGTCAGCCACCAGCGCATCACCCGCTTGCCGCCCACCAGCAGCAGCGTCAGCAGCACCGCGGCCTTGACGCCGGCCAGCGCCAGCGCGATCGCGAGGTCGCGCCCGCTGTCGTCCAGCGCCGGGATCAGCACCAGCAGCGGCACCACCGCCAGGTCCTGCAGCAGCAGCACGCCGATCACGCGGCGGCCGTGCTCGGTCTCGAGCTCCAGCCGCTCGGCGAGCATCTTCGCGACGATCGCGGTGCTCGACATCGCCATCGCGCCGCCCAGCACCACCGCGCCCTGCCAACCCATCCGCCACGGCGACGCGCTGCCGGCGAAGGCCCACACCAGCAGCGCATGGCCGGCCAGCGCGGCGGCCATCGTCACCAGTACCTGCAGCAGCCCGAGGCCGAAGACCAGCGAGCGCATGCTGCGCAGCTTGGGCAGGTTGAAGTCCAGCCCGATCACGAACATCAGGAAGACGACGCCGAACTCGGCCAGGTGGCGGATCGCGTCGATGTCCTGGGCCAGCGCCAGCGCGTTCGGCCCGATGACCACGCCCACCGCCAGGTAGCCGAGCATCGGCGGCAGCTTCCACAGCCGGCACAGCACCGCCGCGCCCACCGCGGCGACCAGGTACAGCAGGACGAGTTCGAGCGTGGTGGCCATCGGGGGGTGGCGGGTACGGTGCCGTCCGGTTGCCGGCTGCCGGGGTTCGTGGGCGCAGCGACTCCTAGAATGACCGATGCTAAAGGAGCACCCCGGGAGCACTTGCTTGGCCCATGCGACCCCGCAGCTCGACCCGCAGCGCGCGTTGCGCCTGGCCGAGCAGACTTTCCGCATCGAGGCGCAGGCGCTGCTGGGCCTGAGCGCGCGCCAGGGCGAAGGCTTCGTCGGCGCGTTGCGCGCGATCCTCGCCTGCCGCGGCCGCGTGGTGGTGATGGGCATGGGCAAGAGCGGCCACGTGGGGCGCAAGATCGCCGCGACGCTGGCCTCCACCGGCACGCCGGCCTTCTTCGTGCACCCGGCCGAGGCCGGCCATGGCGACCTGGGCATGGTCGCGCCCGGCGACGTGGTGCTCGCGGTGTCCAACAGCGGCGAGAGCGACGAGCTGGCCGCGATCCTGCCCGCGCTGCGCCGCATCGGCGTGACGCTGGCGGCGATCACCGGGCGCGCCGACTCCACGCTGGCGCAGCACGCCGACCACGTGCTCGACAGTGCCGTCGACCAGGAGGCCTGCCCGTTGAACCTCGCCCCCACCGCCAGCACCACCGCGCAGATGGCGCTGGGCGACGCGCTCGCGGTGGCGCTGCTGGATGCGCGCGGTTTCCGCGAGGAGGACTTCGCGCGCTCGCACCCGGGCGGCAGCCTCGGGCGCAAGCTGCTGATCCACGTGCGCGACCTGATGCGCACCGGCGCCGAGCTGCCGCGCGTGGGCCCGCGCTCGAGCTTCGTCGAGATGCTCGGCGAGATGACCGGCAAGGGCCTGGGCTTCGCCGTCGTCGTCGACGCCGACGACCGGGTGCTGGGCATCTTCACCGACGGCGACCTGCGCCGGCTGATCGAGCGCGGCGCCGAACTGCGCAGCCTGCACGCCGAGCAGGTGATGCAGCGCGAGCCGCGCCGGATCAGTGCCGACGCGCTCGCCGTCGATGCCGCCGACCTGATGGAGCGCCACCGCATCACCAGCGTGCTCGCCGTCGATGCCGCCGGCCGGCTGGCCGGCGCGCTCAACACCAACGACCTGCTGCGCGCCAAGGTGATCTGATGCCGCGTACCCCCGAAGGCCCGGCGCTGCGCTTCCCGCCCGAGCTGCTGCTCGAGGCGCAGGGCCGCGGCCTGGGCGTGCGCGCGGCGATCTTCGACGTCGACGGCGTACTCACCGACGGGCGCCTGTACATCGGCGAGCACGGCGAGACGGTCAAGGCCTTCCACGTGCTCGACGGCCACGGGTTGAAGCTGCTGGCGGCCGGCGGCATCGCGCCGCTGCTGATCAGCGGGCGCGATTCGGCGGCGCTGCGCCGGCGCGCCGCCGACCTGGGCCTGGCGCATGCGGTGTTCGGCGCTGCCGACAAGGTGGCGGCGGCGCAGGTGCTGCTCGACGGCCTGGGCATCGGCTGGGACGAGACCGCGGCGATCGGCGACGACTGGCCCGACCTGCCGCTGCTGCAGCGCTGCGCGTTCGCCTGCGCGCCGCCCGGCGCCCACGCCGAGGTGCGCGCGGTGGTCGACCATGTGACCGCGGCAGCCGCCGGCCACGGCGCCGCGCGCGAGTTCTGCGACCTGCTGCTGACCGCGGCCGGGCGCTACGCGGCGCTGCTGGCGTCGCAGCGCGCCACCCTCGACGCGCGTTGACATGCGCGCCCCGAGTCCGCAGGCGCCTGCCGCCGCCCGAGGCCGCGCCCGGCGGCTGCGCGCGGCCGGCTGCCGCTGAACCGGACGGCCGTGCATGGCGCTCGAGCTGCATCTGCCCGACCTGCCCGAAGTGCCGATCGGCCTGGGGCAGGTGCCGGCGCCGGCGCCGCGGCCGCCGCAGCCCTGGCACCAGCGCCTGCGCGAACGGGTCGCGATCTACCTGCCGCTGCTGCTGATGGGCCTGCTCGCGCTGGCGAGCTGGTGGCTGGTGAAGAGCACGCCGCGGGTTGAACTGCCGCGTGCGGCCGAGCCGCCGTCGAGCGAGCCCGACTACACGATGAACCGCTTCGTCGTCGAGCGCTTCGATGCGCAGGGCCGGCTGACGGCGCGCATCGAGGGCCGGCAGCTGCGCCACTATCCGGACGTGGACCGCATCGAGGTCGACGACGCGCGGGTGCGGGTCGTCGGCAAGGGCGGCCGCCCGACGCTGGCGCAGGCACGGCTGGCGATCAGCAACGGCGACGGCAGCGAGCTGCAGCTGCTGGGCGACGCCCGCATCGACGGCAGCGACGCACAGGGGCGGCCCGTCGCCTTCCGCGGCGAATTCCTGCACCTGTACACCCGCACCGAGCGCGTGAAGTCGCACCTGCCGGTGCTGGTGAGCAGCGGCGGCAGCGAATTCCGCGCCGCCGGGCTGGACTACGACCACCTGGGCGGCCTGCTGCAGCTGCAGGGCCCGATCCGCGCGCTGCTGCAGCCGCAGGATCTGCAGCGCCGCGCGCCTGCGAACGCCGCCGCCTCGACCCCGAAGGATCCGCGATGAGCCCTGCCCTTGCCTACATCACCGGCGCGTCCAGCGGCATCGGCCAGGCGCTGGCACTGCGCTACCTGCGTGCCGGCTGGCGGGTGGCGCTGGTCGCGCGCCGCGCCGAGTCGCTGCAGGCCTGGGCCGCGGCGCAGGGTGCCGGAGCCGATCGCGTGCGCGTGTTCGCAGCCGACGTGCGCGATGTCGATTCGATCGTGCAGGCCGGCCACGACTGCACAGCGCAGTTCGGCCTGCCCGACGTGGTGATCGCCAATGCCGGCATCAGCATGGGCATCGACACCGCCGACCGCGGCGACCTCGAAGTGCTGCGCACCACCTTCGAGACCAACAACATCGGCATGGTCGCCACCTTCCACCCGTTCCTCGCGCCGATGCGCCAGCGCGGCAGCGGGCGGCTGGTGGGCATCGCCAGCGTCTCGGGCATCCGCGGGCTGCCCGGCCACGGCGCCTACTGCGCGAGCAAGGCGGCGGTAATCAGCTACCTGGAGACGCTGCGCGTCGAATGCCGCGGCAGCGGCGTGCAAGTGGTGACGATCGTGCCCGGCTACGTCGATACCCCGCTGACGCGCGGCAACCGCTACGCGATGCCCTTCATGCTGTCGGCCGAGGCCTTCGCCGAGCGCGCCGGCCGCGCGATCGAGGCCGGGGCCACCTACCGCGTGATCCCGTGGCAGATGGGCGTGGTCGCCAAGCTGCTGCGGCTGTTGCCCAACCCGGTGTATGACCGCGCGCTGGCCGGCCGCGGCCGCAAGCGTCGGCGCGACGAATAGACGCCGCCCCGCGCGGCCGGGCCGCGGCCCCATGACAAAAGGGCGCGAGCCTTGCGGCTGCGCGCCCTTGTTCCGGCCCGCCGCAGCGTCGAAGCCGCGGCAGGGCTCTGAGCCCCGGTCAGTAGCCGCCGCGGCCGCCGCCCCCGCCGTAGCCGCCGCCACCACCGCCGCCACGGCCGCCGCCGGTGCCGTAGGGGCTGCGGCCGCCGCCGCCATAGGGCCCGCGCGGGCCGCCGCCACCGCCGCCGCCGCCGTAACCACCACCGCCGCCGCCACCGTAGCCGCCGCCACCGCCGTAGCCGCCGCGGCCACCACCACCACCGCCGCCGAAGCCGCGATCCTCGCGCGGCCTGGCTTCGTTCACCACGATGGCACGGCCTTCCAGAGGCTGGCCGTTCATGCCGTTGATCGCCGCCTGGGCCTCGGCATCGCTGCCCATTTCGACGAAGCCGAAGCCCTTGGATCGACCGGTGTCGCGGTCCATCATGACCTTGGCCGAGGTGACCGTGCCGAAGCTGGAGAAGGCCTGGTGCAAGGAATCGTCGCGCACCGAATACGCCAGGTTGCCGACATAGAGTTTGTTACCCACTGGGGAATCCTTCTAGAGAACAGGGGACAGGAACGGGAATGGTGCTTCGACCCAGCGAGAAACGATCAGGCAAAGGCGTGGCAACGGCATACACGTATCCCATTATCAAATCATCGATGCAAGCGCTGCATAGCAGCGGACCCGAGTTTGTTGTTTTGTTGTCTACGTGCAAACCCGAGGTGCGGTCCCTTGCATGCCGAACTTGGCGGGTTAGTCCCGATGCCGGCTTCGACCGCGGCGCCTAGAGTCCCGCGGTCGCGCCCGGCCGCCAGGCGGCCGGGCGAGCGTGACGGACGGTGCGAGGAGACAACCCGTCCTGCCGCCGGGCAGGGCGTGGCGCTGCTGGAAGGGAGAAGGGCGCGTGCCTCGGCACCGCCCTTCTTCGCTTGCGCCGCCAGCCTTCGCGCCCGGCGCCGCGCCGCCGGGCCCGGCGCCGATCGGCACCCCCTTTCGCCCGGCATCGTCAAGGCCGCCGCCATGCCCGTCGACCCCGTGCTGCGCCAGTTGCAGATCGACATCCCCGCTCGGCCCGAGGCTCTGGTGCGGCTGTCGCTGCTGATGGCCGACGACGACATGAACCTCGGCGCTGCGGCCGCGCTGATCGAGGCCGACATGGCGCTGGCCGCGGCGGTGATGAAGGCGGTGAACTCGTCGCTGTACGGGCTGAAGAGCAGGGTGCAGAGCGTGCAGCAGGCGATCACCTACCTCGGCATGCGCGAAGTCGCCGCGATCACCTTCGAGATGGGGCTGCGCGCGGCCTTCCCGCCGGCGGCCGAGCTCGACCCGATCTGGAGCCGCGCCGCGCGCCGCGGGCTGATCATGGGCCGGCTCGCGGCGCCGATGGGCCAGGATGCCTGGGCCGCGCATTCGGCCGGGCTGTTCGAGGAATGCGGCAAGGCGGTGCTGCTGCGCCACGCGCCCGATCACTATCCGTCGATGCTGCGCGCGGCCCGCGACGATGCCGAGCTGGTCACGCTCGAGAAGGCCGGATTCGGCGTCAGCCACGACGCACTGGGCGCGGCGCTGTGCGAGAGCTGGGGCCTGGGGCCGGCGGCGGCCGCCAGCGTGCGCCACCACGTGGCGGCGCAGGCCGGCGGCGAGCTGCCCGAGTTGCCGGCCAAGCGCACGATCTGCGCGCTGTCGGTGATCGCGCATGCCCTGATGCAAGCGCCGGACGATCTGGACGACGTGGTCGCGCGCGTCGCCCCGCAGGCCGAGCTCGACCCGACGCTGGTGCTGCGCGTCGCGCGCAAGCTGCAGGAGCAGCTGCAGGACGCCGCCGCGCGGCGCTGAACGGTCGCCGCCGCCGGGCGCTGCGCGATTCCTCGGGTTTGCCCAGGCGTCCCGGCTCCGGTAGCCTTGCCGCCTTGCCCGAGCGGCAGCCTTCCATCGCTTCAACCACAGGACTTCGCGAACATGAGCACGACCATCCCGCCCGACAAGCTCGCGCTGCAGCGCCTGTATCACTGGGAGAAGGCGGCTGCGGACAAGCCGGTCTTCACCCAGCCGATGGGCGGCGGCGTGGTCCGCGACTGGACCTGGCAGCAGGCGGCCGGCGAGGTGCGCCGCATGGCCGCGCACCTGAAGAGCCTGCAGCTCGAGCCGGGGTCGAGAATCGCGCTGCTGGCCAAGAACAGCGCCCACTGGATGATGGCCGACTGGGCGATCTGGATGGCCGGCCACGTGTCGGTGCCGCTGTATCCGACCCTGGCCGCCGGCACGGTGCGCCAGATCCTCGAGCACAGCGGATCGAAGCTGCTGCTCGTGGGCAAGCTCGACGGCTGGCCCGAGATGCAGCCGGGCGTGCCCGAAGGCCTGCCGATCATCACGCTGCCGCTGGCGCCGGCCGTGCCCGGCGCCAAGACCTGGGACGCGATCATCGCCGACACCGCGCCGCTGGCCGGCAGCCCGGTGCGCGCCGCCGACGAATTGAGCACGCTGATCTACACCTCGGGTACCACCGGCCAGCCCAAGGGCGTGATGCACAGCTTCGGCACCTTCGCCTGGGCGATCACCGCCGGCCTGAAGCGCGTCGATCTCGATTCGTCGAGCCGCACGCTGAGCTACCTGCCCTTGGCCCACGTGGCCGAGCGCGCGCTGGTCGAGCACGGGCTGCTGGCCACCGGCATGCACGTGTTCTTCGCCGACACGCTGGACACCTTCGTCGCCGACATCCAGCGCGCGCGGCCGACGGTGTTCTTCTCGGTGCCGCGGCTGTGGGTCAAGTTCCAGCAGGGCGTGCAGGCCAAGATGCCGGCCGAGAAGCTCGACCGGCTGCTGAAGATCCCGATCATCCGCGGCATCGTCAAGAAGAAGATCCTGAGCAACCTGGGCCTGGACCAGGCGCTGTACGCGGTGGGCGGCGCCGCGCCGATGCCCACCGCGCTGCTCGACTGGTACAACCGCCTGGGCCTGCAGATCATCGAGGGCTACGGCATGACCGAGAACTGCGCGGTGTCGCACGCGACCGTGCTGGGCAAGCCGCGCCCGGGCACCGTGGGCCCGCCCTACGACGGCGTGCAGTGCCGCATCGACCCCGATACCGGCGAGATCCAGGTCAAGAGCGGCTGCCAGATGCTCGGCTACTACAAGCAGCCCGAGCAGACGAAGGAAGCCTTCACCGCCGACGGCTGGCTCAAGACCGGCGACAAGGGCACGATCGACGCCGAAAGCAACCTGAGAATCACCGGCCGGGTGAAGGACCTGTTCAAGACCGGCAAGGGCAAGTACGTGGCGCCGGCGCCGATCGAGGACCGGCTCGCCACCCATCCGGCGATCGAGGCCTGCTGCGTCACCGGCGCCAACCTCGGCCAGCCGCTGGGGCTGCTGATGCTCAACCCCGACGCCGCCGGCAAGGCCAAGGATCCGGGCGGCCGCTCGGCGATCGAGGCATCGCTGGCCGAGCACCTGAAGAAGGTCAACGCCCAGCTCGACCCGCACGAGCAGATGGATTGCCTGGTCGTCACGGCCGACGCCTGGTCGGTGGAGAACGACATCCTGACGCCGACCATGAAGGTCAAGCGCAACAAGATCGAGGAGCGCTTCGCGCCGGACTACGAGAAGTGGGTCGCCGCGCGCAAGAAGGTGATCTGGGTCTGACAGCGCCCCCAGGGCCGGGCTGCGCCCGGCCCGCCCCCCGAGGGGGTCGAGGAAACTTGGGGCGGCCCGGCGTTTCCTCGCGCGCCCCCAGGGCCGGGCTGTGCTCGACCCGCCCCCCGAGGGGGGCGAGGATACTTGGGGCGCCCCGGCGTTTCCTCGCGCGCCCCAGGGCCGGGCTGCGCCCGGCCCGCCCCCGGGGGGGTCGAGGAAACTTGGGGCGCCCCGGCGTTTCCTCGCGAGCGCCCGGCCGGGCGGCGCCGGCCTTCAGCCGCCGGCGCGCGGCTGCAGGTCGAGCCGCAGTTGCTGCGGCGCGCGGCGCGCCGTGTCGAGCACCGGCCGCAGCGCCTGCAGCCGCTGCGCCGGCGGCTGCACCAGGCCCGGCGGCACCGGCCGCGGCAACGGGGAAGGCTGCAGGATCATGCGCGCCCTCCGGGCGATCCGGCGTGCACCGCGGCCGCCGGCTCGTCGCCCAGCGGCGTCAGGTCCATCATGCCCGACACCCGCTCGACCCAGCCGGTCAGCGCCGGCGCCGACGGCAGCCGCGCGTCGCCGCCGCGCGCCAGGCGCAGCACCGACGACGCGCCCGACGACATGCGCGCCGCAGCCGGGCGCAGGCGCCGTGGCGTGATCAGGTTTCCCGACGACAGTCCGTTCATGGTGCGGCTCGCTGTGCAGTGGTGGTGAAGCTGGGCTGGCGGCTGCGGCGCCGTCCGGCGCGGCCAGCCAGGATTTCGGCAGCAGCATTCGTGCCACGAGCACGACTGCACGGTGCGGGCGCCGCGGCGTGCAGCCCTTCACGCGTGCGCGGGTGCCGCCTGTCGCAAATGGTCACCGCGGTGACGAACTGCGACCCATGGCGGCGCGGCGGTGACGCGATCGGTCAGCCCGCCGGGCGTGGCTTCAGGCGGCGGCCGGGCTGCGGCGCCAGGCGGCGATCGGCTCGCGGATCGCATCGGGGCCGGCGTGCCAGGCATCGCGCAGCACGCGCGCCGGGAACTGCCCGCAAACCAGCGCCAGGTCGGCTGCGATCTGCCGCTGCGGCACATCCTGGTACAGGCTGGCGAGCGTGCCCAGCAGCGCGCCGACCGAGCGCCACAGGTGCAGGTACTCGGGCTGCAGCACGAGCCCGAGCTGCTGCGTGTTCGACGCCAGCTGGCCCAGCAGCTGCGCGCGCCGGCGCCAGCCTTCGGGGCCTTCGCGCGCCAGCGTCCAGGCGAAGGTCTTGCCGCGAAGCGGCGTGACCCGGCGCTTGTGCAGCGTGCGCTGCAGCGTGGCGCGGATCTCGTCGCGGCGCGCGGCAGCGGCCTCGGGCGTGGTGCACAGCGTGATCAGCGCTGCGGTCATCGCATCGGCATCGGCGCTGAGCGCGCCGTGCAGCCAGCGCGCCACCGGCCGGCCCTTGCCCTGCAGCGCCACCGTGTTGCCCCAGTCGATCAGGTGCAGCCGGCTGTCGGCGCCGACCAGCACGTTGCCGGCGTGCAGGTCGCCGTGCAGCTCGCGGTGCAGCAGCACCTGGCACAGCACCACGTGCACGAAGCGTGCGGCCAGCCGGCGCCGGTAGGCGGGCGCGTCGCCGCCGAAGCGCGCCGGCGCTCGCAGCACGCTGACCGCGCCTTCCAGATACTCCATCTCGATCACGCGCCCGGTCGCCGCATACACCTGCGGCACGCTCCACAGGCGGCTGCCCTGCGCGCGCCGCGCGAAGCGCTGCTGCAGCTCGGCTTCGCGCTCGAACTGCAGCTCGGCACGGAAGCCGTCGATGAAGCCGTCGACCTGCGCCATCAGCGCGCTCAGGAAGGGCGCGAGCTTGCCGTGCGGCGCCCAGTACTGGCTGGTCAGCACCATCAGCCCGATCGATGCCTTGCCGAGCTGGAACTCGCGGTCGAGGTTGTGCCGGCCGATCTTCACGACCACCGGCACCAGCCGCTCGACGCCGCCCTGCAGCATCGGCTTCTTGACCAGGTAGACCGAGCCGATCGATCCCGACTTCAGCGGCCGCTCGGCGTCGAAGCCGAAGTAGCGCGCCTCGGCCGGCTGGCCGAAGCTCTCGGCGATCGCCTGGCGCGCCTCGTCGGCCGACATCGGCGGCACGTCTTCCTGGAAGACCTGCAGCTCGGCGGCGATCTCGGGCGGCAGGAAGTCGGCGCCGGACGCGGCCACCTGCGCGAGCTTGACGAAGAACGGCCCGAACTCGCGCACCATCTTGGCGATCACCTGCGCCTGGCCGCGGAAGTCGCGCGGATCGAGTTGCAGGAACGGGCGCACGTAGCGCAGCGCGCGCAACTGGCGGCGGATGATCTGCAGGTCGCTGCGCAGCAGCTTCACGCGCTGCAGCAGCGCTTCGGTGCGGCGCCGGTTGGCGAAGAACAGATCCTTCAGCTCGTTGATCACCTCGACCAGCAGCGGCTCGTAGGTGCGCAGCAGCAGGCGCGCGATGTCCAGCCCCATCTCGGCCAGCCCGCGCAGCTCGGGCTCGGCCAGCAGGTCGTGGAAGAAGGCCCAGAACTCGTCGACGATCGCCGGCGGCACCGGCACCGGCGAGCGCGACACCGCCTGGTCGACCACGCGGCGGATCAGGCGCTCGGTGCTGCCCTCGTTGGGCAGCAGGTTGTGCGCGCGCAGGTACTCGGTGGCGCGGCGCGCCTGCTCGGTCAGCGGGTGTGCGTAGAGCGCGTCGAAGATGCCGTCGAGCGCCGCGCTGAACTCCGGCGCGGTCAACGGCGCCTCGCGGCCGATCAATTGCGTCATCGGCACGAAGGCGGCGATCACGCGCGCGGTGGCCAACGGCGTGTGCGCGACCGTCGCCGCCAGGCGCTTGGCGCTGCGCAGCGTCGGCGCGGCCGGCGTTGCGGCCGGCGGCGCGGCCTTTGCCGCCCGGCGTGCGGCCGGCCTGCGCGGCCGCGGCTTGCGCGGCGCGCGGCGGGCCGACGCAGCCGGCGCGGCTGACGCGGTCGGCTTGGTGCGGGCGTTGGACGATGCGGCGGGCATGGGCGGCGCGGCGGATGCTGGAATCGGCGGATTGTCCGGCATTGCCGCGCCGATCCGCAGCGCCAAACGGGATGGGTGCGCAGCCCGTGCCGCCGGCTGCTAACACCCGGTTAACGGCGCGCGCCTAGACTCGCGCGTCGCGTTCACGCCCCGAAGCCATGACCCGAAGCCTGCAGCGCCTCGCCGCGCTCGTCCTGTTCGCCCTGCTGCCGCTGCAGATCAGCTTCGCGCAGGCGCTGCCGCCCGGCGTCACCGCGGTGCGCTCGGTCGAGGGCATCGACGAATACCGGCTGACCAACGGCCTGCAAGTGCTGCTGGTGCCCGACGACTCCAAGCCCAGCACCACCGTCAACCTGACCTACCGCGTCGGCTCGCGCCACGAGAACACCGGCGAAACCGGCATGGCGCACCTGCTCGAGCACCTGCTGTTCAAGGGCACGCCCACCCACCCGAAGGTCTGGGCCGAGTTCACCAAGCGCGGCCTGGCGGCCAACGGCTCCACCAGCCAGGACCGCACCAACTACACCGCCACCTTCTCGGCCGACGACGGCAACCTGAAGTGGTACCTGGGCTGGCTGGCCGACTCGATGGTCAACAGCTTCATCGCCCGCGCCGACCTGGACACCGAGATGACGGTGGTGCGCAACGAGATGGAGCGCGGCGAGAACAACCCCAGCCGCATGCTGATGCAGAAGATGCTCGCCAGCGCCTACGAGTGGCACCCGTACGGGCGCTCGACGATCGGCGCGCGCAGCGATGTCGAGAACGTCGACATCCCGCGCCTGCAGGCCTTCTACCGGCTGTACTACCAGCCCGACAACGCGACGCTGATCGTCTCGGGCCGCTTCGACCCGCAGCAGGTGCTGCGCTGGGTGGCCGACAGCTTCGGCGCGATCCCGAAGCCCGCGCGCACGCTGCCCACCCAGTACACGATCGACCCGGTGCAGGACGGCGAGCGCAGCGTCACGCTGCGGCGCACCGGCGGCGCGCCGATGGTCTATGCCGCGTGGCATGTGCCGGCCGGCTCGCAGGCCGACTTTGCCGCGGTCGAGCTGCTCGCGCAGGTGCTGGGCGACACGCCTTCGGGCCGGCTGCACAAGGCGCTGGTCGAGCCCGGCCTGGCGGCCAGTGCCTTTGCCTTCGCCTGGTCGCTGGCCGACCCGTCGGTGCTGGTGGCCGGTGCGCAGCTGGCGCCCGGCGGCGACGTCGACCGGGTGCGCCAGGTGCTGCTCGACACCGCCGAGCACCTGGCACGCCAGCCCGTCACCGACGCGGAAGTCGAGCGCGCGCGCACCCAGTGGCTCAACGCCTGGGAGCAGAGCTTCACCAACCCCGAGGAGATCGGCTACGCGCTGTCGGAATCGGTGGCGCTGGGCGACTGGCGCATGTTCTTCCTCGAGCGCGACCGCGTGCGCGCCGTCAGCCGCGCCGACGTGCAGCGCGTGGCCGACGCCTACCTGCTGCCGTCCAACCGCACCCTCGGCGTCTACCTGCCCACCGATGCGCCGCAGCGCGCGCCGGCGCCGGCCAAGCCCGACGTGGCGCAGGAGATGGCCGGCTTCAAGCCGCAGCCGGCGGCGGCCAAGGTCGAGGCCTTCGACGCGACCCCGGCCAACATCGACGCGCGCACCGAGCGCTTCACCGTCGCCGGCATCAAGGCGGCGGTGCTGCCCAAGGGCACGCGCGGCGGCTCGGTGCGCGCGGTGCTGACGCTGCGCTTCGGCGACGAGCAGTCGTTGAAGGGCACCAACGCGGTGGCCGATGCGCTCGCGGCGATGCTCGACAAGGGCACGTCGCGCCTGAGCCGCCAGCAGGTGCAGGACCGGCTCGACGCGCTCAAGACCGAGCTGGCGATCGGCAGCGCGCCCGGTTCGGTCAGCATCAGCCTGAGTTCGCGGCGCGAGCACCTGGCCGACGCGCTGCGGCTCGTGGGCGAACTGCTGCGCGACCCGGCGCTGCCGGCCGAGGCCTTCGACGAATACCGGCGCCAGGCGCTGACCCGCGTCGAGCAGCAGCGCAAGGAGCCGGGCGCGGTGGCGGCCAATGCGCTGGCCCGCGCCGGCAACCCCTACCCGCGCGGCGACGTGCGCTACGCGCGCACATTCGACGAGATCGAGCAGGACCTGAAGGCGCTGGCGCTGCCGCAGCTGCGCGACTTCCACCGCCGCTTCTACGGCGCCGGCACCGGCGAGTTCGGTGCCGCCGGCGACCTCGACGCGGCCGCGGTGCGCGCCGCGCTGCAGCAGGCCTTCGGCGGCTGGACCGGCGGCACGCCCTTCACGCGCGTGCCGCTGCCCTTCGTCGCGCCGCAGCCGCAGCGCATCGTGCTGGCCACGCCCGACAAGCCCAACGCCGAGATGCGCGTGCGCCTGCCGCTGCCGGTGGCCGAGGCCGCGCCCGACTATCCGGCGCTGATGCTCGCCAACCAGCTGCTCGGCGGCGGCGGCAGCTCGCGGCTGTGGAAGCGCATCCGCGAGGGCGAAGGCCTGTCGTACAGCGTCTACAGCTACGTGCAGTGGAACCCCTTCGAGGCCAATTCGCCGTGGGTGGCGGGTGCGATCTTCGCGCCGCAGAACCGCGCCAAGGTGGAGGCAGCCTTCGACGAGGAAGTGGCGCGCGCGCTGCGCGACGGCTTCACCGATCAGGAGGTGGCCGAAGGCCGCAGCGGGCTGCTCAGCTTCCGCCGGCTGTCGCGGGCGCAGGACGATGCGCTTGCCGCGGCGCTGGCCAACAACGAATACCTGGGGCGCACCTTTGCGGTGGCCGCGCAGGTCGATGCGGCGCTGGCCGTGCTGACGCCGCAGCAGGTGAACGCGGCGCTGCGCGGCGTGCTGAAGCCGGCCGAGTTCGTGACCGTGTTTGCCGGCGACTTCAAGCCCTGAGTGCGCAGCCCCTGCGCGGGCCTGGCCGCGCAGGGGTACGTGCAGCTGCAGGAACCCGGGGCGGCCCTTCGGGCCCGGAGCCCGAGGCCGCCGGTGCGCGGCGGCTACGGCCCGGTGGCGAAATCCCAGCGGTACGGCTCGGGCATCGTATTGCCCGCGAGGTCGCGCGCCTGCACGCCGGAGTTGTAGGTCGCCTGTGCGCGCAGCGGCGCCGTCGGGATCAGCGTCGCGGTGTTCTTCGCATAGTCGATCACCACGTCGACGGTCGCGCCGTCGACCGTGCCGTACAGGAACGGGAAGATCGGCTCGTTGAAGGTCACGATCAACCGGGTGTCGCGCGGCACGTTGGTCGAGCCGGGAGCCGGCGACACGTTCAGCACGGTCGGCGGCGTGGTGTCGACGATGCCGGCGCCGCTGCCGTTGCTGCCGGTGGTGAAGCTCCACCGGTAGTCCGCGGCCAGCGGGTTGCCTGCGAGGTCAGTGGCGGTGCTGCGCAACGTGGCGACGTAGGTGGCCGCAGGCGCCAGCGCAGCAGCAGGCTTGAAGACGGCGGCCTGGCCGATGGACTCGAGCGTGCCGGCCACGCGGGCGGTGCCGTTGCTCAACTCGAAGGCGGCCGCGACGGTGCGTGCATCCATCGGCTCGCTGAACGACATCGCGATGGCGTTGCCGGCGGCGACGCCCGTGGCGTCCGCGGCCGGGGTGTGCGAGGTCACGGTCGGCGGCGTGGTGTCGGCACCCGCGGCGGTGGTGAAGCGCCAGCGGTGTTCGCCTGCCAGCTTGTTTCCGCTCAGGTCGGTCGCATCGGTGCCGATCGAGGCCTGGAACGGGCGGTTGGCGCCCAGCGGCGACTGCGGGAAGACCGTCACCAGCTGGTTGGCGCTGTCGTAGTCGATCGCCCCTAACGCGACGGGCGCGCCGGATGCCTCGTCGACCAGGCGGATCGCCGCGCCCAGCGATGCCTCGCGCATCGGCTCGCTGAAGGCGATCGTCAGCGGGCTGTTGGTGCCGACATCGCGCGTGCCGTTGGACGGCGTGACGTGAACGACCGTCGGGGCGACCTTGTCCAGGCCCGGCGGGAGGAATGCCCCGTCGCTCGTGCCGCCGCCGCCGCTGCAGCCGACCAGCAGCGCGACCGCCGCGCACGCGAACCCGCGAACCGCGGCACGGACCCGGCCGAATGCGGGTTCTCGAAAAGGGGAGTGTGGATCCACGCGAGCCTCCGAACGCCGTCGCCCGGGATGGGCAACCCAACGATCCCACGATTCTGGCCCACGGATTGCGCCGCTGGAGCCGACCGCAGCACGGCGGGCCATGCGGTTGCGCACTATTGGGCCGCTGCCATCCCGTTTGTTGCGGTGGCACCAAAGCCCGGAAACGGGCGCGCCGGCCTGCGGCGCGGTGTGCGCCGGCCCCGCAGCGGCGCCCGTGCGAAGCGTCAGCCGCCCGCGAACTGCACGATCTGCCCGGCCGGCCGGGCGCCGGCCACGCGCGCCACTTCGTCGCCGCGCTGCAGCTTCACCAGCGTCGGAATGCTGCGGATGCCGAAGCGTGCCGCCGTGCGCGGGCTGGCGTCGCTGTTGACCTTGACGAACAGCGCGCGGCCCTTCATCGCGCCGGCCGCCTGCGCGAACTGCGGCGCCATCTGCCGGCACGGGCCGCACCAGGGCGCCCAGAAGTCCACCACCACCGGCAGATCGCTGCGCCCGGCGACGCGGTCGAAGTCGGCGTCGGTGAGTTCGATCGGCCTGCCGTCGAGCAGCGCTGCGCCGCAGCGGCCGCACACCGGGTCTTCGGCCAGGCGGGCCGCCGGGATGCGGTTGGTCGCGCCGCAATGGGCGCAAGGCACGTGCACGGTGTCGGCAGCGGTATTCATCCGCTGCACATGGCGCCGCCGCCGTGCTTTTCAATGCCCGGCTCGGCTGGTCGTGGCGGCGTCGCCGTCCCCGGCGTGGAGGAGCCGGAACCCACGATGGAATGCGCGGCCTGCCGGCGCGGGGGGGGGGGGTGAGCAGCCGGCGCCGGCGTCGGCGCAGGGCTTGCCGAAGCCGCTGCGCGATCGCATCCGCGGACGCACGCAGCCGGTCTGCGAAGCGGTCGGCCGCGGGACTTCCTGCGTGCGGCGGGCGCCGCCGCAGCCGCCGTTCAGAAGGTGACGCCGAGCGTGACGATCGCCACCTGCGCGGAGGATCCGGGGTTGAACCAGTAGCCGGAGACCGTGATCCCCGCGCGCGTCAACTGCACGAAGGGGCCGCGCTGCAGCTCGCGGTCGCCGCCCCAGATGCGGGTGCGCTGCGCCGCTGCCCCCACGCGCAGCCACTCGGCCGGGCGCCATCCCAGCTCGCTCCACACATAGGTGTAGCTTGCCGCAGCGTCGCTGCGGTCGTGGACGCGCTCGCCCTCGAGATAAGCGTCGAATCGCCCGGCCGAGAGCGCGAGCTCGAGGCCGCCGATCGGGCCGCGCACGTCGCCGGTGACGCCGCCGACGATGGGCGTGGCCTCGAGCTTCACCGCCTCGCCCCAGGAAAAGGTCCAGCCGACGAATGCCGACTGCGTGTGCAGGGCCTCGTAGTTGATGCGCGCTTCCAGGTGGAGCGCGCCGCGGTCGGCGGCGAAGAGGCCCGAGGCGTAGCCGTCCCCGGCGCGCGGGGCGTTCCAGTAGCCCGTCGCCGCGAACTCCCATTCGGGCGCGGCCGGCGGGCCCGCTCGGCGCCCGGCGGCTGCGCCCTCCTGCGCCAGCGCCGTCGTCACGGTCATCGCGAGGGCGCCTGCCATGGCGGCGCCACGCATCATTCGCCCCGCGCGGCGGCCGTCGCGAGCGCCACGCCCGGCATGGGCATCGAGAGCCCGCCCGTCCATTCCCGAGAGTCGGCGCGCACCGCCGACGCGAGCCGCCTGCCGCGATCGGTAATCGTGCGCACGCGGTTCATCACCGCATCGACGAGGCCCCAGGCGAGGTTGCAGCCCAGGGCGGCATCGCGCATCGTCTTCATCGTCGCATCTTCCCTGTTCAGCGCCGGCCCGGCGCCGGCTGCCCAGGAGGCGACAGGGAATCTAACCGGCCTCGATGCGGCTCGGGACCGTGCCAGGGCCGCGCCGCGGCGCCGCGTGAAGCACCTTGGCCTCGAGCCCGGTGTGCCCGCCGCCGTCCTGCCCTGCGCGACCGGCTGCCGCGGCGGGGCCCGTCGGGATCCCAGCGGCCGACTGCGTGCCCAGCGTGCTCCCTAGAATCCGCCGCCACCCGATGGCCGCCACCGCCGAATGCCGCTGAGCTGGAACGAGATCAAGGCCCGCGCGATCGCCTTCGCCAAGGACTGGGCCGACGCCGGCGACGAACGCGCGCAGGCGCAGCCGTTCTGGATCGACTTCTTCGCCGTCTTCGGCCTGAGCCCGAAGCGGCTGGCGAGTTTCGAGCATGCGGTCAAGAAGCACGGCGGCGCACAGGGCTACGTCGACCTGTTCTGGCCCGGCATGCTCATCGTCGAGCACAAGTCGCGCGGCAAGAGCCTGGACCGAGCCTTCGGCCAGGCGCTGGACTACTTCCCCGGCATCACCGAGCGCGACCTGCCGCGCTACGTCGTCGTCACCGACTTCGCGCGCCTGCGGCTGAGCGACCTGGTCGGCGGCGAGCAGATCGAGTTTGCGCTCGCCGACCTGCACAAGCACCTGAAGCGCTTTGCCTTCATCGCCGGCTACCAGGTGCAGGCGATCAAGCCGCAGGACCCGGTCAACCTGAAGGCGGCCGAGCGCATGGGCCGGCTGCACGATGCGCTCAAGGCCAGCGGCTACGCCGGCCACGCGCTCGAAGTGCTGCTGGTGCGGCTGCTGTTCTGCCTGTTCGCCGACGACACCGGCATTTTCCAGCCGGCGCAGGCCTTCCGTGCGTGGGTGGAAGAGCGCAGCGCGCCCGGTGGCAGCGACCTCGGGCCGCAACTCGCCGCGCTGTTCCAGGTGCTGAACACGCCCGAGGACCAGCGCTCGCGCGCGCTCGACGAACAGCTTGCCGCCTTCCCGTACGTGAACGGCGCGCTCTTCGCCGAGGCGCTGCCGCTGGCGGCCTTCGACGCGGCGATGCGCGAGCACCTGCTCGACGCCTGCGCGATCGACTGGAGCGCGATCAGCCCGGCGATCTTCGGCGCCCTCTTCCAGAGCATCATGGACGCGAAGGCGCGGCGCAACCTGGGCGCGCACTACACCAGCGAGGAGAACATCCTCAAGCTGATCGGGCCGCTGTTCCTGGACGAGCTGTGGGCCGAGTTCCACAAGGTCAAGGGCAACCGCAACCGCCTGTTCGAGTTCCACAAGAAGCTGCGCGGGCTGAACCTGCTGGACCCGGCCTGCGGCTGCGGCAACTTCCTGGTGATCAGCTACCGCGAGTTGCGCCTGCTCGAACTCGACGTGCTGCGCGCCGCCTATGCGGGCGGGCAGCGCACGCTCGACGTGCACCAGCTGATCGCGCTCGACGTCGACCAGTTCCACGGCATCGAGATCGAGGAATTCCCGGCGCAGATCGCGCAGGTGGCGCTGTGGCTGATCGACCACCAGATGAACCTGCGCGTGAGCGAGGAGTTCGGCCAGTACTTCGCGCGCATCCCGCTCGCGGCCGCGCCGCACATTGTGCACGGCAACGCGCTGCGGATCGACTGGGCCGAGGTGCTGCCGCCCGAGCGCTGCGCGTATGTGCTCGGCAACCCGCCCTTTGTCGGCGCCAAGTTCATGGACGATGCGCAGCGCGCCGACGCGCAGGCGGTGTTCGTCGGCGTCGAGGGCGGCGGGCTGCTCGACTTCGTCGCCGCGTGGTGCGTCAAGGCACTGCGCTACGCGAAGGCGGGCGACGGCGCGGGTCCGCGCTGCGCCTTCGTCTCGACCAACAGCATCACGCAGGGCGAGCAGGTCGGCGTGCTGTGGGGCTGGATACTCGGGCAGGGCGCGAAGATCCACTTCGCGCACCGAACCTTCCAGTGGAGCAACGAAGCGCGCGGCGTCGCCGCGGTGCACTGTGTGATCGTCGGCTTCGGCCTCGGCGAGCATGCGCCGAAGACGATCTACGAATACGACGACATCCGCGGCGAGCCGCACGCGCGGGCAGCGGCGAACATCAACCCGTACCTGGTCGACGCGCCCGACGTGGTGTTGGCGCGGCGCAGCCGGCCGATCTGCGACGTGCCGGCGATCGGTATCGGCAACAAGCCGATCGACGACGGCAACTACCTGTTCACGACCGAGGAGCGTGACGCCTTCGTTGCCGCAGAGCCGGGGGCGCGGCGATTCTTCCGCCGGTGGCTGGGGGCGGAAGAGTTCATCAACGGCTACGAGCGCTGGTGCTTGTGGCTTGGCGACGCATCACCGGGCGACTTGCGCGGCATGCCGTCGGTGATGCAGCGCATCCAGGCCGTGAAGCGCTTCCGCGAGGCGAGCCGGAGTGCGCCGACGCGCGCACTGGCGGCAACGCCGACCCGCTTCCATGTCGAGAACATGCCTCTTGGCACGTCGGTCGTGATCGCCAAGGTTTCGTCCGAGCGTCGCGAATTCGTGCCGATGGGTTTCATCGATACCGAGACGCTGTGCAGCGACCTGCTGTTCGTCATGCCCGAGGCCAAGCCCTACCACTTCGGCATCCTCACCAGCACCATGCACAACGCCTGGGTGCGCGCCACCTGCGGCCGGCTGGAGAGTCGCTACCGCTACTCGGCGGCGATCGTCTACAACAACTTCCCCTGGCCCGAGGCGCCGAGCGACACCCAGCGCGCCGCGGTCGAGGCCGCCGCGCAAGCCGTGCTCGACGTCCGCGCGCAGTTCCCCGGCGCGACGCTGGCCGACCTGTACGACCCGCTGACCATGCCGCCCGCGCTGCTGAAGGCGCACCACAAGCTCGACGCGGCGGTCGACGCCGCCTACGGCAAGAAGCCGGGCGCCTTCAAGTCCGACGCCGAGCGCGTGGCCTTCCTGTTCGAGCGCTGGCAGGCCTTGGCCTCGCTGCTGCCGGCGGCGCCGGCCAAGCGGCCACGGCGAACGGCGCCCGCCGGATAATTCGGCGCATGAATCTGTCGCCCGAACAGCAACACGCATTGGCCGAGGTGTGCGGGCGTTATCGCATCCGCGCGCTGCAGATGTTCGGATCGGCCGCCGTCGGCCTCGAGACCGCCGACAGCGACGTGGACCTGTTGGTGGAGTTCACCCCGGGGCAGGCGCCCAGCGCCTTCGAGCTGGTCGATCTGCGCGATGCCTTGTCGCAGCTCTTCGGCGGACGGCCGGTGGATTTGGCCTTCGCCGGCATCCTCGACAACCCCTATCGGCGGCGGGCGATCGTGCCGCAACTGCGGCCGCTGTACCCGCGAACTGCGGCCGCATGAGTCTCGACCGCACACCCGCTCACCTGACGGACATGCTGGGCTTCGTGCGCGAGCTGCGTGCAATCGCCGCGAGCCGCTCGCTCGAAGCCTTCGTCGCCGACCGTATCCTGAACCTGGCGACCGAAAAGCTGTTCATCAATCTGGGCGAAGCTGCGCAGCGCATTGCAGAGGCCGAACGCGCCTCGATCGGCACCGTGCCGTGGCGCCGGATCATCGGCCTGCGCAACATCCTTGCACATGGCTACGAGCGCATCGACCAGGAGACGCTGTACCGCACCATGGCCGACGATCTTCCTACGGTGGAGACTGCCCTGGCCGCGGCCCTCGCCGCTCGTGATCGGGACTAGCGCCGTGCATCGGCTGGCCGCCTGGCACCGCCTGGCCGTGGTGGTGGTGCTCGGCTTCGCCTCCGGCCTGCCGCTGGCGCTGACCGGCCAGGCGATGCAGGCCTGGCTCAGCATGGAAGGGCTGGACGTCGCGACCATCGGCTTCCTGAGCCTGGTCGGCCTGCCCTACACCTTCAAGTTCCTGTGGGCGCCGCTGATGGACCGCTTCGACCTGCCCTGGCTCGGCCGGCGCCGCGGCTGGCTGGTGCTGACCCAGGCCGCGCTGGGCGGCGCGCTGTGGCTGCTGGCCGGCACCTCGCCCGGCGGCGCGATCCGCGCCTTCGCGCTGCTGGCGGTGGCGGTGGCCTTCATCTCGGCGTCGCAGGACGTGGTGATCGACGCCTACCGTACCGACCTGCTGCCGGCGCGCGAGCGCGGCCTGGGCTCGTCGCTGAACGTGATGGGCTACCGGCTGGCGATGATCCTGTCGGGCGGCGTCGCGTTGATCTGGGCCGACCCGACGCAGGGCGGCGGCTGGAGCTGGCCGCAGGTCTACCGTTTCATGGCGGGGCTGATGTTCGGCGCGGCGCTGCTGTCGGCGCTGCTGCTGCCCAAAGTGCCGATGCCGGACCTGAAGCCCACGGCCGCGCGCCGCGACCTGCTGGGCTTCGCCGCCGTGCTGGCGGCGGTGGCGCTGGGCTACGGGCTCAGCGACCGCTTCGCGCCGCCCATCGCGCATGCGCTGCTCGGCCCGCTGCTCGCAGGCTCGACAGTGGCCGACACGCTGAAGACGCGCTGGGAGAACCTGCTGGCGCTGCTGCTGGGCATCGGCTTCACGCTGCCGCTGGCGGCCTGGGCGGCGCGGCGCGCGCGCTTCGAGACGCTGCTGGGCGGCCTGCGCAGCTACTTCAGCCAGCGCGGCGCCGCGGCCTTCCTGGCCTTCATCGTGCTCTACAAGCTCGGCGACGCCTTTGCCGGCTCGCTGATGACGCCCTTCCTGCTGCAGAGCATGGCCTACAGCGCGGCCGAGGTCGGCGTGGTCAACAAGGTGATCGGCCTGTGGCTGACGATCGGCGGCGCGCTGCTGGGCGGCGTGCTGATGCTCAGGCTCGGGCTGTGGCGTGCGCTGCTGCTGTTCGGCGTGCTGCAGATGGCCAGCAACCTGGGCTTCTGGTGGCTGGCGGTCTCGGGCAAGGGGCTGATGCCGGGGCTGGTGCTGCCGGCCTTCGACTGGGGCTTCGTGCAGCTGCGCGCACCCACGCCGGTGGACGGCGGGCTGCTGATGGTCATCGCCTTCGAGAACCTGTCGGGCGGCATGGGCACCGCGGCCTTCGTCGCCTTCCTGATGAGCCTGTGCAACCAACGCTTCACCGCCACGCAGTACGCGCTGCTCAGCGCCTTCGCGTCGGTGGGGCGCGTGTGGGTCGGGCCGCTGGCCGGGGTGCTGGCCGAATCGATCGGCTGGCCCGCGTTCTTCATCGTCAGCACCGCGGCCGCGCTGCCGGCGCTGGCGATGCTGTGGTGGCTGCGCGCGAGCGTGCAGGCACTCGAAGTGGACCCGGCCACGGCGGGTGCCGCCGACGACTGAGAGGCTGAGAACCCGGCGCGATGCCGGCCGGCTTCAGTGCGGCGGCCCGGCTGCGGTGCTGCTGCCGGGCCGCGGTGTTCAGGCGCCGAGCGCGCCCAGCGGCCTGCGCGGCTGCCCCTCGAACAGGGTGCGCATCGCGCGGCGATACAGGCCGGCGGCCCGCGCCAGCACGCGCTTGGGCGCGCCGGTTGCCGCGGGCTTCGCCGCCGCCACCCAGCGCATCCGGGCGGCTGCCGCGCGGACCGCGGCATCGGCCGCCAGCACGCCCGCACGGTCGGACTCAGCCGCCGGCCGCGCGCTCGTGGCGACCAGGCGTGAGCGCGCGCGCGCCGCCTGCTCGGCGGCGTCGGCCGCCAGGGTGATGCTCCAGCCCGTCGGGCTGTACGGGGCTTGTTCTTGTGTCATCGCGTCATCCAGGAATCAAGCAGCCATGATGCTGCGGTGCAGTAATTATACGGGTTTACCCTGAATTCAACAGGCTGCCGTCGGCTCGGCGGGCTGGGGCCGGGCTGGCCGAAGCGGCAACCGGCTCCGATCCGCGCGCGGTCCGCGCCGCGCGATGGTGCAGTCGCGGCCGCTCGGCGGGCGCCACAATCGGCCGGATCCCGGCTGCGCCGCATCTGCCGGCACGCGCCGCCGGGCCGCAGCTTCGCGCGCATGAGCCCACCCACCGCAGCGATCGACAAGCACCGCCTGGCGGCGCTGCAGGACGGCGTGTACGCGATCGCCATGACCTTGCTGGTGCTCGACCTGAAGCTGCCGCCGCTGGGCGAGCACGCTGCCGACGCCCTGTTGTGGAGCGCGCTGCTCGACCTGTGGCCCAAGCTGCTGACCTGGCTGCTGTCGTTCTGGGTGCTGGCGATCTTCTGGCTGGGCGATGCGCGTGCGCTGGCGGCCGTCACGGTGGTGGACGCGTTCGTGCTGCGTCTGGGCCTGGTGCGCCTGGCGCTCGTCGGCCTGCTGCCCTTTTCCACCGCGTTGATGGGCGAACACGGCGACCAGGTGAGCGCCGCCGCCTTGTACTCGGGCCACCTGCTGCTGCTGGCGGCCACCCAGACCTGGCGGCATCTGTATCTGCGGCGGCGACCGGGCCTGGCGGCATCGCCTCCCGATCGCGGCGCGCCCGCCTTCGCGACGCTGGCGTGCGCGACCGCGGCCTTCGGCCTGGCGTTCGTGGTGCCGGCCTACAACATGTTCGCGCTCATGCCGGCGCTGCTCGTGAACCTGCTGCGCAGGTTCAAGCCGCAGCGCGGCGACGGCGGTGCGGCCTGACCGCCGCGCAGCGGCGGCCGCGCCGCACTGCCCGGGCGCGCGCGCCGGGAACCTGCAGACGATGCGCGCATCCCTGACGGCATGACAGCCCGCTCCGCCACCGACGCCATCGAGCCCCGTCACCCCGGCGGCTGCGGCTGCAGGCTGCACCGCCGCCGCCGGCTGAGCCTGGGGCTGCTCGGCCTGGGCGCCGCCAGCGCCCTGCGCGCAGCGCCGCCGGCGCCAGCCGCACCCGACGAAGGCGTGGATGTAGGCAAGCGCTCACGCTTCGCCAAGCTGGTGCCGGCAGACAAGGTCGAGCAGGCTGCGGCGCAGCAGTTCGTGCAGATGCAGCGTGAGGCGGCGGCCCAGCATGCGCTGGCGCCCGACAGCGACCCGCAACTGCAGCGGCTGCGCTACATCGCCCGGCGGCTGATCCCGTTCGCGCCGCCGTGGAACCCGCGCGCGGCGAAATGGCGCTGGGAAGTCGCGCTCATCCGCAGCCCGCAGATCAACGCCTTCTGCATGCCCGGCGGCAAGATCGCCTTCTTCTCCGGCATCTTGCAGCGCCTGCAGCTCAACGACGACGAGGTGGCGATGATCATGGGCCACGAGATGGCGCACGCGTTGCGCGAGCATGCGCGCGAGCGCATGGGCAAGAGCCTTGCGACGCGCGGTGCGGTCGAGCTGGGATCGTCGCTGCTCGGGCTGGGCAATGCGGGGCGGCTGGTCGCAGGCATGGGCGAGCAGCTGCTGACGCTGACCTTCAGCCGCGACGACGAATCCGAAGCCGACCTGGTGGGCATGGAGCTGGCCGCACGCGCCGGCTACAACCCGGCGGCCGGCATCACGCTGTGGCAGAAGATGGCGGCGGTGAGCCGGGGTGGCCCGCCGGAATTCCTGTCCACCCACCCGAAGGGGGCCACGCGCATCCAGGACATCGAGGCCAACCTGCCAAAGGTGCAGCCGCTGTATGCGCGCGCGCCGCGGCCGCAGCAGCGATTCGGCCCGCCGCCGCAGCGCGGCTGAGCGCGGCCCGCAGCCGGCCGGCGCCCCGCGTGCCTGACGCCGGACGCCGGATCCGGGGATGCCGGGCGCTGGCCGGAAGCCCACGATGGGCGAAGGCGAAGGACGGCAGCGCCGACAATCGCCGGATCGCGCCGCTGTTGCGTGCGTCCAGAGCGCCCCCAGTGCCGGGCCTCGCCCAGCCCGCCCCCCCGCTGGGGTCAAGGAAGCTTTGGGGCGGCCCGGCGTTTCCTCGAGACCCGCAGGAGTGCCGTGGATGCCCGAAGAAGCCTTCTCGATCGGCGACCACGTCAGCTGGAACTCCGAAGCAGGCTGGGTGTCGGGCACGATCATCGCGGTCCACACCGCCGATTTCGACTACAAGGGGCACCTGCACCGCGCGTCGCCCGAAGAACCCCAGTATGAAATCAAGAGCGACAGGACCGACCACGTCGCCGCGCACCGCGGCCGCGTGCTGCACCGGCTGGGTCGCCGAGGCGGGGCGTGAGCCCGCCGGGCCGCCCCAAGGGCGAACACCGCAGGGCGCAGCCCGGAGGTTCCACAGTCATCCCGCCGGGCCGCCCCAAGGGCGAACACCGCAGGGCGCAGCCCGGAGGTTTCACGATCATCCCGCCGGGCTGCCCCAAGGGCGAACACCGCAGGGCGCAGCCCGAAGGTTCCACAGTCATCCCGCCGGGCCGCCCCGTGGGCGAACACCGCAGGGCGCAGCCCGCACAGCCGCCCTCGAGGCTGCCCTTCTTCACGGTCGGGCATTCCACGCGCAGCCTGGACGCGTTCGTCGCGCTGCTCGAAGCCGAGCAGGTGACGCTGCTGGCCGACATCCGCACGATCCCCCGGTCGCGCACGAACCCGCAGTTCAACGCCGACACGCTCGCGGCGGCGCTGGCGGCGCGCCAGATCGGCTACGAGCACATCGGCGCGCTGGGCGGCCTGCGTGCCAGGTCGAAGACCGTGGCGCGCACGCTCAACGGCTATTGGACGAACGACAGCTTCCACAACTACGCCGACTACGCGCTGTCGCCGCAATTCGGCGCGGCGCTCGACGCGCTGGTCGGGCAGGGGCGCAGCCGGCGCTGCGTGCTGATGTGCGCCGAAGCCGTGTGGTGGCGCTGCCACCGGCGCATCGTGGCCGACCACCTGATCGCGCGCGGCGAAGCCGTGTTCCACATCATGGCGCCGGGCCATGTCGAGCCCGCGCGGCTGACGCCGGGCGCCGTCGTGCGGCCGGACGGCACGGTCGTGTACCCGCTGCCGGCATGACCGCGCCCGGCCCCGCCCGGCGCGCGGCCTGCGCGGCGCTGCCGGTCGCGATGCCCGCAATCCACGCAGCCCGATGACGCTGATTTCACACACCTACGCGACGCCGCTGGGCGACATGACGGCGCTGCTGTCGCCGCAGGGCCTGTGCCTGCTGGAGTTCAGCACCGGCACCCAGGGGCTGGCGCTCGAACTGGATCAGGTCGCGCAGGCGCGCGGCGGGCCGCCGCAGCCCGGCGCCAACGCGCTGACCGCGCAACTGGGCGCCGAACTGGCCGCCTACTTCGCCGGGCACCGGCGCAGCTTCGACCTGCCGCTGGACCTGGTCGGCACGCCGTTCCAGCTGCAGGCCTGGCGCGCGCTGCTGGCGATCCCCTACGGCCAGACGCGCAGCTACGCCGAGCAGGCGCGCGCCGTCGGCCGGCCCACCGCCGTGCGCGCGGTGGCCGCCGCCAACGGCCGCAACAAGATCAGCCTGATCGTGCCCTGCCACCGCGTGATCGGCAGCGACGGCAGCCTGACCGGCTACGGCGGCGGCGTGGCACGCAAGCGCTGGCTGCTGGCGCTGGAGCACACCGGGGTGCCGCCGGCCGTCCCGGCCGGCTGACAGACGCCCGCGGGACCGTGGCGGCCGCGCCGCACACCGCTTCGGCATTCACCCGAGCCCCGCAGCACCCGGCCGCCGGACCCCAAGCGTCATCCGATGCGCCGATTCAGCCCTGCCGAACCGCTGGTGATGCTGGCCACCGTGGCGCTGTGGCTGGTGCTGGCGATCGGCACCGGCGCGATCGTCGGCACCGCGTGCAGCCTGTTCCTGGGTGCGCTGTTCCGGACCGAAGGGCGGTTGTACGACGCGCCCTGGGGCCTGCAGGCGGCTCTGCTCGTCGCCGGCGGGCTGGGCAACGGCCTGCTGCTGCACTACGCGATGCGGCTCGACCGCAGCAGCCTGCGCGACGAGCCGATCGTGGCGGTCAACGAGCAGCGCGGCCGCATGCCGCTGGCCACGCTGTGGGTCAAGCCGTTGGCGGCGCTGATCACGCTCGGCTGCGGCGGCTCGGCCGGCAAGGAAGGCCCATGCTCGCAGCTCGGTGCCGGCGCCGCGGCAGGCGTGGGCCAGGTGTTGCGGCTGAATTCGGAGCTGCGCAAGCGCCTGGTCGCGTGCGGGGTGAGCGCCGGCTTCGCGAGCGTGTTCGGCACGCCGATCGCGGGCGCGATCTACGGCATCGAGATGCTCGCCATCGGCCGCATCCGCCACGACTTCCTGTTCCCCGGCATCGTGGCCGGCGTCACGTCGTTCGTCGTCAGCCGCTTCTGGGGCGTGCCCTACCCCGAATACCAGATCGCCTTCGACGCGCGCTTCACCGAGCTGCTGTTCCTGAAGACGGTGCTGATGGGCGTGCTGTGCGGCGTGGCGGCATCCTGGTTCGTCGAGCTGCTGCACCTGGTGCGGCGGGGCTTCGGCCGGCTGCGTGTGCGCTTGGGCATCTGGCCGCCGCTCGTGCCGTTGGCGGGCGGCGTGGTGCTCGCGGCGCTGGTGGCGGTGCTGCCGGCCGACTACCTGGGCCTGAGCCTGCCGCTGATGGAGCGCGCCCTGCTGGGCGAGAGCGTGCCCCATCTCGCCTTCCTGTGGAAGGCGCTGTTCGTCGCGGTGACGCTGGGCTCGGGCTGGTACGGCGGCATCGTCACGCCGCAGTTCGTGATCGGCGCAGTGGCCGGCGGCGCCTTCGGGCCGTGGCTCGGGCTGACGGCGGCGCAGGGTGCGGCAGTCGGCATGGTGGCGGTGGTCGCGTCGGCGTCGAACACGCCGATCGCGGCGATGCTGATGGGCATCGAGCTGTTCGGCGGCGGCTCGACCCTGTACGTGGCCGGAGCCTGCGTCGCCGCCTACCTGATGATCGGGCACCGCAGCGTGTACCCGGCACAGCATCTGGCCTACCCGAAGACGGCCTGGTTCACCGCGCCGGCCGACCAGCCCGTCGGCCACGAGAAGGTGCAACTGTCGTGGGGGGTGCTGCGCTGGCTCGGCGCGGTGCGGCGCCTGCTCATGCGCCGCGGCGGGCGCGGCGGGCCCTGACACCGGCGCGGGCGGCCGGCGTGGCTGCTGCGCTACACCCCGGCGCGCTCGATCTCGGCGTAGGCGTGCGCCAGCCACAGCTTCAGGCGCTGGCGCTCCATCAGGCCCAGGCCGGCGCCGCCTTGGGCGGAGGCGTTCTTCGCCGCCCAGAAGCTGGCGTTGGCGGCGTCGATCTTCTGCACCACCGCGTCGTGCAGCCGCTTCAGGTCGATCACGCGCGCGCCCAGCTCGGCCGCGCGCGCCAGTTCGCCCGATTGCTCGAGCAGCGCGAAGTCGTCGCCGCGCAACTGGTTGCGCACGATCACGTAGGCCAGCCGGCGGCCGAAGCGGTCGAGCAGCTTGCGGAGCAGGTCTACCGAGTCGCGGCCGTTGTCCATCACGTGCCAGTAGTGGATCGCCACGCCCGACACGTCGGCCAGGTCGAGCACGCCGGATTCGTCCATCCACTTGGCCAGCGGCTCGTGGGTCTGCGCGGCCAGGTCGACGAGCACGCGCCGGCCGGGCTGGTCGATGCACGATTCGATGATCAGGTCCAGCGCCTCGTAGCGGTCGACCAGCGCCGGCGACGCGTAGCCGGCGTAGAAGCGCAGCAGCGCGCCGTGCGAGCGGTCGGTGTCGAAGCCGACGAAGGGCAGCTCGTGGTCGATCAGGTACTGCGCGAGCAGCCGCGCGACCATCGACTTGCCGACGCCGCCCTTCTCGCCGCCGATCAGGTGCACATGCGCCTGCGGGCGCGCTTCGAGCGTGGGGATCGGGTCGTCCATGGACTGCGCGGCGATGAAGCGGGACCGGCGCCGATTGTCCCCCGGCCCCGCCCGCGCCGAAACCTCGATCAGCGCGGGCTTTGCCGGCGACGCGCGCCGATCGCTCAGCGCTCGTGCGCGGCGCCGGGCAGCGGCGCGCCGCCGCCGGGTTGGCGCGTGCGCCGCTGCAGCCGCCGCCGGATGCCCTGCACCGCGTCGTCGACGTAGGTGAAGACCACCGGGATCACCAGCAGGCTCAGGAAGGTCGAGGTGATCAGCCCGCCGATCACGACGATCGCCATCGGCGCACGAAAGCTCGGGTCGGTGCCCAGCCCGAGCGCGATCGGCATCATGCCCGCGCCCATCGCGATCGTGGTCATCACGATCGGCCGCGCGCGCTTGGCGGCCGCGTCGAGCAGCGCCTCCAGCCGCGGCAGGCCGCGCTCGCGCCGCGCCATGATCGCGTACTCGACCAGCAGGATCGAGTTCTTGGTGGCGATGCCCATCAGCATGATCAGCCCGATCATCGACGGCATCGAGATCGCCGTCCGGGTGACGAACAGCGCCAGGAAGGCGCCCGGGATCGACAGCACCAGCGCGGCCAGGATCGTCACCGGCTGCACGAAGTCGTGGAACAGCAGCACCAGCACGATGTAGATGCACAGCACGCCGGTGGCCATCGCCAGCGCGAAGCTGTCGAACAGCTCGGCCATCGCCTCGGCGTCGCCCACGGTGGTCTGGGTCACGCCCGGCGGCAGCTGCTTCAGGCTGGGCAGCGCCAGCGCCGCGGCCTCGACCTCGCCCAGCGGCTGGCCGTTGAGCTCGATCTCGAAGTTGATGTTGCGCAGCCGGTCGTAGCGGTCGATCTGCGCCGGCCCGCCGGCGATCTCGAGCGTGGCCACGTTGCCGAGCCGCACCGGCCCGTGGGTGCCGGGCACCGCGAGTCGCCCCAGCAGTTCGAGGTCGGTACGCGCGTCGGCCGCGAGCTTGACCACCACCGGCACCTGGCGCTGCGCCAGGTTCAGCTTGGGCAGCGCCTGGTCGTAGTCGCCGGCGGTGGCGATGCGCAGCGTGTCGGCGATCGCCGCCGAAGTCACGCCCAGGTCGGCGGCGCGCGCGAAGTCGGGGCGCACGATCAGCTCGGGCCGCACCAGGCTCGACGTGGACGTGACGTTGCCGATGCCGGGGATCGTGCGCAGCTCCTGCTCGACCCGGCGCGCATGGTCGGCGAGCAATCGGCCGTCCTCGCCGGCCAGCACGAGCACGTACTTCTCCGACGAGCCGCCGAAGCCGACCTTCACGCGCGCGCCGGGCAGCGCCTGCAGCCGCTCGCGCAGGTCGGCCTCGACCTGCTGCTTGGTCACGCCGCCGCGCTCGGCGCGCGGCGTCAGGTTCAGCGTCAGCGTCGCGGTGCGCACCTCGGCCGCGCCCATCATCGCGAAGGGGTCGCCGCCGGTCATGCCGCCGCCGATCGCGGTGTACACCAGCTTGACGTGCGGGTTGCGCTGCACCAGCGCGCGCGCGGCTTCGGCCGCGGCGAAGGTCTGCTCGAAGGTCGCGCCCGGCTCCAGCGACACCGTGACCTGGGTCTGCGACAGGTCGTCGGGCGGCAGGAAGCCGGTGGGCAGCAGCGGCACCAGCGCGAACGAGCCGATGAAGAAGGCCGCGGCCGCGAGCGTGGTCTTGACGCGGTGCTTCAGGCACCACTGCGCCCAGCGCAGGTAGGTGGCCAGCCAGCGCGGTTCGCGGTGTTCGCGCTTCGGCCGGCGCAGCAGGTACGCCGCCATCATCGGCGTGAGCATGCGTGCCACCACCAACGAGAAGAACACCGCGATCGCCGCCGTCCAGCCGAACTGCACGAAGAACTTGCCGGGCACGCCGCTCATGAACGCGGTGGGCAGGAACACCGCGATCAGCGTGAAGGTGGTCGCGATCACCGCCAGCCCGATCTCGTCGGCCGCCTCCATCGCCGCCTGGTACGGCGTCTTGCCCATCCGAAGATGGCGCATGATGTTCTCGATCTCGACGATCGCGTCGTCCACCAGGATGCCGACCACCAGCGACAGGCTCAGCAGCGTGACGACGTTGATCGTGAAACCCATGAAGTACATCGCGCCGAAGGTCGGGATCACCGACAGCGGCAGCGCGGTGGCCGCGACCAGCGTCGCGCGCCAGTCGCGCAGGAACAGCCACACCACCAGCACCGCCAGCAGCGCGCCCTCGTACAGCAGCGCGAACGAGCCCTGGTAGTTCTCGACCACCGGGTCGACGAAGTTGAAGGCCTCGGTGAAGCTGACGTCGGGGTGCGCGGCTTTCAGCTTGTCCAGCTCGGCGCGTACGCCGGCGGCCACGTCCACCTCGCCCGCGCCGCGGCTGCGCGTGACTTCGAAGCCGACCACCGGCCGGCCGTCCAGCAGCGCGGCCGATCGGCGCTCGGCCACCGTGTCGTGCACGCGGGCCACCTGGTCCAGGCGGATGCGCCGGCCGTCGGACAGCGCGATCTCCATCGCCGCCAGTTCCTCGGCGGTCTGCACCGTGGCGATGGTGCGCACCGACTGCTCGGCGCCGCCCACGTCGGCGCGCCCGCCCGAGGCTTCCTGCTGCACCTGGCGCAGGCGGCGCGAGATGTCGGCGGCGGTGGCGTTGAGCGCCTGCAGCCGCAGCGGGTCGATCTCGACGCGCACCTCGCGCGTGACGCCGCCCACCCGCGCCACCGCGCCGACGCCGCGCACGCCCAGCATCGCCTTGATCACGGTGTTGTCGACGAACCAGCTCAGCGACTCCTCGTCCATCCGGTCGGACGCGACGGTGTAGGTCAGGATCGGCAGCCCCGACAGCTCCATCTTGTTGATCACCGGGTCGCGCAGGTCGCCGGGCAGGTCGGCGCGGATGCGCGACACCGCCGAGCGCACGTCGTCCAGCGCCTCCTGGATCGGCTTTTCCAGCCGGAACTCGACGGTGGTGGTGACGGTGCCGTCCTGCACCTTGGTGTAGATGTGCTTGACGTTCTGCAGCGTCGCCACCGAGTTCTCGATCTTGCGCGCGACCTCGGTCTCGAGCTGCGCCGGCGACGCGCCCGGCAGCACCGCGCTCACGACCACCGTCGGCAGCTCGACGTCGGGGAACTGCTGGATCTTCATCGCCCGAAAGCCGAGCACGCCGACCAGCGTCAGCATCACGAAGAACAGGATCGCCGGGGTCGGGTTGCGGATCGACCACGACGAGACGTTGATCGCCATCGGCGCTCCCCTTCAGCGGCGCACGGCCGAGGCCGGCGCGGCCGCGGCCTGGGCCGCGGCGGCCGCATCGACCACGCGCACCAGGTCGCCGTCGCTGAGGAAGCCGCCGCCCGAGGCGACCACGCGCGCGTCGGCGGGGAGCCCGCCGGTGATCTCGATGCGCTCGCCCGCGCGCCGGCCGGTGGTGACCTTCACGCTGCGCACCCGGTCGTCGGCGCCGAGCTGCAGCACGGTGCTGAAGCCGTCGCGCAGCAGCACCGCGCTCTGCGGCAGCGTCAGCCCCCGGCTCGTGCCGATCTCGAACTCGCCGCGCGCGAACATGCCGGCGCGCGCTTCGGCCGAAGGCGCCAGGTCGACATAGACGATGCCGTTGCGCGTCTGCGGGTCCACCGTGGGCGCGACCATGCGCACCTTGCCGGCCACCGGGCTGCCGCCCGACGGCGTCACGCGCACCGCCATGCCGGGCCGGATCGACTTCAGGTCGCTCGCCGCGACCTCGGCGCGCCACTCGAGCCGGCCCTGGCGGATCATGCGGAACAGCTCGGTGCCCGCCGGCAGCACCGCGCCGACGGTGGCGCTGCGCGCCGAGATCACGCCGTCGTCGGGCGCCAGCACCTGGGTCTGGGCGACGCGTAGCTGCTGCACCCGGGCTTGCGCGCGGTGCGCGTCGAGCCGCGCCTGCGCGGTGCGCTCGGCGGTCAGGTACTGGTTGATCTGCAGGTCGCTGATCGCGCCCGAGTCCTGCAGCGTGCGCGCGCGCGCCGCGTTGGCCGAGGCCTCGGCCAGCGCCGCTTCGGCTTCGGCCACGGTGGCGCGGATCTGCGCGGCGTCGGCCTGCACCATGTCGGGCTTGAAGGTGGCGAGCACCTGGCCGCGCCTGACCGGGTCGCCGACGTTGACGCGCACCTCGGCCAGCCGCAGGCCGTTGGCTTCGGTGCCGATGATCGCCTCCTGCCAGGCGGCGATGCTGCCGTTGGCGCCGATGCCCAACGGCAGGGTGGTCGGCTGCGGACGCACCGTGCTGACCGTCAGCGCCGGCCGCGCCGCGGCGGGCGCGGCCTTGTCGTCGGCGGCGCGCACGGCGAGCGCGGCCGCCAGGCTCAGGGCCGCCAGGGCCAGGGCCGGCCAGGTGTGCCGGGCCGCGGGGAATCGGTCGAGGAGGGCTGGCATCGTCGTCGGGCAGCGGCGCGGCGCGCCGGCTTGCGGGAATTGGGGTCGAATCGGGGTCGATCAGGGAGGCGGGTTGCCGGCCGGCTTGGCCGCGGCAACCGGCAGGTCGTCGGCGGGGGTCCAGCCGCCGCCGAGCGCGCGGTACAGCGCGATCCACGCGGCGACGCGCTCGCGCTGCAGGTCCACCTGCGAGCTGCGCGCCACCAGCAGGCTGCGGCGCGCCTCTTCCAGGTCGAACAGGCTGCCCAGGCCGCCGCGGAAGCGCGCATCGGTGGCCTGCAGCGAAGCCTCGAAGCCCTCGATCGCGACCGCCAGGTCGGCCTCGCGGCGCGCGCTGCTGTCCAGCGACACCAGCGCCGATTCGACTTCGCGCACCGCGCCGCGCACCGCGGCGCGGTAGGCGCTGAGCGCCTCGTCGTAGCGCGCGCGCGCCGCCACCACGTTGGCCACGAGCGTGCCGCCGTTGAACAGCGGCAGCGTGATCTGCAGCGGCCCGATCGTCCACAGGTTGCCGCTGGTCGAGTTGTCCTGCACCCGCAGCAGGGCCGGGCCCACCGAGCCGGCGATGGCGATGCGCGGGTAGCGCTGCGCCTGCGCACGCACGGTGTCGTCGGCGGCGGCCAGCACCTGGCGCTCGGCGGCGGCCAGGTCGGGGCGCTGCGCCAGCGCTTGGCCGGGCACGCGCTCGACCTCGATCGTCGCCGGCAGCGGCTGGCGCGCGTGGCCGGGCGCGAGCCGGGCGCGCAACGCCGGCTCGTCGAGCGCCGTCAGCGCCACCAGTGCCTTGACGAGCTGCTCGCACTGCGCGCGCTGCGCCGCGAGCAGGCTGCGGCCCTGCGCGGCGCTGGCGCGGGCGAGCGCGCCGCTGGCCGGGGCCATCATGCCGGCCTGGACCGCGAGCGTGGTGACGCGCGCCGTCTCCTCGCGCGAGCGCACGTCGGCCTCGGTCTGCACCACCAGCGCCTCGCAGCCGCGCAGCGTGTTGTAGGTGCTGCCGGTCTCGGCGGCCACCGCGATGCGGGCGTCGTGCCAGCCGGCCTCGGAGGCTTCGAGCCGCGCGGCGGCCGCGTCGGCACCGGCGCGGCCGGCGCCGAACAGGTCGATCTCCCAGCCGGCCTGCACGCTCAGGCTGGCGTTGGTCATGCCCGGCTGGATCAGGTTGCGGCTCGCGACACTGGCGCCGCCCTGCGCGTTGACGAAGGGGATCAGCGCCGCGTCGGCGGCGGTGCTCGCCGCACGCGCCTGCTCGATGCGCGACGCGGCGGCGGCGATCGTCGGGCTGGCCGCCTGGCCGGCGTCGATCAGCGCCACCAGCACCGGGTCGTCGAACTGCTGCCACCACTGGCGCAGCGCGGCGGCGCGGGCGGTTTCGGCCACGGCCGGCGCCGACGGCTGCGGGGCGGCGGCGGGCAGCGGCGCGTACCAGGCGGCCGGGGCCTGCGCCTGCGGCAGCGTCTGCGGCGGCATCGCCACCGGCGGCGCGAGCAGGCCGCAGCCGGACAGCGCCAGGCCGGCACCGGCCGCCAGCAGGAGGCTGCGTGTCATGTCGAACTCCCTTTGCCTTGCGTGGCCGCCGATGCGGCGGATGCGGTGGGTGCGGCGGGTGCGGCGGGTGCGGCGCGGCGCCGCGCCTCGGCCTCGACCATGGCCAGCGCGCACTGCACCAGCCGCTCGATCCAGCGGTCGATTGCGCCGTCGCCCTCGAACAGCCGCGGCGCGAGCCGGCCGATCGCGTCGTGGCCGACGTGCAGGTGCACGCCCAGGCCGGCGATGCACACCGTCAGCCGCTGCAGCTCGTCGTCGGCGCCGGCCAGCCCGAAATGGCGGCCAAGGCGCGCCAGCAGCGCCTCGTGCACCGGCCGGATGCCCTCGGCGGCGCCGTCGGCGCACAAACCCGTGGGTTCGAGCATCTCGCGGAAGTGCAGCTTCATGTGCAGCCGCGCCTGGTCGCCGTCGCGCAGCGGGTCGAGCAGCGCGGCAAAGAACACGTGCAGCGCGTCGGCCAGGTCGGGGCGCGCGTCGAGCCGGCGCGCCAGCTCGGCCGGGTTCAGCCCGGCAGGTTCGCAGAACACCGCACGGTACAGCCCGGCCTTGTCGCCGAAGTGGTAGCTGATCGCCGCGACGTTGGCGTCGGCATCCTCGGCCAGCTCGCGCGTCGAGGTCTTGCTGTAGCCCTGCAGCGCGAACAGCCGCAGGCCGCTGCCCAGCAGGCGGCTGCGGGTGGCTTCGGCACCCAGCCGAAGCGGGCGCTGACTTGCGCCTGCGCCTGTACCGGTACCTGCGCCTGTACCGATCGGCACGCCGTCTGCGGTGGTCGTGGCTGACATCGGCGCGATTCTAGCAATCAATCAAACGATTGATTGAATGGCGGCCTTCGGCGAAGGCGGCCCTCGGCGAAGGCGGCGGCCAGCGAGCGGCGAGCGGCGGGCGGCGGGCGGCGGGCGGCGACGCGTCGGCATCGGCGCGTGCGCCGGCCGGCAATCTGCCTGGAATCGGCCGGCGCATCCGGGCCCGGCAGCGGGCCGGCGGCTACAGCCGGCAGTCGTAGTCGATGATCACCGGCGCGTGGTCCGAGAAGCGCCGGTCCAGGTAGATCGATTCGCGCCGCGCCAGCGCCGCCACGCCCGGCGTGGCGAGGTGGTAGTCCAGCCGCCAGCCGACGTTCTTCGCCCAGGCCTGGCCGCGGTTGCTCCACCACGTGTACTGCTCGGGCTTCGGGTTCAGGCGGCGGAACACGTCGACCAGCCCGCCGCGCGTCAGCAGCTTGGTCAGCCAGGCGCGCTCCTCGGGCAGGAAGCCCGAGTTCTTCTGGTTGCCCTTCCAGTTCTTCAGGTCGATCTCGTGGTGGGCGATGTTGACGTCGCCGACCAGGATGAACTCGCGCTCGCGCGCGAGCTTCGTCAGGTGCGGGTACAGCCGCGCGAGGAAGCGGTACTTGGCCGCCTGGCGCTCCTCGCCGCTGGAGCCGCTGGGGAAGTAGCAGCTGATCAGGCTGAACGCACGCTGCGGCGTGTCGAAGCGCAGCTCCACGTAACGCCCCTCGGCGTCGAACTCGCGGCTGCCGAATCCGGCGCGCACCTCGCTGGGCTCGCGGCGCGCGTACAGGCCGACGCCGGCGTATCCCTTCTTCTGCGCCAGGTGGAAGTGGCCGCGCAGCGGCCCGATCCGGTCGAAGCGCCCGGCCATGTCTTCGGCCTGGGCGCGCACCTCCTGCACGCCGATAAAATCGGCGCCTGCCTCGTGCGCCCATTCCACGAAGCCCTTGCTCGCCGCCGAACGGATGCCGTTCAGGTTCAGTGTGACCAAGCGGAACACGAAAGCCCTCTCATGACCCTGCCGCCGCCCTCGGCCGAGCTGGCCCGCGACTTCGTGCACTTTGCGGTGCGTTCCGGCGTGCTGCGCTTCGGCGAATTCAAGACGAAGGCGGGGCGGATGTCGCCCTACTTTTTCAACGCCGGGCTGTTCAACGACGGCGCCAAGCTCGGGCGCCTCGCGGAATTCTATGCACGCCGCCTGCTCGACTCGGGCCTGGGCTTCGACATGCTGTTCGGCCCCGCGTACAAGGGCATCACGCTCGCAGCCGCCACCGCGGTGGAACTGGCGCGGCTGGGGCGCAACGCGCCGTTCGCCTACAACCGCAAGGAGCCCAAGGACCACGGCGAGGGCGGCATCCTGATCGGCGCGCCGGTGGCCGGGCGGGTGCTGATCATCGACGACGTGATCTCGGCCGGCACCTCGGTGCGCGAGTCGATCCGCCTGCTGCAGGCCGCCGGCGCGCGCCCCTGTGGCGTATTGATCGCGCTGGACCGTCAAGAAAAGGCCACCGAAGGCGATAAGGATGTCGAGTGGTCCGCGGTGCAGTACGTCACGAGCCGGCTGAACCTGCCGGTGGCGGCGATTGCGACGCTGCAGGACTTGCTGCACTATCTGCGGTTCACTGACGACCCGGCCCTGCAGGTGTTTGCCGAGCCGGTGCAACGGTACCGCGACCGATACGGAGTCTGAATGCATCGAGAGGTCTGCGGCCATCGCCTGCTGCCGCTGCTGCTGGCGGTGGCGGCGGCAGCCGCCGCCGCGCAGCAGCCGCCCGCGGCGCCGGCCAGCGGCATCTACACCTGCACCGACGACAAGGGCCGCAGGCTGACCTCCGACCGGCCGATCCCCGAGTGCACCGCGAAGGAGCAGCGGGTGCTCAACCGCGACGGCTCGCTCAAGGCGGTTCATCCGCCGAGCTATACCGCCGACGAACGCGCCGCACTGGAGGCCGAGGCGCGGCAACGCGCCGAAGCCCGCGCCGCCCAGGCCGACGCGGTGCGCCGCGACCGCAACCTGCTGGCCCGCTACCCGAACGAGGCGCCGCACCGCAAGGCGCGCGAAGCGGCGCTCGATTCGGTGCGGCTGGCGATGCAGACCTCCGAGCGGCGGCTGCTGGAGCTGGCCGCCGAGCGCAAGCCGCTGGACACCGAGACCGAGTTCTACGCCGGCAAGCCGCTGCCGCCGAAGCTGCGCAGCCAGATCGACGCCAACGAAGCCGCCACCGAAGCGCAGCGCGCCGCTCGCCTGCAGCAGCTGGCCGAGATCGACCGGATCAACCGCCTGTACGACGCCGAGCTCGCACGGCTGAAGCTGCTGTGGGCCGGCGCGGCGCCGGGCTCGCTCGGGCCGCTCGCGCCGGCGGCACCGGGGGCGACCGCGGGCGGCGCTGCCGTGCTGCCGGCGGCCGTCAAGACGTCGAATCTGCACTGAAGGCCGCGGCCTGCGCCGGCAGCCTCTCGGCCTCCCAGCCTCTCAGCCCAGCTTGCGGCGCAGCAGCTCGCCGGCCTGCGCCGGGTTGGCCTTGCCCTGGCTGGCCTTCATCACCTGCCCGACGAGCGCGTTGAAGGCCTTGTCCTTGCCGGCGCGGTATTCCTGCACCGACTTCGGCTGCGCGGCGATCACCGCGTCGACGATCGCCTCGAGCGCGCCCGCGTCGCTCATCTGCTTCAGCCCCAGCCGCTCGATCAGCGCGTCGGCGCCCTCGGCCGCGCCGTCCCACAGCGCATCGAGCACCTGCCGGGCGCCGTGGTTGGACACCGTGCCGTCGGCGACCCGCCGCAGCAGCGCGCCCAGCGCCGCGGCGGCCACCGGCGCCGCGCCGATCTCGCGCCCTTCGGCGTTGAGCCGGCGCGAGACCTCGCCCATCAGCCAGTTGGCGGCGAGCTTGGGCTGGCCGCAGGCGTCGCGCAGCGCTTCGTAGTACCGCGCGAAGGCGAGGCTTTGCGTCATCAGCGCCGCGTCGGCCGGCGCCAGCCCGTCGTCGCGCTGCAGCCGCTCGGCCATTGCCGCGGGCAGCTCGGGCATCGCCGCGCGCACCCGCTCGATCCAGGCCGGCTCGATCACCAGCGGCGGCAGGTCGGGGTCGGGGAAGTAGCGGTAGTCGTGCGCGTCTTCCTTGCTGCGCATCGCGCGCGTCTCGCCGGTGGCCGGGTCGAACAGCACGGTGGCCTGCTCGATCGGCAGCCCGTCCTCGATGCGGTCGATCTGCCACTGCACCTCGAAGTCGATCGCCTGCTGCAGGAAGCGGAAGCTGTTCAGGTTCTTGATCTCGCGGCGCGTGCCCAGCGCGGCGCCGGGGCGACGCACCGACACGTTGGCGTCGCAGCGAAAGCTGCCCTCCTGCATGTTGCCGTCGCACACGCCGAGCCACACCACCAGCGCGTGCAGCGCGCGCGCGTAGGCCACCGCCTCGGCGCTGCTGCGCATGTCGGGCTCGGTCACGATCTCGAGCAGCGGCGTGCCGGCGCGGTTCAGGTCGATGCCGGTGGCGCCGGCGTAGTCCTCGTGCAGCGACTTGCCGGCGTCCTCCTCGAGGTGCGCGCGCGTCAGGCGCACGCGCGCCGGCGCGTCGCCGATGCGGAACTCGACCTGCCCGCCCTGCACCACCGGCAGCTCGTACTGGCTGATCTGGTAGCCCTTGGGCAGGTCGGGGTAGAAGTAGTTCTTGCGCGCGAAGATCGACAGCGGCGCCACGCGCGCGCCCACCGCCAGCCCGAAGCGGATCGCGCGCTCGACCGCGCCGCGGTTGAGCACCGGCAGCGTGCCGGGCAGCGCCAGGTCGATCGCGCTGGCCTGGGTGTTGGGCGCGGCGCCGAAGGCGGTCGAGGCGCCGCTGAAGATCTTGCTGGCGGTGGACAGCTGCGCGTGGGTCTCGATGCCGATCACCACCTCGAAGCCGCGGATCAGCTGCGGTGCGTTCATGCGTCCACCCCCGGCGGGCTGCGGCGGTGCCAGTCGGTCGCCTGCTGCAGCGCGTGCGCGGCGTGCAGCAGCGTGCCCTCGGCATGGTAGTTGCCGATCAGCTGCAGGCCCACCGGCAGGCCGCCCGCGCCGGCGCCGGCCGGCACGCTCATGGCCGGCAGGCCGGCCAGGCTCGCCGGCAGCGTGAAGATGTCGGCCAGATAGGCCCGGACCGGGTCGTCGGCCTGCGCGCCCAACGGTGCCGCCACCATCGGCGCTACCGGGCCGGCGATCAGGTCGCAGTGCGCGAAGCAGGCCTGGAAGTCGTCGGCGATCATGCGCCGCAGCTTCTGCGCCTGCAGGTAGTAGGCGTCGTAGTAGCCGTGGCTGAGCACGTAGGTGCCGATCATGATGCGGCGCTTGACTTCGGCGCCGAAGCCTTCGGCGCGGCTGCGTTCGTACATCGACGCGAGGTCGGTGTAGCGCTGCGCGCGGTGGCCGTAGCGCACGCCGTCGAAGCGCGCCAGGTTCGAGCTGGCCTCGGCCGGCGCGATGATGTAGTACACGGGAATCGACAGCTCGGTGCGCGGCAGGCTGAGCTCGACCAGCGTCGCGCCCAGCGCCTCCAGCTCGCGCAGCGCGGCGCGCACCGCGGCTTCGACGTCGGCGCTCAGCTGCGCCGGGAAGAACTCGCGCGGCAGCCCGATGCGCAGCCCGCGCAGCGGCAGCGCGCCGCCCGCGCCCTCGCGCGGCGCCAGCATCTGGGCGTGGAAGTCCTGCGCCGGGCGCTCGCTGCTGGTGGAATCGCGCGCATCGAAGCCGTTCATCGCCGCGAGCAGCAGCGCGCAGTCTTCGGCCGAGCGCGCGAGCACGCCGGCCTGGTCGAGGCTGGACGCGAACGCAATCATTCCCCAGCGCGAACAGGCGCCGTAGGTCGGCTTGATGCCGGTCGTGCCGCACCAACTCGCCGGCTGGCGGATCGAGCCGCCGGTGTCGGTGCCGGTGGCTGCCGGCACCAGGCGCGCCGCCACGGCCGCGGCCGAGCCGCCCGACGAGCCGCCGCTCGCGTGCTGCGGGTTCCACGGGTTGCGCACCGGGCCGTGCACCGAGGTCTCGTTGGTCGAGCCCATCGCGAACTCGTCGCAGTTGAGCTTGCCCAGCGTGACCATGCCGGCGCCCGGCTCGCCGGCCTCGGCGTCGCCCGCGCCCAGGCGCGCGACCACGGCCGCGTCGAAGGGGCTGCGGTAGCCGGCCAGCATCTTCGAGCCGGCGGTCGTCGGCCAGTCGCGGGTGACGAACACGTCCTTGTGCGCGACCGGCACGCCGGTCAGCCGGTGCGCCTGCCCGCCGGCGCGCCGCGCATCGGCGGCGCGCGCCTGCGCGAGGCTGAGCTCGGCATCCACCGCGACGAAGGCGCCGAGCTGTTCGTGGCGTGTCACACGTGCAAGCAGATGTTGCGTCAGTTCGACGCTGGACACGGCCCCGGATTGCAGCGCCCGCGACAGCTCGGCGACGCCGCATGCGTGCAGCGGCTTCACTCGACCACCTTCGGCACCAGGTACAGCCCGTCGCGCAGCGCGGGCGCGCTGCGCTGGTTGGCCTCGCGCCGGTCGGGCTCGGTCACCGCGTCGTCGCGCAGCCGCAGGTGCACCGCCTGCACCGCCGACAGCGGCGTGTACAGCGGCTCGACGCCGGCGGTGTCGGTCGCGCGCATGCGCTCGACGATGTCGAAGAAGCTGTTGAGCTGCGCGTGCATGGCCTGTTGCTCGCCGGGCGCGAGCTCGAGCCGGGCCAGCCGGGCGATCCGGCTCACGTCCTGCGGGGTCAGGGGCATCGGGCGGGTTCCAGAAATGGGGCGGGCCGGGTCCGGCAGCGCGGCGCCGCCGGGCCGGCGGGGCGCGCAGCGCGCGGCTGCCGGCCCCAGGGGGGCTTGGAGTATTATCTGCGGTTATCCGAAAACGCCCGGGTTTGCACGCCGGCAGCCGCCGGCGGCCTCGCCGCCCGGGTTGCGCGGCGGCTGCCGTGCCAGGCTCCTCTCAGCCGGACCGCCCCCCGCCGATGTCGCATCACGGCTTCGTACCGCTACCGCCCGCCGCGCGCTGACGCCGTCGCGCCTCATCCCGTATTGCACATGTTCGCTTCCCTGCGCCGCTATTTCTCGACCGACCTCGCGATCGACCTGGGCACCGCCAACACGCTGATCTACGTTCGCGACAAGGGCATCGTGCTCGACGAGCCGTCGGTGGTGGCGATCCGCCACGAAGGCGGCCCGCACGGCAAGAAGACGATCCAGGCGGTGGGCGCCGAGGCCAAGGCGATGCTCGGCAAGGTGCCGGGCAACATCGAGGCGATCCGGCCGATGAAGGACGGCGTGATCGCCGACTTCACCGTGACCGAGCAGATGCTCAAGCAGTTCATCAAGATGGTGCACCCGCGCTCGATGATGAAGCCCAGCCCGCGCATCATCATCTGCGTGCCCTGCGGCTCGACGCAGGTCGAGCGCCGCGCGATCCGCGAATCGGCGCTCGGCGCCGGCGCCTCCGAGGTCTACCTGATCGAAGAGCCGATGGCCGCGGCGATCGGCGCCGGCCTGCCGGTGAGCGAAGCGTCCGGCTCGATGGTGGTCGACATCGGCGGCGGCACCACCGAAGTCGGCGTGATCAGCCTGGGCGGCATGGTCTACAAGGGCAGCATCCGCGTCGGCGGCGACAAGTTCGACGAGTCGATCATCAACTACATCCGGCGCAACTACGGCATGCTGATCGGCGAGCCTACCGCCGAGCTGATCAAGAAGGAGATCGGCTCGGCCTTTCCCGGCAGCGAAGTGCGCGAGATCGAGGTCAAGGGCCGCAACCTGTCCGAAGGCGTGCCGCGTTCCTTCACGATCAGCAGCAACGAGATCCTCGAGGCGCTGACCGATCCGCTGAACCAGATGGTGTCGGCGGTCAAGAACGCGCTCGAGCAGACGCCGCCCGAGCTGGGTGCCGACATCGCCGAGCGCGGCATGATGCTCACCGGCGGCGGCGCGCTGCTGCGCGACCTGGACCGGCTGCTGGCCGAGGAGACCGGCCTGCCGGTGCTGGTGGCCGAAGACCCGCTGACCTGCGTCGCGCGCGGCTGCGGCATGGCGCTCGAGCGCATGGACCGCCTGGGCAGCATCTTCACCTCGGAGTAGTCGCGCCGCGCGTTCCGTGCGCACTGCGCGCCGCGTGTCATGGCCACCGCCACCTACGACCGCACGCCGCCGCCGTTCTTCCATCAGGGCCCGTCGGCCCTGACCAAGCTCGCGTTCTTCGCGGCGCTGGCCGTGTTCCTGATGGTGGCCGACACGCGCTTCCACTATGCGCAGCCGGTGCGCGCGGCGATCGCGACCGCGCTGCTGCCGGTCGAGCAGACGCTGGCGGTGCCGGTGGAGCTGTGGCGCGGCGCCGCCGACTACCTGCGCGGGCTCGACGCGGCGCTGGCGCACGAGCACCGCGCGCGCGAGCAGCTGGCGCAGCAGTCGGCCCAGGCGGCGGCCGCCGAGCGGCTGCGCATCGAGAACGAGCGGCTGCGCGCGCTGCTCGAGCTGCGCGCGGCGCTGCCGGTGCGCTCGACCGCGGCCGAGGTGCTGTACGAGGCCGCCGATCCGTATTCGCGCAAGCTGGTCATCGACCGCGGCGCCGCCCACGGCATCGCGCCGGGCTCGCCGGTGCTGGTGCCGGCGGGCGTGCTCGGGCAGGTGACGCGCGTCTATCCGATGAGCGCGCAGGTCACGCTGCTGATCGACAAGGACGCGGCGATCCCGGTGCTGAACGCGCGCACGCGCGCCCGCAGCGCCGCCTTCGGCGGCAGCGGCGGCGACGTGATGGAGCTGCGCTACATGGCGGCCAATGCCGACGTGCAGGTCGGCGACCTGCTGGTCACCAGCGGCATCGACGGCGTGTACCCGGCCGAGCTGCCGGTGGCGCGGGTGCAGGCGGTGGAGCGGCGCGCCGAATCGGGTTTCGCCCGGATCGTGCTGCAGCCGGCGGCGCAGGCCGACGGCGTGCGCCACGTGCTGGTGCTCGAGCCGCTGCAGCTGCGCCTGCCCGTGCGCGAAGACGTGCCGGCGCCGGCTGCCGCCGCCAGTGTCCCCCGGGCGGCGCGCCGCTGAGCCCGGAGCCGCATCGATGGACCGGTCGACGACGCTGCCGCGCGGATCGCGCCAGCTGCTGCTGCCGGTCAACCCGCTGTTCATCGCCTTCTCGCTGCTGGCCGCGCTCGGCCTGAGCATGCTGCCGCTGGGCCGCCATCCGGCGCAGCCCGACCTGCTGGCGCTGGTGCTGGTGTTCTGGAACGTGCACCAGCCGCGCCGCGTCGGCGTCGGCGTGGCCTTCGTCTTCGGCCTGCTGACCGACGTGCACCAGGGCGCGCTGCTGGGCCAGCACGCGCTGGCCTACACGCTGATGAGCTTCGGCGCGATCAGCATCCACCGCCGGCTGCTGTGGTTCGGGCTGGCCGAGCAGGCGCTGCAGGTGCTGCCGCTGTTTCTGGCGGCGCACGGCGTGTCGCTGATCGTGCGCATGGTGGCCGGCGGCATGTTCCCGGGCTGGGAACTGCTGCTCGCGCCGCTCATCGAAGCGTTGCTGTGGCCGGTGGTCACTGCGCTGCTGCTGGCGCCGCAGCGCCGCGCCCCCGACCCCGACCGCAACCGCCCGCTGTAGCCCAGACCATGGCCGAGCTCAGGAACCTGCGCAGCGAACTCGACCGCTTCCGGCTGCGGCTGTTCGTCGCCGGGCTGGTGGTGCTCGGCGCCTTCGGCCTGCTCGGTGCGCGCCTGGGCTACCTGCAGGTGATGCGCCACGAAGACCTGGCTGCGCAGGCCGAAACCAACCGCACCGCGGTGCTGCCGATCGTGCCCAACCGCGGCCGCATCATCGACCGCAGCGGCGTCGTGCTGGCCACCAACTACTCGGCCTACACGCTGGAGATCACGCCGTCCAAGGCCGGCGACCTGGAAGCCACCATCGACGCGCTCGCCGAGGTGGTCGAGATCCAGCCGCGCGACCGCAAGCGCTTCCGCCGCCTGGCCGACGAAGGCAAGAGCTTCGACTCGCTGCCGATCCGCACCAGGCTCGGCGACGAGGAAGTCGCGCGCTTCATGGCGCAGCGCTACCGCTTCCCCGGCGTCGAGATCAAGGCGCGGCTGTTCCGCAACTACCCGCTGGGCGAGACCGGCAGCCACCTGCTCGGCTACATCGGCCGCATCAACCAGGCCGAGAAGACGAAGATGGAGGATTGGCCCGACGAGCAACTGGCCAACTACAAGGGCACCGAGTACATCGGCAAGCTCGGCCTGGAGCAGAGCTACGAAGGCGAGCTGCACGGCCAGACCGGCTTCGAGCGGGTCGAGACCAGCGCCGGCGGGCGCGCGCTGCGGCGCCTGTCCAGCCACGCGCCGACGCCGGGCAACACGCTGGTGCTGTCGGTCGACATCCGGCTGCAGGCGCTGGTCGAGGAGCTGTTCGGCGACCGCCGCGGCGCGCTGGTGGCGATCGACCCGCGCTCGGGCGAGATCCTGGCCTTCGTCAGCAAGCCCACCTTCGACCCCAACCTGTTCGTCGACGGCATCGATTTCGACAGCTGGCGCGAGCTGAACGAGTCGATCGACAAGCCGCTGCTGAACCGCGCGCTGCGCGGCACCTACCCGCCGGGCTCGACCTACAAGCCCTTCATGGCGATGGCGGCGCTGAACAGCGGCAAGCGCGCGCCGGGCACGATCATCCAGGACAACGCCACCTTCGCGTTCGGCAACCACGTGTTCCGCAGCCACGGCGACCGCGGCCTCGGCCCGGTGGACATGTACCGCTCGATCGTCAAGTCGAGCAACGTGTACTACTACTCGCTGGCCAACGAGATGGGCGTGGACCTGATGCACGAGCAGCTGTCGCCCTTCGGCTTTGGCCGCCGCACCGGCATCGACCTGGAAGGCGAGGGCACCGGCGTGCTGCCGTCCACCGAATGGAAGCGGCGCTACTACAAGCGCCCCGAGCAGCAGAAGTGGTACGCCGGCGAGACGATCTCGCTGGGCATCGGCCAGGGCTACAACGCCTTCACGATGCTGCAGCTGGCCAGCGCCACCGCGACGCTGGTGTCCGGCGGGCAGCGCTTTCGGCCGCACCTGGTGCGCGAGGTCGAGGACGTGCTCAGCGGCGACAAGCGCCGCGTCGCCGCCGAGCCGCTCGAGCCGCTGGCGCTCAAGCCCGAGCACGTGGAGCTGATCCTGCGCGCGCTGCACGGCGTCACGCAGGAGGGCACCTCGGTGCGCTCCTTCGCCAACGCGCCGTACAAGAGCGGCGGCAAGACCGGCACCGCGCAGGCGGTGGGCATCCGGGCCAACCAGAAGTACGACGCATCGAAGCTCGAGGAGCACAAGCGCGACCACTCGCTGTACATCGCGGTCGCGCCGCTGCCCGACCCGAAGGTGGTGCTCGCGGTGGTCGTCGAGAACGCCGGCTTCGGCTCGGAGGCAGCCGCGCCGATCGCGCGCCGGGTGTTCGACTACGTGCTGCTCGGCCTGTATCCGAGCGAGGAAGACATCGCGCTGACCCGCCAGGGCAAGTCGACCGCGCCCGTGGGCAGGCAGCGCCGCGCCGACGAGGTGCCGCTGCCCGGCATGCCGGCTGCGCTGCCGCCGGAAGCGGCGGCACCGGCGCCTGCCCCGGCGGCGGCAGCGGCGGCAGCGGCGGCACCGGCGCCCGCCCCGGCTGCGGCAGCGGCCGTGCCCGCTGCGGCGGCGCCGCTGCAGGTGGCCGGCGTGCAGGCGCCGATGGCGTCGGCGGGGGTGCCGCCCGTGGGCGCGCCGCCACGCCTGCGGGCACCGGCCCCGGCGCGCGCCGCGCAGGGGGTGCTGCAATGAGCGTCGCACCCCTGCCGGCCGACGACACGCTCGGCACGCTGCCCGAGCCGCGCGGTGCCGGCGCGGTGATCGAGCGGCCGCCGCTGTGGCAGCGGCTGCGGCCGGCGTTCAGCGGCTTCGATCCGTGGCTCGCGCTCGCGGTCGTGCTGCTGGCGGGCATGGGGCTGGTCACGATGTACTCGGCCGGTTTCGACCACGGCACCCGCTTCGCCGACCACGGCCGCAACATGCTGCTCGGGCTGGCCTTGCTGGTGCTGGTGGCGCAGGTGCCGCCGCAGCGGCTGGCGCAACTGGCGCTGCCGCTGTACGTGCTCGGCGTGGCGCTGCTGGTGGCCACCGCGCTGCCGGGACTGGGCGTGACCAAGAAAGGCGCGACCCGCTGGCTCAACATCGGCGTGGTGATCCAGCCCAGCGAGATCATGAAGATCGCGATGCCGCTGGCGCTGGCCTGGTGGTTCCAGCGTCGCGAGGGGGTGCTGCGGCTGGCCGACTTCCTGATCGCCGGCGTGCTGCTGCTGGTGCCGGTGCTGCTGATCGCCAAGCAGCCCGACCTGGGCACCGCGATCCTGGTGCTGGCCGCGGGCTTCTACGTGATCTTCTTCGCCGGGCTGTCGTGGCGGCTGATCCTGCCGGTGGCGCTGCTGGGCGCGGCCGCGGTGGCGGCGCTGGTCCTCGGCGAATCGGCGATCTGCGCCGACGGCGTGCAGTGGCCGATGCTCAAGGAGTACCAGCGCCAGCGCGTGTGCACCTTGCTCGACCCGACCACCGACCCGCTCGGCAAGGGCTTCCACATCATCCAGAGCGTGATCGCGATCGGCTCGGGCGGCATCTGGGGCAAGGGCTTCATGCAGGGCACGCAGACGCACCTGGAATTCATCCCCGAGCGCACGTCCGACTTCATCTTCGCCGCCTTCAGCGAAGAGTTCGGGCTGGCCGGCATCGCGGCGCTGCTGCTGGGCTTCAGCTTCCTGATCCTGCGCGGGCTGTGGATCGCCGCCGACGCGCCCACCGTGTTCTCGCGGCTGCTGGCCGGCGCGATCAGCCTGAGCTTCTTCACCTACGCCTTCGTCAACATGGGCATGGTCAGCGGCATCCTGCCGGTGGTGGGGGTGCCGTTGCCCTTCATCAGCTACGGCGGCACCGCGATGGTCACGCTCGGCCTGGGGCTGGGCATCCTGATGTCGGTGGCGCGCAGCCGCCGGCTGATGCCGAGCTGAACCGCGCCGCGCTCATCGGACTACCCTTCGCACTGCGTGCTCCGGGATTCGCGCTCGGAGGCGGCTCAGCCTCTCAGGCGCCCGCTGCCGCGGCCGGCGCGGGTTCCGGCCGCGGCGCCGGCTGCACCGGGAAGCGCACCGTGATCAGGGTGCCCGGGCCCACGCCCTGCGCCGCCGCCTGCGTGCGCGCCAGCGCGTCGGCGATGCTCAGCTCGGCACCGTGGTGCTGCGCCACCTCGCGCACGATCGCGAGCCCGAGCCCGCTGCCGTCGATCGTGGTGTCGGCCGAGCGGTAGAAGGGCTGGAACACCAGCTCACGCTCGTGCTCGGCGATGCCCGGGCCGCTGTCCTCGACCTGCAGCACCACCACCTCGCCGAAGGGGTCGGCGACCACGCGCGCGGTCACGGTGCCGCCCGCGGGCGTGTACTGCAGCGCGTTGTCGACCAGGTTGCGCACCATCTCGCGCACCAGCACCGGCTGGCCGGCCAGCTGGCTGTCGGCCCCGGGCTCGGGGCCTTCGTAGCCCAGGTCGATGCGCTTGTCCATCGCGCGCGGCACGAAGTCGCGCACCGTGTCGATCACCGTCTCGGCCAGGCTGAAGCGCTGCGGGCGCATCGTCTGCTCGCGGTCTTCGGCGCGCGCCATCGACAGCAGCTGGTTGACGGTGTGCGCGGCGCGCTGGCTCGAGCTGGCGATCTGCTCGAGCGATGCCTTCAGCGCCGCCGGGTCGCTGGCGCCGCTCTCGATCGTGCGCGCCGCCAGCTCGGCCTGCATGCGCAGCCCCGCCAGCGGCGTCTTCAGCTGGTGCGCGGCGTCGGCGAGGAAGTGCTTCTGCGCGCCGATCGACTGGTCCAGCCGCTCGAGCAGGTCGTTGAAGGCGTCCACCAGCGGCGCCACTTCCTCGGGCACGTTGCGGTCGTCGATCGGGCTCAGGTCGCCGCTGTCGCGCCGGCGGATGCGCTGCTGCAGCCGCGACAGCGGCTTGATGCCGCGCGCCAGCGCGAACCACACCAGCACCACCGCCAGCGGCAGGATCACGAACTGCGGCAGGATCACGCCCTTGATGATCTCGTTGGCCAGGCGCGCGCGCTTTTCCAGCGTCTCGGCCACCTGCACCAGCGCCATCTGCCCGCCGCCCTCGCCCGGCAGCGGCACCCATTGATAGGCCACGCGCACCTCCTGGTCGCGCACCAGCTCGTTGCGAAAGCGCACGTCGTCGCCGGCCTCGGCCTCGGCTTCGGGCACCGGCAGCGCGGCGTCGCCGGCGACCAGCTCGCCGTGCGCGCCCAGCACCTGGTAGTAGGCGTGGTCGACCTCGTCGGAGCGCAGGAACTCGGCCGCCCGCGCCGGCAGCTGCAGCTGCGCCGTGCGGCGCGCGCCGGGCTCGCCCGGCGCGGGCTCGACCTGGCGCGCGATCGCCCGCACCACCTCGGCCAGCTCGCGGTCGTAGGGGCGGTGCGCGATGTTCTGCGCGACCACGTAGGTCAGGATGATGCTCATCGGCCACAGCAGCAGCAGCGGCGCGAGCATCCAGTCCAGGATCTCGCCGAAGAGCGAATGCTGTTCGCGGTCGCTGCCGAAGGCCATGCGGGTGCCGGGGATGGCGTCAGCCGCCGTGCCGCCCGTGCCCGCGGGCGGGCGCGGCGGCAGGCTTCACGCACGCTCAGCCCGGGATCTTCTCCAGGCAGTAGCCGAGGCCGCGCACGGTGGCGATGCGGATCGGGCCCTGCTCGATCTTCTTGCGCAGCCGGTGGATGTAGACCTCGATCGCGTTGTTGCTGACCTCTTCGCCCCACTCGCACAGCCGCTCGACCAGCTGGTCCTTGCTGACCAGACGGCCGGCGCGCTGCAGCAGCACCTCGAGGAGCGAGAGCTCGCGCGCCGACAGCTCGACCATCTGGTCGTTGATGTAGGCCACGCGGCCGGTGGAGTCGAAGCTCAACGGCCCGTGCTTGATGATCGTCGCGGCGCTGCCCAGCCCGCGGCGCGTGAGCGCGCGCACCCGCGCTTCCAGCTCCTGCAGCGAGAAGGGCTTGGCCATGTAGTCGTCGGCGCCCAGGTCCAGGCCCTTGACGCGCTGCTCGACGCTGTCGGCGGCGGTCAGGATCAGCACCGGCACGCTCGAGCCGCGCGCGCGCAGCCGGCGCAGCACGTCGAGCCCGTGCATCTTGGGCAGGCCCAGGTCGAGGATCACGCAGTCGAACTCGTGGTCGGCCAGCGCCGCGTCGGCCTGCGTGCCGGTGCCCACCTGGTCGGCCGCGTAGCCGGCCGCACGCAGCGAGCGCAGCAGCCCGTCGGCCAGCACCTGGTCGTCTTCGGCGATGAGGATGCGCATCGGGGTCGTCTCCTGCAGTGGCGCCGCCGCGGGCGGGCGGGCCGCTCTTCTCGGCGGCTGGAGCAGTCCCATTCTAGGCAAGGGCCTCGCGCCGCCGCCAGAGCGCGCAGACCGTGCAAAAGATACTGTACGAACATCCAGCTTCGCCGATAATGCCAACATTCGAGGAGAGCAACGATGGACGCACCCGTGAAAGCACTCAATACCGAAAAGGCCAAGGCGCTGCAGGCGGCGCTGTCGCAGATCGAAAAGCAGTTCGGCAAGGGCTCGATCATGCGCCTGGGCGACGGCGAGGTCAGCCGCGACATCCAGGTGGTGTCCACCGGCTCGCTGGGGCTGGACATCGCGCTGGGCGTCGGCGGCCTGCCGCGCGGCCGGGTGATCGAGATCTACGGCCCCGAATCGTCGGGCAAGACCACGCTGACGCTGCAAGTGATCGCCGAGATGCAGAAGCAGAACGGCGTGTGCGCGTTCATCGACGCCGAGCACGCGCTCGACACCCAGTACGCGGCCAAGCTCGGCGTGGACCTGCAGGACCTGCTGATCAGCCAGCCCGACACCGGCGAGCAGGCGCTCGAGATCGTCGACGCGCTCGTGCGCTCGGGTTCGGTGGACCTGATCGTCGTCGACTCGGTGGCCGCGCTCACGCCCAAGGCCGAGCTCGAAGGCGAGATGGGCGATTCGCTGCCGGGCCTGCAGGCGCGGCTGATGAGTCAGGCGCTGCGCAAGCTCACCGCCACGATCAACAAGACCCAGACGATGGTGATCTTCATCAACCAGATCCGGATGAAGATCGGCGTGATGTTCGGCAACCCCGAGACGACGACCGGCGGCAACGCGCTGAAGTTCTATTCGTCGGTGCGGCTGGACATCCGCCGCACCGGCAGCATCAAGAAGGGCGACGAGGTCATCGGCAGCGAGACCCGCGTCAAGATCGTCAAGAACAAGGTGGCGCCGCCGTTCAAGACCGCCGAGTTCGACATCCTCTACGGCACCGGCATCAGCCGCGAAGGCGAGATCGTCGACCTGGGCGTGCAGGCGCGCGTGGTCGACAAGTCCGGCGCCTGGTACGCGTACAACGGCGAGAAGATCGGCCAGGGCAAGGACAACGCGCGCGAGTTCCTGCGCGAGAACCCCGACATAGCCCGCGAGATTGAAAACCGCGTCCGCGAAGCGGTTGGTGTCGCCCCCATGGGGGGCGGCACCGGCGGCACGGGCGCCAGCACGTGACGCGAAGCGGTTTTGCCAGAACCGCATCCGCGAAGGGCTGGGCATCGCGCCGCTGGCCGCGGTGCCGGCGCCGCCTACAGCCGGCTGATGGGCGCGCAGGCGCTGCCGGCGCGTCCAGCCGGCCCAGCCGGCCCAGCCGACCGATGAAGCCGAGCGGCGGCCTGAGCCGGCTGCAGTTGCAGGCGCGCGCGCTGCGCTGGCTGGCGCAGCGCGAGCACAGTCGCCACGAGTTGCGCGCCAAGCTGCTGCGCGCGCAGCAGCGTGCGGCCGATACCGGTGCCCACGCCGATGCCGATGCCGCCGATGCCGAGGACGCAGCCGACGACACTGCGGCCGGCCATGCCGGGTCGCCGGCCGGGCCGGCGGAAGACGCACAGCCCGACGCCGACGCCGCGGCGGTGGACGCGCTGCTCGACCGGCTGCAGGCCGAAGGCCTGCTCAGCGACGAGCGCTTCGTGCAGAGCCGGCTGCGCGTGCGCGCCGGCGGCGCCGGGCTGCGCCGGATCGAAGCCGAGCTGGCGCGGCACGCGCTCGAGCTGCCGGCGCACGATCGCCAGGCGCTGCAGGCAGGCGAGCTCGAACGCGCGATCGCGCTGTGGCAGCGCCGCTTCGGCGGCATCGCCGCCGAGCCGAAGCTGCGTGCGCGCCAGATGCGCTTCCTGGCGGGGCGCGGCTTCGCCGCCGACGTGATTCGACGCGCCGCGGCCGAGCTGCAGCGGCGCGCGCGCGAAGGCGACTGAGATCGGGCGCGACTGCCTGCCCTGCCGGGCGCGCCGCAACCCTTTTCGCATCCACGTCGTCCGGCTTTGCGCCCCGGCCCTGTACGCAGACCGCGTGCTACAGTCGCCGCGCTTTCCGGCCGCGGTCGGGCGAGCGGGTCACGGCAGCCGCCTTGCGGTGCGCAGCGGGCCGCCGCCGGGGCAGCCGCCGTCGTCTGGCGGCTGCGGGTTCAGGCTGGAGCAAGGCTGCGCGCCGATGATCGCGCGCTCGTCCCACCCCCAGCAACGCCCCCGACGCGGCGACACCAGGCATGAAGATCCACGAATACCAGGGCAAGGAAATCCTGCGCAACTTCGGCGTGCCGGTGCCGCGCGGCTACCCCGCGTTCAGCGTGCGCGAAGCGGTCGAAGCCGCGCAGAAGCTCGGCGGCAAGGTCTGGGTCGTCAAGGCGCAGATCCACGCGGGCGGCCGCGGCAAGGGCGGCGGCGTCAAGCTGGCGCGCTCGCTGGCCGAAGTCGAGCAGCTGGCCGGCGAGATCCTCGGCATGCAGCTCAAGACCCACCAGACCGGCCCCGAGGGCCAGAAGGTGCGCCGGCTGCTGATCGAGGAAGGCGCCGACATCCAGAAGGAGTACTACGCCGCCGCGCTCACCGACCGGGCAACGCAGAAGGTGGCGCTGATGGCCAGCAGCGAAGGCGGCATGGACATCGAGGAAGTCGCGCACAAGACGCCCGAGAAGATCATCAAGGTCTTCATCAACCCGATCGACGGCCTGACCGACGCGCAGGCGGGCGAGCTGGCCGACGGCATCGGCGTGCCGGTCGCGAGCCGCGCGCAGGCGGTCGAGGTCTTCCGCAAGCTGTACGTCACCTACATGGACACCGACGCCAGCCTGGCCGAGATCAACCCGCTGATCCTCGAGGGCAACGGCCAGATCAAGGCGCTGGACGCCAAGTTCAACTTCGACGCCAACGCGCTGTACCGCCACCCCGACATCGTCGCCTACCGCGACCTGGACGAGGAAGACCCGGCCGAAGTCGAGGCCAGCAAGTTCGACCTCAGCTACATCAGCCTGGACGGCAACATCGGCTGCCTGGTCAACGGCGCCGGGCTGGCGATGGCGACGATGGACACCATCAAGCTCTTCGGCGGCGAGCCGGCCAACTTCCTCGACGTGGGCGGCGGCGCCACCGCCGAGAAGGTGACCGAGGCCTTCAAGATCATGCTCAAGAACGACAAGGTCAAGGGCATCCTGGTCAACATCTTCGGCGGCATCATGCGCTGCGACACCATCGCCGAAGGCGTGGTCGCCGCCTGCCGCGCGGTGCACCTGAGCATCCCGCTGGTGGTGCGCATGAAGGGCACCAACGAAGACATCGGCAAGAAGATGCTGGCCGATTCGGGCCTGCCGATCATCAGTGCCGACACGATGGCCGAAGCGGCCACCCGCATCGTCGCTGCCGTCAAGTAGTGCCAATCCACCGCACCGTCCCCGCGCGGGACCGGGTGCGGCACACCGCATCCGAGGGGCCAACATGTCTATCCTGATCAACAAGGACACCCGCGTCATCACCCAGGGCATCACCGGCAAGACCGGGCAGTTCCACACGCGCATGTGCCGCGACTACGCCAACGGCAAGAACTGCTTCGTCGCCGGCGTCAACCCGAAGAAGGCCGGCGAGGAATTCGAAGGCATCCCGATCTACGCCAGCGTGCAGGACGCCAAGGCGGCTACCGGCGCCACCGTCAGCGTGATCTACGTGCCGCCGGCCGGCGCGGCCGCGGCCATCCTGGAAGCGGTGCAGGCCGACCTCGACCTGGCGATCTGCATCACCGAAGGCATCCCGATCAAGGACATGCTCGAGGTGCGCAACCAGATGAAGGCCAAGGAGGCTGCCGGCGGCAAGAAGACGCTGCTGCTCGGCCCCAACTGCCCGGGCACGATCACGCCCGACGAGATCAAGATCGGCATCATGCCGGGCCACATCCACAAGGCCGGCCGCGTCGGCGTGGTCAGCCGCTCGGGCACGCTCACCTATGAAGCGGTGGCGCAGCTCACCGAGCTCGGCATCGGCCAGAGCAGCGCGGTGGGCATCGGCGGCGACCCGATCAACGGCCTGAAGCACATCGACGTGATGCAGCTGTTCAACGACGACCCCGACACCGACGCCGTGATCATGATCGGCGAGATCGGCGGCCCCGACGAAGCCGACGCCGCGCGCTGGTGCAAGGCGAACATGAAGAAGCCGATCGTCGGCTTCATCGCCGGCGTGACCGCGCCGCCGGGCAAGCGCATGGGCCATGCCGGCGCGCTGATCAGCGGCGGCGCCGACACGGCAGACGCCAAGCTGGCCATCATGGAAGAGTGCGGCTTCACGATCACGCGCAACCCGTCGGAGATGGGCCGCCTGCTGCAGCGCCTGCTGTAGGCCGGCCGCCGTCCGCACCCACCGGGGCCGGCTCGCAGCCGGCCCCGCTGCATTCGGGGCGGCATGCCGCTGCCGCGCGCGCCACGGGCGGGTCCACGCCCATCCGCGAAACCGCTGGTGCCGGGCCGCGAACGCGCCGCCTACACTCGCAGGCGTCGACCGGCCGCACCGCAGGCCGCAACCCTGGCCCGGCCACGAGGACACCCCCAGATGGAAGAGTTCCTGACCGCGCAGTTCTGGCTCGCCGTGGGCCAGATCATCATGATCGACATCCTGCTCGGCGGCGACAACGCGGTCGTGATCGCGCTCGCCTGCCGCAAGCTGCCGGCACGGCAGCGCACGCAGGGCATCCTGTGGGGCACCGCCGGCGCGATCCTGCTGCGCGTGATCCTGATCTTCTTCGCGCTCACGCTGCTGGCGATCCCGTACCTCAAGATCGTCGGCGCGCTGCTGCTGCTGTGGATCGGCATCAAGCTGCTGCTGCCCGAACACGAAGAGGAGCACGGCAACATCCAGGCCAGCGACCGGCTGTGGGGCGCGGTGAAGACGGTGATCGTCGCCGACTTCGTGATGAGCCTGGACAACGTGATCGCCATCGCCGGTGCGGCGCAGGGCGCGCACGCCGACCACCAGATGGCGCTGGTGATCTTCGGCCTCATCGTCAGCATCCCGATCATCGTCTGGGGCAGCCAGATGGTGATCAAGCTGATGGACCGCTTCCCGATCATCATCACGCTCGGCGGCATGCTGCTGGGCTGGATCGCCGGCGGCATGATCATCGGCGACCCGGTGCTCTCGGCCTGGGCCGGCGCGCAGGGCGAATGGCTGAAGTACGGCGCACCCGCGGCCGGTGCGCTGGCCGTGCTGGTGGCCGGCAAGTGGCTCGCGCAGCGCGCCGCGGCGCAGCGGCTGCCGCAGCCGGCAGCCGGCGCGTCCAAGGCCGGTGCGCTGCGGCACGTGCTGGTGCCGGTGGACGGCTCCGAAAGCGCGGGCCATGCCGTGCAGTACATCGCCGGGCTGTACCAGTCGCTGCCGGAGCCGGCGCGCTTCGAGCTGACGCTGCTCAACGTGCAGCGGCCGGTCTCGGGCGATGTGTCGCGCTTCGTGCCCGGCGAATCGTTGAAGGACTACCACGCCGAGCGCGCCGAAGAGGCGCTGGCCCCGGCCAGGGCGCTGCTGCAGGCGGCCGGCGTGCCCTTTCGCGAGCAGCAGCGCCTGGGCGACCCGCCGGTGGCCATCGCCGAAGCCGCCGCCGCCGAAGGCTGCGACCTGATCGTGATGGGCTCGCGCGGCCTGGGCGGGCATGCCGCCGCGCTGATCGGCTCGGTCGCGCAGGGCGCGGTGGCCGCCGCCGCGGTGCCGGTGCTGCTGGTCAAGTAGCCGCCAGCGCGCGGCAGCCGGCGCGGGCGCCAAATCCGCCCGCATCGGTGCCGGCCGCGCCCGGCGGCACGCGCGCGGCGCGGGCACACTCCCGGGGTGATCCGCGCTGCCGCTCCCGCCCCCGGCGAAGCCCTGCCCGGCTTCGGCCCGTACCAGGCGCTGCGCCTGATCGGCCGCGGCGCGAGCAGCGTCGTCTACGCCGCCGCGCACCGCGGCAGCGGCGCGGCCGTGGCGCTCAAGGTGCTCAGCGCGCAGGCCGCGGGCGACGGCGGCGACGACGCCCACCGGCGCTTCCTCGACCAGGCGCGCATCGGCGCGCGCCTGGCGCACCCCGACATCGCGGCCGTGCACGAAGCCGGCCGTCAGCGCGGTTGCGCGTGGCTCGCGATGGAGCTGCTGCCCGGCTGCGAGCTGACGCGCTACACGCGCGCGCCGCGGCTGCTGCCCGACGCGCTCGTGCTGCAGATCGGCGAGCGCCTGGCGCGCGCGCTCGCGCATGCGCACGCGCGCGGCGTGGTGCACCGCGACCTGAAGCCGGCCAACGTGATGCTCGACCTGCCCGCCGGCACGCTCAAGCTCACCGACTTCGGCATTGCCGGCCTGGCCGACGCCAGCCGCACCCGTACCGGCGTGGTGCTCGGCACGCCGCTGTACATGGCGCCCGAGCAGCTCGCCGGCGCGCCGGCCGACGCGCGCAGCGACCTGTACGCGCTCGGCGTGCTGCTGTACGAGCTGCTCGGCGGCCGGCGTCCGCACGAGCATGCGTCGCTCGGCGAGCTGCTGCGCCAGGTCGCGCAGCAGCCGGCGCCCGACCTGCGCACGCTGCGCCCCGGCCTGGACGACGCCGCCGCCGAGCTGGTGGCGCGCTGCCTGCACAAGCAGCCGTCGTCGCGCCCGGCCGACGCCGCCGCGCTGGCCGACGCGCTGCAGGTGCTGCGCCGGCGCGGCTCGGGCGGCGGTGCGGGGCCGATGCAAAATCCCGCGTTGCCCGACGGCTGCGCCGCCCCGCCCAAGCCCTGCAGATGAACTTCGAGTTCGTGGACGCCGTCGACACCGGCCGCTCGCGCAGCAACAACGAGGATTCGACCCGCGTCGATGCGCAAGTCGCGCTCGCGGTGCTGGCCGACGGCATGGGCGGCTACAACGCCGGCGAGGTGGCCAGCCAGATGGCCACTTCGTTCATCGGCCGCGAGCTCGGCCGCTGGCTGCGCGAAGCCGGCGCCGGCGCCTCCGACCTGGAGGTGCGCCGTGCGATGGACATCTGCGTGGACAACGCCAACCGCGCGATCTTCAACGCCGCCAACTCCAACCCCGCGTATGCGGGCATGGGCACCACGCTGGTGCTGGCGGTGTTCCGCGACACGCACCTGCTGCTCGGCCACGTGGGCGACTCGCGCGCCTACCGGCTGCGCGCCGGGCGGCTGGCGCAGATCACGCGCGACCACTCGCTGCTGCAGGAGCAGATCGACGCCGGCCTGATCACGCCCGAGCAGGCGGCCTTCTCGGCCAACAAGAACCTGGTCACGCGCGCGGTCGGCGTCGAGGACACGGTGTTGCTGGAAACGCGCGTGCACGAGGTGCAGCCCGGCGACCTGTACCTGCTGTGCTCCGACGGCCTGTCGGACATGCTCGACGACGCCGTCCTCGCGCAACTGTTGCAGATGCACGGCGCGCTCGCGCCGACGGCGGCGCTGCTGGTCGACGCCGCCAACGACGCGGGCGGGAAGGATAATATTTCGCTGGTGCTGGCGCGGGCTGAAGGCAGCCCGGCCGCCGGCCAGCGCTCCTGGTGGCCGTTTCGGCGTTGAACGGCGCCGGCGCCGCAATCATCGCCGCGCGCGGCAGCCCCCGGGAACCGACTACGAGGACAGGCATGGGCAAGCTGGTCGTTTCGCTCGACGGTGTGGTCATCAAGGAAGTCCAGATCACCAAGGACAAGACCACGCTCGGCCGGCGCCCGTACAACGACATGGTGATCGACAACCTCGCGGTCAGCGGCGAGCACGCGGTGCTGCAGATGGTGGGCGGCGACGTCTTCATCGAAGACCTCAACAGCACCAACGGCACCTACATCAACGGCAAGCCGATCAAGAAGCAGCTGCTCGCCAACCACGACACCATCGAAATCGGCAAGTACAAGATCAAGTACCTCACCGACGACGGCCACGACTACGAGAAGACGCTGGTCATCCGCCCCGGCGCGGTGCAGCCGCAGGCGTTCCGGCCGACGCAGCCGCCGCCCGCCTCGGGCTTCGGCAGCCAGGGCCCGGGCAGCGGCGGCGTCGCCCCGGCGACGATCAAGGTGCTCAGCGGCGCGGCCTCGGGCCGCGAAGTCGCGCTCACCAAGGTGGTCACCACCGTCGGCAAGCCCGGCGTGCAGGTGGCGTCGATCACGCGCCGGCCTTCGGGCTACGTGTTCGCGCACGTGGAAGGCGCCGTCCGCCCGGTGATCAACGGCGCGGTCGTCACCGGCGAATCGGTGCCGCTGCACAACGGCGACGTGATCGAGCTCGCCGGCACCCAGATGCAGTTCATCCAGCCCTGATCGGCTGCGCGGGCGCGCCGGCCGCGCAGCCGGCTGCACCGCCCGCCGGCCGCGCCGCGCCGTCCACCCGCGCGCCGCTCGCGCGCCGCTCGCGCGCCGTGGCGGAAATCACGCGCCGCGCGGCGCGCAGCCCGCATGCCCCCGCAGTGCGCAAGCCTGCGCTTGCGCGCCGGGCGCCGCCGCCGCACCATCGCCGCCTTGTCGGCGCGGCACCCGCGCCCAGATGCCTGCGCCGGCCCGCGGCGCGCAAGGCCCCCACCTTTCACACGCCGGCGCGCCGCGGCCGCGCCGGCATCGCCGGGCGCAGCGCATGCAGATTCGGGTACTGGGTTGTTCGGGGTCGATCGCCGCCGGCGACCGCACCACCGCGTTCCGGCTCGACGACGACGTGCTGATCGACGCCGGCAGCGGCGTGGGCGAGCTCACGCTCGACGAGCTGGTGCGCATCGACCACGTGCTGCTCAGCCACTCGCACCTGGACCACGTGCTCGCGGTCGGCCTGCTGGCCGACACCGTCGCGCGCCGCCGCGCCGCCGCCGGCCGGCCGCCGGTGCAGGTGCACGCGCTCGAGCCCACGCTGCAGGCGCTGCGCGCGCACGTGCTCAACGGCGTGATCTGGCCCGACTTCACCCGCCTGCCCACGGCCGAGCAGCCCGCGCTGCGGCTCGCGGCCATCGAGCACGGCCAGCAGCTGCTGCTGGGCGGCCGCCGCATCGAAGTGCTGCCCGCCGTGCACACCGTGCCGGCCTGCGGCTTTGCGGTGGAAGGCGCCGCCGGCTGGTGGGTCTACAGCGGCGACACCGGCCCCAACCCGGCGCTGTGGGCGCGGCTGGCGCAGCTGCGCGTGGCCGTGCTGGTGATCGAGACCGCCTTCGCCGACGACGAGATCGAGCTGGCGCGCATCAGCCGCCACCTGTGCCCGACGCTGCTGCGGGCCGAGCTGGCGCAGCTGGCGCCGCCGACCGACGTGTTCATCACCCACCTCAAGCCCGGCGAGCAGCACGCGGTGATGTCGGAGATCGCCGCGCAGCCCAGCCGCCACCGCATCCGCGCGCTCGCGGCCGGGCAGGTGATGCAGATCGGCTGAGCGGCGGCCCCGGCCGCGCCCACCGGGATGTCATTGCCCGGGTCGGCGATCGCCCGGCTCGCCGCACCGCCCGAGTGCCTTCGGATCGCCTGCGCCCCCACCCGCAGCAGCATCCGGGCTGCGCCCGTCGGCTCGCGCCGACCCTGCTCCCAATCCTGGAGCGTGCGGGCCGATACGCCGAGCAGACGCGCAAACTCCTGTTGCGAGAGCCCGACCCGTGCACGAGCCTCGGCGGCGTCAGGCAGCTTGACCTTCGTGACACGAGCAGCCTGCCCCTTGCGCATCTGGCGCACGGACTCGAGCAGGTCCTGTTGAAACCCGCGGGCTTCAGAGAGATTTTTCGACGGCACGTTTCAACCCCGCGATGAAAGAAGTCGGCAAGTTGTCGAACTTCGATTTCTTGCAGGCGACCAGCCGCCCGGTCGCAGCAACCCTCGTCCGCCGGGCGCCCCCGGCCGCGGCGCGCCGAGGCGCCCGACCAGCCGGGGGGCCGCAACCCGCCCAACGTGTTCGTGCCGGCGAGGCCTTCGCCGACTTTCTGCGCGCCCTCGAAGAAGGGCGATGCCTCCCCCATGCCGTGGCCAGGGCCAGTGAAGCCAGCTTCGCCAAGGTCTGGGATAACGACGAGGACGCGGCCTACGACCGGATGTGAGCAGCGATGGCCATCGCCTCGGGGTTCAGCTTCGGCGAGACGATGGTCACCGATCGGCAGGGTGCCGGGCCGCCGCCCGGGGGGCCTCACCAGAAGGTCCGGGTTCCGAACTGCGTGAATGCCGGGTCCCGGGTGACCAGCGGCACGCGCTCGATCTCGCTCTGCGCGGCCAGCATGCGGTCGAACGGGTCGCGGTGCTGCGCTTGCCAGCTGCCGGCACGCAGCGCGTGCCGCTGGTCGATCGCCAGCGGCCGGAACCCGTCGGCGGCGACCAGCTCCGCAAAACGCTCGACCACGCCGGGCACGCCGTCGAGCTTGCCCAGCCGGTGCTTGGTGGCGATCTCCCACGCGCTGGCCGCGCTCACCAGGATCTCGTTGCCCGGGTCGGCGATGGCCCGGCTCGCCGCGCCGCTCAGCCGGTCGTCATCGGTGGCCCACCACAGGAACGCATGCGTGTCCAGCAGCAGCCGCATCAGCGCGGCTCCCACGCGTCGAGTTCGGCCGGCGGCAGCGCATCGAAGAACTCCGCACCCACGCGGCCGGCCAGCCGCCCGCGCTGCCGGCTCGCCGGCGCTGCCGCCAGCGGCATCAGCCGCGCATACGGCTTCCCGGCCTTGGCCAGAATGATCTCCTTGCCGGCGTGGACTTCGTCAAGCAGCCTGGACAGATGGGTCTTGGCCTCGTGCACGTTGATGATTTCTGCCATATCCAGTTGCTCGCGAATACAGACCAAGTTGGCGGACTAAGTTTATCAAGGGCGCCCGCCCAGCGCATCCGCCGCGCCGGCGTGCGGCGTGGGAGGCCGAGGCACGGACCACAAAGAGCCGATGCGCGAGGCCGGCGAGCCGCGGCAGCGGCGCAAGGGCACGTGCCGGAGCGCCGCGCGCCGCGTCTCAGAGCCATCCCTTTCAAGGTCTTTCGAGATTACTGATCTAAGCTTCTGATTGCAGGGGGATTCCCTGCGATCTGGGAGCACGAGATCTGGCAAGAAGTCGTTGAGCGGTTCGAACAGCAAGCGCCCGGGGCGGTGATGGCGCATCTGGCGCTGGATCATGCGCTGCCGGCGAGCTGGATCGACGAAGTGTTCCAGGCGCATCGGCAACGGCAATACCCGAGGGAGTTGCTGTTTTCCAGCGTGGTGGAGCTGATGTTGCTGGTCACGCTGGGGCTGAGGCCGTCGCTGCACGCGGCGGCGCGCAAGATGGCCGATCGGCTGCCGGTGTCGCTGGCGGCGCTGTATGCGAAGGTGCAGCGCACCGAGCCGGCGGTGCTGCGCGCGCTGGTGCAAGGCAGCGCCGAGCGGCTGGTGTCGGTGTCCGGGTGCCTGCCCGAGCGGCACAGCCTGCCGGGCTGGCAGTTGCGGGTGTTCGACGGCAACCACCTGCCGGCCAGCCA